>CESB01148795.1_pt1 | contig 24089 bp, 21 predicted proteins | sample 531071 | NCBI WGS metagenome assembly CESB01 (sample SAMEA2621259, study PRJEB7988) | marine metagenome | biome: marine biome (ENVO:00000447); feature: surface water layer (ENVO:00002042); material: "saline water (ENVO:00002010), including plankton (ENVO:xxxxxxxx)" | depth 5 m | reverse complement strand
TTTTTTCGTTTACTTTTTTAATTTTTGAGACAATTTTATCTCCCGAAGCTAGTTGCAAAAACTTTCTACCTGAGAGCATAAGTCAATTAAACACAGAAGATATGCTCAATCAGAATAAAGAATTTTTTCGAAATGGAACAGCATATTTACCACTCGACCTTTCGACTGACGTTAATTCATTTAAATGTATTGGACAAAAGTATGCAGATAATAGCTTAAATAACAAAAATGATATTTTCTTTACATCAACTAAGCTATACGAACTAATAATTTTTTTCACAAATTATTTCCTTTATATACTTTTTGATAATTATAAAAAAAAGTCAAACGTGTTATTTTTTTCAACTACATTTATTGTGTTTTCTTGTCTTTCATTGATCTTTTTTAATAAAATTATTTTTGACTATATATTGATATCATTTGTTCCCATAAACTTTATTTATCATTTTTATAAAACTAGTTTTGACGATTACAATACAAAATTAAAAATATTCAGACGGTTCAATATTTTTTTTCTCTCACTTTTAGTATTTAATTACAATTTATTTGCTTACTTTGTTTTTGTATACTTTTTAATATATTTTTATTTCTTTAGTGACATAAAAACAAGTAAGGCTGAAAATAACATTTTTATTTATTTTCCAATATATTTTTATTTTTTAAGACAGCTTTCATCTATATCTGAATCTTTTAATTTTTTGTGGTTAAGGATTTCAGGTAGCATGTATAAGAGCATCTCTCGTTTTGTTGATCTAGAATATGCTTTACAAGTAATAAACTGTAACTTTAATAATTGTGAAATTACAAACAACTATGGTCCATTATGGGAAATATTATCAATTAATGTTAACGTAAAATTTTATACGATTTTCATCGGTATTGTTACGATTTTAGCTTTTCAGTTATTTTATTTTTATAATTCAAGGGATAAGAATATAGTCTATTATTTTTTCTTATTCGTCAGCCCTCCAATCGTATTTGCTTTTGAAAGATTAAATATTGATTTAATAATTTCTATAATGATATTTGTTGCTTTAATATCAATTGAAAAAAATAAAATATTATCTTATATTGTTATTTCAATTGCATCATTAATAAAAATTTATCCAATATTTATTTTTATTGGAATAATTGTCTACAGTATGAAAAATAGAAATATTAAAGAAGTATATTTTTCAACATTCTTTTTTATAATAAATGTTTCAATTTTTCTATACTATTTTTTTAAATTCAACTTTATTTCAAGGATTCAAGATCAGTCCGGAATTTCATGGTCTTATGGTGTTATGTCAGATGCAAGCAATATAAATAATTATCTAAATCTTAATAATCAGTTATTAGTGTATGTTTCAATTATGCTTTTTTGTATTTTGTCACAAATATATTTATTTAGAAGGCAAGATAGGTATCTTAGTTATGGTTCAAAACATTCACTTTATGTTTTTGCTTTTTTAATAACATTTTTAGGAACAGCATTATTTTCAGCAATAGATTTTAGATTAATATTACTTGTAATTCCCGCTTTTTACATCATTCAAGAGGATGACTTTGTTTATTTAAAATTAACAATTTTTTGTTTTCTTTTAACAAGTGTTTCTAGATATTTTAACGGTTTTGAAAATATTTTTTCTAACCTTTTTGATTTCTTATTTTCTTTTGTTCCAATATTTTTAAATTATTTAAGTTTTTATTTTTTAATCAATTATTTTTCTCAAACAATCTTAAGATTTTTATTAAGCAATTATAAGAACAGTTTTAAGAATTTTTAAAATTATAAAAGTATAAAAGCGTGCTGTATGAAAGTTTTAATTTTCCTTTTAACGAACCTCCACCTTTAGCTTCATTAAATGTTCTATCTAAAAAAAGTGACTCTTTTTCTTCAATAATATAATTATTTTTCTTTGCATTAAAAAGCAAATGTGCATCGATCGAAAAATCATTTGGATAGTTGCCAATGTTATGTACTAGTTCTCTGGAAAATACTTTAGGTTGTGCATTGATATCATTTACAAAGAAACCAGTCAATAAAAATCCAAAAAAAGACATCATATATGTAAAAAATTTATCAAACTGACCTCTACCAGCTCTTTTTCCTTTGAAAATTAAATTTTTTTTATTTTCATTATTTAAAAATTCATTTATTATCTTCGCAACATTGTCTGAAGGTATTTGTAAGTCGGCATGTGTCCAAGCTATGAATTTACTATTTGTTTGTTTAATTCCTTCTTTAAGTCCATATCCATAGCCTTGATTTTTAGGTATATTTATAAAATTCAAACTTTCTAAGTTGTATTTATTTAATTCACTTAAGATAGTTTCTTTTGTATTGTCTGTTGAGCCATTATTTATGAAATACACTTTTAAATTTTTATTTTCTATTGCGATTTCATACCAAGAATTAATAAGAGTTTTGATATTTAAGTCTTCATTGTAACAAGGGATTAAAAGATCTATGTTCATAACTCGTTTTTAATATATCTCTCATACTCCACAGGGGTACCAACAACACTGGATTCAACTTCATAATTTAAAAATTTTAAATCTGTCGTTAGGAGATGCTTTGCCAGGACATCTATATAAAGCTCATTGTTTACAAATAAATTATTACTTCTCATAAATTTATAACCATTATTAAAGAAGTCTATTTTTTTAAAATAAAAATAACCCAAAATTACTTGGGATATGTTTTTTTCAACTATTATTTTTTCTTTACAATAAATTGAATAATTTTCTTTATCTTCAACAACCCAGCCAAAGCTTTCTGGATTTTCTATTTGCGATAAAGATGGAACAGAGGTAACTACAGAAAATTGAGATTTTTCAAGTTTCATTAAGTCAATTTTCTCTTTAAAAATTGCATCACAAGATCCTATAAAACAAGAATCCTCAGCATTCAGTTCTTCTGTCACCAAGAAAGTAGAACTAGCTTGACCGTTAGTTGTTTTTTTTACCTCTAAAACCTCAAGTGGATGAGCAAAGTTTTTTTTAAAGGAAATAAATTCTAAATTATTTGCAATTTCAGGAGTGACGGTAAAAATCCATTTATCACAATCAGGAAAATTGGACATTGATGCTTCAAACATCATTTTTTCACCAATTGGCAATAAAGGTTTTGGAATTTTATAATTTTTATCACTAAACCTTTTTCCTTTTCCAGACATCAACAAAATATTATATTTCATAAAGGCCTCCCAATTATTTTTTGTAATTTTCCATTTATTATTTCTCCTATAAAAATTGAATTAAATTTTCCTACTAAATTAATATTTTCATTAATAAATGCTTTTTTTAACCCTTTGTTATTTCTTAGTTCAATATTTGTTACGGTTATGTGGGGGATTAACAACTCACCTACGTATGGATAATTAAATTTTTTTAAACTATCAAAATACTTACTTTCTAGATTTTCAAATTTAAACGGATTATCAGGCTTGAACTTTTTAATTAGCTCTACTTGTACCTTATTTAATGAAGAATTATTATCAATTTTATAGGCTAAAGTATCGTATCCGGTTAAGTGATCATTTTCAAACACCAAGGTTTCTTTTATCTTGAATTTATCTACTTTGGTAATCTTTAAATTGTTAAACTCTTCGATAATGAAATGTGGATTATTAAAATATCCATGAAAAAGTGTGCAGTGTGGAGTATCTTCAACAAAATTTTGATTAAGACCAGTTAATTTGAATAATTCTTTCTTTTTGGTAATTAAATCATAAATTTCAGAACTAGGTTCTAAAAAAAAACCCAATCTTTTATCGCTATGCATACTTAAAGTCCTTAAATATAGATCCAAAAATTTCTCTATTAATGTTAGGAACATAATTATTGCCAATTTTTATTATTTCAAGTGGTATTGCGTGTGGAATTTGTATTTTAAAATACAATCCTGGAGGAATTCCAAAGAGATTTCCAAGAATTGTTCTTATCGGTCCTTGATGTGTGAATAAAATACTATTTTCTTTTGCTTCTTCTAATAACTCATGTGTTCTTTTTTCAAGATCATCGTAACTTTCTCCGTTTGGAAAAGTGAAATCATCTTCTGAATTCACTTTTTCTTTGTAATCCGGAAATTTATCTAAAAAGTCTTCAAACATTAATCCATCACAATCCCCATAATTTAATTCCAACAATCTATCATCAATTAAAAGGTTTTGTTTAAATTCAAACTTTTCAACAGTTTGCAATGCTCTTTTCATAGGAGAGCTATAAATTTTCATTTTACTTAATTCAAAATCTTTAAAATTTTCTAAATCAACTGTTTCGTTTTCATTTATATCTGGATCAAAATATTGTCCAAAAAATCGTCCATCATTAAGCTTGGTTCTCAAATGCCTGACTAGTAAAATTTTTGTTGAATTTTTATACTTTTCTTCAATAATTTCGTAAAAATCATCAAGAAAGTTTATTAATGTATTTTCATCAAGGTTTGTTTTATATGCTTTTTCTAATTTATTCCTATGTAAGTCATTAAAAAAATTTGAATATTTTAGAAATAAATCTGGTTCAAACTTTTTCCATTTATTTAAAAACTCTTCGCCATCATAGCGTTTATTTAGTCCCTCCAATGCTTTTATATAATTAGTTATAGTATTTTTTACAATATGAAAACCGTATTCAGTTTTGTGTCGGTCGTCCAGATCAAACGTTTCTTTGCTTTCTTTAATTTTTCCATTTGTATCCTCAACATACTTTCTATAGGATATTTGTTTATTCTTTATGTCATTAATATAATCGTAAATGCCTCTCCTAGACGATAAGAAATCGTTTAGCATTAACCTTCTTGCAGAAAATATATCTTTCATTGGTTTATTCGTAAATAAATTAGTTCTTTCCCAATCAAAACAAGTGAAGGGTGAATTAATTACATGTTTATAATGCGAAGAAACATCATAAATCATTAAGTGAAACACAAGTTTATCTTTATTATCAAATTTAAGTGGACCAAAAGTATCATTTATTATTATTTTTTTATTTAATTTGTAATCAGATAGATTTATTTTTAACAACTTATTCTTTATAGAATCCATTTTTTCAAAAGACAAATTGTCTAAAATAATTACGATATCAATGTCAGATATCTGATCAAATGATTTATTTTCAATAGAGCCCACTACTGAAGCACTAAGGACATAGTTATTTTCTTTAAGAATATTTAATATATTATGAATTAATTTTTTTTCAAACTTCATTTTTGATGTTCATATTTTTGTGAAGTTTGAAAATTTATTATTTGCAATTTAGACTTAGGATTCCCTAAAACTGATGAAGCTGTAACTACTTCAGCAACATTATATTTTGAAGCAATATTTGGGGTCATGCCCCCATCCAAAGTAATCTTATTATTTTTATTTTTTGTTAAGTCAATTAATTTCTTAATGATTGGATCATATTTATTGCTAAATTCTTGCCCAGATTCGCCTGCTTTTTCAATACACAATATCATGATGTTGCTGAACGCCTGTATTATATTTTTAAGTTCAGCTTCAGTATTATCATGTTCTACAACGATTCCAATGTTTAATTCTGAAAAATTATTTTTTATCTGTATTGGGCTCTGACCATCATTTTGATGGAAAAATATTTCTAAATCTCTGTTTTTAACTTTATCTATCCACTCAGTAGGATTTTTTGACATAATGTGTAGTTGAATTTTCTTACCTGGCCATTTTGATGCTATCTCGTCAAGTTTTTCAAGGTCTATTGAAACATTGTCTTTATTGTATGTTGAATCTATTAAATCCGCTTGGATAAAGTCTGGATAATTGCCAACTAAATTATAAATATCATCAATAACGTTAATTTTGTTTAGGTGAATTGCTATTCCAACTTTTTGATAATCTCTAAATGTAAATTTTCTGTGAAGTAAATAGGCAATAAAAAACAATGCACCTGAAAGCAAAAACCTGTTCTGAAAAAAGTTAATTTTTGTGAAGTTACCGATTGTATACTGAATAAATATTGAAAGTAGTGAAACTAAAACAAAATAGACTATTGATATTTTTATTCTATTTTTTGGCACTTTGAAATTAAAATTGACATTTAAAAAGTAAGCTATAAATATACCAATGCCTACAGCTAGTAAATTTGCAAGATTAGTATCCATAATGTTTTGAAGGAAACTTCTTAAAATTAATTCTGCACTTAGGCTTAAAAACCCGAAAAGAATATAAAGCAAAAGAAATCTGTTTTTATATAAATATATAAAATATTTATTGTCCATAGTATTTGTCTGGACCATGCTTTCTTGAAAAATGTTTGTGCGATATATATGACTCTATTTCTTTTGCAGAAGGGTTTATCTGTTGAGTTATAAAGCAAAGTTCTGCAATATATTCAATAATTTCTGCATTTTTAAATGCTTCGTAAATATCGCTACCCCAAGCAAAGACGCCATGTCTTATTGAAAGAATTCCCGGAACATCTAGAAAACCTACATCTTCATTTTTTAATTTTTCAATTATTTTTAAACCAGTATTTAATTCATAATCATTTACAACCTGTTCTTCTGCAAGCTGGTCTGTAACAAAAATACTTGTTTCAGAAAAATCAGAATGAGTTGTTCCAAAGTTTTTTATTTCAACATTAGCTTGAGCAAAAGCTGAAGCATATTTTGAGTGAGTGTGGACAACGCCTCCGACATCTTTATTTTCACTGTATAAAATCCTGTGAGTTGGCTCATCAGATGATGGATTAAGACTACCATCAATGAGATTTCCATTTAAATCCATTTGTACCATATCAGAATGATTATGAGCTTCTAGATTTATTCCGCTTGGTTTGATTACAAATGTGTTTTCAAATCGAGAACTTGCATTTCCAAAATTTTGTATAACAAGAGAAGACTTGCTCAATTTGTAATTGACTTCATATACATTCTCTTTTACAGCATTGAGGTCTTGCATTATTTAATTATAACTATATAAATTTTCAATTAGTTTCATATAAAAACAAACATACAACAAAAACTTTTAAACTTACTTAAAATATTTATATGATGAAATTAATTGCTCATAAAATAAACTCTTCGAAAATTTTACTTGATGTTCCAAAAAGCTACGGTGTCGAAATTGATATTAGAAGTGGACCCAATCAAAAACTTGTACTTTCACATGACCTAGCCAATTCAGAATGTGAAGAGCTAGATACTTATTTGAAACATTATGATCATAAGTTTATCGTGGCAAATATAAAGGAATCTGGGATTGAAGATATAGTGATTAGTAAATTATCCGAGAGAAATATCGATTTTTTCCTTTTAGATTGCGAGATGCCCTTTGTTTATCTGAATCAAGAAAAGTACGGAGAAGTTCTTTCTGTAAGATATTCCGAAATAGAAAGTATTGAAACGATTAAATATTTTGCTGGCAAAGTTGGATGGGTATGGATTGACACATTTAAAAACTTACCAAAAATGCATGAAGAACTTAAAAATTTTAAAACATGTCTTGTTTCGCCAGATAGGTGGGGAAGACCAGAAGAAATAACTGAATATAAAGAATTTTTAAATGATAATAATTTTCAAATTCAAGGAGTTATGGCGGAGTTAAAGTACTTGCCTAAGTGGAAATAATTCTAATTAATTTAATATACTTTACTAAAATGAAATTTAATGTGTGGTTTTATAGGATCTATATCGGATAATAACTTTCAATTAGAAAAATTAATTGAAGTAAATAAACAAATTCAATGCAGAGGGCCTGACCAAACAAAATTTATTTCTGAAAAATCTGATGATTTATTTTCAACTAACATTTCGTTAAATCTTGAATTAGCTTTTAATCGTCTAGCAATTATAGATTTATCGGAACAGGCATCTCAACCAATGATTTCAAAAAGTACAAATACGGGGATTATGTTTAATGGAGAAATTTTTAATCATAGAGAATTAAGAAAAGATCTAGAGCACAAATTTAATTTCAAAACTTCACACTCTGATACGGAATTACTTTTATTTGGATTGACGCAATATGGAACAAAATTTTTGGAGAGAATTAATGGCCAATTTGCGATTGTTTTTTTAGACTTTAATAACGAAAAAATATATTTGATAAGAGATAGATTAGGTCAAAAACCACTTTTTTACACACACAATGCAAAAGAATTAAGTTTTTCCTCAAACCTTGTATCTTTGGCTAAGTTAAGAGATAATCTTGAAGTCGACGAAAGATATTTAAATCAATATTTAGAACTGGGAACCATCCCATCACCGAATACACTTTTTAAAAATATTTATAAAGTTAAACCCGCAGAAGTAATTGAGTTCTCTCTAGAAAATAGAATTCAATTAACTAATAAATCTAATTATTGGGATATAGATGAGTTTATTGATGATAAGAAATTTATTTATGAGGAGTTTGTATCTATCTTTGATGATGCAGTAAAAATTCGAGAAGAATCAGATGTTCCAATATCCTACTTTCTGTCTGGGGGACTTGACTCAACTTCAATAATTAAAAGTGCAGCAAGTAGTAAATCTGGTAAAAACATTAATACTTTTTCAATAGTCTCTGATGATAATTATTATGATGAGTCAGAGTATTCAAATTTAGTAGCTGAAAAATACTCGTCAAATCATTCAAAATTTTCAGTAAATAGTGATATCGATATAGATTTAATTTCAAGTGTTATAAGCGCTTATGATGAATTATATTTTGATCCATCTGTAGTTCCTTCATTTATATTATCAAAAGAAATGTCTAAGAATTTTAAAGTAGCAATTTCTGGTGATGGAGGCGATGAATTATTTGGTGGTTACAAAAGAACATTAAAGATTTTAAATGAACCACCACAATATAAGTCTCTTTTTTCAAATCTTTACAATATTTATCCTTCATTTTTAGGTAGTGGTACAAATTTAAATTCAAATTCTAAAAGCTGGGTTAAAAGGTACTTATCTTTTTACGAGGATAGAAAATTAATGAATATGCTCAATTTAAAAAACGAAATAAAATTTTTTGATATGTATGAAGAGAAAAGCTTAAATTATAAAAATTTACTTAAATTAGATTACAATTTTTATCTATCTGAAATGATGATGTATAAAATTGATAGAGCGTCAATGGCTAATTCACTTGAAATACGTTCCCCCTTTGTAGATAACAGGTTAGTTGAATATATATTTTCCCATGATGAATCATATAAAAATGAAAGAACTACAAAACCAATACTTAATAAATACCTAGAAAAAGATTTTGATAAAGAATTTTTGAACAGATCAAAAAAAGGTTTTGTTGTGAATACTTCTGACTGGATTTATAAAAATATTAATCATGTTGATGATATTTTTAAAAATGGAAAAATTGTTTACCAAATTGATAAAAATATTCATAGAAAATTGAATATAAATAAATCAAGAATTAATGGTTTGAGATTATGGAAATTATATTTTTTGGAAAAATATTTCCAAATAAATAATCTTTAAACAGGAGTTATGTCTTTTCTTACGCATTTTGCATAATAATCTTGTTCTTTTCTGTATAAACTTGAGATATTATTTTCCATATTTAATTCATAGAGAGGTTTTTTTATTATTTTAACTTTATATTTTTTCTCTATAAGGTCTTTCATAAGCTTATAATCCTGGGCATAATAAAAGTTTTCATTATATCCACCAAGGCTGGTTAGTACACTTTTTTTTATCATAATGGTTCCATGTACAAAGGGATTTTTAGCTTTCATAACTAATTTTGGTGGGAGTAAGTAAGAATAATTTGGAACAACTCTATTTGAATTTTTTATTATTGCCCTTGATGAACAAGCATCAATATCTTGATTTTTAATAAAATTTATTTGATAGGAAAGCCTATTGTTAAAACTTATATCATCCCCATCTTGTCTGGCAATAAAAGCTCCATTTGCTTGAGCAATGAGACGATTAAGTGACTTTGTCAATCCAAGATTTTCTTTGTTTTTAAAGATTTTTACTCTAATGTCTTTTTTAGCATATGAATCAATAATTTTGAATGTTGCATCTGTTGAACAATCATCATTAATCAAAAACTCAAAATTTTTATAATTCTGATTTAATATACTATCAATGGCTTTGCCCACGGTGTCTTCATTATTGTAAACACTCATAAGAACCGAAATATCCATTAAATACAGTTTAAGAATTTCAAATTTAAATGTCACTAAAAGGTTTTATATTTTTTGCGTGTTAGTTCAATATTGAAATGTTTATATAATATGTCAAGATGGATAAAAAACAAAATTTACTTTATATATTTGGGAGTGGAAGAAAAGAAAGAATTGCTCAATCCAATATAAACTCTAAAGAGTTTTTTTACGGATACTTTTCATTTGAAGAGGAATTTGGAGAAATTGATATAGTTGAAATGCTGCCGAGTGATACTTTTGTAAAAGGTCTTAGAAAATTTACCGAGATAATAGATAAGGTATTAAGAAAGTTAAGTAATTTGCCGTTTTTTTTTCATTTAATTTTTTCATTTGAAAATTTTAAAAAAATTATCAGATCTACTCACATAGTTTCTACAAATGATCGATTAGGTTTATCAATATTGCCGATGTATTTAATATCAAAACTGTTTTCAAGAAAAAAACTTTCTGTAATAGTTATGGGTCTTTTCTCAAAACCAAAAGGAAACCTAATTATAAATATTTTTCAAAAATTGTTTTTAAAATTATTTCTAATTTCATCATCAAGCTTTATTTTTTTGGGTGAAGGTGAATATAGGCATGCAATTAATTTATTTCCTAATTTTAAGAATAAATTCTACTTAGTACCTTTTGGTATTAATACAAATTTTTGGTTAGATAGGGGTCAAAAAATTTTTCAAGATAGAGACTACATACTCTTTGTTGGTAATGATGGAAATAGAGATTTTGATGGATTAATAAAAATTGTGAATTCAAATAAAGAAATTAATTTTATAGCTGTATCAAAACAACTTACATTAGACGATTTTGAATACAATAATGTAACTTTACACTCTGGTGATTGGTTTAATCAGTCAATCACTGATAGCGAATTAAAAAATTTGTATAAAAATGCAAAGTTTACAATTATCCCTCTAAAAGAATCTCTACAACCTTCGGGTCAGAGTGTTTGTCTTCAATCAATGTCGGTTGGAACTCCGGTAATAATTACAAAAACAGTTGGTTTTTGGGATCCCGATAGATTTGAAACAAATGAAAATATTCTATTTATACAATCAAATAATACAGAAGACTGGAATAAATTAATAAAAGATTTATATTCAAATAACCAAGTTCTTGAAAAAATAAGCAAAAACTCTCAACAGACAATAAAAGATTTCTATGATGAAAAGTTGTTTATAGAAAAACTAAAAAAGATTGTTTTTATCTAAAGTATTTTTTATTCAATGATTGGTAGTAATTATTTGGATCAGCTTTTATACCTTTTTTATCCCATGGTTTTAGAGAACCTACATAATGTATAATTTTTATTTCTCCATTTTGAAAATTTTCTTTTGTATTTAAATTTACTATATGGTTTAACCCTTTTGAAATCTCATAATAATTTCCATTTATAAATGAATTCAAAACATCTTGATCCCAATAGACGATTTCATTTTCAATTTTTTTTACCTGTTCTTGAAGTTTTTTAGATATTTTTTCATCTTTCCATTTTTTTAGATTTATAACTAAGACTCCGGCATTAAAATATTTGTCATTTATATTCAATCTCTTAAATATATCAACGCTTTGCTGTTTCAAAAAATAATCTGTTGTTTTTGCTCCAAGCAGCATATTGTTTTCATCCATGTAATTTATAGATTCTTCAATTTCTTTGAATGGATTATTTACAACATATGCGTCTGCATCAAGATAAATTATAAAATTTGAATTTGATTCAATGTGATCACCAATAAATATTCTGTAATAAGTAGCCTCTGAAACATGAGAATTTTTTAATTTTGGATAATTTTTTATATTAAATTTAAACTTTACAATATTTAAATCTAGATCAGGAAAAACATTTGTAATAATTTTTTTATATTTATTGAAAGATCTAGGTGATTTGTGGATTAGATTAATTTTTAATTTAATACCGTGACTATTTTCCACCAGTGAAGATATAGAAAGGAAAGCTTGTTTGTTATATTTTTTGTCAATACAGTAAACGAATTCAAAGAAATTATTCATATTTTATCTTCTATTTTCTCTCAGTTATCATTTTGTAAACAAAAATTTCATTTATATATATTTCCCTATTTTCTGGATTACAGTTTATGTTTATCCAGCATTTGCCAAATTCATTAACTCCAAAAGTTTCTTTTGTTGAGAATTCATCTTTTATTGGACGATATCCCCAATTATCATTTTTTTCATAATTAATAGATGGCACTTTCAGACTTGTAAATGTTAATGGATTCTCAATAAACTTACCAAAACTATATCCTCTGACGATTAACAATGGGCTTAAAAATATAAAAGCTATAGCAAGGTAATTTATAATTTTATTTTTATTCAATTTAGTATTCAACTCTCTGTTTAATGTAAACAGCAGAACTAGAGGCGTAAATATACCAAAAAAATATCTGAATAGCGGAACGGAAACAAAAAAAGCTAATACGCTAAGTAAAAAATATAGTCTTACGAGAAATATATCTTCTTTTCTTCTTTCAACTTTTTTTCCAAAAATTCTAGTTACCAAAAAAATCAAAATAAATGACCAGGTGAAATTATAAAATATTTGCTCGTTGTAGTTGATTGATTTCCATACATTAAACCAATCAACTACATTCTCACCAATTTTATATGGCAAGTAAGTCGATGAATAATGATTGTTTGCTGCATCAACCATTTTTTCGCTATACCAGTTTAAATTTTTAAAACATGTGAAACTTACAGGAAACAATAAACAGCTAGTAGTTAAAACATTTTTTAAAAGCCATAAAAATGATATTGAAATTATTGATAAGTTAAATCTAACAAAACTAAAAGACAAGAAGTCACTTCTATATTTCCAAATAATAAAAAGTATAAAAAGAATTATATGAAAACTTGTTGGCTTTAGTTGAATCAAAAATAAACCCAAGAAAATAATTATTTTATAGTTATTTGAATTTGGTTTATTCTCAAATATAAAGTTGATCATTATTAAATTTATAACTATCAATAAAATAGCAACAGCGATATCTGGCTTTCCTGCATTTTGTATATTTGGAAAACCGTTTGCACCTCCTTCAATTCCGAAGTTATCAAAAAATCCAAAAGCTAATATAACTAAAGATGAAAATTTTAAAAACTTACTAGTACTTTTCCTGTAAGAATTAAATAAAAAAGCAAAGAAAAAAGTAAAGAAAACTAAGTTAAGAAAATGATGATAGATAAAGTTATTACTAATCCAGAAATTGAAAGATATGTATTCAAAAAGTGACTGATTCCCAAGTGGAAATATAATATTACTAAGTCCAAAAACGGTTTTCTCATTTAATATCCAGTTTTGATTTAAGAGATGATAACCACCTGCATCATAATGAAGAATTGTTCCGTAAGAAGAAATTGCTATGAATGAATTAAAAATAGTAATTACAGTAAATTGATTATCAAAATTATATTTATTTATTAAAAAATAAACTAAAGATGATCCTATTAAAAAATAACATATATAGCGTATATATTTTCCCTCTAAAAAGAAATTTAAAATAAATGAAAGGTTTCCAATAAATAATAATGAATAAATAGGGTATAAAATTGAAACAGGAATACCAAAGAAGTCTTTTGATTTAAAAATATATTTGTTTATAGATTTACCAAATATATATAAAGTCCAGTAAAAAAAGTTATAAACAAGAACATTCATATTTACAATATAATAATTTTATTTGGAAATATATTTCTATATTTAACAAATTCCATTAACGTAGTGAAGATTTATATGTTTTATCTTGAGAGCCTTGTTTGAATAAAGGGGGATATAACCACCTAACTTTAAAATCTAATTTATACATTTTGTATGCAAGTTCCCAATCATAAGGAAGATTAAAGCTTTTCATTTCATCATATAATAATTTAGCCGAATCTTTCTTAATTAAATAAGCCTCAGCGCAATTACTTGCAGGATGAAAGGGTTTTAGATAGCTTAGATTTAGTAAGTCTCTTTTTGAATTTGATCTAATAAAATCTTTCCCTGCACCAAGTCCTAAAAAAATTATATCCCAATCAGTTTGTTCAAATTTTTTAAGAATTTTATTTATTTTATATTTAAATGGTTTAAGCATCAAAACATCATCTTCTAAAATAAGTCCATATAGCTTTTCAGATTCATATAAATTTTTTAACGCTTGAAGGTGTTTAAAGTAACATGAAATTTCGCCATTTGATAAAATTCGAAATTTTTCATTATCTAATTTCCATAGCTCGCCAATTTTATTCAAAAATAAATTTTTATCTTTTATATATTCATAATTCGTAACGGAATCTTTTAGAGTTTCTTGATCGTAATCAAGTATATAGTTAATTTCTAAATCTTCTGTATCAAATATTTTATCAATGTATGATTTTCGATCTGAAAGTTTTGTGTAATGCACAATTTGAATAAAAAGTTTTGATAATTGATCCATTATGGATATTTTAATTTGTAGAGGTTTTATTTTTAAAAGTACACATTATTTTAGTTAATATATAAATATGAATAAAAATTATTTACTTGCAATAGCGTCTTATGAAGATAGTAGGCAAGAATTTTTTGAAAAATTTACATCTAAAAGAAATAAAGAATACAGCCTTATTCATGGCTTGGAATATATTGAAGTAACAGAAGGTGTGGAGCCAATTAGAGGAAAATTAGGATGGTACAAAACATTTAAAGTTAATGAAATTTTAGATGATATAAATGATGGTGACACGTTAACTTATCTTGATGCAGATATGGCAATCGTTGATAAAAGTAAGCTTTTTATTCCTGAAAAAGATAAATCTTTTTCCTATTCTATTGACAGCGGCAACACACATTGCATGGGGTCATTTTCAATAAGAGTTAATGATTGGAGTAGAAATTTAATGAAGTTAGTAATTGATGAAAGTAGATACCAAAACTTAATAGATGTAACTACAATTCATGAACATAAAGGAAGTGAGAGTAGTTTTTGGGAGGAGTTTTATGACCAAGCTTCCTGGTACTCTTTGGCAGGAATTAAGCGACATTCCGATAAATCTTTTTGGAAAATACCAAACTTTGGTTGGCACTCTTCTAAAGATGAATGGACGATTTATCCACTAGAAGAGCTTTATAAAAATGTTCAAATATTTCCTACAAATTATAATGTCACTGAATTACCTGGTGAGTCCACCTGCACATATTATATAAATAAAGTAAATTACAATAAAGTTTTTATTCGTCACTTTGCAGGCGGGCAAGAGTGGAGAAGCGAATGGTTTTTTCCAAAAAATATTAAATTTCATCTGATTCATTTAAACCCACTTAATTATTTAGTAGCATATAGAAACTTATATTTGCCGAGGATTAAAAATACAATTAAGAAAATATTAAAATTTACAAATTTAAGAAAATAAGATAATTTGTTATATTATTTCTCTATCGACTTTTTCTAATAAGGATATAGTTTTTAAAGTTAATTCTTCAGTGTTAAGTTCATTTAATGCTACATTGTTTAATATTCTGCTTTCAAAGTCTTTAACAACTTCTACAAGAGGTTCTTTTAATTCAATATAAGGGCTTGTGACATCTCCAATTGAAAAATTAAATATTGATCCATAGTTATTACTTTTTTCAGAAAAATCTTTAACTTTTTTATCAAAAATTTTTATGGGTTCGTTATTATTGATATCATCATAAATTATCATTTTTTCAGTTCCAACAATTTTAATTTTTCTAGATTTTTCAGGATGTAACCAACTTGCAAAAATTGAAACAAACTTTGAAGGAAAATTGAATGAAATATTTACAATATCATGTAATTCATTATTATTTTTAAACCCAGTCGAAGTAAGTGCTACAATGTCTTCTTCAATTAGTGCATTCATAATTGAGATATCATGGGTTGCTAAGTCCCATAGGCAACTTACGTCAGACCTTATGGGACCTAAGTTAGTTCTTTCAAAACTAATATGTAATAGTTCGCCTACTTCGTTACTATCAATCAAATTTTTTATATATTGAACAGATGAATTGTAAAGAAACGTATGATCCGTAAGAAGACTTAAGTTATTTTTTTTAGCTAGTAAAAACAAATCTTCTGTTTGATCTAGTTTTGTTGTTAAAGGTTTTTCAACTAAAACGTGAACATTATTTGATAGTAGATATTTTACTATCTCAAAGTGAGTTTTTGTAGGGGTGCAAACGATTGCTGCTTCAATGTTGTCAATATATTTTCCAAGGTCTTCTAGACTTCTTAAACAATTGTATTCAGGAATTTCTGTTTGCGTATCAACAATATACTTTAGTTCAAACTTATTAGTTTCTTTTTCCAAAATCCTGATAAAGTTTTTCCCCCAATATCCCGCACCTACCAATAACGTATTCATAATTTCTCCCTATGTTAAATTATAGATTTACTGACTAACTTTAACTAATGTGTCTATAACTTTTGTAATTTCAGTTTTTTTCATTTTTGGAAATATTGGCAGCGATACAATATTTTTTGAAAAGTTGTCAGCATTATTAAATTTAATTGAACTCTGCTTATGACTTTTATACGCTAGTTGTTTGTGTATAGGAACTGGATAGTGAATTGAGAGCTCGACTCCAAGATTTAGGGCTTCTTTTATAACTTTATTTCTATTTTTAACACGTAATACATATAGATGCCAGACATGCTTATTTTCTTTGAAGGTTTTAGGAGTAATTACTCTTGAGTTGTTTTTAAAAGCTTCATTATAAGTTTTTGCTATTTCTAATCTCTCATGATTCCAAGAGTCCAAATCAAGCAACTTTTTAGAAAGTACGTAGCCTTGAAATGGCTGAAGTCTTGAATTAAATCCTTGGTATTTGTGATAATATTTTTTTTCACTTCCATACACTCTTAAAGCGCTTAATTTTTCTGCAAGTTTTTTATTATTTGTAGTTACACCACCACCATCCCCCCAAGCACCAAGGTTTTTACCAGGGTAAAAACTGTAAGCAGCCGCTATTGAATAGTCACCCACATTTTTAAAATTTATATCATGAGCACCATGCGATTGAGCAGCGTCTTCAATTAAAAAGATATTATTTTTTTTGGTAATTTTAGATAACGTATTCAGGTCTGCCATTTGGCCATATAAATTTACTGCAATTACCGCTTTTGTTTTTTTTGTAATTTTCCTTTTTACATCCTCAGTGTCTATTAAATAAAACTCATCATTGTCAACGAATACTGGTGTTGCTCCGCATCTACTTACTGCAATTGAAGTAGCAATGAATGAGTTAGTAGGCAAGATGATTTCGTCTCCGTGTCCTATTTCTAGACCTCTCAGTATAAGCTCTATTGCATCGGTTCCATTTGCACAAGAAATTGAATACTTTTGTTTAGTATACGAAGCAAAGTCTTTTTCAAAATTTTTTATATAATCATTTAAAACAAACTGACTTTTATTAACTATTTTCCTGAAAACCCTAAAAGAGTCATCAATAGTATCCTTATGAATTCTGCTTAAGTCATTAAACGGAACATATGTCATCTAAAAATTCTACTAATAAAAAAAAATTAAATAATTTCAAAAAAAACATATATCAAATATTTCCTATTTATACCTGGAGTATATAATCACGAATAATGAACTTATCAATTTTTACACACATGACAAATCCAGAAGAAAGAATGGATCCCTGGAAAGAATGCCTTGATTGTTATTCTTTTTTTTCTGATGACGTTTTTTCTGTAGGTGGAGAATGGGAGGAAGAATTTACATGGAGTAAAATTGGTAAAGTCTTTCACGAAGGATTTGAAAAAGCAGAAGGTGATTGGGTCTTAAATATTGCTCTAGATATGTTTTTACACGAAAAAGATAAAGATAGGCTTTTGAATTATCTAGAAATGTATAAAGAAGAACCAGCATTGGCATTGCCTAAAGTAAAGTTTTACGATCCTTATAGGTACCAAATAAGCAATTTTGAAACTCTTTTATTAAATAAAAGAAAATACAAAGATATTAAGTTAAACGGAGGTAGAGATCTTTGTATACCTACATTGAATGGAAAGATTTTAGAGGTACCAAATGTAAAGTTTATAGACATACCTTTGTTTAATTATGATACAACTTTTAGGACAAAAAAAATCATCGCTTATGATAGAGGAAGGTTTGCTAGAGCTTGGTTTAGAGAATTTAATACTTATGGAGATAGAGGTGGAGGAACACCAGAAAAAGCATTTGAGGCATGGTTTAGTGGAGTTACCGAAAGGTATAAAAATCATACTTCAAAATTTGATATTGACAGTCATCCGGTATTTATAAAAGATAAATTAAAGTCATTGAAAAAAGGACAGTTTGGTTTTGATTTGTTCGGATTAATAAATAATAATTTTTTATTACAAAACCCAAAATATTACTTACGACAAACCAGAATTAAACAAAAATACAACCTATTTAATTTGATATAAATTAAAAAATATTCGAATATTATATTTTTTAAACATGAGATGAGCACAAATACTTGAAATGCTTACTTTTTCTTTATATGAAAAAAATTGTTATAGAATAGATAATAATATTTTTTAGTTAGTTGATTATATGAGAATTGAAATACAAGAAATTTTACAAAAGTCTCTTCAAATTCGATATTTTGAAGAAAGGTTGCTTGAAGAGTACAAAAAGGGATTAATTCATGGGACTATCCACACATGTATTGGTCAAGAAATATTCCCATGTATTTTGGCAGAATATACAAAAAACTACTTTTGGTTTTCTAACCATAGAGGACATGGTCATTATATTGCAAAAACGGATGATTTTAGAGGCCTAGCATCTGAAATTTTACTTAAAGAAAGTGCCATTGCTGGAGGAGTTGGTGGTAGTCAACATTTAAAAAATTTAAACTTTTTATCAAATGGCATTCAAGGAGGTCAAACAGGAATAGCAACTGGGTATAGCGCACAACTTCTTAATAATGAAGAATATGCGTCAGTAATGTTTCTTGGAGACGGCACTCTAGGTGCAGGTCATATATACGAGGCCTTTAATTTAGCTGGGATTTATAACTCTAAAATTATATTTGTTTTAGAAGATAATAAAATTGCTCAATCTACTCCAAGTTCTAGAACATTTAATGGAAATATTAAAGACATAGTAGAGGGCTACAACATTGACTATTTGAATTGTGATAGTAATAATATCCAATCTATGGTTGATGCTGCTGAATTTGCATCAACCAAAACAAAAGGACCTGTATTTATTCACCTTAATACACAAAGATTATCTTCTCATTCAAAGAGCGATGACAATAGGAAAAGTGAAGATATCGAGACATTACAAAAAAATGACATTCTTAATTCTAAACTAAACGATGGTAGCTTAAGTTATGAGTCAGAATATATTCAAAATATAAAAATATTATTTGATGAAATTATAAATGCAAAAAATCTTCAATACATTAAACCAATAAAGCAAAGTATTGAGATTGAGATAAAAAAAGATTGTCCAAAAAATAGTGATAGATTTTCTGAGCATATAAATAAATCCCTACACGACTTCATGGAAGACAACAACAACGCACTAATTCTTGGAGAGGATATAGAAGACGATCCGTTTAACAGTGGTAAGGTATATGGGGGAGCATTTAAAGTAACTAAAGGCCTGTCAACAAAGTTTCCAGACAGAACGCTCTCTATGCCTATTAGTGAATCTGGTTTTACAGGATTTGGGACAGGATTAGCCCTTAGGAATCAATATGTAATTATTGAAATAATGTTTGCGGATTTTTTATCACAAAATTTTGATCAAATTTTTCATCAAATTACCAAAATCCCCTCGATTTATGGTTCTTATATTAACTTACCAGTATTGATTAGAGCAGCTGGCTTTGCAGGTAATGGGTATGGTCCCACACACTCTTCTAGTATGGAAAATATATTTTTTGGCCTTCCAAACCTTGATATTTTTGTGCCTAATTTATTTTTTGATTATGAAAATATTTTAAGATATTTTCAAGCTTCTAAAAGTCCAATGTTATTAATTGAGCCTAAAACTTTATATACAAAAAAAATGTCACCAGAAATTTACAAAGAATATAATTTAGAAAATATTGAATACACAACTACTATTGAGCCGAAAAGTAGGAAACCAATATGTACCATTTTCGCATATGGACCAGAATTAGACTTAATAGTTTCAAATCTTGAATACTTAGCAAAAGAGTACGAAATATATGTAAATGTATTCTCGCCAATAAATATAAGTGAAGTAAAAACAGAAATAATTAATGAATTATTAAATAAATCTGGATCAAGGTTGTTGAATTTAAACCAATCAGTTTTAAATTCAAATATTGGTAACCACTGGATATCTGAAGTTTTAAAAAATGAACAAATCAACTACTATAACTCAAATGAGATTACTGACTGGATTCCGACTGGAAGATCTGAAAAAAATGTACTGCTCAATAGTGAGAAATTAATTCAAATGTTGGATTGCATCAATGACTAATAGCAATATTTTTATTGAAAGGAACTCTCCTTCTGATGAAGAGTTTTTTCTTCATAAGATTTATGTTTCTAATGGAGAGTTTGTTAAAAAAGATACCTTATTAGCTGAAGTTGAAGGAGCTAAAGCAGTTTTTGAGATATATTCAGATGAAGAGGGGTATTTTTACACAAAATTTAAAAGTGGGGATTATATTGATATCGATACTCCTTTAGGTATTATTTCAAAAGAGGAAATAGAAACAGACTCATTTGAAGCTGAAGTTGAACAGTCATCAGATTTAAATTCACTGAATATTTCAAAACCTGCTGCAAAGTATGCTAAAGAAAACAATATAAATTTAGAAAGCTATATGGACACACTCTCCAAATTAGAGCTTATTACTGTTGAAGACCTTAAAAAAGTATTGAATAATTCAAAAAAAATGAAAAGATTTGAAATTCAAATTAAAGATGAAAATATAAATAATTGGGCAAAACTTAATGTTAAAAAAGATAGAGAACCACTATTTATAATTGGTGGTGGATACGGTTCTTACCAGGTACTTGAATTGATTATTGACTCAGGAAAATATTTCCTGGAAGGTTATTTTGATGATAATGATGATAACAAATTAGATTTGCTTGGTATTAAAAAATTTGGGAGTGCGGATGAAGACAGTATTATCAAAGCACTTGAAGACTACAAAGTAAAAAATATTACTATTTCTATTTCTAATAATCCACAAATACGTTCAAAATTTGAAAATTTGGTAAATCATAATATAAATCTAGTAACACTGATACACTCCTCTGCAATCATTGGAAATAATGTAGAGATTGGAGAGGGTTCTACAGTCTTTGCAGGTGTACATATAGGACCAGATACAGAAATAGGAAAAATGTCATTTATTAGTTCTAATTCTACAATTGAGCATCACAATAGAATTGGTAAAGCATTTTGTTGCGGTCCAAACTTTTCAAGTTCAGGGATAGTTGAAATAGGAGATTTTGTTAGGACTGGAATAAATGTCGGAGTAGAACCATTTGTTAAAATTGGCGAAGGCGTAATTATTGCTAGTGGTGTAATAGTTACAAAAAATATCGAAGATAAAGAAATAGTAAAATTCAATAAATAGCATTAACTTTAGAGAGAATATATAAGCAATGTATAAAAATTGTTTGGCAGATTCATAAATATTTATATATTTCATGAAAAACCTTTGTGGGCGCTACAGGATTTGAACCTGTGACTTCTTCCTTGTAAGGGAAGCGCTCTGCCGGACTGAGCTAAGCGCCCTCATTGTTACTTTTTAATAATACAAAATAAATGAAATAAGTTAAGTAAATTATCTTATTTCAAGAGAGCAATTTTATAAATTTTTCAAACCCATCAGGTATAACTAGATCTCTTGATTTTTTATATGCAAAATCTATATTTGGTTTTGCATTCTTGAAGTTACTCATATTAAAAATAGATTCATTTGATAGAATTTCAGAAGCAAACCCTACATCAGTTGAAATTATAGGAGTTTTTGATACCCCACTTTCAACAATTGCTTGTGGTCCACCCTCTATTCTTGATGAGACAATATATAAATCAAGAACATTATAAAATTCATTTAATTCTTGAAAGCTTGCCATTTCGTAATACAAAAAATTTATGTTTTCTTTTTTTAACTCTGCCATTACATACTGTCGTCTTTTACCAGAAAGAAGAATAAGTAGGTCTTTATTTAAGGATTTATAATATTTTGCAATTTCAACAAACCTGTCAGGCCCCTTAATTAATTTTGGACTTTTTAAATCTTTGCCCTCCGTGTCTCTTTGAAAAGAACCAATTACATAAGAGTCAACGGGAATATTGTACTTTTTTCTAATATTCTTTTTGTCTTTAATTTCAAACCATATATTTTGATTTACCCAGAATGGAATATAAGTTATTGGCTTTGATGTAAATTTTTGAAGTTCTTTAATTACTTTAGGCGAAATTACATGATAACTATTTACATACTTGTCTCTTTTATAAAACTCTTTTATATTTGATACAGAATAATCTTTTTCTTCAAAATGATATATTGAACATACAACATTGCATTTTTTCAGATATTTCTTAGGTAATTTTCTCCATAACCATGGAGATATAATCCAAATAGTATCTGCAGTTTTAATTTTTTTTGAAGACAATTCAGGATTATGTTCGTACCACTCATCCCTCATCCTGTCGACAATCCAAGATTCGTTAATATCTGATAAATAAACTTTCACTACTTTAGAGAATAATATGATTATTCCTATAAAATTTAAAATATGTCTACAACAAAAATATTGATTACCGGCATAACAGGCCAAGATGGAATATTTCTTACTTCTCACTTATTAAAGAAAGAAGATAATTTAAAAATTTTTGGTATTAGTAGATCAGAAAAAAATAATAATTTTTATAAAAACCTTTATAACTCAACAGGTAAATATGATGCAAATAAATTAAATTTAATCAAATTAGATTTATTAAATCAAAACGACGTTGAACAATTATTAATCGACTTAGAAGTAGACAAGATCGTTAACTTGTCTGGACCAAGCTCTGTTTATAATTCTTTTTATAATACAGAAGAATATAAAAATATAATCATAAATCAATTTGATAATTTAGTAAATAGTTGTAAATCAATTAATACTTTTCCTACATTCTTTCAAGCAAGTTCATCAGAGATGTTTTCTAATTCTGCGCCAGGACCATTAAATGAACATTCAAAAATGAAACCACGTTCACCTTATGCTGAGGCAAAATATGTTTTACATAGCAAAGTTCACGAATTAAAAAATAGTAATGATTGGAATATTAAATCTGGTGTAATGTTTAATCACGAATCAGAATATAGACAAGACAATTTTTTAGTAATGAAAGTAATCACTACAGTTATAGATATTTATGATCAAAAAACTTCTGAATTAATTGTGGGAAGCCTCGAATATAAAAGAGACTGGTCTTATGCTCACGATATTGTAAATGCTATAGATTTAATTATTAATGAGATCAATCCGGTTGACTACGTTATTGGCTCGGGAGCTGGAAATACAATACTAGATATGGTTAAGTATGTATTTGAGTATTTTAATTTGGATTATCTGGATTATGTTAAAGTAGACAACACTTTGCTACGAGATGGTGATCCAATAGAAATTGTGTCAGATCCCTCGCTTATCTACAACAATCTAGGCTGGAAGGCAGAAGTTAACTTTCAAAATATGCTGGCTAAAATAATAGAATTCAAATTAAAAAGCAAAAGCAAATAATTTAGCTGCAGCCTAAAGAATTACCACAGTTCAAGCATTTATAGCATGAACCATTTCTTATAGTTATGTGTCCACACTCATTACAAGCTGGAGCATCTCCCATCATATCACCAAGAACTTCTTGAACCGTAGTTACAGAATTAGAAGTTGCTTGTGTTGGCTCTACAGGCTTAGATTTTTTAACCTCAGTAATGATTTCAGCTTCTTTAACTTCAGCTACAGGTTCAGCTTCTTTAACTTCAG
>CESB01050197.1_pt1 | contig 24270 bp, 25 predicted proteins | sample 531071 | NCBI WGS metagenome assembly CESB01 (sample SAMEA2621259, study PRJEB7988) | marine metagenome | biome: marine biome (ENVO:00000447); feature: surface water layer (ENVO:00002042); material: "saline water (ENVO:00002010), including plankton (ENVO:xxxxxxxx)" | depth 5 m | reverse complement strand
GATATTGTTTTTGAAGGGCCACCTATACTGTTATTGTCTTGAGTTCCTCCATATATATTATAAAATGGATAATCATTATCTACAGCTACTTTATAAAATTGAGTAATTGGTAAATTTGGTTTATAATGCCAATTACTAGCATGATCCCATGTTTCATATAGTCCCCCGTCGCATCCAACTATCCAATGATCTGTATCTTCTGGGTCTATCCATATACAATGGTTATCTACATGTTTGCTCTTCTCACCAGTTTTGACAACAGTTTTCCCCCCATCTACTGTATGGTGTAACCAAGTATCCATAAAGAATACTTTATTTTGATCTAATGGATCACAAAAAACTTCTTGATAATAATTTCCACTCGTTACATATTTATTTACTTTATTCCAGCTTTCTCCTTTATTCTTAGAAAAATAAAGCCCTTGTTTATTGTTTTCAGCCTCTACTAAAGCGTATAAACAATCTGTGTTAGCAGGTGAAATATCCATTCCAATTCTACCTTTTATAGCAGAAGGAAGTCCATTTTTTAATTCTTTCCAATTTTTACCAGCATCAGATGATTTATAAATTTTTGAACCTACACCACCTCCTACATAGGTAAAAACATGTCTTCTTCGTTGATGTGCAGTAGCATAAATTATTGTAGGGTCATTTGGGTCTATGTGAACTTCATTTATTCCAGTGTGTTTATTTGTTTCTAATATAAGACTCCATTCTTTTCCTCCATCTTTAGTAAAATACAATCCTCTTTCTCCTCCTTCTTTCCATAAAGGACCATAAGCTGCGACATAAATTTTATTAGAATTATTAGGGTCAATTTCAATCATACCAATATGTTCAGAATTTTTTAAACCCATATTTTTCCAGGTTTTTCCATCATCTAAACTTCTATAAACCCCATCACCATAAGCAACACTTCTCTGATTGTTGTTCTCTCCAGTCCCTACCCATATGGTATGTTCATTATTTGGATCGATTTTTACACATCCAATACTGTATGATCCTTCATTATCGAATATAGGTTCAAAAGTATTTCCACTATTTTGAGTCTTCCAAAGTCCTCCAGAAGCTACAGCTACATAATAAATTTTCGGATTATTTTTATTGACAGCAATATCAGCAATTCGACCTGCAGTTAAAGCAGGACCAACCGATCTAAATTTCAAACCTGATAAATTGATTTTAGCTAGTTCTGATTTAACTTCTTTACTTTTTTTATTTTGAGAAATGGAAAACTGTGAAATAGATAGAGAAATTAATAGAATTAAGATTTTTTTCATATTTAATTTATTATAAATTCATGTCACTTTTTTCAAAAGGATAAGCATTTAGAGTAGCTATTCCAGTTGCAATAAGTTCTTTATTTTGGTTATAAATTTCCCCTTTTACCGTATACAATCTTTGCCCACTTTTTATAACCAAACCTTGACCAACAAGACTATCGTTTAAAAAAACTGGTTTTAAATAATTAATTTTAAACTCCACTGTAGAAACTAATTTATCTTCCGATAAGGATTGACTAAGTGCAGCAGTTCCTACAATTTGATCAAATATAGCAGAAATAAACCCACCGTGAGCTGACTTTACAGTAGCTAAATGTTGTTTTTTAACATTAACACTATATTTAACTTGTCCTGGTTTTACCTCAACTAATATTAAATCTAAAAATTTTCCAAACTGATTTGTTTGATTGTATATATTGAGAATCTTATTATTCATTTTTATACAAAGTAATGAATATTTTAAATAGGTTCTTTAAGGTGAAAATCATTTCATTATATTTGCCATCTGTAATTAACAGAGATGATAAAAATCACACTTCCAGATGGCACTTTTAAAGAAGTAAAAAAAGGTACTTCTTCGTTAGATATTGCAAAATCTATAAGTGAAGGTCTGGCAAGAAAAGTTCTTGCTGCAGAAATAGATGGTGAAATATGGGATCTTAACAGGTCTCTTGATAAAGATGCAACTTTAAAACTACTGACATTTAATGACAATGGTGGTAAGTCAACAATGTGGCATAGCAGTGCTCATGTCATGGCAGAAGCTATTGAATTTTATTTTCCTGGAGTTAAATTAGCTATTGGACCTCCAATAGAAAATGGATTTTATTACGATATTGATTTTGACAAACATGAGATTTCTGAAAAGGATTTAGTTAAAATTGAAAAAAAAATCATTGAACTAGCTAGAGAAAAGAATCCTTTTATAAGAAAAGAAATCACTAAAAAAGAAGCTATTGATTTCTTTAAAACTAAAAATGATCCATACAAATTGGAACTATTAAACGAACTTGAAGATGGCACTATAACTTTCTATAACCAAGGGAATTTTACTGATTTATGCAGAGGCCCTCACATCCCAAATACTGGATATATAAAAGCTGTTAAATTATTAAGCATTGCTGGGGCATACTGGAGAGGGAACGAAAACAATAAGCAACTTACAAGGATATATGGCATCACTTTTGAAAAACAGAAAGATTTAAATATCTACTTAGAAAAGCTTGAAGAAGCAAAGAAAAGAGATCATAGAAAATTGGGAAAAGAGTTGGAATTATTTACCTTTTCTGAAAAAGTTGGACAAGGTTTACCACTTTGGCTTCCAAAAGGAACTGAACTAAAAGAAAGATTAATATCATTTCTAAAAAAAGCCCAAACATCTTCCGGCTATCTTCCAGTTTCAACCCCACATATTGGACATAAAGACTTATATGTTTGTTCAGGTCATTATGAAAAATATGGTGAAGATTCTTTTCAATCAATTAAAACACCACATGATGGAGAAGAATTTCTTTTAAAACCTATGAATTGTCCTCATCATTGTGAAATATTTAATTCGTCTCCAAAATCTTATAAAGATCTTCCTCTTCGTTTAGCAGAATTTGGTACGGTATATAGATATGAGCAAAGCGGTGAATTACATGGTCTAACAAGAGTAAGAGGCTTTACTCAAGATGATGCACATATATTTTGTAGACCGGATCAACTAGAAGACGAATTCAAAAAAGTAATTGACTTAGTACTGTATGTTTTTGGTGCTTTGAAATTTGAAGAATTTGTAGCTCAAATCTCCTTAAGAGATCCTGATAATGAAAAAAAATATATTGGAAGTGTTGAAAATTGGGATAAAGCTGAACAAGCTATTATTAATGCTGCTAAAGACAAAGGATTAAAAACTGTAATCGAATATGGTGAAGCTGCATTTTATGGACCTAAATTAGATTTCATGGTTAAAGATGCATTGAATAGATCATGGCAACTTGGCACCATTCAAGTTGATTATAATCTTCCGGAAAGATTTGAACTAGAATATACTGGATCAGACAATCAAAAGCATAGACCTGTAATGATTCATCGTGCACCATTTGGATCATTAGAAAGATTTGTGGCTTTATTAATTGAACATACTGGTGGGAAATTTCCTCTATGGCTAAATCCTGAACAATTTATCATACTTCCTTTAAGTGAACAATTCAATGAATATGCACAAGAAGTTTTAAAACTTCTAAAAAATTACGATATTCGCGGTCTTGTTGATGAAAGAGCAGAAAAAATAGGTAGAAAAATAAGAGATGCTGAGTTAAATAAAATACCATTTATGCTCATTGTGGGAGAGAAAGAAACAAAAGAAAAAATGCTTTCTGTAAGACAACAAGGTGAAGGAGATCTAGGTAAGTTTTCAGTAGAAGATTTTTCTAATCTCATTCATAATAACATAAAAAAAGATTTTATAGATTATAATTATTAAACTAAAAGGAGGATTATCAGACCAAGAAGACCAAACAGAGGAAGAATTATCAAAGAAGATCCGCATAGGATTAATGATAGAATACGAGTTCCGGAAGTAAGAGTAGTAGGTGAAGGCATTGAGCAAGGTGTGTATCCTACTCAAAAAGCTATAAGAATGGCTGAAGAGTTAGATTTAGATTTGGTAGAAATTTCTCCAAATGCTAAACCTCCAGTTTGTAAAATAATTGATTATAAAAAGTTTTTATACGAACAGAAAAGAAAACAAAAAGAATTAAAATCAAAACAAGTAAAAGTAGTTTTAAAAGAAATAAGATTTGGTCCTAATACTGATGAGCATGATTTTCAATTTAAATTAAAACATGCAATTAAATTCTTAAGTGAAGGAGCAAAATTAAAAGCTTTTGTTTTTTTTAAAGGAAGATCAATAATTTATAAAGATAGAGGTGAAATATTATTATTAAAATTTGCACAAGAATTAGAAGAATATGGAGTTTTAGAAAAAATGCCTGATCTCCAAGGAAAAAAAATGATTATTATAATTAACCCAAAAAAGAAATAATACGCAATATTACAATTATGCCTAAGATGAAAACCAATTCCAGCGCCAAAAAAAGATTTAAATTCACCGGCAGTGGAAAAATTAAGAGAAAACATGCCTTTAAAAGTCATATTTTGACCAAAAAGTCAACAAAAAGAAAAAGAAATTTGACCAAAGCTACTTTAGTAAGTAAGTCAGATGTGAAAAATATTAAGTTGCAACTTTGCGCTTAATTAATTCACGGTTATTAAATGTTAAACCCAGCTTAAAGTCAATAAAAGATAAGTTTGTAAAGACGCTTCAAGCTAAAAAATTTAAATTATGCCAAGATCAGTAAATAGTGTAGCCGCAAAAGCAAGAAGAAAAAAAGTATTAAAACTCGCTAAAGGTTATTTCGGAAGAAGAAAAAATGTTCATACTGTTGCAAAAAATGCTGTTGACAAAGGTCTTCAGTACGCTTACAGAGACAGAAGACAAAAGAAAAGAAATTTTAGAGCTTTATGGATTCAAAGAATCAATGCAGGTGCTAGACTTCATGGAATGAGTTACTCAGAATTTATGGGTAAAATAAATTCTAAGGGAATAGAACTAAATAGAAAAACTCTAGCAGATTTAGCAATGAATCATCCTGATGCTTTTAAAGCAGTAGTTGACTCATTAAAATAATCTTTATATTTTAAATATATTTAGGGGCTTATTGCCCCTTTTTTTTATCCAAAATTCTAAAAAATTTTAATTGTTGAATTACTGTAGAAATTGGTTTAAAACCTGACTTTGAAAGAAGACTATTTGCACAATTAACTAATTTCTCATTACTGTAGTGATTATCTCTTGAAAAATGAATGAATTTTAACATCCAAAATGCATCAAATTTTATAAAAAATAATTTTAAGTAGTTCTTATTTGATTGTGAATTATTTAAGAACATTTCATGTAAAATATCCCAATCATTATGACTTAAATATTCTTTAATTAATTTTGGAAACTCATCATAAATAAATCTTTGTCTTTTTATATTATCCACCCATTCTTTTAACACTTCAAAAGATTTAAAATTATAAGTTTTTGTCAAATCCTTTTTATTCTGAAAGGCTTCTAGAATTGCTCTTCCAGTACCAAAAGGGACTCTGTTAGACATTCTTGGAGATGGCTTTACTGTGGTATTAATAATTTCTCCAAATTTTTCACCCTTTATAAGTTTATTTATAAAATAGAAGTCTTCTCCTGCTTTTCTTCTATTCATTCCACCTTGTCTTGCATAAGCACTGGCTGTCAGAGCAAAAGCACTTCCTATTGTATGGAAAGCATAAGGAACTCCCACATACGATAAAGCATTTTTATAATACCTTAAATGTAATTCATAGTTTATAATTTGATTATAATGAAAATCGGTGTATTTATCTCCTTTTAATGGATGCTCAAAATGAATAGATACTGCTTGTTCTATGTTTTTCTGAAAGAAAGAATCTATTTCTAAAAAGTAATTAGATGTTACAACTGTATCAGCATCTAGTCCTACAATAATTCCATTTGATTTAATTGACTTATACCTTTCTAGAGCTAAATCCATACCTAATTTTCTTGCCGATCCTACCCCAGCATGTTTAGGATCTAAATCATCCATATAAATAGGAATTAAGAAAGCCTTTTCATTATTATTGTTTTTTGCAAAATCTTTAAGTTGAATAAACGTTTTTTGGTTTGATTCTTTAACTTCTTTTTTTTCATTGATTGAATCATTAACTAGTGCAATAACTTCAACACTGAATGAATAATTTTCTTGATTTAGAAAAAGAGATTCTAAAGTTGGGGTAAGGTCTTCTTCATTATAAATTGGAATGACTACAATTATTCTTAAGTCATCAAATGGTTGATGAGCTACTTTGATAGTTCTAGAATTAAACCTTCTAAAATATTGATCAATTACGGAGACAATCGAATTTTGGTCCATTGATTATCATCTTTAGTGTAAACTATTCTATCATGTAACCTACTGGATCTTCCTTGCCAAAACTCTAATGATATAGGTGATAGACAATACCCTCCCCAGTGAGGAGGTCTGGAAACATTTTTATTTTCAAATTGTTGTTCGTAAAATTTAATTTTTGATTCCAACTCAGATCTATCTTTGATTTTTTGACTTTGGTTAGAAGCCCATGCTCCAATTTGGCTAGCTCTTGGTCTAGAATTGAAATACTTATCCGATACAGAATCGTCTACTTTACTAATTATTCCTTGAATTCTAATTTGTCTTTCTAACTCTCCCCAAAAAACATTCAAAGAAGCATATTTATTAAGGTTGAGATCTGAACCTTTGCTAGAATTGTAATTTGTATAAAAAACAAAACCTTTTGGAGAAATGTCTCTTATGTATAAAATTCTTGAAGAAGGTCTTCCTAAATTATCTACAGTCGATAGACATGCAGCATATGGGTCTAAAATATTACTTTTCAAAGCTTCATCAAACCATTTCTCATATTGCTTTATTGGATTATCTAAAGCCATTTCTTCTGAAAATGGCTGATTAGTAAAGTCTCTTCTATTAGTATTTATATAATTTTTAATTTCTTTAGATAACACTTTATAAAATTAAGAAAAAGTAGAATTACTGAAACATATTTATAATATTACGTAAAATAATAAGTTCTCATTTAACAGAAAATATAATTTTGAATTATGAAAATAGAAACATCTGATATTTTAGGTGTAATTCCAGCAAGATTTAATTCCACAAGACTTTTGGGGAAACCTTTAAAACTTATTGGAGATAAACCAATGATTCAGCATGTTTATGAAAGAACTAAAAAAACTCTTAATAATGTTATTGTAGCAACTGATGATGATCGTATTTTTAATTGTATCAAAGATTTTGGTGGAAAAGTAATATTAACTAAGAAGAATCATAAAAATGGAACCAGCAGATGTTTAGAAGCAGTCAATATATATTGTGAAGAAACTGGTAAAGAATTTGAATACATTGTAAATGTTCAAGGAGATGAGCCATTAATTCATGAAGATCATTTAAAAAAATTAATTCATTGTTTTCAAGATCCAAACACAAATTTCGCAACAGTTGCACTCCAATTATCAAATAAAAAACCTCTACCAAATGGAAAAGTATTTTTGGTAAAAGATATGAATGAATATGCACTTTATTTCTCTAGAAATATCATACCATTTATTAGAGCTAAAAACAAAGAAAATATAACTGATAATACATCTTTTTACCAACATATTGGAATTTATGGATATACCAAAAAAGCTTTAGAAAAGTTTTGTAATCAAAAGCCTTCTTCACTAGAAATGTCTGAAAAACTAGAACAACTTAGATGGCTTGAAAACGGAGGAAAAATTAAAGTTGGGATAACAAAGCAATTATCATATCCTGTTGACACAATCGAAGATTTAAATGAGGTTAGAAAAATTTATGAAAAAAAACATCATATATAATACTTACTTTTGAAGTTGTGAAAGACCTAATTAAAAAATATATAGAAGAAGAAGTAGAAGCTATTAAGAATATTCCTGTTGATGGAAAAATAGAAGAGGTTGTTAACATCATTTATCAAAAAGTACATATAGACTATGGAAAAGTCATCATTAGCGGTATGGGTAAAGCAGGTCAAATAGGGATGAATATAGCCACGACGCTATCATCTACTGGAACACCTGCTGCTTTTATTCACCCGAGTGAAGCACAACATGGAGATTTGGGTTTAATTCAAAAAAATGATGTGCTTATTCTTATTTCTAATTCTGGAAAAACTAGAGAGATTATAGAATTTCAAGAATTAGCCAATCAACTTTATAATAATTTAACTGTTATCGCTCTTACAGGAGATTTAAATAGTCCGCTTGCTAAAGTTTCTGATGAATGCTTATTCACAGGAAATCCCAAAGAAATTTGCCCTCTTGGATTAACTCCTACCACTTCAACAACCGTAATGACTGTTGTTGGAGATATTTTAGTTGTAAGCATGATGAAAAAAATAAATTTTTCTAAAAAAGATTATGCCAAGAGACATCACAGTGGATATTTAGGAGAAAAAGCTAAAAAATGAAAAAATTCACTTTAATTGCTGGACCGTGCGCCATAGAAGATGATTCTATGGGACTTAAAATTGCCAAAGAAGTTCAATCAATTTGTATGGATCTATCCATAAATTATATTTTTAAAGCAAGCTATAAAAAAGCAAATAGATCAAAAAATGACAGTTTCACTGGAATTGGAAATAAAAATGCATTAGAAATCATAAGAGAAATAGGTAAAGAATTAAATGTAGATACTATAACTGATGTACATGAAAGTCACGAACCTAAATTTGTTGCTAATTATGTCAATCATTTACAAATACCTGCATTTCTTTGTAGACAAACAGATTTATTAATTGCAGCGGGTAAAACTGGCTTAACTGTAAATATTAAAAAAGGTCAATTCATGTCTCATGATGCAATGGGGTTTGCTGTTGAAAAAGTTAAATCTACAGGAAATAACAATATTTGGATATGTGAAAGAGGAAACAGCTTTGGATATCAAGATTTAATTGTTGATGCTACTGCCATTACCAAGTTAAAAAAACATCAAGTACCAGTAATCATGGATTGTACTCATGCGGTTCAAAAACCTAATCAAAATATTGGTATTACCGGGGGTGATCCTTCACTTATATCCTCTATTGTTTTTAGTGCTGTTGCCAATAATGTTGATGGACTTTTCATTGAAACACATCCTGAACCAGAAAAAGCTAAAAGTGATCCTTTCACTATGTTAAAGTTAGATTCACTTTATTCAATACTCAAGAAAGCAATGAAGATCAGGGAAGCAATAAATTAAATTATTTTACTTCTAAAACTAAAAACTTACTGTTTTTCCAAAAATTTTCAACGTTAAAAATCAACAATGAATCTATTAATTCATTAGTATTTTTAGAAATTTTATAGGATTCTGAAGGATGTGGAGTCATTAACTTTACAGATTTATAACCAAGAACTATAGATTTCAAATCTTGCTTTGTACTAAAAGTGAAATAATTAGTGTTAAAATCTGAATTCAATTTCCTGCTCTTACCTAACCCAATTAACCCTCCGCTTTTTGTTAGTACGCCATTATCTAAAAGTTCTGATTTAGTACCTATAACATAGGCAATTTCATTTAGCTTATTATTTAAAAAACTAATTTTTTTATTTTGCTCATTATATTTATTGAATATGGCTTCAAAAGAAGAATTTAAACTATTCAATTCCTCTCTTAAAAAATAAATTTCCCTATTACTTTTAGCTACTTCAGTACTCAGTTCTGTAACTCTTGTAGCAAATTGAGAATTTTTATTTTTTTCTAGCTTAACTGCATTATTAAGTTCAGAAATCATAGATTCATTTTCTATTAGTTTTTCTGACATAATTTTTATAGCATTTATAATATTAGTTGTATCAGCTTTATAAAACTCCTCCTTACTTTTAGCATTATTTATGATACTTTCTTGATTATTGATTTCATTAATATTATTCTTTATCCTTTGAATATACAGTGCGTACTGGTTGACAATTGAATCATTATTTAATTTATCAAATTCTAAAGAATTCAATTCTTTATCCTTTGAATTCAATTCAGATTGCAGGCTATCAATGATAATTTTATTTTCAGAAATGGTTTCATTATTTGAATTACAGGACAAAATCATTGCTAAAAAAAATATATAATAAATTCTTTTCATGGTTTTAAAACAAGTTAAGTAAACTATTAGTACCTAAAGGTCTTTCTACTGTGAAACCTTCTCCAAATTTTTTATTAATGGATCTACCTAATAAATTGGCTTTAGACTTTATTGATTCAAGGAATTCTAAAGAGGATATAGGTGTGGAGGGTTCTTGACTTTTAGGATCATAAAATTGGCTTTTAAAAGCCATAACTGCTTTAATTTTTTGATCATAATTTTCAGAAATATCAACAACAAAATCAGGATCTATCCATTGGTCCTGAATATAATGATATACACTAACTGGCCGATGAGCATCTTGTGAAATATTATTTTCAAAAGTTTCAAATTTTTTAAGTCCAGAAATAAAACATGATTTAGAAACTAATTTAGAAGCAACACCATGATCAGGGTGTCTATCTTTAATAGCATTGCATAAAACAATTTGAGGCTTGTAAGTTCTAATAACTTTAACTATTTCACTTATTGAATCTTTTGAAATATTTATAAAGGCATCTGGTAAATTTAAATTGATTCGAAATTTTGCTCCAATAATGTCTTTAGCCTTTTCTGCTTCCATTTTTCTAGTAGTTGTATTTCCTCTTGTTCCCATTTCTCCCATAGTTAAATCAACAATACCTACAGAAAAACCATTTTTAACGTGTTTAATCAACGTTCCACCAGCACTTAACTCCACATCGTCAGGATGCGCCCCAAAAGCTATTATATCAACCATTACTTTATTTTTTAATTGATTCACTACTAGGTAAACCATATTTATCTACCAAATATACTATAGAAGTAATTGCAGAGGCTCCTAATTCTAATTCTCTTTTATGTACATTTTCAAAAACATCTTCTTTAGAATGATGATAGTCAAAATATCTTTGAGAATCAGGAACCAAACCAACAAGACATAATTTACCGTCTTTCAATGGACCAATATCAACTCCACTATATCCTTTTGAAAAAATATGCAACTGATATGGTTCAAATAAATTCTTAAAAGTTTGTAAATATTCTAATTGCAACTTATTCCCATCTATACTAAATCCTCTTGGACTGAAACCTCCCCTATCAGATTCTAGAGCAAACAAATGTTTTTCACTATTATTTCTTACCACATTTGCATAATGCTCTCCTCCTCTATTTCCATTTTCTTCATTCATATACATAACACATCTTAGGGTTCTTTTAGGTTTAATATTCATTTTCTTAAAAGTTTCTAATACTTGAAGACTTTGAACAACTCCTGCTCCATCGTCATGAGCTCCCTCGCCTATATCCCAAGAATCAAGATGACCACCTACTAAAATAATTTCTTCTGGAAACTTAGAACCTTTTATTTCCCCAATAACATTGTAAGAAACAGTATCAGGAAGTTGTTTACATGAAAGTTCTAATGAAAGGCTTTTAACGTTATTTATTTTTAAAGCTTCACTTAAATCATGAGCATCTTTTGTACTTATAGCAACAGCAGGGATTTTATTAGTTGAATCCGTATAAGTCATAGAGCCTGTATGAGGGTTTTTATCAAATTTTAAAGTCATAGATCTTACTATTACAGCAATTGCACCATACTCAACAGCTCTAGAAGCTCCATTATGACGTTGATCAACACAATTTCCGTAAGCCATTCCTGTAGAAATATAAGTTGGATTCATAGGTCTATTAAAAAATACTATTTTACCTTTAATTAATTTCTCTCCGTATTCTTCTAATTGATTCCAATTATTAATTTCTATTAAATCACCCTTTATTACACCATTAGTCCCTACAGAACCCCCTAAAGCAGTGCAATTAACATTTACAATGCTGCCTTTTTTATTTTTCCATGATACTAATTCAGTTTTTCCTCTAACCCAATGTGGAACCATGATTCTTTGAAAATAAATGGTATCTAATTTGGTTTTTTCCATTAAAAGAGCAGCCCATTCCACAGCTTTTTGAGCTGAGTGACTTCCACTTAATCTATTTCCAACATCTTTACATAAAGATCTTAGGTTTTCATAACAATTTCCTTGCGTTAAATTATAGGTGTAGATTGCTCTAAGTTGACTAGAATCATTAATTTGTCCAATTAACTGAGTAGATAATAAGATTAAATTAATATTTAAAAGATATTTAATCATTATTTTAGAATTAAAATTTATCTTTATTTAGACTAATTTACTCAAAATGGCTAGAACTCCTACAACTCAAATTCCTCTTGGCTTTATAGCTCCAAATTTCTCATTAATTGATGTAACTTCGGGGTCAGAAGTATCTCTAATAGATGTTTCAAGAAAAAATGGTTTAGTTGTTATGTTTATTTGCAATCATTGTCCATTTGTTGTTCACGTAATTGATCAAATAGTGGCAGTTGCGAATGATTATTTAAAAAAGGATTTTGGATTTGTTGCCATAAGTAGCAACGATATTATTAACTATCCTGATGATAGTCCTGAAAAAATGAAAGAACTAGCTAAAACAAATAACTTTCCTTTTCCATACTTATATGATCCTACACAAGAAGTTGCCAAAAATTATGATGCTGCATGCACACCAGATTTCAGTGTTTTTGATTCCCAATTAAAATGTATTTACAGAGGACAACTAGATGATTCTAGACCAGGTAATAATGAACCTGTAAATGGTAAAGACTTAAGATTGGTATTAGACTTAACATTAAAAAATAAAAAATTAGATTTCATTCAAAAACCCTCTATTGGCTGTAATATTAAGTGGAAATAAAGATCAATTAAGAAAAAGAGCATTAATAGAGAGATCTCAACTTAAAAATGAAATTATTGAGGAACTTTCTAAAAAAATATCTGAAAATTTATTTAGAAATTTCAACTTAGAAAAATTAAATGTTCATCTATTTTACCCTATTTCTGATAAAAAAGAGGTTAATACTTGGCATATTCATAATAAATTAAGCCATACGGTTAAAATATTTACATCTGCTTATAATAATGATTCTGAAGAATGGGAATGTGTTAGTTTTAATCCTAATACTGAATTTAGAAAAGGAAAATTTAACGTTCCCTTCCCAATAAAACATCAAAAAGAATTATTTGAAGATATCAATGTTATCCTTATTCCATTACTTGTTTTTGATAGCAATGGTCATAGAATAGGTTATGGAAAAGGAATTTATGATTCAATACTTAATTCTACAAATAAAACCTGCATTAAAGTGGGATTATCTATAATGGAATGTTCTAATGTTTTAATAGATTTTCAAGATCATGATATTGCTTTAGATTACTGCCAAACTCCTTCAGTTCTACATAATTTTAAATTAAATCCTTAATTTTATAAAATAACATTAGTTAAGATTTAATAAATGTTCAGAATTTTATTGACTTTATTTATAATTGTAAACTGCTTATGCTCAGGAATTAAAGCTTCAACAGATAAACCTTTAGTTAAAGCATTGAAGCACCTTGCAATATCTATAAACCCTAATTGCAACTCCCATTATGTTAATTACGCTGTGATTACAGAATCTAACGGAAAAATTATTAAAACAAGATTCATAACTGGTAGAGAATTTATCCTAATAGGAATGGGGAAACAACCATCTGAAGCAAACTCTAATAATGAAAATCTATTCAAAAGATTTCAAATTAAAGATTGTTTATACAAATACGACTCTATTCAATGTTTAAAAAAATCAGATTTAAAATTATTTGATTTATGGGCATTAAGATATAATAGAAATCCTTTTTGCCCACCTGATTGTACTCCTGCTGAAAATATGCTTGTGCAAGGTTTTGGTCAGCATAAATTCAGACCTAGCTGGCCACAAATTCAAATTCTTCAAAATTACGGTATCACCTATATAAATGACTTTTTTTATGGAGAAAATCTTTTCCATCTTCTTTCAGATTTTCAAAAACCTGACTGGAGAAATAATTATCTTAACGCCAAGGAATAACATCTTAATTAAAAAACAATAGTGAACCCTCACCATTCATCTAAACTTAGAAAATTTGCAGTTAGACCTTTTTTCTTTAAAACCTATCTTCTTTTAAAATTACCTATGGGCTTTTTAAGCGGTATGAAAATTAGAAAATTAAATGAAGAGAAATGTAAAGTCACCGTTCCCTATAAATGGATAAACAAAAACCCTTTTAAATCAACTTTTTGGGCTGTTTTAGGAATGGGGGCAGAGATGAATACTGCAGCATTAATTTTACAGTACACCTATAAACACCAACCTTCTATATCTACATTACCCTTAAAGTGTGAGAGTGAGTTTTTCAAAAAAGCAACTGGGATTACCCACTTCACCTGTAATGACGGCGCTTTAATTAAAGAAAAAATAAATATTGCTATAACTTCTAAGGAACCAGTTATTATTGAAGCTTATTCGATAGGTCTTAATAATAATTCAGAAACGATTTGTAAATTTAAATTTACTTGGTCTGTGAAAGTTAAAAGTTGAACCCATTATTTTGTATAAAAAATCTATTCTTTTTTACATAATTTTAATCACACCCATTACCTATTTTTCTGGATGGGGGTTTTTTGGCCATAAAAAAATTAATAGAGTTGCAGTATTTACTATTCCAGAATCTTCTTTATTTAAATTTTACAAAGAAAATATAGATTTCATAACTGAACATGCTGTTGATCCTGACAAAAGAAGATATGCAGTGAAAGGGGAAGCTGAAAAGCATTACATTGACATAGATCATTATATAAAAAATGATGAAAACCCATTTGACATCATGCCAAGAAGATGGAAAGATGCGGTAGATAAATTTTCTGAAGACACCATAAAAGCTTATGGGATTTCTCCCTGGAATATTCAATCTATGCTTTATAAACTTACTAATGCATTCAAAGAAAAAGACTTGATAAGAATTTTAAAATATTCAGCTGAAATAGGTCACTATATTTCTGATGCTCATGTACCATTACATGCAACTGAAAACTATAATGGTCAATTTACTAATCAAAAGGGAATTCATGGCTTTTGGGAATCCCGGGTTCCAGAACTATTTTTCGACGATTATGATCTTATAACAGGAAAAGCAATATATATAGAAAAACCCCTTAATTCAACTTGGGAATTTATAGAAGAAAGTTATTTTGCTGTAGATTCAGTTTTAAGTTTTGAGAAGAAACTTTCAAATGATTGGGCTGATGATAGAAAATTTTCATTTGAAAAAAGAGGGCAAGTAACTATGAAAGTATATAGTAGAGAGTTTAGCAAAGAATATTCTAAAAGATTAAATAACATGCAAGAAAGGAGAATGAAGGCTTCAATTAAAGCAGTTGGATCTTACTGGTATACTGCTTGGATAAACGCTGGCCAACCAGATTTAAACAACTTAAAAGTTTCTCAGGAAACAAAAAATAATTTCAAAATTTCTTATGATAAAAAATTGAAAACTAAAAGAGAACACAACTTCTAGTTTTTTTTCTTTTTTCTTTTTTTCTTCTTTTTAGCCTTTTTAAGAGCTTTTCTAGCTTCATCGGTTATTGGAACCCTTTTATAGAAAACCATCTTACCAGAGTCTATTAAACCTATAGCTCTTTCAATTAATAAGTCCTCATCTTCTGGAAGGTAAGTTCTTTTTAAATTTTGACCACTTATTAAGCACAATGTTTGAAACCAAAAAGCCGTACCCCCTCCACGATATTTTTGAATAATATCGTAGGCTGTTAAACCTGTATTTCTATAAATCATTTTCATTAAGTACACCCCTCTATTGATAGACATTTCCTTTATCTCATTTCCAAATTCTTTTTTCAAAGACTTGTTACATTTTGACAGATATCTTTTTTTTCCAAATTTATTTTCAATTTTTGCTAATGAGTCTTCATAAGATGTCAGCATAGCAGAAGCAATTCTAGCATAATCATAAACACTTTTTACATAAAACTTTGTCCTGTTCCATTTTTTAACAAAATCTGCATTAGAAACAGTTATCTCTAAATCAGGAAGATATTGCTCAAATAATAAAGAATCTTTTTTATCTATGTCTAACTTTTGACAAAGGACGTTTACACTCAAAATAAAACTTAAAAAAAGAAAAGTTAATTTCATTAATACAATTTATAATTGTTTTTTGGACAATCTTAAGCTTAAAAAAAACTTTTAATAAATTTTAACTTTTTAAAGTTTAAATTTGTAGTAATGAAAAAGTTATTGGCTTCAGTTTTTACCTTAATCACCTTATCAGGCTTGAGTCAAATTGAAGCCCTGTTTGATATCAAAAAATTTCATTCTTTAGAAAACAACTACATTGAAACCTATTTATTTGTCTTTGGTAATACCTTATTTGAAAGCTTAGATTCGAACCTTAAAGATAAAGGTGTCGAAGTGCTTCAGTACATTGAAGATGAAAACAACAAAATTATAGCTCACAAAAAATATATTATTAAAGAAGAAGCTGACTATGTTGAAAAAGATGGAATAGTTGACCTTCAAAGATTTCCTGTTAATTCTGGAAAATACATATTATTTATAGAAATTACTGATATTAACAAACCATCAAATATTGAAAAACACCAACAAGAATTTATTATTGATTATTCAAAATTTCCCTGTTTTTCTGACATTGAGCTACTGGATAGTTACTGGAAAGCAAATGAAGAAAATGAATTAACAAAATCTGGCTTCCATATGGTACCGCTTGTTACTAATTACTTTGGACCAGAATTTAATAAACTTGCTTATTACTTTGAAATATACAATTCTGACCCCATTGACACTACTGAAATGTTTCTGCTGAAACAATCCATTAAAATTAAATCCACTAATAAAATTGCAGGACAATACAATAAAATTAAAAAAATACCATCTAGTCCTATTTTCCCTATTCTGAATACTTTTGACTTGAATAATCTACCAACTGGAAATTATGAACTTTCTATAGAACTGATTAGCAAAGAAAATAACCTATTACACAAAACCACATACGACTTCCAAAGAACTAATTTAAATAACAGCATGCGTCTAGATAGACTAAATGCAGTTCAAATAAATCAAACTTTTGCATCTAATATTTCTAGTGATTCTATAAATGAGTTTATAAACTGTTTATCTCCTATTGCTACTAGAATGGAAAAAAACATTATTGATAAAAAGTCCAATGATATTAATGACACCTTAAAAAGACAATTTTTGTATAGTTTTTGGTATAACAGACAACCAGAAAATCCTTCTTTAGCTTGGGAGAAATACAAATTAGAAGTATCTAAAACTGATCAATTATTTTCCACAAAGGTAAGAAGAGGTTATGAAACGGATATGGGAAGAACCTACCTGAAGTATGGACCACCCAATACCATAACAGATAGACCTAATGAACCCAGTGCTTATCCTTACCAAATATGGCATTATTATAAGATTGGAAAATTCAATAATAAAAGATTTATTTTTTATATGCCAGACTTAGGGTCCAATGAATATTCCACACTACACTCTACCCTACAAGGAGAATATTTTAATAGAAATTGGAAAACCGATTTACATAGAAGAAATACACCTGGAAGAAGTGTTGACAACACTCAAAATCCAAATGATGGTCAATGGGGAAGCAACAGTAATACTTTTTTCATTAATCCATAACCAATAGAAACTTCAGTTGTCATATTAAATTTTAATGGTCAAAAATGGCTTGAAAAGTTTATTCCAACTTTTATAAAACACTCTGTTAAAGACGCCAAAATCTATGTAATTGACAATGGATCTAATGATAACTCCATAGCATTTTTAAAACAGAATTATAAAGAAATAATTATTATTAGTCTCGATAAAAACTTAGGTTTTGCAGGTGGTTACAATGAAGGTTTAAAACAAATAAATTCCAAATATTATATCATTGTAAATTCAGATATAGAGGTTACCAAAAACTGGATCCCCCCTCTAATAGAAGTTTTAAAAAACAACCCTGATATTGTTGCTGTTCAACCTAAAATTCTCTCTTTCCAGAACAAAAATAAATTCGAATATGCTGGTGCAGCTGGAGGGTTTATTGATTTCTTGGGTTATCCATTTTGCAAAGGAAGGGTTTTTGACTTCACAGAATCAGATGAAGGACAATACAATCAATATTCAGAGATTTTCTGGGCTTCTGGAGCTTGTATGGCTATCAAAGCCAAGGAATTTATTGATGTTGGGGGGTTTGATGAAAGTTTTTTTGCTCATATGGAAGAAATTGACTTATGCTGGCGACTGAAAAATTTAGGAAAAAATATATTTTACACAAGTGATTCTACTGTATTTCATGTTGGTGGTGGAACTTTAAATTATAATTCCTCAAAGAAAACATACTTAAATTATAGAAATAATTTATGGATGATACATAAAAATTACAAAGGAAAGGTCCCTTTATTTATCTTTATTTTAATAAGAATAAAACTTGATCTAATTTCAGGAATAAAACTTTTAATTTCTGGGGATTTTAAAAACTTCATAGCTATTTTAAAAGCTCATATAAATTACATTAAATCCATTAATCAAATTCAAAACAAAAGAAACAAAATTGATACTCTAAAGTTTAGTTCACATACTGGATATTGTAAAAAGTCCATTATTTGGAATTACTTTTTTCTCAACAAAAAAAAGTATTCTGACATATCAATCAACCAATAAGTTTAAGAAATAAACTTTTCTGATTTCACCATTAAATCATGTAGAACAACATCTTCAGAAAGATATGGAACATATTTTCTAAATTCAGTATGAATATTTTCTAGTTCAAGAGATGATTTTCTAGGTCTTCTAAAGTCCATTGCTTGAGAGGCTGTCATTAGCTCTATACCAAGGATACTATGGATATTTTGAACTACCTCTACTAATTTTACCCCTGCTATAGAGCCCATACTTACATGATCTTCTTGCCCATTAGAAGATTCAATACTGTCAACCGAAGCTGGATGACACAGGATTTTATTTTTACTTACTAAACTAGCTGCAGTATATTGAGCAATCATAAAACCAGAATTTAAACCTGGATTTTCTATTAAAAATGGAGGCAACCCTCTTGTTCCAGAAATTAACTTGTAGATTCTTCTTTCTGAAATACTTCCTATTTCAGCAGCTGCTATAGCCATAAAATCCATTGCCAATGCGATAGGCTGACCATGAAAATTACCTGCAGAAATAATCTCATCTTCTTTATCAAATACAATTGGATTATCTGTAACAGAATTAATTTCTATAATTATTTTGTTTTCAAACTCTTTTAAAACATCTAAACTTGCTCCATGAACTTGTGGAATACATCTAAAAGAATAGGGATCTTGAACATCCTTTTCATTCACTTTAACTAAATCACTAGTGGAAAGATAATTAAGAATTTTTTCAGCACATTCAATTTGTCCTTTATGAGGTCTTACACTGTGAGGTTTTGGATCAAAAGGACTTAATCTACAATTATAGGCATCTAGTGAGAGTGCGGCTATTTTATGGGTCCAATTAAATAAGGATTCTAATTTTAAAAATGCGTATGTTGCATGAGCAGACATAAACTGAGTTCCATTTAAAAGAGCTAAACCTTCTTTTGAATCTAATTCCAATATATCTTCCGAAAAAGAATTAAATATTTCTTTAGCACTTACTTTTTTATTTTTAAAATTAACCATTCCCTCCCCTATTAAAGGAAGACACAAATGTGCTAAAGGAGCTAAATCTCCTGAAGCTCCTAAAGAACCAGATTCATATACAACAGGTAGAATATCATTATTAAAAAGGAAAATCAATTTTTCTACGGTATTTAATTTTACTCCAGAAAACCCCATAGAAAGAGCATTTACTTTTAATAGTAACATTAATTTTACTATAGACAAATCAATTTCTTTTCCTGCTCCGCAAGCATGAGACTTAACTAAGTTGACTTGTAATTTTTTAAGATCGCTATTAGATATTAATTCGTTGCATAAAGAACCAAAACCAGTATTGATTCCATAGTATATTTGATTATTATCACTTAACTTATTATTGAGGAAATCTCTGTTTTTTTTAATTCTTATTATGGACTCTTCTGAAAGCTTTATATTTAATTTTTCAGAAATTATTTTTTTTATATCTGAAAGTAAAAGTCCCCTGGGTGATATGACAAATGATGCTTTCAAATTTTAATTTAAAGTTGATATACCACATTCATTTTGATCTCCAGTATCCATATTTTTAAGTTCTATTGACATATCTAATTCAAAGTCTTTATTAATGAATAAAACAAAAGGTATTTTATTTAAATGAGCATATTTAATTTGCTTTTTGAGTTTAATATTGTCAGGATATAAAATAGAATCTATGTTTTTTGATCTTAAATAGTTCAATAATTTAAGTCCGTTAATAGCTGAATCTGATTGATCAATTATCATATATTTTGGCGGGGAATCTAAATCATTTGGAAACAAATTAAAGTCATTCATTATATCGTAAATTCTTTCTGCTCCAAAGGAAATTCCAACACCCGACAAATCTTTTTGTCCAAACACTTCAGTTAAATTATCATATCTTCCTCCTCCAACAATACTACCCATTGAACTATTATTTAATACAACCTCAAAAATTGAACCTGTGTAATAATCTAAACCCCTAGCTAAAGAAATATTAAACTCCAAATTATCAATTCCTAATTCTTTGGATAAATTAACAATGTGATTGAGCTCTTTTAAACCTTTTTGGCCCTCATCACTATTTTCTAACTTATTTTCTAACCAACTGAACGTATTAGTATCTGAATAGTTAACATTAAATAATTCTTTAAATAATAACGAACATTCTTTATTAGGAATGCTTTCTTGAAGTTCTTGAATTACGTTATCAACTCCAATTTTATCTAGCTTGTCAATAATAACTGTAATTTTAGAAAAGTACGCTGTTGAATTACAATGATCAATTAAAGCAGATAATATCTTTCTATTATTAATCATGATAGTATGATCTGAAAGATTTAATTCATTCAAAACTTCTGAGATTAGACATATCAATTCTATTTCACAATTTAAGGAGCTAGTACCTACAATATCTGCATCGCATTGATAAAACTCTCTATATCTTCCTCTTTGAGGTCTGTCAGCTCTCCAAACTGGCTGAATTTGGTATCTTTTAAATGGAAAAGAGATGTCGTTTTGATGTTGGACAATATATCGCGCGAAAGGAACTGTTAAATCATATCTTAAAGCTTCGCTGGAAAAGGAATTATCATTAGCCTTTTCTTTACTATAATTTTCTAAAGCTTTGGTAAATTTAGCTCCTCTTTTCAAAATTTTAAATAAAAGCTGATCTCCTTCACTACCATATTTCCCTGTTAAAGTAGATAAATTCTCTATTGATGGTGTTTCAATAGGAGAAAACCCAAATTTTTGAAATTTTGACTTTATTATATCGAAAATAAAGTTTCTTCTTCTTATTTCTGAAGGTGAAAAATCTCTGGTCCCTTTTGGTATGGAAGGCTTTTGCATAGAAATATAAAAGTATGAATTTATATAATAAAAAACAGCATGTTAAAAATATGATTAGTAGTGTTTCAAATTAAATTTCAATGTTATCTAAGTAACTTTCAATTTCTTCAAAAGTAGTTTTTGAAAGAACTATATAACCCTTTGGATTAATAAGGAATTTAGAAGGTAGATCTAATACACCATACTTGTTAGCTAGTGAAGAACTTAAAACAAACTTATTATAGGAAACGGCTTGAAAATCCCAATTGAAACCAAACTTTTGAGCAACTTTACTCCAATTATCTCCTCTTTTCTCTAAGGCAATGGTCACAATATCCAACTTTGAATTATTATCAAAATAAGAAGATTGAAATTTACTTTTTAAATCTACTAATTTGGGCATCTCACCAAGGCATGTATGACACCAAGAGCCCCAAAAGTCTAAAATTATGTAATTCCCTTTGGAATCTGAGAGATTGTAGTCCCTATTATCAATAAGTTTTACAGAAAATTCAGGAGCAATTTTTCCTTGATTAGCTTCGTTAGAAAAAGTAAAATATCTATATAAAATTAACGATGAAATTAGGACGCTAATTACAAAAGCTATGGACTTTATTTTATTTTTTATTGAAGATAGCATCCTTAGTAATAATATGAAAATGTTTGCATTTTACTTAAATCAAAAAAGACCCCATTTTTTAGAGGTCTTTTAAACTAAAGCGGAGAGTGAGGGATTCGAACCCCCGGTACCTTGCGGCACAATAGTTTTCAAGACTACCGCATTCGACCACTCTGCCAACTCTCCGTAAGATGCGCAAAAATAGAAAAAACATTTTTATAGCTAGTATTATTTAAAAATAAATTAAGCTTATAATAACTATTTTTACACGATGTCTTGGAAAAGCTTAATAAAGGGTTATGAAAATTACCTTAAAATTGAAAAATCTCTATCTAGCAATACTGTTGATGCATACATAAGAGACATCAATAAGATGGATGGTTTTTTTAATAGTGAAGATTCCAAAAAAAAGATAAATTCAATAAATCATGAAGATTTTCAAAATTATTTGGCCCACTTAAATGAACTAAAAATAAATGCAAGGTCTCAATCTAGGGTTATTTCAAGCATGAGATCTTTTTTTAAGTATTTAATGATTGAAAAAATAATTGATAATAATCCAAGCGAACTACTGGAAAACCCCAAGACAGGAAAGAAATTACCTGAATTTCTTACAATTGATGAAATAGACTTAATGGTCTCTCAGATTGATCGTTCAAAGTCTGACGGAGAAAGAAATATAGCAATTCTTGAAGTTCTTTATGGATGCGGGCTGAGAGTTACAGAACTAATCGAGTTAAAAATCTCAGAAATTTATTGGAAAGAAGGATTTATTAGAATTATTGGAAAAGGTAACAAAGAAAGACTTGTTCCATTGGGAAAAATTGCATCAAAACATTTAAAAATCTATTTAAATGAAATTAGAGTTCATCAAAAAATTGACAATCAATTTGTTGATCATGTATTTATTAATAAAAATGGAAAAAAATTATCTAGAGTTATGATTTTTAAAATCATAAAAAAACTCACCGAAAAAGCTGGAATACAAAAAAATGTATCTCCGCATACCTTAAGGCATTCTTTTGCCACACATCTAGTAGAAGGAGGAGCTGATTTAAGAGCTGTACAGGAAATGTTAGGACATCAATCTATTACAACAACAGAAATTTATACTCATTTAGATAAGAACTATTTAAAACAAAATATATTAGATTATCACCCTTTAGAGAAATCTAAAATGGGTTGGTAGCCCATACATTAAGCTCTGGTATAAACCCTCTTTTATCCATTTTAATAGCAGATACTATCGCATGAGCTATTTCTTTGGGTGTTAATTTTTTTTCTTCTTCGTCTCTTTCAATTCTTTTTTTGTTGTTAAATGCTGTTGTAACTTCACTGGGGTTAACTAAAATAACTCTAATATTATCTCTCCTTAGTTCATGTCTCCAGCATTCTGTAAGACCTCTTAAAGCAAATTTAGATGCACAATAAACTGATCCAGAGGGAAAACCTTTTGTTGATGCAGAAGAACCAATATTTATAACAGTTCCATGTTGCTGGGTTTTAAAAAACTTCACAACTTCTTGGGTAAGCATGGTTAAACCAAAAACATTGGTTGCAAAAATATTTTCAAATTGATTTAGTTTAATATCTTCTAATTTAGAGAACTCACCAATACCTGCATTGTTGATAAGAACATCCAAACCTCCCATAGAATGAAAGGCATCTAAAGTTTTAACAGCTATCTGATTGTATTTACTAACATCTAAATAGATAGGAATAGCATTCAAATCACTAGCAACAGAATCTAATTTAGATTTGTTTCTTCCAGTAATACAGACAATAGCCCCTTTGGAGGTTAACATTTCAGCAGTAGCTTTTCCAATACCAGAACTACCCCCTGTGATTAAAACTTTTTTGCCAGATAAATTTTCCATTTTATATAATTACTTAAATATACAAAATAAGAATTATAGAAAATGTTAAGAAATCTTAATGTTTAAATTAAGGTAGTAATACTTGATGAGTTTGGTTTTGTTGTGCTTCTAAATCTTTTAATTAAAACTCCATCTTCATCAATCAAATACTTTTCAAAATTCCACATTATATCTCCTCGAAATGATTCATTCTCTTGTTGATTTAACCAATTAAACATGGGATCTATATCTTTTCCTTTAACACTTACCTTATTTGACATTAAAAAAGTTACGCCATAGTTTTTCTTACAAAAGGATTTTATATCTGAATTTGAACCAGGTTCTTGACCTCCAAAATTATTTGCTGGAAAACCAATTATTACTAATTTATCTCCGTAATCATTATGCAGTT
>CESB01024513.1_pt1 | contig 24535 bp, 9 predicted proteins | sample 531071 | NCBI WGS metagenome assembly CESB01 (sample SAMEA2621259, study PRJEB7988) | marine metagenome | biome: marine biome (ENVO:00000447); feature: surface water layer (ENVO:00002042); material: "saline water (ENVO:00002010), including plankton (ENVO:xxxxxxxx)" | depth 5 m | reverse complement strand
AATCTTCGAACGGATGTTACGAGTAACACGGGTCGCATTGCAGTGCTCGAGACGGACCTGACTGATAATGTAACTCGTATAGAGACGTTAGAAACCGCCAACACTGTCCAGGCATCTCTGATTAGTGCGCTCGAATCGGCAAACACTGTTCAAGCAGGTCTGATCACGAATCTCACAACTGATCTTTCGAGTAATGCAGGTCGTATTACAGACCTAGAAACAGCGAATGGCGTCCAATCAACTCTCATCACGAATCTCACGACTGATCTTTCGAGTAATGCAGGTCGTATTGATAACTTAGAATTGGCCACCGGTGGTGGAAACTTGACATTACAGGGTATAACCGATCTTGGGAACACTACTACAAATGTTGTTCGATTCACAAACGCGACAACAAGTCTTGTCACGACGGCTAACGTGGAAGTCGGGGGTGACGTGAAGATATCCGGTTTAACTGCTGGGAAGGTCCCATATGTGGCTGCGGATCAATTTTTAAAGGATTCATTCATCACGACGACCGCGGACGCGACTCTCATCGCGTCTAATCTCGATGTGACCGGGAATATATTTATGCGTGGCGAAAGGTTTATCGTTGAATCCGAATCCAAACTCATAAACGATGCGATCATAGGTATTGCAAATAATAATACAGTGGCTACGACAGATGTGGGTATTCTCATGCAGCGTCCGACGGCGAACGTGGCACTCATTCACCACGGAGGAACGGATAAGTTTACGATTGGGTATACGTTGGACGATCTCGAGGCGACAGACATAACGAACGATACCGCAAACATAATTAACGTGAATATACTTGGCAATCTTTACGTACAAAATGTCGTGACAGCTTCATCTTTCTTGGGTGACGGCACGGCACTCACGGGTGTTGCGCTTCAAACCGATATGGCTTCCAATGCGTACCGCATAAATACTATAGAAACCGAATTGGCGTATCCCACGTTTTCCACATTGACACTCGATGGTATCGCGAATAGGGGTAATACCACGTCGAACGTCTTAAAGCTTACGAATGCTACGACGGGTTTAGTGTCCGATGGTAATGTGCATGCACTCAAATTTATCGGCGACGGTTCGGAACTCACGGGAATAGCTGCAACACTTCAAGACGTATCTGACAACGGTAATGTCACGTCTAATACTGTTCAGTTTACAAACGGTGTAACATCTCTCACAGCTTCTGGAAATGTTTTAGTGACCGGAAATGTGACGGCGGAGTTCTTCGCGGGTGACGGTAGTAATTTAACTGGTATAGCGACGACTCTTCAAGCCGTATCCGATAACGGAAACGTTACATCTAACACGATTCAGTTTACGAATGTGACGACCGGCTTTATAACGACATCTAATATAGAAATAGGAGGTAATGCGGTGATAACGTCCGGTTTAGATGTTCACGGTAACGCGAATGTCGGGCCACTCACCGTGTCGAACACGTTTTCATTGAGCAACGTCGCGACGTTGGGTACGACGAAGACGTTTGTTGTTACAGTATCGAATGCCACCGGTGCTAATAAATACTATATAGACGGTGAACTACAGGCTACTATTGAACTGCATGAACATCAGACGTATATATTTGATCTGTCGAGTGGGACTCTTTCGGGTCACCCTTTCGTGTTTCAAACTACGAATACGAATGACGGAACAACAAATGGAACTGACTACGAAACTGGTATAACAAGTACGGGTACATATGCAAGTGACGAACAACGAACGTTCGTGGTTCCTGCGGGTGCTCCTACGACTTTATACTACTATTGCACGGGTCATTCGGGTATGGGAGGACAAATAAGTATCTCACCAACCGCGGAACTTGTCGTTTCGGGACGAGTGGTCGCTTCGGGGAATGTGGAAGCCTCTAAATTCATAGGTGATGGTAGTCAACTTACGGGTGTGGTGACATCCATTTCTCTTCAAAACGCCACAGACGCGGGTAATACCACGTCAAATACCACACAGTTTACTAATGCAGCAACTTCCCTAACAGCGAGTGGTAACGTTGTGGCGAGTGGTAACGTAACCGCCAGTCATTTCGTGGGTGATGGAAGTAACGTGAACATCGGTGCGATGACAGTGACAAATATTCCTTATGTGGATGCGAATAAACAGTTACGCGATTCACATATAAAAAATGCACCCGACGCGACGATTATTAGTTCAAATCTTCAAGTTACGGGTAATATATTCGTATCCGGAAACTCATACTCGATAACATCCGAGAATACGGTCATCAACGATCGAATCATAGGTCTCGCGAATAATAACGCGAGTACGACACTCGATGTGGGTCTCATGTTGCAGTACCCACAAAAGAATGTGGCGATGATTCACCACGGAACAACCTCTGGATCACCGCACAATGGACAACTCACACTTGGATACACACAAAGTGGATTCAATGTTGATAACATCACGAAAGACCCATCTAACAATCTCACACTAAACGTGTGGGGACATATCGTAACCCAGAATAATATAACTGTCGGTACGAATGGCAGTTACTATGGTGACGGTACGACCTTAACGGGTGTGGCTCTCTCAGCCGATCTTACAGATAACGTCACTCGTATAGAAGATCTCGAAACGGCTACGATCATTTCTAATTCTTCGACGATCACGACGGGGTTTACGAAGGGTGATATTATATATGCCAGCGCCGATAATGTACTTAACAAGCTCGCCATAGGTGGAACGGATGGGTACGTTCTTAAGGTTACGAGTGCCGCGAATAAAACGTTAGGGTGGGCTGCAGAAACGGGTGGAAGTGGAGGTAGTGGATCTAGTCCGTGGCAGACGAACGGTAATGATATTTATTATTCCACCGGTGACGTGGGTATTAACACATCTACCCCGGCGTTTGATTTAGACGTCCATGGAACGGCGAATGTCGGTGCTTTAACCGCTACGAGCCTTTCTGTCGGTGGTCAGACACTCGCACTCGCATCTGATTTAAGTGCGAATGCGGCCCGCCTTGATGCGATTTATACCGGTTCTATCGGTGACATCATTTATGTCGACGGTGCAAATTCACTCGCGAAACTTGGAATTGGAAGTCAGGGTCAGGTTCTCACGGTTCAAAGTGGATTGCCCGCGTGGGTCGCACCTTCGGGTGGAAGTGGTGGAAGTGGTGGGGGGCAGTGGACGACGGTGAATACCAATGAAATACATTATAACGGAAACGTTGGAATTGCAAACTCGAATCCGGGACACGATTTAAGTGTCGGTTCGAATCTCTATGTGGATGATGATGGGTCGAACGTACTCGTGGTGACGGGTAATACTGCGATGTCCACGCTCACACTCGGTGCAGTTTCTATTGTCGCATCGTACGGACTCAGTGATATTTTAAATACGTCGAATACGTCGTCTAATATCATGCAGTTAACGGACGCGACGACGGGGCTCGTGGCTACGGGTAATGTACATGCACTCGCGTACCACGGTGACGGAACATTCCTTACCGGTTTGAATCTCGAACACGTCGCAAACGAAGGTAATGCGACATCTAACACGATTCGGTTTACAAATACAACGACGGGTCTCGTGACGACTGCGAATGCGGAAGTGGGTGGTGAATTGACTGTGAGTGGAAATGCGACGGTGAGTGGTGAATTGACTGTGAGTGGAAATGCGACGGTGAGTGGGAACGTTTCAGACCTGAACGTGGTCTCAAACGTGAACATGCTCCACACGGCAAATACAGCCTCTATCAAACTCAACTCCAATGTAGTTACAGAGTTTAGTAGGTCGAAAAAACTTATTAAGTATCCGAGGGTGCTGATGACGTCTAATTCAAGTGGTGGATACGTGGCGGGGAGGAGTACTGTTTATACAAATAGTGCAGGTCTCGAAGCATGGAAAATGTTCGATGGAGAGGCGAGTACGTATTGGCATTCTGAAAATAGCACGGGTTATTGGCTTACGAGTGGTGCCTATGATGGTTCTTCACAACTCATTACGGGGCATTTGGGAGAATGGGTAACACTTCAATTACCTACGAACGAAAAGGTACAATTACACGGAATTCGTGTATTTCCTCGAGGTTTAAGAACTACGTACACTGCCGGAGCAGCCCCGAAAGATGTTGTCGTAGTAGGTAGCGACGATGGATCCTCTTGGAATGTTATCGCGTCTACGACTCTTACCGGTTATCGGTTTGGTACGAATCCAACTACGTCAACCCCAGATCGTGAAGAATATATTCCAGCGGAATTCTTTTTCCAAACGAATAAATATTATCGACACGTCGGGTTAATCATAAAATCCTTGTATTCTGGAAATCATACCCACGCGGCCATAAGTAATCTCGAGTTCTTAGGTACTCCCGAATATGATCCGGAAACGCATGGAACAAATATAAATTTTAAAACTGAAATGAATACACCGACAACCGACGGTTTAAATCTTTATTACGATGCGAAAAACTTTGTGAGTGGAAGTGTGACCGTTCAAGATGAGACATCTAATAATAGGGACGCCGAAATGAATGCAACCTTCGATAATGGTCAAATAAAAGCGTTCGATTTCAGCGGTGCGTATACGAGCAACGTCACTACAAGTGATCACGGTTTGGGTACTGGCGATGTTCAATTTTCGTTGGCTATGTGGCTTTATAGAAAATCGAAAAGTGGTGGAGCTACCCATGATTACGTCGTTCATATAGGTAATGGTGGTACTAGTTATCAATCTATTCTTGTGTGGATATTATACGATCAAATTAACTTTGACGCGTGGGGTGCGGCTGTGCGATACGACGAGATTATTCGAAATGATACGTGGTACCATTTTGTACTTACGCATAATGGAGGTGCTGTACCCAGTTCTGCAAATACGGTCATGTATGTAAATGGACGTCCCGTAAAACCTTCGGCTCCCTATGGCGAACCCACGCGGTGGATTGCCAGTACCACTATTAACAATCATCCGTTCAATTTACAGGGTAGTAAGTTAACACTCGGAAGTGAACACAACGGGACAACCGAATATTTTAACGGTAAAATTGCCAATTTCCGACTTTATAATAGAGTCATAAACCCTGAAGAAGCGATACATTTATACAATTTCCAAAAAGAAGAGTTTGGACACGGAGTTAACACCTTAACTCTTAAAGATGGATGTTTGGGGATCGGCACAGATAAACCTCGGGCGGCACTAGATTATCATGGCGAAAGAAGAGTGTACGGAATGGAAATACCAACGTTTAGCGTCACTAAGAATGATGACGCAACCACGTATATGGTGTCTGGGGGAAACTATATATATTTTAATCACGCAAACGTCAACAGGGGTGGTCATTATACGTTTGACGATGGAAGGTTTACCGCACCTTTAGCCGGCTGTTATCAATTTAGTTTCTTTGGAATGACTAACAGCAATACTACGGTAGGGATAGAAATTAGAAAAAATGGAGAAGACCTTTCGTATACTGCTAGTACCGGTTCTACTAGTAATGGATGTTGGCCGTTTTCGCAAGCCACCGGAGGGGGTCATAATCAAGTCTGTGGTACGTGCATAATGTTTTTATATCCAGGTGATTATGTACAGGTGTTCGTACAATACGGTAACATATATGTCGGTCATAATGGTCATAATCAGTTTTCGGGATTTTACATCGGATAAAAACCTCCCCCAATAGTAGATATGAACGGTAACGATACGTTTCTCGACATCAATAATGCTCACCTCAGGGTGAACAGTGGGAACGTTCAAGCATCGACTTTCGTTCTCGATCAAATAAATATCGTGACAAGTGCAAATACCGCAAGTACAGTTAACTTTAATAATCTCACAAAAGCGTTTAACGCGGCATCGAATATAGAGGTGGGCACTGCTAACCTATTCGTAGATACAACCACGTCGAATGTGGGTATAGGCACAGATGTACCCGAGTATACATTAGATGTTCGTGGAACGGCAAACGTCGAAATTCTTCAAACGACGTCTAATATCGTAATGAATGGTGGAACCTTTTCGCTAGGTGGTCACATGATTCCCACGGCACATGAACAATACGATATAGGTACGGCGGAAAAAAAGATTCGTCACTTATTTTTGAGTGATAATTCACTCTGGCTCGGTGATGAGACTAATATCACGTTTAGCGGAGGAAAGATGAAGTTTCGTAGACGTAAGAAGAATATTCTTCCACGCGGTTTAATAAACATAGGTGTCGCTGCGGGTCATGCTAATGAAACCGCTACGCGTACTGCCGCGCTCGCGCACGCTGGAAAAACGGATATTACCGAAATGAAACTCGAACACTGGTTAGGCTACGCAAAAACACTCGATGCGACGAAAGATATCAGTGATGTGTTTACTGAAGATGCCACCGGTTATGAAGCGACAACCACATCTGAAGCTTTCAAGGAAATCGGTGACGAAATTTATAGCACACACAAACTCAGGTTAGGTTCCTCGGTCGCTCCGACGGCGACATTAGATATCACTGGGACGGCTAAAGTGAGTGGGGATGTGACCGTGGATACCAATGCGTTCCATATTGATACTACCAATAATAGGGTCGGAATTGGAAGGACCACCCCTCGGACAACCCTTCATGTTACAAATCAGGTTAATAGCACTGGTACGGGTGATGCCTACCTCGATGGGGTTCCGGGCGTCGTTTCAAAACCTACCGAATGTTTACGATTACAGGGTAAATACCATGATCGGGGAAGTGGTGCATTATTACGATTTACCAATCAACACAATTCAGGAAACAATCCGAACACCGGTGAGTATAATTTAGCGGGTATAGCTGGTTATGATCATGATAATAGCTGGGGTGGTGGATTAGCCTTTTACACATCACCGGGGGTGGGATCGGGTGGTGATGACTTAACACTCAGAATGTCTATTGATTCTATCGGAGCTGTGAACATACCCGGACCGACGACGGGTGCATCCCATGGATCGGCGTCTATGCTTTATTTACTCGATACACCTCTCATAAAAGAGTGGCAATGGACGGGTGCTACCAACAATACACTTCGGGTCACATTCTCAGGCACCGAATTACCCGCGGGATGTAAAGCTATATACGCGGACGTGTTTATGCCACAACATAGCGTTGATGACCACGTTGGTCATTCTTTAGGTAAAAACCACGGACAGCTACAGACGTGGACTGGTGGGTATGTGCAACCTTCCACCCAGTTTGGAAACCTGGCGTTACAACAATGCTTTTTATCTATGCCGGGGCAAAATGACAACATTCAATACTATTATGGTAACTGGTGGAATTCGTTAATTATACCACTCGATACCGACAATAAACTTTACCACACGGTTACAGGTGAGAGCGTTGGTACACAAGGATGGATATATATGATCGTCAAGGGGTATTTCCATTAATTGTAAAACATTTCCTCCAAAGTGCAACCCACTTTGTAAGAAAATAACCTCCACACATAGTAGACGAAATGCCGATTTACTCACCAACTGGGTTTCTCGACATCACGAACGCGACGCTCAGAACGTCGAATGTGGAGGCGGAAAATTTACTCATGACCGGTGGTAACATTTACGTCACGAGCGAACTTGAGACGGATGCCACTGTTCTTAACCTCGAAAACGTCACTCGAAAAGGGAACGTCTCGTCGAATACCATCGAAATTACGAATGCGACGACGGGTATTGTCGCTACGGGAAACGTACACGCGTCTAAATTTATAGGAAGTGGTTCACATTTGACTGGTATTCCTCCGAGCGCCATCACCGGTACACTCAGTCAATGGTCCGATGGAACGAACGGGGATGTGTACATAGCGACTAATGTTGGAATAGGAAATGTTCATACACTGACGAGTAATACGTTACAAGTTGGCGGAAACTTATACGTCAGAGATACGGGATCGAACGTTTTAACAGTCAACGGCAATGTCGTTGCAAACTATTTCGAGGGTGATGGAAGTAAACTTTCGGGTATCGTGACGGATCTCCAGGGTGTTACGGATAACGGAAATGTCACTACAAACGTCGTTCAGTTTTCGAACGTGACGACGGGACTCGTGACGACAGCGAACATAGAGGTCGGTGGGGACCTTAAAATAGACGGTTTAACCGCAGGTACAGTTCCCTACGTGGCGGCAGATAAGTTCTTAAAAGATTCATTCATCACGACGACTGGGGATACTACCGTGATAACGTCTAACCTCGACGTGACTGGAAATATCTTTATGCGCGGTGATAAGTTTATTGTTGAATCGGAAACAAAATTAATAAATGACGCGATCATAGGAATTGCAAATAACAATACGTCATCGACAACGGATAAGGGTATCATCATGCAAAACCCCATCTCGGCTACCACTGGAAACGTCGCGATTATTCATCATGGGACGGGGGATGGATTCGCGGATCAACTCACGTTCGGGTACACGGATGACCCTCTCGATACTGTCACAGTCACGAATGATCTCACAAAAGAACTTACCGTGAATGTACTCGGTAATGTGATTACTCAAAATAACCTCTCCGTAGGTGGTACATTGAGCATTAACAATATCACTGCAGCGGCACAGCATTCACTTCAAGCGGTGACGAATGTAGGGAACGTCACCTCGAATACGGTACAATTTTCAAATGCGATCACTTCTCTCACAGCCTCGAGTAATATCGTCGCTACGGGTAATGTAAGTGCTGGCCACGATACGAATACAACCTCGTATTTCGGGAGAGCGGCTGTGGGCTACATGGGTCAAAATAATCAGGCATCATTTGCACATGTTTCGCATAACACAACATCCTCATACGCCCTTAAACAAACGGCGGGTGGGCCAACGTATATCAACACACCCGCGTCTGGGCATATTCGGTTTACGGTGAACGACGGGAACTCGAGTGCTGAGAAAATGCGTATCACGAGCGCCGGAAACGTTGGAATCGGGGCTTCGTCTCCTGGATACAAATTAGATGTATACGGAACGGCGAATGTCGGTGCTTTAACCGCTACGACCGTAGCAACCTCTGGGGATGCAACGTTTAACACGAATACTTTGAAAGTAGATGCAACAAATTCGAGGATCGGGATTGGCACGGTGAGTCCAGATAAAAGGTTGCATGTATACACCGGTGCGGGGGAAGGTAATACACAGCTTCATTTGCAATCCGCCGACCGTTATTCTACTATCCAGATGTTAGACGACACAGGAGCTATTTTATTTGGGAATGATCGAGGTGCTATGCGGTTTATTACTGGTTACGACGCATCTTTGTCCGGGGGTTCAGAAGCTATGCGTATTCTAGGTAACGGAAATCTCGGCATCGGGAACTCCGACCCCGATGCGACGTTACATGTGGTTGGGAACGCCTATGTTTCTTCCGATTTGATCGTGAGTAGTGATGTGCGAGGTGGTTATGATACGAATACAACATCATATTTTGGAAGAGCGGCAGTTGGATACTGTGGACACGGTGACGCCATGTCTATATCTCATATTGATTCAAACGATACCGGAGGATACGCACTTTTACAAGAAGCAAATGGAGCAACAATGTTAAATTCTGCATCCGGACAGTCGGTTCATATACGTCAGGGAAATGTTAATAAATTGACTATAGATTCCAGTGGAAATGTGGGAATCGGCGATTCTAATCCGGCAACCGTTTTGCATATATCAAAAGACTACTATGCGTCGGGAGGAAACACAACACATTTTACTCCACAAATATATATATCTGGTGAAGGGCACACAGGAGGGTCTCAAGTTTCGGCGATAGGATTCAACGGCAATGCGACGGCTAGTACGCATAAGAGAATGGTTGGAGGTGGAATATATTATAAAGGAGGTGGCGGGGCTTACGGTTTGCAGGGGTACTTGGGATTGGCTGTCGCGAATCTGTCGTCCGGTGGAGCCGACCCGTACGGAATAACGGAAGGTGAATTGGAAAGTCAAACACGATTAGCCATTGATAATAATGGACAGGTGGGAATCGGTACGACGGGTCCGAGTTATCCACTCGATGTTCAATATACAGGAGATTCTGGTATACGATCTAAAAATATTGGAACAAGTCACGCAAGTGTCTATATAGATTCTGCTAGTGGATATTCTTATTTAAGATTCGAATCCAGTGGCGCCGCGAAGTTTTGGCTTCAATCTACACCGACAGGTGATTTAGCGTTTAGGCCCAGTGGTGGTGGACATGTCGTGGATATTAAAAGTGATGGTAAAGTTGGTATAGGACGTACGAGCCCTGATTATTTACTCGACGTATTTGGAAGGATTGGGTTTTGTAATACGGTAAGTGGTAAAACGCATCAACATTGGCATTTGACCGGTGGAACGGATGCTAATACTGGAAATTTCTATACCGTATATAAACAGTCCGGTTATAATGAAACATGGAGAACACGTATCCAGGGGTCGGCGGGTAATCAAGCTACACTTAATTTTACGGGTCAACACAAAACATATATTAAGGATATATCGTCGGAACGAGCTGAAGAACTCGAAGGTCTCATCGTATCAGCGAACATGAATAAATACATGAAAATGAGTGAAGGTGTCGAAATGGGTCAAAATGCGATAACCATAAACGAGTCTTTACCTATCGTGAACATTTCGAACGTTTCTCAAGACAAGACGTGTTTTGGTGTAATATCCGCTTCAGAAGATCCGGAAAATGTGAGGGGTGAAACGATTGGCTGTTTTACTGCATTTATACATAAAGAAGACGGAGATACACGTGTGCATATCAATTCAGTAGGTGAAGGTGCTTTATGGGTCGTAAACACAAATGGACCTATCGAGTCAGGTGATTACATAACATCTTCTAACATAGCCGGCTATGGTATGAAACAGGAAAGTGAATGTCTGATGAATTATACCGTAGCTAAATCGACCATGGATTGCGATTTTAATCCGTTAACACAAAAGAAAAGACGTATCGTAAAGGAAGAACGTGATGCCATGGCTTGGGTCTTACGTAAATACGAAGAGGTATCCGAAGAAGAATACAATAACACACCCGAAGATAAACGCAAAATAGAAGATGATACATTCAAAATTGAACGCGAGTCTGTATCGAGGCATGATCCAGATAACGAGGATTATATAAAGGAAACTAGAACATTCGAATTCAGTGTATTAGATGAAAATAAACAGCTCGTATGGGAAGATACAGATGAGACGGAATTAGAGTATAAGATTCGATATTTAGACGCAAATGGTAACATCACAACAGAAGAAAACGCTATCCATAAAGCGGCTTTTATAGGTTGTACGTATCATTGTGGTTAATCATAATTCGAAATTACTCACAAATGCCGTTATAATATATTTATCTCCTTTCTTAACAATATCCCCTCGATGCGGATACGTCCACGTCGCCGGAAATAGTAAAAGCTTTCCTACTTCCGGTCGTACACGGTGAAGTTTTTTGTTAATGGTAAAGTCTGTAGTTCCACCTTGATCTTCATTTAAGGTATTCAGATACCATATGGCAGTTATGACTCTACATTGTTTGAAAAACCCATCTTGATGCCACTTGTAATATTGACCTTCCGTAGAATGTTGAATTTGAAATCCAGTGTGTATCAAAAATTCGTTCACGTGATCAAACCAATATTCATCCGTTTCGTGTAAACTTTTTACGTGAGACATATATTCTTCTAACCCAGTTTTTAACTTTATTCGCAAAAGTTCAATGATATTGTCCCACGAATCTCCTAGTTCCAGGGGTAAATCCATACTACGTTTTATTATTTCCGCTTCGGGGTTTTCATTATTCGTTTTACCAGGTCGTTTATTAGTATCACCTTTAAATTTTTCTATTATACACGCACACACTTCGGGTTTTAGATTGTTCGGAATTTCGTACACGTACTCCATAGATTTTAAGGAGTACATTTTTTTAAGCAAGAAAATACTCTCGACACATAATAGATATGTCCACGGACGGTATACTCGAGTATCAGGGCACGAAACGGGTCTTGTTCCGTGGCGACACGTCGAATATCGTATTCGATACACGAACGACCAGTCTAGGAATCGGGGTTACCGGTTCGAATAACCCCAGCTCGAATTTATACATCACCGGGAACGCCTACGTTTCATCGAATCTCGCGATCGGGGGGAACGTTTCAGACCTGAACATAGTATCGAACGTAAACATGCTCCATACCGCTAATACAGCTTCCATCAAACTTAATTCTAATGTCGTGACGGAGTTTCCCCGTTCAAAGAAACTCATCAAGTACCCGAGGGTGGCTTTGACTGCTAATTCAAGTGGTGGGTATGTGGCGAGTGCTAACTCTGAATACCACAATGATTATGCCGCTTTTAGGGCATTTAATAACAAGGGACCCGGATACGACTACGGTGCGACTATTGGATGGGAGCCTGCGAATATTAGTACATTTAATAGCAGCGGTACATGGGTTGGATCAACTTCCAGTTCAGCTAATACGACCATAACTCTCGAGGGTGGAAATACCATTTACGGTGAATGGCTTCAGATTCAATTACCTACTAAAATTCGACTCGAATACGTTAATTTCTTGCCATTGAAAAACACCTCTCACGCCATGGCCCACAGAGCTCCTCGAGCTGGGTACATATTAGGATCGAATAATGGAACAAATTGGACAGCGTTAAAAGATTGGTCGGGAATCGTGTATGAAACGTGGACTGCATATTACCACAAATTTTACAAGTTTGATATCGACAAAGAAGTTGATAATTATCAATATTTTAGATTTGTATGGACTGAAACGGCGGGGACGTCGACCCTGTCCGAATATGCTTCTGGTCAGGAACTCGAATTTTGGGGTGTCCCCGAATACGACCCCGAGGCGGCGGGAGTGGATATAAAGATGACCTCCTACCCCAACGTACCTAACACGGATTGGTTGAAGGTCTACTATGATGCGAAGGACCTCGATAATGGGGCCGTGACGACCGTTGATGATCTCACACCCAGTGGGACGAATGACGGAACGGCTTATGGAGGTGTAACCGCATCCGATGGATCGTTTGTGTTAGATGGTACGAACGATTATATTACAACACCGGCATTGGGATTTTCTGGGGATCAGGCACATTCGGTATCTCTTTGGTTCTGGTCCGATAAACCACATTCTGATATGACTACTGAACATGGTTTATACTGTATTGGACGCAGTACTAATCCCTTAAACGGCACTAATTCTGCGCGCGGCGGTCTATCATTTTGGAGCCCCGTGACCTATCCGAACAATCCACTCCGTTACTGGCATAGCAACAATCACGGAACAAATTTTAAAGATGCACTAATTATAGAGAACACATGGAATCATGTAATAGTAGTGTATCCCGGTAATGGAGTTTCTAATATTCGTGTATGGTTAAATGGTGTAGAACGAGATGGGGTCTATGCAGGGTCCACTAATAATGATTTTGCTTGGGATACAAACGATCATATCATCGTAGGCGATTGGTACACCAGTACCGGTACTGTAAAGTTGCAATCTCCGTGGGATGGTAAAATCGCGAACTTCCGCCTCTTTAACCGACCTTTATCTCGAGATGAAATCTACCAACTCTACGCCTACCAGAAGGAATATTTCGGTCACGGGGACTTGGGCATGACTCTCAAGGCTGGCCGGCTCGGGATCGGGACCTCGGAGCCTCGGGCGGCTTTGGATGTGCGAGGTGATATCTATGGTGGGTGCCCGGTATTTTTTCGTGTTCGAAAATCTACGGATACGCTTCAAGGTGCAAACCCTATAATATGGAACGAAATAATGGTAAATAAAGGCAGTGGTTATAGTACCATCACAGGTAAGTTTACGGCACCCGTTTCCGGGTATTATGAATTTATATATGGTGGCTGCTCTGGTCGTACAGATTGGTCGGCTGAAATACATGCTCATAAAAACAATGGAAGTCGGATAGAGGGTGCAAGCGCCTACGCTGCAGGTGGTACTAACCCTGGTCATTGGGGTAGACAGATGATGAACACCGTGATATTAGAATTAAATGTTGGTGAGACGTTTCATTTATCACAACCGTCTGGTAATCAAGATATGACCGGTGGCACATACAGTTATAATTTCTTTTCTGGTAAATATTTATCCAATTAAAATTTCCTCCAATTAAAATTTCCTCCAAAGTGCATCCCACTTTGCAAGAATCGTTCAAATTTTTTCCCAAAAATTTTAACCTACACACATAATAGATATGTCTACCAACGGACAACTCGTCTTCACGGACGTAGACAAAATTACGTTTAAGGGGGTCGGCAATACATCGAACGCCGTGGTCGATACGGTCACGGGAAAGATCGGTGTGGGTATCGATTCTCCAGACGCGAATCTCCACGTTTTAGGTAACACGTACGTCAGCACGAACCTCGAACTCGGTGGAACCCTTATCATGGGAACGGTAAATGTGGTTGCACGCCACGATCTCGAAAGCGTGACCGCCACTGGAAATACGACACCTTTAACTGTTGAGTTTCAAAATGCCGATACGTCTTTAGTCGCGAGTGGGAATGTGGAGGTGGGTACAGCGAATCTCTTTGTGGATACTACGAATTCACGGGTGGGAATTGGGGACGCAGCACCAGCCGAACTCGTACACATACGTGGTCCAAATCCTCAAATGTTAATTGAAGGAGCAACTAATGAGAACGCAAATATAGACTTCAGCTCTGGGCCATCATATAGAAATAGAGTTCATAGAATTCAAACAGAACATTATGCATTATCGGGTTTCGCAACTTCAAATAAGATGAATTTTAGGGTTAACGCAGGCGGAGAAGACACACCAAGTATAAGAATGACTATACGCGGTGATGGAAATGTGGGAATCGGCACGTCGACCCCCGGTCAAAAGTTAAGTATCTACACGGGTTCTACGAGTACCCCAGCACTATCGTTTGATAGGTACTCGACAGATAACTACCGAACAGATATTTATCAGGATGCAAATGGTCCCGACTTTCGAGTGGGATATGGCTCTTACACACCATCCAGAGTATTATATCTTAAACGGTATTCAAATGGCAATAAAGGAATTGAAATAGATGCCAGACTGTTAACATTTAAACAAGGAAATAGACCGGGGACGAACACAAACACACATGGTATAAAAATGGAAAACACAGACAATACAAATTACTGGAATTTATTTATCAGTAACAATGATCACTTTAGGTTCGTATATAACGGTGTAGGGAAGGGTTATGTTGACCAAAGCGATCCTGAAGCACAAATGAATTTCACAGGTCAACACAGAACTTTCATCAAGGATGTTCCTTTCTCTCAAGCAGGTGACCTAGAAGGACTCATCGTATCCGCGAATCAAAATAAGTATATCAAAATGAGCGGAGGTATCGAGACGGGTTCAAATGCTATTACTATGAACGAAACTCTTCCCGTGGTATCATTATCTGTTACCGCCAAAGATAAGAAATGTTTCGGTGTCATCTCAGGGTCCGAAGATCCGGAAAGTAGAACAGAGCAATACGGTGTGTTTGGTAGTACCTTCGAAAAAGAAAAGGGTGATACTCGCGTCTACATCAACTCCGTCGGTGAAGGCGCCATTTGGGTAACGAACATCAACGGTCCTCTCGAATCGGGAGATTACATCACGACATCTAACGTTGCGGGTTACGGTCAGAAGCAGGACTCAGAGTTTCTCGCCAACTACACGGTCGCCAAAATCACGATGGATTGTGACTTTGAGCCTGTGACCCAACCCGTCCAAGTGATTAAGAAGGATGAAGATGGGGAGAACGTTCTGGACGAACACAGTCAAATCCAATGGGAAGATCATCCCACCGAAACTGAAAAGACCTATAAAATTAGATACCTTGATGCTAATGGAAATATCACCGATGAAACAAACGCCGTTCACACGGCAGCCTTCGTTGGCTGCACGTATCATTGCGGCTAAAAATACTCTCGACACATAATAGATATGTCGTATTACGTGACGCATGAGAACTCGGTTCTTAATATCAATAATGCGCATCTAAAAGTTTCAGGGAACGTTCAGACGGACGTGATGAAACTCGGCGCTATAGAGTTTGCGCCCCCAGCGTCCGATGTTCCCGGGACGGTAAATTTTACCAACGTCACGACAGGTGTGACTACCACGTCTAACCTTAACGTAGGTGGGACTTTACAACTCGGAACAGTCGAAGTGGTCGCCACCACGCATACACTCGAAAATACGACGGCCCTCGGAAATGTGACGTCTAATACTATTCAGTTTACGAATCCTACGACGAGTCTTGTGACTACGGGGAATGTGGAGGTGGGTGGTGAGTTAACTGCGAGTGGGAACGTGGACATGCTCCATACAGCAAATACAGCTTCTATCAAACTCAACTCCAACGTCGTTACAGAGTTTCCTCGGTCAAAGAAGCTCATCAAGTATCCGAGGGTGGTGATGACGAGTGGTCAGTCTGGTTTAGGCGCGGGATATACTCAAGATGGGTATACTATTCAGGTATCGAGTGAATGGGGTGGCGTTCATATGGCTTCTAACGCTTTCAATAGTATCCAAACTTACCAAACTACCGACCACGCGTGGGTATCGAGTAATAGCCCGGATCGGTATACACCGTCTACAGGAATGGCTACGACGGCAGATACCTTTCAAGATGTAAATGGTTCATGGATAGGTCTTACGTTACCAGAAAAAATAAAACTATCATCCGTACATTTGTATAATCGCAGGGAATCGAGTAATACAGTTAGACCGGCTAGGAAAGGTATAGTATGGGGAAGTGATGGTGGATCGACCTGGTATAGACTAAAAGATTTTACAAATGGATCTATGGATGGTGCATTAAATGTTATAACGGTTGAAAGTGATATTTTATATGATCGGTTCAGAGTTCAAATTACAGAAATGCATAACGATCCTGAAAAGGACGCTGTAGCTATAGGGGAACTTGAGTTTTATGGTATTCCCGAATACGACTCTGATGCACATGGGACAGATGTAATTATCAGGTCGAAGGCCAATGTTCCGAATACGGATTGGTTGGAAGTGTACTATGATGGACAAGATTACACGTCCGTCGTCACAACTATAGATAATAAGACAGGTGTGAGTGCACAAGATGCCACTATAACCAATTCGGGTAACATAACATTCGACTCTACATACAGGGCTTGGAAGTTTGGTGGTGATGATACGAGAACTGATACGTTTATCGCAACATTACCTTCAACGTTTCAGGGTAATCAGGTACATAGTGTTTCTACTTGGTTTAAATATGATGTATTGGGGGATGATGCCATCTTTAGTATATCGCCTAGCAGCGGTGAAGGAACGGATAATAAGTCTATAGGTGTTAGATTAAACGTTAACCAAACGTATCATCTTCGATATTATCATTGGAGTAATGATATTTTGGTGAAATTTCCTTCTACACATCCCATATTACCCGATACGTGGTATAACTTAGTAGTAACATACAATGGGATTGTTAAAAGTGAATATAGGGGTAAAGCTGTATATATAAACGGTGAATTTTGTCCAGTTGTAACCGAGACGACGACGGGTACACTTAACCTGGACAGTGGCTCCCGATTACAGTTGGGTAGACGAAATTATTCTAACGGTGATCGCTTTTTTGGTTCCATAGCCAATTTCAGACTCTTCAATCGAGTCTTGACTTCCGATGAAATCTACCAACTCTACGCCTATCAAAAATCATTTTTCGGTCATGGAGACCTTTCTATGACGTTAAAAGCTGGACGACTGGGAATCGGGACGTCGGAGCCTCGAGCAGCTTTAGACGTGAGAGGCGATGTTTTAATAAATGGTTATCAATTAACCTCTATGTTTCCGGGTTTTGCATCTGGTGGCGATGATGTATATGATTTTGACGGATATCGCGTCCATGCTTTTACTAATTCGGGTACACTCCATATACCATCTGGAGATCTGAAAGTTGATATATTACTCGTCGGTGGAGGAGGTGGTGGGGGGCAAGATAACGCCGGTGCCGGTGGCGCCGGTGGTTTAGTCATAAGACCTGGGCTCAGGTTACAATCCAGTCGTTACGCTATTACGATAGGATCCGGAGGAATAGGATGTCCACACCAAAATAACGGACCCGCCGCAACGGCAGGTGAAGATACAAAAATAGAGACGTACCCCATAGCCACAGGGCCCCAACAAACGGTTAGCGATTCGGGTTATGCATCAAGTTTCGGAGAAGCTATATTAGTAGCTAAAGGTGGTGGTAACGGTAATTCGGGTGGTACTTACTCGGGTGTTACCCCTCCAAACGGCGGTTCAGGTGGTGGCGGTGCATCCGAAGGTTCACACCCCTCGGTAGGTGGAACCCAGATTCAACAATATCAAACGAGTGGATCGGGTGAATCTGCTACGTACGGATTTGGTAATAACGGTGGAAACGGTGTAAGCGATGGTGGAGGAGGTGGTGGGGGTGCGGGTGCGGCGGGTCAAAATGGGAGTGTTACGTTTAGTGGATCCGGTGGAAACGGTGGTGATGGTAAATGTTCTGCATCATTTAACGGGTCGGAGGCAAATTTTGCTGATATGTTCGGAACCCGATACGGAGAAATCATAGATGAAGAGGCATGGTTCGCGGGTGGTGGTGGCGGTGGTAATAGAAACTCGGTTACAACTTCATTCGCTACTGGTGGAAAGGGTGGCGGTGGAACTGCAGGTTCTTCGAACGCGACAAATGAAGATGGTTTGCCTAATACAGGGGGAGGAGGTGCAGGTGCTTTTTGGTTAGGTGCAACTAGTGAACCAGGTTACAATTTATGGGGTGGAAATGGAGGCTCTGGTATCGTGTTACTTCGTTATAAATTATAAATGTTTGATAATAGTAATGGTTCAGTGTGCGAAGCTAGAAGAAAATACAAACCGTGTCGTAGAAGTGATTGAATCCAGTTCCTTAAAATGGTGTAAAAAGAACTTACCTGGAACGTGGGTAAAAAATACATCAGATACGAAGATAGCGAGAGACTTTATTTATTACCCCGAACATGGCTCATTTTCTCATCCTCGACCATTTCCTTCGTGGACTTTAGATGATACTTTAACATGGAACCCACCTGTTCCAGAACCAACGGAATCGGGAAGACATAAATGGGATGAAGATACTCAAACATGGGAAGTTTACTAATTACATTCCTCCAAAGTGCAACCCACTTTGCAAGAATCGTTCAAATTTTTCCCAAAAATTTTAACCTCGACACATAATAGATATGCCTATCGCAACACCCCAAGGCACGCTCGATTTCAAGAGCGTCGATAAGGTGACTTTCGTCGGGGCTTCATCAAATACGGTAATCGATACGACCACAGGAAGCCTCGGTGTTGGTGTGGGTGTTGGTGGACCTACATCTAATTTACATGTGGTGGGGAATACCCGCCTCGAAGGGGACATCGACATGCTCCATACAGCAAATACAGCTTCTATCAAACTCAACTCCAACGTCGTTACAGAGTTTCCTCGGTCAAAGAAGCTCATCAAGTATCCGAGGGTGGTGATGACTGGAGAAACTACGAGTAATTACACAGTTACGGGTAGTAGCTGGTATGGTTCGGGTGCTAACTATGAACCGTGGAAAGCGTTTGATAATGTAGGAAATCACTCATCCGGGCAACTCGCGTGGTACTCATTTGATTACACGGCTCCAGAAGCTTATAGTGGTACAGATAACGCGTTTAATCCAAGTCATGGTGGTACGGCAACACCTGTTCTTTTCACGGGAGCCGTACAGGGAGAGTGGCTGAAGATTCAGTTACCACATAAAGTCGCACTGGATCACTATATCATGTATGGCCCAAACATGGAAAATGAGTTTCCACAAGACTGGACGGTATACGGGTCCGTGAATGGAACGAATTGGGATCAGATAGATAACCGAGTTTCTCAGATATTCGGTAATGGAACGGGTGGGAGTGGTACCGCAACTGGTAAAACGAAAGAGTATCAACTTGATACGCAGACAGACGAGTACCTTTACTTTGCATTTGTATTCACGAAAGCTTCTCCAAACAGAACAGCATACATTGGTGTAGGGGAAATAGAACTCTTCGGCGTCCCCGAATACGACCCCGAGGCTCACGGAACTGATGTGGTGGTCAAGTCTGAGGCTAACGTTCCTAATACGGATTGGTTGGAGGTCTATTATGATGCGAAGGGGTTGACACCTGGAGCAGTGACAAATCCTATATCAGGTCTAGGAGGTACGACCATTAATGGAACAGCGACGAATGTTACCGTATCTGATGGAGCATTTGTGTTTGATGGGTCTAGTAGTTACATAACTGGTGGCACAACTTCTATAAGTGGAAACCACCACCATTCTTTTTCATGTTGGTTAAAACCTACATCGGCTAATAGCGGTTACAGGTGTATTGGTTATCTTTTTTATAGTGGATCAAATAATACGACGACAGGTCTATTCCTTAATAATAATCAACCAGTATTTCTCACGTGGGGAAATAATCTTATATCCGATCACACGTTAGTCCAAAATGAATGGGTTCACGTTACAGCCGTGTATAACGGAACGGGTCGTACAATCTATGTAAATTCCGAACAGATCGATTCTGACACGTATTCGTCGTATAATATTAACGCGTCGGCAACCCTGCTCGTCGGAGCCTCTACGACAACTCCCGGCGAAGTTTTCGGTGGTTCAATCGCGAACTTCCGTATTTTCAATCGAGCTTTGTCTCAAGACGAAATCTATCAACTATACGCCTACCAGAAGGAGTATTTCGGGCACGGGGACTTGAGCATGACCCTCAAGGCGGGGCGTCTAGGGATCGGGACGTCGGAGCCTCGGGCAGTGTTAGATGTAAAAGGAGATACATTTTCAAGAGTATATAAAGGTGGTCGTACGACTTTTCTTACCTGGGATTACGAAGGTCAAAGATACGTAGATATATCACCACCTGCCAATAATAATTCATACGCAAACGTAGCCAATATTCTCGATCACACATTTGATATACCTTCTTGTTATCACGACCTCGGGAGGGCTACTTTAAAAGCCTTTGTTCAAATTGATTGGCGAGGCGAAGTAAATAGACCATGGAATTTTGTATTCCGTATAGAAGTTCATTATAACGGTAATCAAATCGCATATTCTTCAAGTTCCGATCATGCAGCATCGTATAATAATCGGGGATGCGGCATACCTACAGTCGGTTATCATAATGATCATGATTCGACTCCCGAGGCTGCTTCTGTTACGTCACTGTTTAAGTTAACTGATTGTGATGTTTCTCCGGGGTCAACTTTAAAAGTTCAGCTCGTAGGACAATGGGGTGATATCAGCCAACTCACTCAGCGAGTATGGACTGGAAGAACCGCCGGGAATCAAAATCGTCCTGATTTTGAGCTTCCCACTAGCTCGTTTTTTGTAGTTTTAGATGTGGATGATGGATATTAAAAAAAATATGATATTATTTATATGGATTTACTACGTACGTTAAGTGAAATCAGACCAGGTGAATCTTGTGGATGTGATGATGGAAACATTACTCTATCTAACGTTACCTGGTATTCACAAAAGATTTATACACCATCGGAATACGAAATATTAGAAGATAAATCCAATCTACTATTTAACGAAGAAGCTGATGTATACACGAAAGCACCATTTACTATCCCGACACAACAAGAGTGTGAAGATCATTGGAACACAACACTTAAAAATCAAATAGCGCTTGATATACTCCGTCGCCGACGCAACAAACTTCTCACCGATGTGGATTGGGTCACTCTTAAAGCGTATTCTACAGACACACCCGTTCCCGAAGAGTGGAAAACCTATATGCAAGCCCTCCGTGATCTTCCTGCGAATACAGAAGACCCGGAAAACCCTGTTTGGCCAACTATTCCAACTGCTTAAGCAGTTGACCTTTCCTCCAAAGTGCAAACCCACTTTGCAAGAAAAAGAGTTCCAAGTGCGAAGCACTTGTCCCGTATCAAACAAAGTCCTTCGGACTTTTTCGTTTAAAAAAACCTCCCTTCATAGTAGATATGTCGCTGGAACAGACGATCGATAATCTACAGATCCGGAACGCGAACATGGTCACATTCGTCGGCACGTCGAATACCATGGTCGATACGACGACGGGTCGCATCCAGACGAAAGGCATCCAGCACAATTCCAACGTGATCACGGACGTTTCTGGTCCGCATGGACGCGGGGTCGCGACGCTTAAGAAGTATCCAGAGATTGCTTTCGCGGAGGGGAAGTTTGACCGTAACGATACGACCAACACGTACGTCCAAGCGGGGTATACGGTGAGTGCGAGTAGTACGTATGTTAGTGGTACTGATGCCCGTGTAGCTTGGAGAGCATTTGATGGTAATGCGGACGGGTCGACGAATCCACCAAATATATGGCAAACACACTATTTAAATACATTTTCCGCCAGTACACCATACGGGATACATACAAGTAATACAACTAAGGGTACTTTTACGGCGGATGGAGTCACGTATATAGGTGAATGGATAAAATTAAAATTGCCTCATAAAATTAAATTAAATTATTTAAAATGGGAAACTTCGATAGATACTCGCCGCCCCAAAAAGGGTGCTATTCTAGGAAGTAATAATAATTCAGATTGGTACACTGTTAAAGCGTTTGATAATGATCTAGTATGGACAGAAAATAACGTGGCTGACTATGCCCGTATAACATCAAGTTCAAATTCTGCTTATACATATTTCATGGTCGTTATAGAACAAGTACAAGGGGGTGATGGTAGCTGTTGGGGAAATCAAATAAGTTTATACGGCTACGAAGAGGACCCACCCGCGGGTGACCATTCGGTCGATACGACCTTTAAGTCTCGTTTCAATAACCCACAATTGACGGGTGTCCAAGTCCTCGTCGATGGTGCGACGGGGGTGGGGACGAACCAGATTTCGGGTGGTCCCGATCCTTCGGGAAACTCATCGACATACGTCACGGACGGTAAATACTGGACCCTTAACGGAACGCTCACGTCTAACCTTTCCGTAGAGGCGAATACATTCCTCGAGGGTGACCAACCCCACGCGGTCTCCGTATGGTTCAATTCCTCGAACCTCGAGGCGAACGTTTCTAATACGTGCGTTTTTTCTATTGCCTCGGAAGAGAAGTTGGATTCCGTGAATTTGGATCTCCAATCGAACACGTGGCACAACCTGACCTACGCGTACCAAGGTGAAGGTGGCTCCCGAGTAACCTACCTCGATGGACGTAAGGTGGCCGAAGACCAAGCCGAAGATACTTTCGGGGACTACCCACCCTTCGCCATGACGGGGTACTCCCAAGGTGGGTATGTGGTCTCACAGGGTGGTGTAAATTATAGTGGTTTAAACCCTTGGGAACTATTCGATAAATCCTACACGAGTAGTCAGACTTCATGGGCTCCACGAACTAGTGACGGCACTCTAAATTATACTGTGGTAGAAGGTTCATATAAGAGATATAATACAACACTCGGTACTGCAACGCGTTTATCGGGGGACACAGAATATGGTGAATACGTTAAACTAGAGCTCCCAGATAAAATCAGATTAAATTACATTGTTATTCATCCACACCCGGGTTCTACAGATTATGCAACGAAATTTCCAGCGTTCTCGAATGTTTACGGTAGTAACGATGACGTTAAGTGGATGGAAATAACCAATTGGACACCAAATGATTTCACACTTCCCGTGAATGATAGTGATGAAAAAACGTTTATAGCGAATGCTACAAAATCTTATAAATATTTAGCACTCGTCGTAACGGGTGTCGGGGGGACCACTCACAACGAAACTGTATTTAATGGTTTAGAATACTACGGTCACCGCGAGAACGACCTGGTTCGCCTTCCCGATCCCACCAACGTTCTCAAGTATCCGCACATACCTTTTGCTTTAGGTAGGGGTGGATATATGGATTCTGTCGCCTCGGTCACCCGGGGTGAACACTCATTTTCTCTAAGAGGGTATACCGTAACATCGAGTAGTCATTATGGTAATGGAGGTACTGATACACGGTCTGGGTGGAGTGCCTTTGATGAAGGTAAGGGTGGAACAACATACAATATATGGCAATCGGGTGATTATTATGTGAATAATACTACCCCTGGTACATATAACCGCAACCCACCACAGAGACATACAGCTGGTGGTGTGAACTATGATGGTGAGTGGATAAAATTAGAACTTCCCCATAAGATAAATGTAACAGCTATTGAAATAAATTCAGCTGCTTACGTTGATTTGACGACTCATATTAAATCAAGACCGTACGAAGGTGCTATTTTAGGAAGTAATGATGGTAGTCAAACTGGAACGTGGGATTTATTAAAAGCATTCTCAGGTGGATTAACTTGGACGACGACAACGATAGCTGAAGGTGGTGGTCGAGCGACGTTAATACCGGATACAAACACTGGAAATGCGTATAAATATCTCGTACTCATAGTCAATAAGAACGAGGGTCCGAGAGGTCAGTTTGATATAAATCAAATTAAATACTACGGCACAGGCGTCGACTCCATCCCCATCCAGATCGGTGGTGGAA
>CESB01054224.1_pt1 | contig 25491 bp, 33 predicted proteins | sample 531071 | NCBI WGS metagenome assembly CESB01 (sample SAMEA2621259, study PRJEB7988) | marine metagenome | biome: marine biome (ENVO:00000447); feature: surface water layer (ENVO:00002042); material: "saline water (ENVO:00002010), including plankton (ENVO:xxxxxxxx)" | depth 5 m | reverse complement strand
AGTATAAGTTAACGGATAGTATAAGTTAACGGATAGTATAAGTTAACAACAAGTACTGGTCTTTTTCACCATACCCATGCTTACCTTTACTTCTTGTAGTTTTTCTTGAAAATCTGGTTTACTCGTAATGACTTTACGAGATTGCGCATCCGTTAGCACGGGCACAACTACACAATCGCAGATACCAGTCCAGTTAAATGCCCATTTGTATAAATCGGCTTCACTTTTCGCAGCAGCAATCGCCATGCCGCTGCCTTCGCCAATAAGATGCCAACGCCCTAGAGGTCTACAAGCACCCGCATCACCTTCATCTTGTTCTTTGGTAAGTCCGGCAAATTGTTTATACCCATCTACCTTTTTGCTTTCATGAAACTTATAGGTGATTTGGTAAAGAGTCTCGCCCTCTTGAGGTTCATCGCTTACATGATCGTATGCTACCGTGTAGTCCGGTTCTTTACCCAATACAATCTTTCTCGCGACATTATCATCGCAAATAGGTTTCACGTCAATGGTAGCCATGGGTACCCAGTTGTATGCCCAATTTGCAACATCTGTGTACTTTTGCGCGCGGCAAATGCAGGTCCCCGAAGCATTACCTACTTCACCCCATCGTCCGAGAATCTCTACCCCAGCAGCATCACGTGCGTCGTCTTCCGGGGTCATGGATCCAAAATAGGTCATGCATGGTACACGAGCAACGTCCATAATCTTCCACGACAACAAATAAAGGGTCATTATAGGATAGTACGCGGTATTCTGTTTAAATAGATATATAAATAAATATTTAAATATGTATATGGAAAATGAGAAATGGCAATTTTATTTAATAAAAAACGGTCCATATACGTATGCAGGTGTCTCCCCAGATCCAGAAAAACGATTAAGAAAGCATAATGGCGAGATATCAGGCGGCGCCAAGTATACTGCTAGTAAGGGGACAGGATGGAAGCATATATGTTTAGTAAAAGGTTTCCCTACTAAAATAGAAGCCTTACAATTTGAATGGGCTGTGAAACATGAACCACCTAGAAATGTAGGTGGAATTCAGTCGCGTATACATAAATTACAAAAGGTATTATGTAAGCAAAGATGGACATCAAAATCTCCGTTGGCAGAGACGATTCCCTTAGAGATAGAGTGGAAAGATGTCGATCGATTTGACCCTAAGATGAATCTACCGTTATATATTATTGAAAATTAAAATAATATAGTATGTTATATAATGGCACTACCAAATTTATCTGACAATCCCTTATTATCCACATCTACGTATAGGTCGCATCATCGATTAGACACATCATTAATAACACCAAGAGTAACTAATTGGGCGTCCATCATTCAAAATAATCCGGTAGATGAAATAGAATCTCTAGATACTACGGAATGTGATAGCGACGATGAAACGACGGAACATTCAAAAACGTATTATAAAAAGTTATTAACTTTAAAAAATAAGACAATATTAAAAAAGGAAAGTAACAATGATGCATTACGTGAGTTATTTAAAGGTGTGGTAGATCATCAAGAGCGTTGTCAGCTCTTAGAAACAAGTGTAAAAAATATTCAGCAAAATGAGATAGAGTTACATGAGTCTTACGTAGAAGATTTGGAATATAAGTTATCCAAATTACAAAAAAAACATCAAAAAGAAAAATTAGATCATGACATACGTAAAAGTAAATTAGATGAGATGTCCAAAGAAAATAGCAAATTAAAAAAACAACTAGTGTGTGTGATTTGTCATGTATCAGAACGAAATGTCTTGTTTTTACCGTGTAAGCATTTTGCTTGTTGTAAATCGTGTGCTAATACTTTATATACCAATACGTGTCCAACGTGTCGTACTACGATTGATGAAAAAAAGGTAATATATAGTAGTTAGTGTATGTGTTTATAAGGATATCGGTGTCCGTTTTTTCGGGTATATTGTTGTTTGTGTTTTATTTTTCGTGTAGAGGGTTTATTAAAACTGGTAATAAAATACTTTAATTCGTGTAACATTTTACTACCTATTTGTTTTTCATATAGTTTATTTGTGTTGTGCTTGTTGGTGTATAAATCAATATCTAAATATAGTGATTCGGCATTATGTTTTAAATAACTAATATAGGTGTCTGATAAATCAAACGACTGTTTAAAGCTATCAAACATATAATTTGGATCATATAGGTGTTTATATTCGTTTAAATGTAAATAATAGACATTAGGATGTAGCATATGATGATGATATTGATCATCTAAAAAGCATATGTTAGTATATTTAGATAATTTAGTACATTTAAAAAAATCAGATATGGTTTTGTTATGTGTAGTTCTATGTTTTTCAACTTGAACATTGTTTACTTTATAGGCGTGGATAACTTTATCGAATAACGGATAGTTTATTTTATCTTCAAAATATTGTTTAATGAGGAGTGCCCATGATTTGGGACCTTGATTATTAGTATAAATGTATATTTTATCGCAATGTCCTTGTTGTTTTTCCTTTTTTAGGTACTTTAATATGTTAATGATATTTGGTCGTTGATATAAAGGAAACATATCCATAAACAGGTTAAATTCTTGCGACGTAACAGTTCGGTGAATATGTTCTTCTAAAATATGAATAAATATACCTAATTGTACGAAGCTTCCCAGGGTTTCATCCATATCAAATACAATAACTTTTTTAGGTTTACTGGGTGTTTTGGAATACATATAGGATATATATATTAATAAGATTAAAGTAATAATAAATAGTATTACTACAAAAGTATTCATTTACTATAAAATCAAATAATTTTTTTATGTTTTACACATTCCATTAATTTTAATATAATGCATTCTTGTTCTGATAATTTTTGAAAAATCAAATGTTCGTCAAATTTAAGTAAATGAAATTGTCCAAAGCGATTTTTACATCGTATTTGTATTCCTTCTTCGGTAATTTGTATATCACATATAAAGGATCCGTTTGTTAAATAAACATTCTCGCTGTGATTTAAATTAATCCATCGAATATAGGATCCTATTTCCAAATCAGGAAGTTCCATGGTATACCGATAGTGTTTTAATTTTTTTAAAATATCATTGGTTTCTTTTTTAGACACTTTAAGTTCGTTTAATAATTTTTCCTTGCGTTCATTTATATCTTTCATAGACGTATGAAGAATGGTATTGTCTTCTTGACTTGTTACTATTTCTAATAACTTTTGATAATCATCATCATCCATTACATATAGTTTAATTTTATTTTTATTATATAAATTGAAATACTATTACAAGAAAGATGCTAGTGCAAAACAAAATGAATCGTCTAGATGATTTACTTTACGCAAAAGTGTGTGCTTATTTACCTTTGGTGAATTGTAATGGAGATGATATAAGAAATCTAAAGTTAACGAGTACTAGGATAGCAGAGATGGTTAAAAAAAACGTAAAGATTGAACAGCATAGGATAGTGTCCTTTTGTAAGCGAAAAAGTAGGGTAAAGTGGTCGTCAGATGCATTGTGTCTAACCTGTCATAAAATAAATAATGAGGATTATCAACAGTTATTGCAGATAAGAAATCAATTATCGCTAGGATTTACTAGGGATAGATACTTAGCTGCTCCATTTTATGATAAAGAGAAATGTGGTATATATATACATCGTAAAACGCAAACAGAGTTAGAAACCTTTCTAGTAAAATTAAGGAAAGTAACTAAAAATGTGATAATCACGAGGAACTATTGTTGCGAAGGGAAGGGTGTAGAAATAGATGTATCATGAGGGTAAAGATACAAAATAATAGTAAGTATATATCTATCATAGTATCTTTTTTTATTGCATACGGCCACCATGGTAAATAGTGTATTATCAAAATAGCGCACCATAGTAGAAAAATAGCTAAATAAGAAATGTTCCATTCCGGGTATAGTATCATAGGAATTACAATAGCAATATGAATAGCATAGACGAAAAGTGATAAAAATACATTAGGTAAGGATTGATAATAAGCATCTAAACATCCTATTATAGCAATAATAAATCCGTGAATATACAAAGAACTGCGTAGACTAGGGATGTAAAGATATCCAAAAAATAAAAGGGGAATAAGATAAAAACTTAAAAATTGTGGTGCCTCTTGTATGGTAACACTCGTCATTATAGTAATATACATAAATTGATAATAAATAAATAACAGTATATAAAACTAAAATGACCAAACAACTCACCTATATAGATCTCTTTTGTGGTATAGGCGGTTTTCATCAGGCACTTACGAGTTTAGGAGCAAAATGTATATTGGCGTGTGATATAGATGAAGCATGTCGAAGTAATTATGCCCAAAATTATGGTATAACACCCCTAAAGGATATTAAGGATATTCAAGAACATGGGTTGCCGGATTTCGACATATTGTGTGGAGGATTTCCTTGCCAACCCTTTAGTAGTGGTGGAAATAAAAAGACGTTTCAGGATAAACGAGGAGGATTGTTTGATGAAATTATGCGTATCGTAAAGGTAAAGCAACCAAAGTTTCTGTTTTTAGAAAATGTAAAGCATATACTTAAAGTAAGTGAAGGAAAGGTATTACAATACATAGAAGAGCAAATAGATGTTCATGGGTATGTGTTACAGCGATTTCAAATGTCACCCCATGACTACGGTGTCCCTCAACAAAGAGAGCGTATTTACTTTGTCTGTGTACGAAAGGATTTGTATACAGGTACGCCAATCACCTTGTCAATGGAAGAACATGTGGATGTAGACGTCACTAGTATAGTAGAAAAACGAGAAGAGGTAGATGAAAAATATTACTTAAAAGGTGATTTACTAAAGGTGTTGGAAGCGTGGGATGAAATGATTAGTGTTTTTGAGGTAGGTGAAACTTTATCACCAACCCTATTAATGCACGACGCTTATCGTAATTACACAGTAGAAGAGTATGCTACTTTGGCTACATGGAGAACAGAGTATATGGAAAAAAACAAACGATTGATAGAAAAATATCGAGAACCATTTGCTGAATGGTATACAAAACATAAGGACTTGCTTTCAAAACGTGAAATATACGGTAAATTAGAATGGCAGGTGGGTAAAGTAAAACCAAATGACAGTATATTTGATTATTTCATTCAGATTCGCCAATCGGGTATACGTGTAAAAAAAGCAAAATATTTTCCAACTTTAGTCGCCATTAGTCAAATACCGATTTATGGCAAGGAAAAAAGGTATATAACACCGAGAGAGTGTGCGCGTCTTCAATCGTTTCCAGATAGTTATCAAATATCTGAAAAGGACAAGGATAGTTATAAGCAATTTGGAAACAGTGTGAATGTAAAAAATGTAAAAACGGTAATTCATAGTACATTAAAGCATTATGGTATATAAATAAAGATAAAATACGTATATAACACATATCATATGTCGGAAGATGCTCCTAGACCTTGTTGGAATCAATATTTTAAATCGATTGTACAGGTTACATCAACACGTTCTCCTTGCAGACGGTTAAAAGTGGGTTGTTTGTTAGTAAAAGATAATCGTATAGTATCACAAGGGTATAACGGTTTTTTATCAGGATGTCCGCATACATCCATAATTAGGGATAATCATGAGATAGGTACGATTCATGCGGAGCAAAATGCCATAGTAGATTGTGCGAAGCGTGGAGTAAGTTCTGATCGTACCGTTGCGTATATTACCCATTACCCTTGTTTTAACTGTATGAAATTGTTGTGTGGTAGTGGAATAGAAAAGATAAAATACATAGAAGATTATCACAATGATCCTGCGGTAGATCAATTAAGTAGAATTACGGGTGTTGAAGTAATGAGAATATAATATTAGTAATATATATTATGGTGAAACGAAATACAAGAAAGTTTAGAAAAAATAAGCATAGAAATACTAGAAAACAAAAAGGTGGTGATGTAACTATGATAACCCCTTTTTTAGCTATAGTTGCGGTATGTGCAGCGGTATCCAGTAGTAAAGGGTTAGATTTAGATGCAATTGCAAAAGAAGGTAGTGCTTTAGGAGGTAATTTAGCAAGTGGTGTAAAAGCACAATATAAAAATGCAGCAGCAAAAGCAAAAGAAGCAGGTGATAAAGCTACTGCTCAAATGAAAAAGCAGCAAGCAGATATTCAACATCAAGCAAATAAAGCCAAAGATAAGGTAAATGCGGCAGGCGCCCAAGCAGCTGCTGCAGCGAAAGAGCAAGCTGCAAAAGGAGCGGCAGCGGCAAAAGGAGCGGCTGATAAGGCAAAAGCGGCTACTGCCAAAGCAACGGCAGGTGCACAAGAGGCAGCAAAAAAAGCAAAAAATAACGCAACTCATGCTGCGAATACAGCAGCACATCATGCTAAAAAAGCGGCGGGGGTTCCTAGTGAACCACCCGTACATCCGGATGATGCACAAAAACAAAAAGATTCTTTAGGAGCAAAATCACCAGGGGGGAAATCACCCGATGGAAAGGATTCGACGCCAGCAGGATCACCAGCAGCACCAGGAGCAGCATCACCAGCAGCACCAGCAGCAGCACCAGCAGGAGCAGCTGCGAAGGGAACACCAGGAGCAGCACCAGGAGCAGCTGCGAAGGGAACACCAGGAGCACAAACACCCCCGAAGGGAGCACAAACACCAGGAGCACAAACACCAGGAGCACAAACACCAGCAGGAACACCAAAATCACCAACACCACCAGGAGCACCAAAATCACCACCAACAGGAGCACCACCACCAACAGGAGCACCAACACCAGCAGAAGCAAAATCACCAGGAGCACCAAAATCACCAACACCAACACCACCAGGAGGTCCAACACCAAAACCAGCAGGAACTCCAGCACCAGGAGCACCAAAATCACCACCAACAGGAGCACCAAAATCACCACCAACAGGAGCACCAACACCACCACCAACAGGAGCACCAACACCACCAGGAGCACCAAAATCGCCAGCAGGAGCAGCAAAACCAGGAACTCCACCAGCAGGAACTCCAGCAACAGGAGCACCATCACCAGGAGGACCAACACCAGGAAGTTCGCCCGCACAAAGTAATACGCCACCCAAGACTGCTGCTCCTAGAGGAGGTACAAAAAAATATAAAAAGTCTTTAAAACAAAAGCGTACTCGTAAATATGCAAGATAAAATACTCTATCATAATTAAATGTTATGATATAGTATAATGGGTTTCAATCGTCGTTTATCGCGTAAGCGTTCTCTTCGTAAATCTCGTCGTCAAAATGCTGGTGTGAAATCTAGAAGACAACAAAGACAAAGACAAAGAAACACTAGAAAGAGCTGTGGAGATGGTTCACGCCGAAGACGTCGTAGGCAACGTGGCGGCAGATGAGGTGCTAAATCTCCAAACTCGGATTTTTTCCTATACCCAAATGAGTAAATACTATACATACCTTTAGTGAATGATATTTGTTGCGTAAATTTTGATATAAACAAATGGATCAACTAAAGTATATAATGACTAAAATAGAAACAGAACAATTGTTAGACTATAGTGATGTCTTGATTCGTCCAAAGCGATCTACCATGAAAAGTCGTAATGATGTAGACATAGAACGAGACTTTTCATTTAAGTGGTCTTCCGAACACTGGAAAGGAGTTCCGCTTATAGCAGCAAACATGGACACGACAGGTACATTTGAAGTGTATCAAGTCTTATCTAAATATAATATTGTAACTGCGTTACATAAGTTTTATACCCCAGAAGATTTTAAATCTCAAAAGATTTTAAATCCAAATTTGTATATGATATCAACGGGTATAAGTGATATGGATTATGATAGATTAAAGAGTATATTAGAAGTAGTAAATTGTAAATGGATTTGTATAGATATAGCGAATGGATATTTGTCTAGTTTAGTAGAATTTTGTAAAAAGGTACGTAATGATTACCCAGATAAAATTATTGTAGCAGGTAATGTAGCAACTCGTGAAATGGTAGAAGAGTTGTTAATCAATGGAAAAGTAGATGTAGTAAAAGTAGGTATAGGTCCTGGTAGTGCGTGTACCACCAGATTAAAGACGGGAGTTGGAATACCTCAATTATCTGCTGTATTAGAGTGTTCAGATGCGGCGCATGGGTTAGGTGGTTCAATTATAGCGGATGGTGGAATCACGTGTCCGGGGGATGTATCTAAGGCGTTTGGTGCGTGTGCGGATTTTGTAATGATGGGTGGTCAGTTTGCGGGTCATGATCAAAATCCCGGCGATGTCATAGAATGTGAAAAAACAGGAAAACAGTTGAAACGATTTTATGGGATGAGTTCAAAGCGTGCCATGGAGACGCATTATGGTAAAATGGAAAAGTATCGTTCGTCAGAAGGTCGTGAGTTAACGATACCTTACAAGGGGGATTTACATAATACGGTGTTGGATTATTTGGGAGGTATTCGCAGTACGTGTACTTACATAGGAGCAACGAGTATAAAAAATATGGGTAAATGTACGACATTTGTGAAAGTTACGCATCAATTAAACCGGCATTTTGTGTAGTCATATGCTGACCGATTTGTTGAATACCGGTGGAGTAGGCTTTAAAAATAGTCTCTAAAAGAACAGTTTCGTGATTCTGCATGGCATCATTATTATTAGAATGTAGCATAATATTAATACGTTGATCCATAGTAAAATTGCATTGTTGTATTAGAGTTTCAACATACTTTAGTATAGTAGATAGATCGTAATGATAGTTGGATAGATTATCTATAAAACTAGTTTGTATATTTTGTACACTATTTTGTTTACAATAAAGATAAAGTAAATTATTGATGGTATCATTACGTAATTTACTTAATTTGATATGATTATTACGTTTAAGAGAAGTATTTACAAAACTGTGATCAAATAAAAGCATAATATGAAGGCATGCGTGTAAATAGGAATTAGTAAAATACCAGTAGGGAGTTATTTTATTTAATCCGTGGGAGATATAAAGTGTTTTAAGAGTTATACAATTCTCCCATATAGAAGTAGGTATAAAGTTTTGAATATAAAGCATGCTTTTGCGTATAGCATCATATTCTATTTCTTTATTGGTTTGATAAAAGTGGTCTACAATCTCTTCCATATACTATATACGTAATGGTTTTTGTTATGTAAACGAATTAACAATTTTCACAGAACCAGTTGCGGATGGTTCTATACTATTTGTAAAATCGGATGGCTTAGTAAGTAAATCACTAATTTTAAAAACAGCTAGATTATAGGTAGCAGCAAATTCATATAGATTAGCATTCCATTGTTTGACGATAGGATTATATTTATTGTAGTCAGGGTCAGTAACAAAATAAATATCTGTAAGTACAATGGTACATTGGGTAGACTTTATTAGCGTTTGAATAGTATCTGAATATAAATTCCATACGCTATTTAATGGATCCATAGTATTGGTACTTATGTTTTCGTATACCGCAAGTAAATCATTTCCGCCGACTGAAATATACAATCGTGTGGTGGGTGTATTTAGTTCTTTGGGCATGGTATTATATTGATTCATTAAATCATAAATAATAGCCCCGTCTTCTGCCAATACTAATGAAGGTATCGTTACATTTTCTTTTAATAGATATTCAATGGATTTGTTGCTGGGTACATAACTATTATTTTTAAATACACTATCGCCTAAGAGTACGATATTAGATAGTTTTTCTGTCAACCCTTCTTTGTGACTATACAAATCATAAATAAAATACATTAGTAAAACTACAATAGCTATATAGATAATACTTTGTTTCATACTATATATTATTGGACCACTTTCTTTTTTAGGTAGTCCATTATTTCTTGAAATACGGGAGTATGTATATTATATTTCCTGGTGAGTTCATCAAGCGTAGCCATATGTTGTTTAAATAGGTGTATGGTTTCTTGATTTCCGATTTGAAGGCAAAAATTGCATGTAATACCGGATTCATTTTGTCGTTTTTGATCTTGTATAAGATCTTCAATATCATCTGCCAATTGAAATGTAAGACCAAAAGATTTACTAATTTGTATCATTTTTACTAAAGGTAGGTTATTATTATGATTATGAACAATAGTAGGTACAATAAAGCATAAATTAAACAGTGTGGTTGTTTTTTTTTCGTTTAGCATTTGTAAAAAACTAGAATTATTAAACTTTTCGCTACTGTAAATATCAAAACTGTGCAATGGTGATAGATCTAACAGTTGCCCCCCTATAATACCGTTTAATCCTAAATTATCGTGGTAATGTGAAAACATAGTTATAAATGTATTTTTATCAAATATATACTTTTTGCAGTAATTAAACATCAATTGACTTGCTTCTTGCATAAATAGGTCAGCAATAAATAGGGCTATTTTCTCGCTATATTTAAAGTGTAAGGTTGGTTTATTTCTGCGATAACAATCATTGTCCATCATAGGCATATCATCTAATACAAGGGATGCATTATGAATAAGTTCAATTGCGATAGCTAAGTCATAATCTTCAATAGGTTTTCCTAGAATAAAGCTGGTAATTTCCATAACAATAATAGGTCTAATACGTTTCCCATTACTAGTAGCATCAAATATAATATTTTTGACGTGTGTATCTTGAGTAAGGTTTTGTATATACCGTTCAAACTGATCGTCGAATCGTTGTTTTTGTTTATAATAGTTTTTCATAAATTGAACTATATAAACATTTGAATTTAGGTAAATAAACTCCTCTCTTCATGACTTGTTTATTTGAGTATTTTGAAAGTCGTTTTTGGCGAGAAATGGTAATTAATAAATTAGATATCTGGACTATGCTTGAATTGCTTCAAACAAATAAACAGTTAAATAAGCATAAATCGTATGTATACATGCTTATTTATCAAAAAATATTTATGAGACACTATCAAGAGATACCAGTTTCATTTATAATAAAATATAATATAGATCTTGAATATTCCATATATTATAGTAAATTACATTTGAAAACTTTACTAAAACATAACAAAACCATAAGAGGAATGATGGAAAAATATATAAATTCTTATAAGACGTTACATAACTATAAAACAGATATAAAAGCTATTACTTTTAATCAGCTTAATAAATACGAAGAGTTGTTGAGTTAATTGTGCATATATTAAAAAAAAGCACCAAAAGCACCACCGGTCCCATCATTAGCCGCCATGGGTTCAAATGCTTCTTGCATGGGTCCTTGGCCAGGTACCATTGCATTTACTAAAGGGGTATTAGGTCCTTCATACATTTTGTTAAAATCTTGTTGTGGTCCTTGAGTAGGTACCATCATAGTAGGCGCATTTGTTTGTACCATGGGTGGTGGCAAAAGTGGACCTTGATTAGGAGCTTGTGTAGGAGCGGTTTGAGAACTAGTGGGTTGTTGACTTTGGGTGCTAGAGGTGGATTGTTTCCCTTCCCAGTAGACAAATAGTCTATCTAATAAAATGTTTGTTTTGCTCCCTACTTTACTTTGGATAGTAAGTAATAAGGATAAAAACATAATAGCAATCGTAATAATATTTACATCTTTATAATCGGTCTTACTCCATGTAGGAAAGTAGGTAATAAACCGGTGTATAAAAATAAAACCCAAAAACATGAACATAATTTGTCCGACAATTTCGGCTAAAATTTCCACCGTTCCTTTTTCTTCGTTGGTAGCGGGTACAATTTTTTGTATAGATTTGTTTAGAATAATGGTAGGAATAATAGCAATAAGTACATATTGTAAGCAATTAAGAATTTCGCTTTGGGATTCTTTATCGAAATCAAATACGTGATTAAAAAAATTTTTTTGAGGTAAATTACTTTCTACTTTATCTTTTATGGAATCCATATGATTTATGAAAAGAAATTAAAAAAATAAGGTTATGTATTTAGATAACCATGTCGAAAAGTGAGTATAGTGAAGAAAATGCCTATATTCAATTGATTCGCGATATTTATACTAAAGGGGAGGATGATGAATGTAGAAATGGGCGTGTTAGATGTATGTTTGGCGCTAATATGAGATTTTCCTTAAAAGATCATAAAATACCAATATTAACCAGTAAGCGTTTAGCGTGGAAGACGTGTTTAAAAGAGTTGTTATGGTTTATTAGTGGTAATACGAGTAACAAAACATTAAAAGCGCAAAATGTGCATATTTGGGATGGTAATAGTTCACGTGAATTTCTAGATTCGCGTGGGTTGACACATTTACACGAGGATGATCTAGGTCCTATCTATGGTTTTCAATGGCGTCATTTTAATGCAGAGTATAAAACGTGTGAGGATGACTATACGGGAAAGGGAGTAGATCAGTTGCAACAAATCATAGAAGCATTAAAAGATCCTAAAGAACGTAAATCACGTAGATTAATTATGAGTGCTTGGAATCCGGAGCAAATAGGAGAAATGGCATTACCCCCGTGTCATGTTCTTTGTCAATTTAACGTAATAGGTGATAATAAATTAAGTTGTGCCTTGTATCAGCGAAGTGCCGATGTAGGTTTAGGAGTTCCTTTTAACATAGCATCGTATAGTTTTTTGCTTCATTTAATAGCACACCATTGTGATTTAGTACCGTATGATTTTGTTTATTTTTTAGGTAACGTGCATATATACGACGATCACATGGCATCTTTACTAAAACAGACCGAGAATGAATTGTATGAATTTCCGTCATTAGTTATAAAAAACAAGTATACCACATTGGAAGAATATACTTTAGACGATTTTGAGTTAATAGACTATAAGCATCATCCGTCCATTCCCATGGAAATGCGTGTATAGTAGATCTTATTATTTGTTTATGTAAAGTATAATGTCTACTTCGAGTTCCTTGTCTTCAGCAAAACGTCGCCGCGCAGGAGGGAGTGATTTATCCAATTCCATATCCTCCAATGTAGTATCTTCACAGTCAACTGATCATATGGATGATGGTAAGCGTATTATGAGTGTACAGGATGTGTTATATATGTTAAATAGTAAAATTGAGCATCTATCAGGTCAATTAGAACAAAAGGGGCCAGTCACGTCAACTTCATCGTCGAATAATGATGAATTAATGACACAAATCACAGATTCAATAGACAATATGAATACTACTTTAGAGCAATTTTCCGAAATATTAGGTAATTACGAAGAGCGTATTCAATCGATAGAATCTTCTGCAAAAGCCTCGGTGTTGGAAGAAAAAATTCATAAACTAGAAACCCGTATCAATGAAAAGATATTATCAAAGAGCAGTGAAAAGATGGAGTTGTTAACAAAAAAAAAGGGAAATAGCACAAAGGAGATGTTGGCAGAAAAGGTTCCTGATAAAAAACCAAATACGGTAGATGATAAGTTTGCGGAAAGTCAGAAAAAAAAAGACGCTTTAAAACAATTTGAAAAGCAAAGTGCCAAATTAGAGGAAGACAATATGAAAATTTCGTTTACGGGGTTAAAAGATAAAATTGAAACAAATAAAGAGAAATAGGTATACTATAAAATGGTATCAACTCTGGTGTTGGATGCTCAAAGTAAATTGTTTTCACTTCTTATTCAACATTTAGCGGTTTATGCAGAATATATACGCATAACGGTTACTTTGGAAGAATGTTTAGTAGTAGCGGTAAATGAATCACAAACCTCTTTATGTAACATGAAGTTAGTACCCGAATGGTTTTCAGAGTATACGGTTACTTCCTCAATAACATTAACGATTCGCACGTCTATCTTGTATAAAATAATGCATGTGTTGGATGATACTCAACCGGTTGCTTTGCAGTTTCATACCAACGAATTAGTAATAAAAGGTAAATCATTGCAATCGGATATAGTGTATACAATACCATCATTGCATATAGATATACCAGACATAGATGTACCGGAAGACATAGAGTATGCCGCAGACATTACCATGCCATCAAAGACCTGGTGTAGTGTATTAGAGCATTTAATGATAGTAGGAGAAGACTGTAGTTTTACGGTAGAAGAGGATAGTATGCAATTTCGTGCGTGTGGCGATTATGGGTCAACGCATATAGATGTAACGATAGAAGAGATGGATAGTTATGTAGTAGAAGAAAACATTAAATTAGAATTGCATTTTCATTTAAAACTCTTGCATATAGTATCTTTATTTCATAAAATGTCGGACGTGATAGAGATACATGTAAGTAGTGACATGCCATTGGTACTTCAATATACTATGAAATCAAATTCGTATATTCGTTTTATGATAGCGCCCAAGATAGTAGATTAATGCCGTATATTATTATAAAAATAGTATACGGCATATGATAAATGGATTGGTTATTATTTTTTATAACATTTATATTAACATTTTTTGTGTATATTCATATTTGTTATCATTTAAAAAAGGTAAATGATATAGACATATATGATATGGGCTATATAAATAAGCATAACTTAGAAAAAGTGTGTATGTTGCGTCAACCGGTTACATTTTTATTAGAAGAAGAGTTGTTAGAAAAGTTTTTTAATATACAAGTATTAGTAGATAATTATTCCAATATGTTGCTGGATATATATGATAGATCACAAGAAAAGGCATTACCTATACCAATACCTTTTAAAAATGTATTAAGATTATTAAATCAAAAAAAAGACTATGTATCTTATAATAATGGTTCGTTTACGGAGGATACCTTAACTAAAAGTAAGTTGCAGAAATTAGATAACTATTTAAGTCCTCCCATGACGGTTTATTCGCACTATGATATTTGGTTAGGTACGGAAGATAGAAAGTTGCCTATGAAATCAGAAACCTATTATAGGGAATATTTGTATATTACTAGTGGTAATATAGAGTGTTTATTAATAACACCTAATAAAGAAAAAAAGCAGTTAATTATGTTAAGTAAATCGGAAGCGTTATTTGTACCACCCTATTGGAGTTATGAAATTACATTTAAAAAAAATGCTTTTATTTGTGTATTTAGGTATGATACGGCATTAAGTATAGTAACGCGATTACCCCAATTAGTCTTAGACTATATAGATAAAACAAATACTACAGAATTATCATTAAAATTGAAAACATCTACTATAAAACAATCAGATAATAGTACAAATGTATCAAATACACTGTCAGAAGAATCGAGGAGCAACCTTTCATCGAATACCTCTCCAAGTGCAGAGCCAGGTGCCGAGCCAGGTGCCGAGTCAAGTGCCGAGCCAGGTGCCGAGCCAGGAGCCGAGCCAAGTGCCGGACCAGGTGCCGGACCAGGTGCCGGACCAGGTGCCGATTCAAGCAACAATGCATTGTAAGTCAATTGTAAATACGTATAAGTTAATGCACGGAGATATAGTAGATGGAGACAATGTTGTCATAAAGGATTCACCGTGGCGAGAAATGCCTATTGCTGCAATATTAAAAGTAGATAATATGTATGGTAAGCAAGGAGGTAAATTGTTATATAAGTGTATTCCTTATAATAAGCACCTGCCAGTTTGTCTTGTACCATATGAAGAAAAGCAAACATTTTCTAAAAAGCGGGTACATAAGTATGTGTTAGTGAAAGTAAGTCATTGGCGAGACAAGCATCCGTTGGTAAAGTTAACCCAAACATTTGGATCTATAGATGAATTATCAAGTTTGTATGATTATTTGTTATTTGGTTTACGTATTCATACTTCGAATCAGCGTTTTACCAAAGAATTTATGTCGCTTTACAAACAAATCACTAAAAAGGCGCATATAAACGAGATACAAAAGCGGTATGGGTTGGAAGATCGTACTGCCCTTCCTATCCTTACGATAGATGGTGAAACAACTCAAGACTTTGATGATGCCATAGGTTATGTGTCTACTACAAAAGACGAGGTGCTTAGTATATATATTAGTAATACCGTATTGTGGATGGATTATTTAAATCTTTGGGATCATTACGGAGATCGTGTATCTAGTATTTACTTACCTGATCGTGTGGTCAATATGTTACCAAACAAAATGGGTACATCGGTCTGTGGTTTAGTAGAAGGAGATGTATCCGTAGCATTTGCCATGGACTTGCATATTCGCGATAACGTGATATATAGGGTATCTTATCATAATGTGTTGATTCGAGTTGACTGTAACTATCGCTATCAGCATACTACATTATTAAAAAGTTCTTTGTATCAATCGATACTTACGGCGATGGAGACATTAGATATGAAAGTAGAGAATAGTTATAAATGTATAGAAAAGTTGATGATATATTTCAATAGCAAAATAGGGGATAGTTTAGCTAGTTATAAAAAAGGTATCTATCGTTATTGTAGTATCGAGGAAGGCGTTGTAAAAAAAGTACCACTCGCATTGCAAGACTATATGAAATGGCAGGACACGCATTCTGGTTATGCATTATATAATGATACCTTAACGCATTATACGTTGGGTGTAAGATATTATACACAAATGTCGTCGCCCATACGTAGGATAGTAGATATGATAAATATGATAGAATTTCAACTCAATCGTAACATGTGTACTCTATCTCAAAAAACCCTTGCGTTTAAAGATAACTGGTTAAGTAAGGTAGATACGATTAATGATACTCATCGTGCTATAAAGCAATTAGAGTCACAAACAAAGTTATTGAAATATTATACAACTACGCAAAATGCGGATGTTCTTGTGCATGAAGCGTACATAGTATGTAAATTGGCTGACAATAAATATAAACTATACATACCTACACTCCAGTCCACTGGTATATTAAAAGTATTTGAAGAATTGCCTTTGTATATGAAAATAAATTGTAAACTATGTTTACTTCAAGATGATATAAACATTGTACAAAAAATTAGGTTTATCAAGGTGTAGTTTCACTAGAAGAAACAAAGTGTTGATTCATATATTTTTGTATGGTAAAATAGGTAACTGTGTTTGAACCACACTTTAACAAGGATCCTAATGGTTGATCGGGTATAATTTCTTGCTTATTTTCTTTGCTTTGCAATTCTTTGTCTTTGATATATTTAATGATATATTGAGTTACTTCTGTTCGGGCAGCTTTTTCTCCTTCGGACTTATTCATAAAATTACACAATTCTTTGCTAATGGTGGTAGGAATAGCAAACCCCGAAGGAATTTTACTAGATTTCTTATGATTACTTTTTTGAGATTTTTTAATTTCCTTAGTCATTTTACTTTCTAATTGTTTTACATTATGAATAAGTGACGTAATTCCTATACGATAGTTGGTTAATTCTTTTATAATATCATTAAACCCTACATCTATGCTTTGCATTATATAAAAATAGATATCACTATCTTTATATATTAATTTCAATTAAATTATATTACAATTAAACTTCTTGAGGCGTTTCTACTTCCTCGTTTCTAGCAGGTCGGGGACCCCTTCGCTCACGGCGAGGTCCACCAGCAGTGCGAGGTCCGCCGCGGGGACGGCGAGGCATCGAATCAGATTCTTCCATACTAGCGCGTGCCTCTTGTTGCATGTTGCGGGTCTCGCACATTAGTTTTCCGCCATTGATGCCACTTACCTCGGTCGCCAAATGCTTGTGTTCACTTTCGGAAGCGTCGGAAAGTTTGAAATGAACATACTCTCCTTCTACAAGGTATTTGTATTGTTGTGTTTGTACCACAATTTGCGAATGATGTACAAATACATCCGTAGTCTCTTCGTCGCAAGTGGTAATAAAACCGTATCCAACCTTGTTGTTAAACCATTTTACCCTTCCAATTGTTTTGTCATCGACCGTAAACGAAGGAGGCTGAGAAACTGGGGCATCTGTTGCAGCGTTATCAGACATTTATACCCTACATTAGCAAGGTGTCTTTATATTGATTTTTATATTCTATTTATAATGGGTGTTCATGGTATTTCTATATTTTATGGTATCTTGTTTACTTAGATTCCATAGCAATGGGTTCCAAAATTTACTAGCTTCTACTTCAAAAGTTCCTTCGGGTGCATAACGTTTCTCCAAGATTTTTTGATATAATAGCATAAATGATCCTATGCATCTTACGAGTATTTGTATGCGTCGTTTCTTAGCGCAATACTGGTTGATTTTGATAACAATCGCTTCTAACAAATGTTTTCTATAAAAGCATACCCACCCTGCTTGTGAACCTAACTCTCCTTCCTGATGTTTGTAGACTTCTTTTTTAACAATATATCTAATAAAGTCATCGGTTAGTGTTTTAGTAGGTCGCGATGGAGTATGAGTATTCTTATGGGATAATTTGAGTGTAGTAATCAATTCGCTAGACGCTTCTTCTCTAGAAGGTCCGGCTTTTTGACTCATTTGATCCATCATGGTCCTTATATATAGTGATGGGTATAAGTTCTTATTTCAATTTATGGTAAGTAGTTTTGAGGTAATAGGTAATTTTTTGTTGGACTGATACGCTAAAAATAGATAATCACTGTTAAAACATTCATTATACAATTCTTTTATTTCAGATCGGGTTACTGCGTTGATTTTAGCGAGAGTATCGGCAAACGTATTGATAATTTTTTTAGGTTCTTGAATTTGTGTAGCATATTGATCTAAAAATTCCTGTGCCAGTGTTTGTGGTGTAATGGAAAGATTTCTAGAGATAAGTTTGGCCTTTGTTTTTACGGAATGAAAATGATTGGTAGGAACCAATTGTTTTTTATATTTTTTCAATAACTTTATCATTTCTTTAACCACTTTCAAAGCGGAACTAGTGTTCACAAATACTTCTATATTGATATAAGCACCACACGAGTTTACAATAGCGTTTACTGATATACCATATACTAATTTTAATTGCGTGCGTAACCGTTCAAACAATAGATTTTTTATAATTTGTATTCCAATATCTAAACTATCATATAATTCGTGTAACATATGAATGTTAGTAGGAAATCCAAATAGCAATTGTGTGGTTTTATTAGATGGATCCGCTACATAGATAATATCTTTTTTCCAAGCATAGCAAGTTTTGCTAGTAAATGAATTTCCTCCACATTTTGCCGGTTTAATCGTTTTTAAATACTTAGAAAACGTATCTAAAACATGTTGTTTATTAAAATCACCGGATACCATAAATACGGTATTGTTTTGATGATAATATTCATGAAAGGTATTTAGTATGGTCTCTTTTTTTATAGTTTTTAAATTATCTATTTGTTGTTTCCAATCATACGCGTAGCGTAACCCATCTAACACGAAAAAATGTTTATGAAAGGTATCATATAATGGCGCATCTCGTTTGTTTGCTTCTCGCAAAAGTTCATTTTCAACCGCCGTATGTTCATTTTCAATCATGGTCCAAGTGATTTTGGGTCGGACTGTGATATTAACTATATAATCAAGCATTTCTTTGGTGTATTTTTTAACCCCAAACGTGTAATAACGCAACAACGTATCGCTGGTAGATGCATTATATTCAACCCCTCTCGTAGTCCAATAAGGACTACATTTATTATCTTTACATTTATTCCACGCATTTGTTAATACGTGTTCTAATAGATGATTGATCCCGCTGGTTTGTTTGGTTTCAGAAATAAAACCGTTATTCGTTACCATTTCCACGTAGGTACTTTTGTTGGGATAGGGATATAAAAAAATGTGATACCCGTTAATAATGTGTTCTTCTGGTACACTATGTTTAATATTTTTTTTGGTTTGTCGCATAGACGGTTTCCCTCGTTTTTTTGTTTTCATAGGTATATAGTGATTAGATTTTATCCTTTTGATTTACCGCCCTCGGAAGTTTTACACCTAAAGCTAACTCCATTTTATGGATAAAAGCGTTGCTTGGATTTGCTTTACCCGATTCATACTCGTTCACTGTTTTTACAGGTACCCCCAGTTTAGTAGCTAGATCTTGTTGTTTCCATTTTTTTGCTACACGTGCTTTCATAATGGCGGTTTTCAACGCCACAGGAATGACTTTTCGTTTCATTTCCGTTCCATCTTCCGGAATAATGGGTCCGCGTCCGCCGCCACCGCCACCACCTTGCCCCTTACTGGGTTCCGGTTTTTTTTTCAATACTACCGTTTCCCAGTCTTGATGAGGATATGGAGAAGACATGATATGATATACCATATGTAAAAAATATTTCTCATCAATTTATGACTAGATTGTAATGACAATTACCATCCGGATCCCCTTGGATATAGCAAACATATGTCGCGACACCACCACGAAAAATTCCCGTTAAAATTTCCGTTATCAGTTTCATGAATATAGTACACATACACACAATTGGTTTGTAACGCAAGAGCGCTGGGTGTAACGGTTGTTTTCCATGAAGGGCGCGTAACTGGTTTACTAAACTCATTTATAATAGCGACGAGTTCATCGGGTAATACAAAGGTTCTATCACTCATAACACTTGTTTAGAGCAGAATTCAGACGATTCAATTTATGAAAAAAGTTCTACATAATACGCCTAACCCACTCCAATCTCTTTCTCTCTATTTCGCCGCAAGATACTCTTCTATCGCCCAATCGGGCAAGGTGGTTCGGTATGGTCCGGTGCACCAGGAGCGATCGTCGGGCGCTGGCCACGTTTTCGACCATGGGCGGCAGTGGCGAATGATATCTTCCATGGTCAAGTAGTCTTCATCCAGTTCGGCTTCTTCGCGGGAACTGCGGTGACGCGGGGGACCGATGATCATTTTGTCCTTGCACCATTCTAGCCAAGACTCATCTTGATGCATGCATCCCCAACCAAAGATATAGTCTTCCCACCATTGGTCGCGTGTAACTATCGCATTGATGCTGGACCCTTCCCGCCAATTCTCGCGCAACATAGCCGATGCCGGTTTAGCATAGTCATTGATTATCGTTTGGATTTCGCAAGGAAATTCCATGATATACTGATTGTTGTGATCCACTTGTGTCTATACTGTGCAAAAAGTTTCAATTTGTGAAAAAAGGTCTAAATTTCAAATTGTTTACATATTTGGATGTATCTACCTCCTGCGTATTATATTTATTACTATATTCCCTGAAGGGTTGAATAACTCAGTATCCATAACCTCATTTTTCCATTCCAAATAAAACTTCGCCCATAGTTTTTCATTTTGTGTAGTTCTCTCAAGATATACACGGTAATCTTCAAAATAGGGGGCTCGATCGCGTCGCGGTGGGGTATCTGTGTGACACTGCCTACTGATGGTACCTGTTATTTGTCCATTATCAACAGTGATGGTTTTTGGATCCCTATCATTAGAAAATTCTCTCTTTATGGTTTCTCTTGCTGTAGTAAGGAATACCTGCCGCATATTATGTTTAACTTCTGAAGTCAAACCTAATGTCATACTTCTATATGACTTGTATAATTTACCTTATTTTAATTTCAATTTATTTACTCTGTGTTTGTCAACCATCACAAATCATTTAACATAAAACCATTTAATAAGATGACGTCATTATAGTGTAATGGTGAAGATATGTACGGAAGAAACAACTGCGTTAGAACCACTAGAAACAAACTATCCGTTTGAGTTGAGTTTTTTTCAAAAAGCGGCACTTACAGCGATACAAAAAGGTGAATCCGTATTGGTTACCGCTCATACCGGGTCAGGTAAAACATTGCCGGCGGAGTATGGTATAGAGTATTGGGTATCAAAAGGAAAAAAGGTAGTATACACATCACCGATAAAAGCGTTGTCCAATCAAAAGTTTTACGAGTTTAGTCAAAAATATCCTCATATTTCGTTTGGTTTGTTGACGGGTGATATCAAATATAATCCAGAGGCGGAGGTTTTGATCATGACCACAGAAATCTTGCGGAACACTCTTTTTCAAAAAACCATACTTTGCACCAATCAAGTGGAGACATCCTCTGCCTTACAATTTGACATGGATCTTGAAAGCGAATTATCTTGTGTGATATTTGACGAGGTGCATTACATCAACGATCAAGCGAGAGGTAAGGTATGGGAAGAAACGATCATGATGTTACCAAATCATGTGCAACTCATCATGTTGTCTGCAACCATAGATACACCGACGAGGTTTGCAGCGTGGGTAGAGCAGCAAAATCCTAGCAAAGAGGTTTGGTTGTGTTCAACCAATGACCGTGTCGTACCATTAAAGCATTACATATATATGACTATGCATGATTCCATGTTAGATACGATGGCAAACAAAGAGCAAAAATCACAATTTCTATCGTTAAACAATCAGTTTTTAGAGATCAAGACAAAACAAAAGGATTTTCAGGATCCAATTTATCACCGTGTAAAAGAAGTAAAGCGATACATGGATAAAAATCGTGTATTTGTAAAGCGTTCTTATGTGTTAAACCGTCTGGTAAAGCAATTGCAGGCAAAGGATATGTTACCAGCCATATGTTTTGTGTTTTCCCGCAAGGGTGTAGAACAATGTGCCTCAGAGATATCGCATTCTTTAATAGAGGACGAGTGTACACATGGCGAGATCGTAGAGCATGAATGTAAAAAGATATTGTTAAAATTATCGAATTCTCGAGATTACCTCCATTTGCCGGAATATACCTTTATGATAAAATTGTTAAAAAAGGGCATAGCGATTCATCATTCAGGTGTGTTGCCGGTATTGCGAGAAATGGTCGAACTGTTGTTTAGTAAAGGATATATTCGTTTGTTGTTTGCCACCGAAACCTTTGCAGTAGGAATAAACATGCCTACTAAAACAGTAATCTTTACTTCATTTACGAAGTATGATGGAAATCAGGAACGTATGTTATTGGGTCATGAGTATACGCAAATGGCGGGTCGTGCGGGGCGGCGAGGGATGGATACGATAGGTCATGTGATATATATGTCTAATTTAAATGCATTGCCATCCATAGCAGAGTATCGTACAATGTTAAAAGGTACGCCTCAGAAGTTGGTGTCTAAATTCGCGATTCATTACAATTTGGTCTTAAATTTATTGCGATCTACTAGTGTAGATATGTTAACCTTCATGGATCGTAGTATGAATCAGGGGTCTATTCAAAATCAATTGCGTGAATTAAAGGAGGATAAGGAAACCGTGGAGCGAGACATAGAAGACTTTTCGGTATATTATACGTTAACCATATCCGAAGATATACTAGAAAAGTATCTTCTATTACAGCAGGGCAATGAATATCAGAATTCCAAGCAACGAAAAGCGCAAAAAAAGGAATTGTATGCGTTGCGGGATAAGCATGGTACAATAGAGTCGGAATCCTTGTTGTATAAAAAAATGCGAGAGTATAAGGATAAGGTGTTTATGATAAAGAATAATATAAACTTTGTGGAAACGTATAATGATGAAACAATTCACATATTCATGGATATACTACTAACCAATAAGTTTATATCTATAACAAAAAAATCAGTACAATTTAAGGAAGATAGACCCTGGGCAAATGTAGAAAACAGCGTAGTACTAACAGAAAAAGGTCATATATGTATAGGTATACAAGAATGGAATGGGGTAGTAGCCGCCGAGTTTTTACAAAAAGTGGGTTATTTGGAAGAGTTAACCACACTAGATATGATAAAATTGTTTTCTTGTTTTACGAATATAAGAGTAAGTGATGATGTAAAAACCGGTTATAAACAACATAAGTTTACGGGAAATACCTTAGAATACCATATAGACGAACTCCAGACGATTTATAATAAATACAATGACCTAGAAGTTAAACATGAATTAAATACAGGATTAGAGTATGAAATTCATTATGATTTGCTACCCTATATGGAGGATTGGGTAACTGCGGATGACGAACAGCAATGTAGTAGAGTATTACGTTTGCTAGAAAAAGACAAGACTATATTTGTGGGTGAGTTTGTAAAGGCGCTATTAAAGATACAGACGATAGGATTAGAATTAGAAAAGGTAGCGGAGGATATAAATCATATAGAGTTGTTAAAGCGATTGCGTGAAATACCGGATGCTATATTAAAGTATGTGGTAACGACTCAATCATTATACATTTAAAAGTTGTTTGGTAATCGTATATTTGTGTTGTTGGATATGTTGTTTCATAAATTCGTATAATGGATCATTGCTAATATTATTTTTAGACATGAGGTGAACCATCATAAGAAGTAATATATATTGTTTATCCGTGAGTTTACTTTTACAGTATTCCACGAATAATAATTTCAATAAAGGAACTTGTTCTTGTTGTATAATATAATAGCATATAGAGTATACTTTAATTTGATTTGAATGAATTGTCATTATATTAACATTATATAATTAATTTTTCTTATGTTTTTCCTCTTTATGGCACCCATTGGTTTTCAATAAAGTGGTTATTTTCTCATTAATATCGGTAGTAGACGTTATACAATAATCAGGTAAAAAAGCATGTATAAACGATTTTATCGCACCTTTCTGCATAAGATAGGCAAAGCTAAGAGATAATTTAAGATGTTTATAATAAGTCATACATACCTTATCGGGGTGTGTAAACCACTTCATACACTACTACTATAAATAATTATTTAAATAAATTTAAAAAAATATTTATTTAAATAACTTTTACAAATGTATATAAATGTTTATATCTAACATAAAACCCATAGTCTATACCATTTTACTATACATTCCATACTACATGCTAGGGATAGATGGTTATAATTTGTGTGTCATTGGAGCCGGCGGGGGTTTAGGTCGTGAGATAGTATATCAAGCATCAAAAGAGCGAAACATGACCGTATTAGCCCTTACGTCAGACAGTAAAATCTATATACCGTATCGTGGTGATGGGTATAATAATATGGAAGATCAAAACGAATATGTATCCTCCTTAGTTAAAGTAGATAATTATTGGAATACGATACGAGAGGATTATGAACGATTGGTAATTTGTACAGGCGGCACTATATTTGAGGAGGATTATTCGGATACACTAACAAAAAAGTATCTAGAGTCGTTGTCTAGTGAATGTAAGGATGTAAGTATAGTAAGTGCTTATTCAGTAGATAAAAATACCTTAGAAAAATTTAGCATTCCTTTTCAAATTATGAGCAATGTGTATTTAAAGGATGTCTATCGCGCAAAGCGAGAGCAAGAACGTTTACTAAAAACCTATAACGATACCAAAATTCGCAAGCGTTTTTTTAAGCCGAGAGCATTATCTTATGGGAATACCGTATTACCAAGTACAACGCGTCAGGAATTAGCGTATGAAATATTAGATAGTATATAATTACTATAAATAATTTAATATAGTGTGTATATATATATAATGCGTAGATTATCCAAATTAAGGTATTCAACCAATACAAATAATAATAGAATACGTAATGTCCAAAATACGGATCGTCAACGTATAAATATGTATATTAGGCAATTAAACGTAGAAAATAAATTAACTCAGTTAAATACCAGATTATTAAAGTTAAAAAGAGTCAATCAAACATTAAAAAGTTCCATTAATTCAACAAGGGACAGGTTGTTAGTTGCTAAAGCAAGAAATAGGTTTCGAAATAAAAGAAGTTATCCAATAATGTATAATCGCGCTAAATATATTACAAATGCCCGGTTCCAACCAAACCGAATAGAACGTCAGGAAATCGATCCCAAGCAGTTATATCATCAACATTTGCGAAACCCAAGATTACGAATGAATGGTCTCTTTGCAA
>CESB01137910.1_pt1 | contig 26080 bp, 29 predicted proteins | sample 531071 | NCBI WGS metagenome assembly CESB01 (sample SAMEA2621259, study PRJEB7988) | marine metagenome | biome: marine biome (ENVO:00000447); feature: surface water layer (ENVO:00002042); material: "saline water (ENVO:00002010), including plankton (ENVO:xxxxxxxx)" | depth 5 m | reverse complement strand
CCTGTTCCAACGTTAATGGAGAAGGACAATCTTTTTTTTGTATAAATTTTGCCATGTTTGATTCAATATTATCACACATTTGTAAATGATTTACATCTTTTTCAATAACAATTGGTTTACGAGGTCTTTCATTTTTAAATAAATCATAATATTCTTGTATAGAATTCAAATAACTAAAATATCCATCTTTTTCTCCCAATAATGTCAATACGGGTTTTCTATATTTTTGAAGTGAAGTTTCTTTCCAAGGTAGTTTTCCGCGGGAATTCAATGTACAGCCTAATTGTATAAGACCATCACAATATTTTTCAGCTGGTTCGATAGCATAATAGCCACCTGCTGAATGACCCATTAAATATGTTTTTTCTGCATCTTTATTTAAAGACTTCAAATGCATTAAGCATTCAACTGTAATTTCATTACAGTGACGTTCTAAGAAAAAAGGTGTTTTAAAATCGTAATCTAAAACTAAGAAATTTACACTATCATCTAATCTTTCATTAATTTTATCGCATAGATTTTTGTAAGAATAAGGCTTTTTATCATAACCAGGAAAAAATATAATATTATATTTTGCTGGATTTTTACTTGGCAACAATAATGATTTTTGAATTATTTTAGATTTAAATCCACATGCATATATCAATGTTGCAAAAAATAAAAAAACATGAAAATGAAACTGCATTATACATTAATAATAAAAATATATTTATACTAGTTACAAATATATTTTGACAGATAAAATTAATGTAACAATTCACGTAAAATATCTTTATTTTCATATTCATTTTTATTGAAAGAATTGTAATTGTTTGGATAATTTTCAATCGGGGTAAATATCCAATAAATGCCGTTTCTATTCATATTAATATTAGCTTCTTTATGATAATAAATACTTTCAATCAATGAAGACGAATTTTCTTTCCATTCATTGATATGAACAAAAGCATAATCAAAATTACATGTAGGCTGATATATAATTTTTTTTATGTTAGCAAAATGAGATACACAGTATTGTAACTTATCTACTGTGAATTTTCTAGTATTGGTAGTTGCACAAAATATAAAAGGATTCATTGTAATTACTTTTCTTTTTCTCTAGTAAATTAATTTTTATCAATTTTATTACTTTTTTGGGGTCAAGAGGGAATCGAACCCCCGGCCTCCTGCACCCAAAGCAGGAATCATACCACTAGACCATTGACCCTGAACTTTATATAAAGTTATAATGTAGTAAAATTTATTCTTTATATGCATTTTCCTGATAGAAACTAAAACTAAAAAATGAAAAAAATAGCAACCCAAAAATTTCTATAAAAATATGAAAAGGGAAGTTTGGAAACATTTCTAACATATTTTTACAATTGTACTTTTCATTTAACACCAAACCATAAATAATTAAAATATTGATTAGCAAAATAGACAAATTATTTTTTAGTAAACTCGGCAATTGCTGATAATAGTAAAATAATAAAGACGTAAATAAAATAACTTGAGTTGGAATGAAATATATGGTGCTTAAATGAAAAAAGGCATATAAATCAAGTAATATCAAAGAAACGTATAAAAATAAGAAATAAATGTTCAACTCTTGTTTTGATTTTTCATATAATACATAAAATAAAGAAAAATTCACCAAATATGAAATTATATGAATCGTGTTTGTTTGAATATTACCATTGATATGAAGCATATGTGAAAACATATGATAGATTTGAAAGAAAAAAATAGATAAAAATAAATAAAATAAGGATCCTAATTTTGTATGTAATAAAAAGAACAATATTATTATTGCACTAATACCGTTTATAATTGCAGAATATGGTTGTTGAATAAACCCGCGTTTGTTTATTTTCTCACATGTACTAAACGGGAATAAAAAATTGTTCATTATAATATAAACATAAAAAATAATATATTGAAAAGTAACTTTGCTGTTATCTTATCTTTAAATTTGAATAATGTATATTATTAATTAAATTGTATGCGTTATTTTTCAATAATATTTTTAACATACCTTCTTCTCTAACAAGTAAATATTTTGTAAGAGAACAACCATTACGAGAATATAAGTAAAAATCATCAGTTATTAATCGTTTAAACCAAATCTTCTCTTTCTTTTTAATTTCAACTAATAAATCAAGATAAGAATATATGTTATCTATAATATCATTAGGAAGAGGTAAATTTTTTATAATATATTTAATCATATAACATGAATATATTATAATTTAATAGTGATAACAATAATTATTTTACTTCTATAAAACGATGTCCTTTTGAACTAAATCCAAACGGTATTCCACCAACACCAAAAGGAGCAACCAACTTTTTTACGTTGTCAAATTCAACATAAACATCACCATTCTCGTACGTTTTTGTCTTTACAAAGGTTCCTTTGTAGACCTCTTTAAATTCATTTTTTCTTCTTGTAGTATCTTCAATATAATATTCTACGTTAGGGATAAAGTTACTTTCTACTTTCTTTGGTGATTCTTTTTTTGTTTGATTCTTTTTAGTCTTAGTTACACGGGTACCTTTTTTTCGTCTATTGGCCACCTTTGTTTGTATAGAACTTTTTTCTTTATACGTGTCCTTTGTAAGTTTACCCTTGGGTAATTTTTGATATTCTTCGAATGTAATTAGTGTCATTATATATATAACGTTATATAAAGATTTGAGGTTAATCAAAAATAAAATGAATCAATCCTAATTCTCGTTTTAATAAATCTCGAGGCATTTTATATTTTTTTTTAAATCTTAAATATTTTCCAAGAATATATAGCCTAGGAATCAAGTAAATACGAAATGTACTCATAATTTCTACTAAATCATAATTTGTTTCTAATATATATCTTAAAGTTTCATTTCCTGTAAAAGCAAATACTTTACCTTCTCTTATCATTGAATTGTATCCTAACTCTGAACGAAATGCGTAATACTTCATGATTAAAAACGTATAATTTTTGCAAAGATAATAATTAAACTCTTTTTAATCTTTAGAAAATATATATGAACGCGGAAAAAAACTTGGTGAATTTAATGAAGTATATGTTTTCTAAAAGGCTAATCAGTGCGAGAGATGGAAATGTTAGTTTTAAACCTAAAAATAAAGACTACTTTTTAATTTCACCAACTTCTGTTAGAAAAAACGATTTACATCAAAATCAAATTCTTAAGGTTCATTTTGATCATGCTGGAAATTTATCATATGATGATAAAAAAGGAAAACCATCAAGAGAATTGCACATGCATTCTTTTTTATTAACCAATACTAAATTTTTTGATAAAGATACATTTGTCATCCATGCACATCCACCAAATGTTATATCTTATATGGGTTTTGATAAGACTAGAGAATTAAATAAAATAAAAGAATGTTTTCCTGAAATTAATGTTGGTAATATCGGTAAAAATGTAAAATATCATGATGCTGGCTCAATGGATTTGGCTAAAAATTGTTATGATAATTTATTAAATAAAGACCTAGTTGGATTAGAAAGACATGGTACTCTTTCTATTGATTCGGATAGCGATAAAATAATAGAAGATATTGAAACTCTTGAATATTACATTGGTAGTTATTTAAAAACTGAAAACTAATTATCATTAATTTGCTTATTTGTAATCAAACTGTATAATTGTAAGTACTTTTCAGATAAATTTAATCTTAATTCATTTGGTATATGTATATCAATGTTTAAATCGTATGGATTTCCGTATGTTTTTTTAACCCATTTACGAATAATCTCCTTATCAATCGATTCGGGTTCTTCGCCTTTTAACATTCTTTCATCATAACTATTACTGAACCAATAACGACTAGAATCTGGTGTATGTAATTCGTCTACTAATATAACTTTCCCATTTTCATCAATGCCAAATTCATACTTTGTATCTACCAATATTAAACCATTTTTTAATGCTATTTCTTGGCCAATTTGAAATAGATTATATGCATACTTTTTACATGTTTCCCATTCTTGCAAAGTCATTATTTTTTTTTCAATAATTACTTTTTCACTAATTAATTCATCATGTTCATCTTTTGTTGTAGGAGTTAATAATATATTTGGTAGTTTTTGATTTTTTATCATATTATCAAGCAAATTATGTCCACAATAATACCTACACCCTTTTTCGTAATTTTTCCATATGGATGTATCTGTACTGCCTGTAAGATAAGAACGCATAACAAACTCAATTGGGAAAACCTTGCATTTTTTCACTTTCATCATTCTTTCATCTCTATCATCAAGTACATGATTCGGGACAAGATGTTTTGTCTTATTAAACCACCATCTACTTACTTTATGTAATACAACTCCTTTGTATGGTATTGTTGTTAGATGTCTATCAAAAGCACTTATACGGTCACTAGCAACAAGAATAAAATTTGAATCTTCTGTTTCATATACATCACGTACTTTACCTGTTCTAACTAGTTTAGATTTTTTTTCAATTAGTTTGCTTGTATCATAGATACAATTATTTAAACTTTCTTCATCTACTTTTATTAAGCTAGACATATTTTGTATAATATAACAATATAAAATCAATATCTTTATAGAACGTATAGAATGCCTTCAAAAAATAAACTCTTAAAGCAAAAAGAAAAAGAAGAACAAAAGGAAAAAGCGGAAGAAGAAAAGTTATTAAATGAATATTGGAATGAAGGAACCAATAAAAGAGGTGAAAAGAAAGCACAAATGGAGCACGAAAAGCAAATGGAAAAAATGCAAAAACTAAAAGAGAAAAAAGAACTGGAAGAAGCCGAAAATGCAAATATTCAAAGTACAAATACTAAAGTGAAAAAAACAAAAAAGAAAAAAGGAGACGACTTCGAGTTGTTAAATGAAGCATTAAAAAATGCCCCAAAAACAAAAGCACAAAAGGAAGCAGAACAAAAGCAACAAGAGAAACTGCAAAAACTTGCTGAACTAGAAAGAGTAAACGCAAAACTAAAACAAGAAAAAGAATTATTGGAAAAAGAAAAACAAAAAAATATGCAAAAGGGCATGGTTTATGAACATGATAATATTATGGACATGGAAGTTCATAATACACTTGAAGAAGACGAAGAAGTAATTACAGGATTAGATAATATTTTAAGTAGTTTTTCAACGGAAGACAGTGTATCATTTAATAAGTTTTATCATCAACAACTACCAATTATGAAAAAAGAATATCCAGGGTTGCGTTTAACACAATATCAACAAAAAATTCATGTATTGTGGAAAAAAAGCCCGTTAAATAAAAATAATCAAATTTAAATAATTATTTAATAATACAAATAATTATTTTATCTTATTTCATCTATTTTCAAAGTTTTTCTATGGGTATTTACTTCATATTCTTCGACTTTCTTTTTTAATTTTCCTATTGCTTGTCCAGGATTGAGTCCTTTTGGACAAGTATTCGAACAATTCATAATTGTTTTGCATCGATACAATTTCATTGCATCATTTACATATTCAAGTCTTTCTTCAGTTTGTGTATCTCTAGAGTCTTCAATCCATCGAAATGCTTGCATTAAGACTGCTGGTCCTAAATAACCTTTATCTGAATTCCACCAATAACTTGGACATGACGTTGAACAACAAGCACATAATATGCACTCATACATTCCATCTAATTTTTTTCTATCAGATGGATATTGCAATATTTCACTATCTTTACTACTTGCAAAAACATCATATGGAGGTTTTCTTTGTAACCAGGGTTTGATATCTTTGTATTGTTTATAAAAATTTGTCATATCGGGAATTAAATCTTTAATAATTGGCATATGTGGTAACGGGTAAATTGTATTTTTATCTTCTATTGGTGTTAAACAAGCTAGTGTATTTTTTCCATTTATATTCATAGCGCAAGAACCGCAAATTCCCTCACGACAAGAACGGCGAAATCCAAGTGTTTTATCCAAATTATTTTTAATATGATTTAAACCGTCTAAAACCATAGGACCTACTTCTTTTTTATCAAACTGAAAAGAATCCATTTTTACTTTTCCTTTGTTATTTCTATAAATTTTGAATGTGCTTGAAAATCTTTTGGTAAAATTCATACTTATATAATTATGAAACAAAATTTTTATTCTTTTTACACAAAAAATAAATAAATCCAAAAGTAGATAATCCATGTAATTTTAAGTTTAGTACTCTTGATGCAATTGCAAAATTCTTTGGCTTTATATAATCTGTAATTATACATGCTGTGGAAAAATACGAATGATAACCAAGCGATAACACTGTTGGTATGTAAACAAAATTATTGAATGGTGCAACACCATGATGATGCGATAAATAAGAAGAAACGGACAACGGTATCATCCACTTGGCTGATTTATGATAGTATGATAGTAACTTTGTACTTTTATCAGGAATTAAAAGATTCATATAATAGTTTATGTGTGAAATATTTAAATATTTATGCATAAATATAATATTATGACAAAAGTGTCACCACATGTTCAAATTTATAAATTTCCTATTACTGCTATTAGTTCTATAACAAACAGAGTAACTGGTCTAGGAATCACTGGAATGTATATTGGATTAGGTAGTTCTTTACTTTTTAATAAAAATGTATTTGAGTTGTATGACAAAGCACCACAACCAGCAAAATCTATAATTAATTATACAGTTTTATTCCCTAATATTTATCATACTTTTGGCGGTATTCGTCATTTTGTTTGGGATAAATATCCAAAATATTTAACAAATGTAAAAGTACAAAACAGTTCTATCGCTATTTTAGGTCTTTCTGTTATTAGTACTATTTTTACCGAAAGTTATATTTTGAAAAAAAATATAAAACATTTATTTTAAATATTTTTGTTCTCAATAGGCTAAAAACATGCCATTTTTATAAAAATTGATATGTTTTCATACAATATATAGTAAGTAGTTAAGATATTAATTATAATTAAAGATGTTTAAGAACCAATTAGCCGCATTAAATTCACTTGTAAAAAGTGTAATCAAAGAAGATAATGAAATGCAAATAAAATTTTATAAGCATTTGGAAAGCATTGTAGACGAAGATGATATTATAGATGAATTAATGGAAAAATGGAACAGAATGATTGATGAACCTAGTTACCACGATTTAAGAGCACTATTAAAAAAACGTTTGAATGTGGAACACGATAACGAAATCGATGAAAATGTCAAATTAAAGAGTTGCTATTGGGCAGATAAATGCGATTGTATTACAAAGAACAATCTTTATCTTCATATTCCGAACTGTACTAACGGAAGAATATGGTATGCGAAAGACTTAGATGATTATTTTGGGTTTGAACTCTATAGATATGAACTAATTGTAGGAGGTCCTAAACATGGTACCTTTATTGTACATGGAAATCATGAAGACAATGAGAATGAAGAAGATATTGAAATTAAACTAGATGATTTTAATCAAAAATTTGAATGTATTGAGAATTTAAATAAATTTGTTCAAGATGCAAACGATAAAAATGGAGAAATTGTTAAACGCAATATAAAGGATAAAAAGAACTTTGAACTGTATAGAAAAAAAAATAAAATCAAAAAAATCACCGAAGTGTATACAATATTTAAAACAAAATATCATATGGTTATTGGATATAACAAGCTCTCAAAGAAGAGATATGACATATTTAATAAAAAAATACAAGAGCTAACAACTGAGGCTAGTGAAGTATTGAGTATAAATAATAATTATGATGAGGATTTAAAAACGCTATGTGAAGAATTAATACATATTCTTGAGATGGTGAAAGAGGATATGGAAGATTGGTACGACACAGTAGAAGAAAAAATGAATACAAAATTTAGCGAAGACCTAAGCAAATATATTTGTGATTTTATTTAAAAATTATTATTATATAAATTAGATATTGTATTTTTTAATTTGATAATACAGCATTAAAAACTTTAATGGATGAAACATGACAGAAGAAAAAGCAAAATGTTTAGCCCCTATATCTTTATACATAATAATATCATCTATGGTTGTTATTCCTCCACCTGCAATAATTGTTGTTTCTTTGTAATTCTCATTAATATGTTTTATTAATTTTTTATTGTATGGTATTAATGATTTACCACTTAATCCACCCTCTTTAACTGGAATAGTATTACTGCAATGAAATTGACGGAAACCCATTTTATAATACTTATCAATAGAAGCAAATTCACAAGTAGGGCTTAATTTTAATATACACCATTTTCTTTTGTCATTCAAAAATAAATTAATATCTTCATCAATCATTTTTTTTTCTGCATTAGGACAACTTACATTAATTTCAACATTCATATTTTCAGGTATTTTTTTAACAATTTTTGGTATATCTTCTTTGTTAAGAATAGCAATACTTACTATTTCACCATTGTAATTCTTTATTGCATAGTCAATACCTTTATTTCTTAATCCAATCTTGTTAGTCCAACCACCATATTCAAAATTATATCTTAAGGTTTTTATTATTTGACCAAGTAATCCGTATCTTGGTTCTAATGTATAACTTCCTTTAATTTGATACAATTTGGGGAAAGAAAAATAGTTTCCAAAGGGAGGACTAATAAAATACATTTTATATTTAATTTATATTTAATTTTCACTTTAAATACAAATTTATCAATATTAATTATTTATAACACAATTTGTTTGATTCATTATTTCTGGTCTATTATAAGCCTTTGTAAAACCAAACTCTTTTAAAGATTTATTAACTTGTTCTTGATATAATTTATAAAAACGGTCAACATCTCTTGCTAGAACAAAAAGAGAAATAGCATTATTATCTGATACAATAGAATAATCATATAGGTCATCTACAATAGGTCCTAATTCCAATACCCAGTATGGTGCAGGAGATTGGTCTTTCAATTCAACTGTTAAATATCCACAACAATCATCATTATCATAATATGCTATTCCTGTAATCGAATCATATTGATTATTGGTTATTTGCTTATTTAACACTTTTACAATGTTATCTTCGCCTAAAACATATTCTGCTGTAGAACATATTCCGTTCTTTTGAAAAATATTATCAAACTTATCTTTGTATACTTGATACCATTTTCCCATGTATTGTGGAATAATTAATTCATCTACTGCCTTATATTCCTTAGAAAGGCAACATGAAAGTGAAGAAAAAAGAAGGATTAACGCAAACAACTGCATTATATTTATTAGATAGATATGTTTAAGTATTAATAACAACTATTATTTTAGTACTTAAATATATTTTGCATATTAATCTATATGATACGAAATTTTAAAAAACTAGGATTTCGTAAATTCTCTTCTCAACCATTAATAAAAGAACATAATTATGATGCCATTGTTATTGGTGCAGGAGGAGCAGGATTACGTGCAACCGCCGGTCTTGCTGAAAAAGGAATGAATGTTGCATGTATATCCAAACTTTTTCCAACACGTTCACATACTGTTGCTGCACAAGGTGGTATTAACGCTGCCCTTGGAAATATTACAGAAGATGATTGGAAATGGCATTTTTACGATACTGTGAAAGGAAGTGATTGGTTAGGAGATCAAGACGCTATTCAATATATGTGCCGCGAAGCTCCAAAAGTGGTCCTTGAATTAGAAAACTATGGACTTCCGTTTTCTAGAACAGAAGAAGGAAAAATATATCAACGCGCTTTTGGTGGACAAAGTTTGGATTATGGTAAAGGAGGACAAGCATATAGAACAGCATGTGCTGCAGACCGAACTGGTCATGCTATGTTACATACATTATATGGTAACTCTTTAAAATACGATGCACAATTTTTCATTGAATATTTTGGATTAGAATTATTAATGAATAAAGAAAATAATACATGTGTTGGTGCATTAGCATACAATATTGAAGATGGTACGTTTCATAAATTCAATGCCAAAAATACAGTTTTAGCAACAGGTGGTTATGGAAGATGTTATTTTTCAGCCACTAGTGCACATACTTGCACTGGAGATGGAAATGCTATGGCGTTAAGACAAGGTATACCATTACAAGATGCAGAGTTTGTTCAATTTCATCCTACTGGTGTTTATGGAGCAGGCGTTTTATTAACAGAAGGTTGTCGTGGTGAAGGTGGATTTTTAATTAATTCTGAAGGAGAGCGTTTTATGGAAAGATACGCGCCTAGTGCAAAAGACCTAGCCAGTCGCGATGTTGTTGCAAGGGCAATGACAGTTGAAATAAACGAAGGTCGAGGAGTAGGCGAAAACAAAGACCATATGTTATTACAGTTAAGCCATTTACCAAAAGATTTATTAAATGAGCGTCTACCAGGTATATCTGAGACCGCTATGATTTTTGCTGGTGTCGATGTTTCTCGTGATCCTGTACCGGTTCTTCCTACTGTTCATTATAATATGGGAGGAATTCCAACAAATTGGAAAGGACAAGTAATAAAACCAACAAAAGAAAATGAAAATAGTATAATCGAAGGGTTATGGGCAGCAGGTGAAGCTGCAAGTTCATCTGTACATGGTGCAAATCGTCTTGGTGCAAACTCTTTATTAGATATAGTTGTATTTGGTAAAGCTTGTGCTGAAAATATTAATGAGCAAAAGAATTCAAAAGACAAAACTGAAGAATGCGATAAGGAAAAATTACAAGAATATATTGATTACTATCAAAATTTATTACATAAAAAGGGTGATGTAAATGTAAGTGATTTACGTTTAGAAATGCAAAAAGTAATGCAAAAACATGCTGGTGTATTTAGAAATGACAAACTTCTTCAAGAAGGTGTTAATAAACTAAACGAATTATACAAGAAATTTCCTGATGTTAGTATAGACGATAAAGGTGATGTGTTTAATACTGAATTCATTGAAATGCTTGAACTTAAAAACTTATTAGATAATGCTATGGCAACCATTCATAGTGCAAATTATAGAAAAGAAAGTAGAGGTGCTCACTCACATGATGACTATCCCGAACGAAATGACGATGAATGGCTTGTTCATACATTGGCTTATTTACATGATAATACAATTGATTTAAAGAAAAGAAGTGTTATCAGGGACGTATTAGATGATGAGGTTGAATCAGTTCCTCTGGCCAAAAGGGTATATTAAAAATCATAACATATTAATTTATATGTTATGATAAAAGACTCAAAGAGACTACATATGATATTAACAATGATTTATCAACAATTTTATATCATTAGAAAAGGTGATTTTGCAACCGATGCAAATAAAAAAATCTATTATTCCCTGTTTACTATTTGTTTGTCATTAGAAGAATATATAAATACTGGTTCAACTGACTGTTTTCGCATCATGATTGGTTCAACTATGATTTGGACTTTGATTGAAACAATATTATATATTACAAATACTCGAGTTATTAAACCAATGTATATAACTGGACCTTTGAAAAATAAATTTTTAGTACCAAAGTATATAGCCTTATTCTTACAAGGATTTCAAGAAGGTGGTGTTGTAACAACATTTGGGTTATATTTTGGTGATAGATTAACACGTATTAGATATTTTATATTATTTCATTTATTCATAACTTACATTATTATTAATATGAATTCTAAACAAAATATTTCGAATATTGCTTCAAAACGACAAATTAACACTGTAGGTTCTTTACTTACTATGTCATCAATATCTATGTATAATTTAATAACATTGCACCAACACCCTGAACATTTTCATAGACAATTTAATATGTTTTTTGTAATGACATATGTATGCTCAATATGGACTTATATTGCATATATAAAAGGTTTTAGAACTACAGAAACTGTATTAATACATGGTGACGAAATTATTGTCAAACCAGAAAATAATATCGATACATTTTTTATATTGGGTTATGATGTTATATTTGAAATAAGTATTGCCTATATTACTTTTTACAATCTATTTATTTTACACTATTAAAAAGACATATTTAATGTTATAAAATATTATAATAATATATGAATGTTTTATTCGCAGCTCAAACAAGATAAGTATTTGGAAGAACACGTATTTAAAGGTTATAAAAATGGTTTTTTTATAGATGTTGGAGCCCATAATGGAAAATCAATAAATAATACTTTATATTTTGAAAAAAATAATAATTGGACAGGAATAAATGTTGAACCTATAAAAAAGGTATACGATAAGTTAGTAGTAAATAGACCAAATTGTATTAATATAAATTGTGCCGTTTGTAATAATGATGATAAAACCGAATTTATATGTAATACTGGATATACTGAAATGATTTCAGGAATTAAAGATACTTTTGACCATAGGCATAAACAACGATTGCAAAGAGAAAATAAAAAACATGGTTCAACAACAAAAATAATTGAAGTGGAAACTAAAAAATTAGAAACAATATGTGATAATCATAAAGTATCACATATAAATTACTTATCAATAGATGTAGAAGGGGGTGAGTTTGAAGTAATTAAATCAATTAATTTTGATAAAGTTTATATAGACGTAATTGAATTTGAAAATAATTATAATGATACGAGCATACCTATTATAAAATATTTAGAAGATAGAAATTATGTGGTTATTCATAAATCTTTAGATATTTTTATGATACATCAAAATTCTGTTTTTATAAAAAATATAAAAAATTAACAAAAGAAGTCAGGCATCAACTCTTTTTCTTTCAAATCCGGATTCACACGATATTTTTCTACATCCATATCTAGCGACGCCAACACTTCATCATCTATAAAATTTTTTCCATTACATACCATTGGATCTGCTGCAAATATTTGATATGCCGCATCGCCCATAATATCAACAGTTCTTGAAATATTCACCATTTCTTCTCCACCTAATAAATTTTTCACAGGGGCGGTATTAATGGTTGTTCTTGGCCACAAGGTATTAATACCAATATTCGCAAATTCTTTATTCCAAAATTTTGCCATCAATGACATATTAAATTTAGACATAGAATAATACAAATGATTTGTCCACCAATCGTCGGTATAAAGCATATCAATTGGAGGTGCAATCATTAACATATGCCCTTCTTTATTTTTATGCATATGTTGAAGGCATTTTTGTCCAAACAAATATGTGCCATTGATGTTAACACTCGACATTAATTCTACTTCTTTTTGTGTTTGTTGTAATGTATTATTTAAACATAAAGCACTTGCATTCAAAACCACTCCATCTATTTTTCCTGTTATTTTTAACGTTTCTTTAATAGTTATATCCATTTCAAGAGATTTTCTTATGTCACAAGGAAAAGCTAATACTGTACTTTTACTTTTCGAAATAGTTTTCAATTCTTCTAAGGCTGAATAAATAGTCCCTTCTAATTTAGGATGAGGTTCTTGTGTCTTACCAATAATTGTTACATTGGCCCCATTCTGAAGTAATTTTTTAGCAATATTAAATCCAATACCACGAGACGCTCCTGATACAATATATGTTTTACCATTCAAATTTTCGAATTTAGGTAATAGTGTCTTATCCTTTTTTATAGACTTTAATACAAATGCATATCTGCTTTTCATATAGTTATATGTAATTATTATATTTAAATAAGTTTACTATAATAATTAAGAAGGAGGAAGAGGAGCCAAACATAAGCGAATTTCTCCCAAAGAAGCTACATCATACTTCACAATAAGAGGCAAATCATTACCTAGATACATTTCTAAATGACTACAAAGAGGTGTACATTTAATGAAGTGACTCAAACTCTTTAGGGAAAATTCTCCTTGAATTACTACTGATGCATCCGATTTTTGAACAAATTCCATATTTCCATCAGATTGCGAACGGAATATCTTCGTGCTTGCGAAATTACCATCACAAGAAAATACTAAATCATTGCCCACCGACTTAATCTCTATGCGGTCAGATATTCCATTTAGGTCACGAACAATCTTCTGAAAATCAGTAGTAGGTAAATTTATTACTGTTGAATATTCAACATCAGGTACTACAAGTTCTTCCATATCTGGTTCAATTAAACGTAATTTTTGACTATAACATTGTTTAATATCACCGTTGTCATATTGCAAACCCAAATGAGATACAATACCATCATGATAATCATCTTTATCAATATATAATGAAAGTGTATCATCATTGGACATGGTAGAAATAACTTTAAACAAGTGTAAAGTATTTGCACAAACAATAATTTTTTCTGGTTCACAGTTATAATATTCAAATTTATTAGCGTGCAATCCAACATTTACTAAAATTGTGTGTGTTTTATCAAAATTAATGATTTTCATTCCATCTTTAGTAAATGTGATAGTTGCATCTGTTAATATATCTTTCACTGCGGTTATCATATTTCTTATCGGCTGAATTTGTACAGTTTTTATAGTCAATACATTATTCGCTTCGTTCATAAAAATATAATTATTTCAATGCGTTTGTTTTTATATTTTATTTCATAAAATGTATTTTTGATGAAATAAACGAAATAGATTTAAATATAATTGTTTACTTATGATATAAATGTCTTCTTTTTCACCATATCATTTGAAATTAGTTGATGAAAATTTTCCATATAAAATACCTGCATACATTGAGGTGTCTAAAAATTCTAGATTTAAATATGAATGGGATGATAAACTAAATACTTTAGTGTTAGATAGAATTCTACATTCTTCTGTTGTTTATCCATATAATTATGGTTTTTTCCCTCAAACATTATGCGATGACGGAGACCCTTTAGATGTGTTAGTTATGTGTGATGGAGAACTTTTACCAGGTAGTGTCGTATTTGTTCGACCTATTTGTTATATGATTATGGAAGATGAAAAAGGGCAAGATGAGAAAGTACTTGCTGTTGTTGATAAAGACCCAAGATTAAATGAAATTGAAACAATGAATGATATACCTAAACATATCATTCATGAAATTACAAATTTTTTTGAAACATACAAAATTCTAGAAAAAGATAAATGGGTAAAAGTTGGTGATTGGAAAAATAAAGAAGAAACTTTACAATTAATTAGAGATTCCAATGAAACATACAAACAAAATCTATAATAATCATTTCTTATTTTTCTTTGTTTTATTTTTCTTTGGCTTTTGTAAATATTTTTTGCATTTGTTCATTTTTTTGCAAGTTTTTTTAGCCAATTTCAATGCTTTGCTATTTTTTTCACAATGTTCATCTAAAATATGATAATCAAATGTACTAGAAGGACCTCCAGTTATAGCACTTGCTAGACGAGGGACTGCCCATGATTCTGCCGTTTGATTTGGACGAGAACCAGAAGAATAATAAGCTCCTCTTCCTTTATTCTTAATTTTTTCCAATCCTTCTATTGAACAACCTGTTTTTTTTGCAAGACTATCATTCACTATTAATGGGTCAACACCATATATTTGTTTTACTTTCTCTAAATGTTTGGAGCTTTTATGCGAATAAGAATCTAATTTGGGTCTTTCTAAATATATTTTCTTTTTGTAAGAAGTTATACTTTTTTCAATATTTTTCTTTTGCTTCTTCCTGTCCTTTTTAGATAAATATTTAGGAATATATTTTAAAGGTATATTATCTTCTTTTTTTACCATATTAATATTCTTTGCTATACTATATGACAACAAAATTTGAAAGTGCTAATTATTATCAATTTAGTACTTCAATTAATACATTATTAGCTACTGGATTATATTCAGCAGTGAGAATTACTATATATAATGATGAAAGTGGTTCAATTGTACATAAAAGCGATAATGGTGTAATTTTAGAAAATAAAGAAATTATTCATTTAAAAAAACAAGACCCATATATTGATGCAAATACTAACCAAACAGTTGACCCATATATACAATTAGATTTTACAGATTGTAATATATATATTCCTTTAAATGGTACAACTAATTTATGGTACAAATTAGATGGTATTCCATTTGCTCATAGAAGTTTTTAAATTATAAAGATATTTTTTCTTTTTAATATATATAATCATGGAACGTGGTTTAATGATGTTGTTGCATGCTCTCTTACTTGGTGTTTTGTTGTACCTAGTTATGGTATATGGGTTGAAACAATCTACTCATGTTGCTGAAGACCGCAGTGTATTATTAGGTGCCTTAGTTCTTGCTTACATGGTATTATTCGGACACGGTCTTCCTACCAAATTAAATAAAAATCTTATGTAAATTATAATATAATTTTACATCATTAAATTTTCAATGGTGTAAAACAATAAGCAATTACTTATAACAATCTACAACAATAGACATCGGCCTATATGGTTCTTTTACTCTGTTATCATGGTCAGGTGTTCTTGATATATAACCTTTGCTATAATCTATTTTATTTGTAACTGGGGTATTATTATCATCATAGTAATGTAAATAATTTATTTTACCATTTAAGAAATCAGTTGATTCTAATAATGATTTAACAGTACTAAATACCGGAAACCATACATGACCTCCATTAATTACTTTTTTATTAATTTTATCATAATCACCTCCTCCTCCTTGGTCAAATATAATATTTCCATTACTATCTTTTACGGAACGATTATATAAAACATCACATCTATAATCAGGCATTGATAAACGAAAAAGCCCTCCTGGTTTTAATATTCTATATATGTCATTAATTGAATCTTTTAGTAAATCATATTCTATATGTTCCATTACGTCCTCCGATTGGACTATATCAACAGTATTATTATTTAATGGTATAGAATTTGTAACATCATGTTGAATATGATATTTATTTTCAAAATTATTTTTATTAAGTAATCCAATAAAAGGTATGTTTGTATATTCTCTTCTTTGTGTTGAAATATCCCCTAAATACAAGTAAATATTATCATTATCAATAATATCTTCAAACTTCATATACATTTATAAATAAATAAATTGTATTAATTAAACATATTAATAAATTTATGAAGGACAATATACAAAGAATTTAAAATGAATTATATAAAATTGAATATTAGCATGTAGACAACAATATTCTAGGAATAGATTTAAAAATATTACAGGTAATATAATATAAGTGAAAATGAATAAAACGAAACCTATTTTAAAATGGGTTGGTGGAAAAACTCAAATTATTGATACAGTTATTTCTAATTTTCCGGTTGAAATGAATAATTATCATGAGCCATTTCTAGGGGGCGGTAGTGTACTATTGACACTATTAACGAGCATAAAAAATGAAATCATTAAAGTTAATGGAAATATATATGCATATGATTTAAACGAATCTTTAATTTATACATATAAAAATATTCAGACACAGCATAATGATGTTTATAATAAACTTCAAGAAATTATTACAGAATTTAATAAATGTGGAAATGGAGAAGTAAATCGAAAACCTGAAAACTTAGAACAAGCAAAAAAGGCAAAAGAGAATTACTATTATTGGATAAGAAGTAAGTATAATAACTTATGCTTAACAGACAAAAAAAGTACATTATGTACTGCTATGTTTATATTTTTAAATAAAACTTGTTTTAGAGGCGTATTTAGAGAGGGCCCCAATGGGTTTAATGTTCCCTATGGGCATTATAAAAATCCAGAAATTATAAATAAAGAACACTTAGAGGAAGTACATCAATTGATACAAAATGTTACTTTTGAGTGTTGTGATTTTAATTCATCATTATCAAAAGCAAAATCAAATGATTTTATATATCTTGACCCACCATATGCACCAAATACAGATACTTCATTTGTTGGATATACAAAAGATGGATTTGATATTGACCAACATAATAAATTGTTTAATTTAATACATAGCTTAACAGAAACAAATAAAAGAATAATGTTAAGCAACGCAGATGTAGAGTTAGTACGTAAAAACTTTACAAATGAAAAATATAATATACTATCAATTATTTGTAAAAGGTCAATCAATTCTAAAAATCCAGATGCAAAAGCGAAAGAAGTCATTATAAAGAATTATTAATTGTTTAATCAAATCTCATAAACGTTTTTTTATTACGATAAATAGTAACAAAAAAACGAATTAAATGTTAAATTAAAAAATATTTAAAATATTCATTTTATATATATAAAATGAACGCCAATTTAGTTGGAGATTTTAGCAAAACAATAGACCACGCAAAAGTTATGGATTTATTAGGAATAACAATGCTAGTTTATGATTACTCAAAAAAATTTACATTTGATAAAGACGAAACAATTGAAACATTCGTTTCTTCCAAAAAAGATGATGAAGAGGAAGATATAAAAATGGATATTTCTGACCCTAGAAAAGAGGTCCTTGAAAAATTAAGTGAATCATCTCCTCATGGAAGAGTAGTGAAATTCATTAGCGACAAGACAACAGATATACAGGTTGGTATAACAATTAGCGAAACAAACAAACGTATATGCGTTGTATTCCGAGGAAGCGAGTCTAAATCAGATTGGTATTATGATTTTATGATTCTAAAGAGAAAAATTTTGCAAGATACTTATGATGATGTATATGTGCATAGTGGATTTTTCCGTCAATTACATGATAGTGGTGTATATGAAAAAATTGTTGCAACTTTAAAGACTCTTCTTGATGAACATCCTGACTATCATATTTACATAACTGGACATAGTCTTGGAGGAGCCCTTTGCACGTTGTTTGGATTTGAACTTTCACACGATATAGATAACCAGGTATCAGTTGTTTCATTTGCAAGTCCTCGCGTAGGAAATCAAGCATTTAAGGATGCTTTTGATGGCAAGCAAAACCTTGAACATTATCGCATTACTAACGACCGAGATGTTATTACAGGAACACCAATGTTTCTATTCAAACATGTAGGTAGAAACATCGCCGTCAGCGATGAAAAATGCGAATTATTTGAAAACTATGAATACGGGTGGTGGAAATATTCACTATTTAATTGCTATAGCGTTGGAGACCATAACGTAGATTTATATTACGACCGTCTCTGCAAACATACGTGGTAAATAAAAAATATTTAAATACATTTACATTATCATTATTAAGAACTATTGAATTATTGGATTCACCAAATCTCTAAAACGAATATATTCAATATCCCATGTTTTAGCTAACTCCAATATTTTTTTTGTTTTTTCCGTTACTTCTTCGCCAAAATATTTAGTTTTACCAAACTCTAATTCATTCTCTTGATTGGCCAAACAAACAATTCTAAGAGGTTTTCCATATAATTCGGGAATTTTTTGATATTTAATAAATGTCCCGTATACCTTTTCTCCGGCAGTACCATCTACCCACCAATTTGATGTTTTTACTTCATACATATATTCATCTGTTTCCCAGTCAGGTTCAAAACCTTCTTTTTTTACAACTTTTCTAGGATTTTGCCCTAATATTTTAAGAATATCAAATACTAATCTTTCCCCTAATATAGTAGTCCATTGTCCATTATTTATTTGTCCTATCATATTGTTACCCCATTTTTTTTCTCTATCCTTTTTTTCTTCTTTTTGCTGTTTCATAGTAGTTCCATTTTTTTTTATAATTTCTTCTGGCTTATTTAATGCCCAATATATTTTTTCCTTTAATTTTTCATCAAGTTCCGAAAATTTTTCACTATCGAGCATTTTTGTAGGATAACCCATTATTTCTGTAAGTGAGACATACTTCTCAGAAATGGTTTCTTGTGTATTGTTTGCAAAAATATTATCATTCATATTTATGTATTTATATTTTATCTATTTTTGTATTTATCAATCAATTTTTATTCATGATAAAATATGTTTATCATGAAATTTATAAATCTCTATCAATCATTGGCTTCCCGTCTTTTGTAACTAATTTACCTATTTTCAATAATTCCGTTCCTAATTCTAATGCTCGTTCATAACTATTAAAATCATACACATCTCCTGTTTCCTTATTTAATACATAATCAATTCCATTCTCAGTTATTTTTGTTCCTTTCCAATTAATTTTCTTGACATCTAAACCGGTCTTGTTTAATGTATCTTTTTCAAAAGAAGGATATGAAGAAAATGCGTTGGATTCAACTTTACCGAAACCATAACATACTAATTGGTCATCTTTTGATTTTGATGTATTGGAATATAAATTACAATCTACTGCTGATTCTTTAATTGCATTTAATATTTGATTGTTTATTTTTTGTTTTACACTTGCTAATTCGTATAAATTTTCATCAGTAGTAATCGGTGTCTTTTTATCCAACCTACTTACATCTCGAATTAATAATTCTATATGTTTATCATCTTTCTTTTGTTGCTCGCTTAAAGTTGATACGTAGAGATATACTTTTACATTTCTTTTTTCCACAGGTAGATCTTGATGACTACATATTCTTCTTGCCCTTCCAACGACTTGTTCAACTCTTACCATATGCCAATATGGTTCAACAACATGGACAAAACGAGTATTTCGCAAGTTAATACCTTCAGCGCCAGAAGAAGTAATCATCATCAACTTAATAATCTCACCATAATAATTATTGTCATTAACTTCTTTTAATTTTTGACTTATAGATGAAGGTACATATTCCCACATGCTATTGTAAACATTTCGAATAATCTCTTTCTCCTCAGGTGTCTCCGTCCCTGTATATAATACAAACTTCGGTTTTCCACGGTCTTCATCTTTCTCGTCCAATTCAAATGAATTTCCTTCCTTTTTAAGTTTAAATTCAGCAAAACCATTGGCCAATAAAATTAGTCGTAAGATACCAATACCTTCTAATGTACGAAAATGACTATATAATAAATGTAGACCTTCATTATCTGCATTTTGTATATTTTCTAATATTTTTGCAAATTTTGGACTATATAAAGGTAATGTTTCTTTTGATAAATATTCTTTTTCCTCTGAATTCTCTTTGTTTTTATTTAATGATTCCAATGCATTTTGAATGCGTTTCGTATAATTTTCTTCCTCTTTGTTTGTTTCAAAAGGCTTATCGTTGACTTCTTCGCCATATTCTTCTTGTACTACTGGATTTGTTGCATCTAATATGGCTTCATCAACTTCTGCTTCTTCAGTTAAGTTTGGTATAGGTCTATCAATCGGAGCAGGAAATGCAAAATTACAAGCTGCTCTAGAAAAAATACGATACGTAGAAGAAACATCAAATAAATTATCTTCTTTCTTCTTCTTTCTCATTAATTTTTTCTTTGTTTTTTCATGTTCATGTTCTTGTTTTCTAATTTTTTCATATAAATTAAATTGATGTTCTGTCATTTCTAGTTTTTCAACATGATAAATATCATCATTTTCTGTTTTTACAAAACTAGGTAATAATTCTTCTTGTGCACTTCTAAAATATGACGTCAAGCCCAATATACGTTTTTGAAATAAATTTAAATTCTTAGATGTTCCTTCTTCTTCATCTACAAAATTATCTATAAATTCATCTTTTACATCGGGTAACGATTTATATTTCATCTTTTGTATTAATTTTTCATTTACTTCAACTCCATGTTTTTTCAAACTTTTTACAACGATTTCAATAAATTGATTATCTGTTATATTACCAGAATCATCTAATTTTACACCATTATACTTTTCAAATAATTGTCCTTCTCCTCCATCCATATCTAATTCTACTTCTGGTTCTTGCTTTTTCGTTTTATTTTCTTGTTTTTTAGGTGCCCTTTTTGTTCCTTTTAATGCTCCTCTTTTTTTAGTATTTACAAAACCAAAAGGATTACGTGTAATGCTTAATTTTCCATCAGTATATTCAATGGAATCATATGTTTTGATATTCTCTTTATCCATAATATTCAAAATAGTATCGGTATTTAATTTTTCTTTCTTTTCCCATTTGATAGGAATGACATAATTATTGATATATCCTCGTAACATATTATATAATACTGCTATTTCATTTGGATAATTGATAATAGGTGTGCCTGTTAAAAATACAATTTTTGCGTTTGTTGCACTCATTAAATAATCATATAAACGATAGGATATAGACTTTGGTTGTTTTAATTTATTTACTACACGACTAACAAAGTTATGTGCTTCGTCTATGATAACCACAGAATTATCAAAAGGATTATTTGTATAATTTCCTGTTAATAATTTCATTTTATTCTCATTCATACCATTATAATTTATATCAGTATACTTTGCACGTATCATCTCATTTAATTGGTCATCTAATGATTTTTGTTCTTCATTTTCTAATGTTTCATAATTTGATTCTTTATTAATATTTACTAACCATGCACCACCTTTTTCATGAATATAATTTGTTGACAAACTTAATGACTTTGCTAATATTCCAACATAATCTGGATTTCCATCAATACTTACAAACTCCCAGTATTGATTTTTTTTGTAAAGGTCATCACCACATTTCTTCATTTCACTAAAAAAATTCATTTTTAAAGATGCTGGAGTCATTACAAATACTCTTTTATTTGATTTCATTCCTTCTGCAATGGCTATTGAAGTACAGGTTTTTCCAGACCCAAGACCATGGTATAATAATAAACCGCGATAAGGAGTATATAAATTCAAATAATCTCTCACGATTTTTTGATGAGTAAGTAAATCAAAATCTCGCGTTTTTGCGCCTTGGTCACAAGAAGCGTTTTCTTGATTATCCAATATTTCTTTTTGATAAGGTCTAAATAATTCAGTGAGTTTTTGCATATAGATTTTACGATTATTCATATAATAAGAAGGAGCTTTTACTATAATTTTTTCTTTTTCTTTTGGAAGGCGGTCAACTACTTTTTGAGTACGAATCATAGCTGTAGTTAAATCAACGTTTGTAATGTCTTCTGCATCTGGAGCAATTTTTAATTTTCTTTTACGTAAAGGTTTTTTTGTTTTTTTATCTGTATCTTTTGCCTCTATTTGCAAATCTTCTTTTATTTCTACAATTGATTCAACATTCAACGTATTTGTTTCTTCAGGTAATTTTTCTAAATCTTCCTCTTTTTCTTCTATTAATAATTCCCTACCTGTATTGGTTGGAATATTTTCACGTAATTCTACTACCATGTTATCTGGTTTATCACTTTTATCAAATACTTCTACTCTCATACTTTTTTTTATTTTATTTATAATGGCCATACGGTCTACTTTATTTTCTTTTCGTTTGTCAATAACCAATTTCTTTGGTTTTTCCTCCGCTATTTCTTCTTTTTCTTCTTCTTTTTCTTCAATAACTTCATTATCTTTATTTATTTCTATAGGCATAGGAACAACAAACTTTTTATATGGGACTGGATTTGGCCTTTTTATTAACTTTTCTAAAGGACGAAATATCTCATTATTTTCTTGTTCACTCATAAATATATACTATATGATTATATTATATATTTATTTTCTTTGTTAAACTAAGTACTTTCCTATAGATTTTCTAATTTTAAGTCCCACCTCGTTCTCATATAAGGCCTTATATATAAAATTGACTTTTTTACTTAGCTTAAATTTATAAGTAACATTAAACAGCTGAGATGTCAGTAGAATATCTGAATTCACAAACACCCGAATCAGGAACAGAACCTGATTCTAGACCTTTGAATATGTCAAAGACCATAGTAGAATCGATTCGTAGTAACACTAGTCTTACTTCTATATTAGATATTGCGAAAGATTTAATTAGGACTAGCAACATTCATCCTACTGCTTTCGAAGTAGAAAAACTCGAATATATATTAGTAGAAATGATTAGTCATAAAGACTTTGAAGATACTCCTTTAACAAATTTATTAACAAGTTTGCATAATCGTAGAAACGTTATTCCTACTCCTTACGACCAACGGGAAATTGAATGTATTCGTCGACGACGTGTAAGAGACAGTATCGATATTAAAATACTTGATGGGACGTCAGAAATACATGATAACCAACGTATTTCTGCAGCAAAAATTAATGCCGAACTAATGGACCCAACGACTTTGTTTGTTCTTTTAGTTGCACTAACGCAAAGTGGAAAAACTGGAACTATGTCTGCGTTAATCAGACAATATTTACTTGAACCAAATAATTTTACACCAGTAAAACATATCATCATTATTACAGGTCTTAGTGATAAAGACTGGCGAGACCAAATGGAAATTCGAAGTCCTATTGATATCCGTATTTTACATAGAAACGAGATTAACGATGAATTTATAGAAGAATTAAGTCAAATGCGCAATGTGTTACTTATTTTCGATGAGATTCAGGTTGCATGCAAAGAGACGCAAACTTTATCTAAACTCTTTGTTAAGGCAGGTCTTCAGGATTTAGATTCCCTATTTGAACGAGATATTAAATGTGTTGAATTTAGTGCAACACCAGACGGTGCTCTGTACAATCTTTCCAATAAATATTGGAAGAACCACACAAAAATTATCAAAGGTGAACCAGGACCTGGTTATACAAGTTCATTCGACCTTTATGACCAAGGACGGCTTCTAGAAAGCAAAGACCTACGTGGATTTGAAAACGATTATTCAAAATCAAAGAAAAATAGATATTTTAGTCATTCAGCGGAAAATACTAAAAAAGAAACATTACTACATATTCAAGAAATTAAAGAAAAAATAAACTCTTTTGATTCTTATAGATATCACTTGTTTAGAATTCACGGAGGTGATACACAAGTTAATCTAAATCTTGGTCGTATTTTTGGAATAAATGATTATAATTACTTAGAATATAATCAAAATGGTGATATTAAAAACTTAAACGAGGTTCTGTCTACACCTCCTGAAAAACATACTTTCATTCTCATTAAAGAAAAATTACGTTGTGCGGCAACACTTGTCAAGACACATATAGGTGTTTTATATGAACGTTATTCACTTAACCCAAGCGACAGTGTTAATGTACAAGGTTTAGCTGGTCGAAATACTGGATACGATGTAAATAAAGATTCAATTGTTTATACTAATGTTGATTCCATACTTCGTTATAGGAAACTATGGGATTCAGACTTTTTAGACAATTCTCTTCGTTGGATAAGCAGTAGTACTTATAGAAAAAATGACGAAACTCACGGCAAAAACACATTCAATCATCCCAGATTGTTTATCAAAAACTATATTGATAACAGAAAGGAACGATACATAGTATTTACAGATTTTTCAGATATTGTTACAGATTTTCACTCGCATTTCATTCCTAATAGTCTACCTAATAATGTACGTGGTCCTAAAAAAAGAAAGCCAATTACAAGCGACCTAAGTCTACATAAAGGTTTCTATGATGCAATTATTAAAAGAAATAAAAAGGTATGGTCAGAGAATGAAATGAAGACAAGTACATGGAGCGGTTATACGAATAATCACTATCGCTTGTATCCTTGCTATACAGATATTAATGATATAAATACACTTAAATGGTATCTAATCAGCAAGAATTTAAAGCCTGAAATTTCGAAGACTTTTGATTAAAAATACAAAATAATTAATAATGAATGTAAATTAAAGTAAAACCTTTTTTAATGCATTTATTCTAACAAAGTAAAATTACCACAATTTCCCAAAATATGCAGTCCAAAGTGACAATACGTATACAACCATAATTTATCTTGACGATAAAAATGACAACCAACTAAGTAACTTGCAGCACCAGTAGAAGCAAATACCCAAAATAATTTTTTTTTTTTTACAATTGAATTATATAATTGATATAGTAAAACACATCTAACAGTAGTTACATCTATTAAACGATTCATTTGATTTGTTGGGTCTTTCCAATAGTTTAAAGAAGTCAAAAAAACCATTCCTGTTCCTAAAGCCATGTCATATTGTTTTCTATGTAAGGCCATTAATGTTGGATATAATGTTATCCAGGAAGTACTCCATAACATATTATATTGTTCTGATAGTAGCATTATTTTATTATAGTACTATTATTTATATTGTTTTACGTTTTATCTACCAAAATATGCCTTGAAAGATTTTTTATTACCTTATTGTCCATCCTAATTTGATTCTCTCCTACATCACCTAAAATATTACGCATCATGTCAACACAAAACCCATATTGTGGATTACTAGTATCCTTACATTCTGGATGGTTTTCTCTCCATATTGGTAATGCACTATAATTTTGTTTTGCTACTATTGTTATCATATTTCGTAATTTTGAATTATCTGGTGTATCCTTACTCCATTCATCATTATCTTTAATATACATTGTTTCTCTTTTTAAATCTGTACA
>CESB01148590.1_pt1 | contig 26452 bp, 18 predicted proteins | sample 531071 | NCBI WGS metagenome assembly CESB01 (sample SAMEA2621259, study PRJEB7988) | marine metagenome | biome: marine biome (ENVO:00000447); feature: surface water layer (ENVO:00002042); material: "saline water (ENVO:00002010), including plankton (ENVO:xxxxxxxx)" | depth 5 m | reverse complement strand
ACTGATTTTTCTTCTTTTACTGATTTTTCTTCTTTTACTGATTTTTCCTCTTTTACTGATTTTTCCTCTTTTACTGTTTCATTATTAAGAATACTATTTTCTAAATTTATTATACTTTTATTTGTATCAATATCATCTATTTCTTTTGATGACTTAATTTCTTCTTTTGAAATATTTCTTACTTTTTTGTATATAAAATAATTATTTAAAAATGAAATTTGTTTTTCATATTCAGTCATATTAAAAGATGAACCATATTTTTTTTCTTTAAATATACTATTTTTTTCATTTAAAATATCAAAAATTTCTTTAAAATTTCCTACTGAATTTTTTAATCCTATTTCTCTTAATTCATCTGATGATAATTTTATAAAACCATAATTTTCTAATATTCTATTTAAATAATTAAAATTTACAAGATATTCTTTAAATGTTTTATTAATTGACTCTTGATATACATTTATTGCATAGCCTAAACATGTTTCGTCATCTTTAAAATCAGAATTTTTAAATTTTTTTGTTACTTCCCAAATTTTATTATCTTCTTTAAATATAGAAACAGATTCATTATATTCTTTTGTATTTAACATATTAAAAACTTTTTTACCATCGTAACAAGTTCCTATAAAATATCCATTTATACTTGTTAAATCTGAAACATTATTAATAAAACTTTCTAATATTTCTTTATTTTCAAACATATAATGCATTGCAAATTGTATTGAACTAATATTAAATCCATTTGATACAACACCATAATTTTTATAAACATTTTTACCTATTTGCATTTCATTTTTTGTTCCTTTACCAATTAAAGCATTAAATATATTTTTACTTTTTTCATCAAAGAAAGCAGACCCAGAATAAATATTAATAGAACTATTTCCATTTAAAAATATTGCATTTGGAATAATTGACATTTTTTTATAATAATTTAAATAACGAGCACAAGCACCATCTAATCTATTTTCAATATTATCTTTACTTAAATCTATTCCAAGAACAAAACTTAATTGACTACTAATCCATTTTGGTAAATCACCTGCTTTACCACAAGCATAATCAACAAGTTTATATCCAGGTTTAGATAAAGAATTAATTAATAAACTTTTAACACCAAGATTATGAAAATCTCTAAGAGCTCTAGTATTTGTAGAATTTGTAATTTTATTATAGTAAACATCATCATCTGATGTATCAATAAATATATTGTTTCCACTTTTAATCATATCTTCAGTTATAGGATTATGAATTGAATGCCAATTAGAATTGGCAACATGATATGAATTTCCATAATTTTTTTCTCCTTTTCTATATTCACTTGTTTTATCATATCTAATTTTTAATGGAGTCCATCTCCACTCTTTTTTTTTATCAAAATTATAACTAAATTCTACAATAGAATCATCTTCAATTTCCTCACCTTCATCAGTATAAATTTTATAGTTATTATTAGAATCTACTTTTGCTACTAAATTACATATATAAGCAGAATTATCAGATGGATTTGTAGGTAAAAATTTTGCTGGTCTATAATTATTTTTTTCACTATAATTTGTATTTTTTATATTATCATTAATTAAATCATTAAAAGGATTAATATAACCATGTTTTTTTTCATCAAAACCTACATATAAATGTAAAGTAAAATAATGAACAATACTTTCACTTGTTGTATTAGTTTCATTATATATTTTTGAAAGAATAACTTTATTAAAATCATCTTTTGTAAATTTAATTAAGAAATCAATTGTATTAAATTGTGGGGGTTTCCATTTAAATGATTGATTCCATGTTATTTTAAAATCTGGAGCATCAATTCCAACTTTATCAGAAGCAACCCCAGTATTTGCAGGAGTAAATATTAAACCATCAGTATTATATATAAATAAACCTTTATCAATATTATTAATAATATTGGAACAAGCTTTAAAAATATTTTCATTTGCATAAAAATTTTTAACGTTAATAGTTAAATCTATTTTAGTATTTTCTGTAATAGATTCCAATTCTAATTCTTTTATAAATTTTGTTAAATTTTTTAATCTAAAATCAGAATCTTTTTCATCTGAAATTAATGGTAATGATGTGACATTTTTTGAATTATTAAAATAAATATCAAATACCATAAATAAATTAATATAATTCATATTTTTATCATATAATACATGTTCTCCATCTAAAATACTATTAAATAAATTCTTTTTTGAAACTTTATAACCAGTAAATTGAATATCAAATCCACTAGTAATAAAATAAATTAAACCATCTATATTAATATATAATAATTTGCGAAGACCATCAGCTTTATCTGTTACAGTATAATTTATTCTAATATTTGCATCATTAATATTTTTATTATTAACAATAGCATTAATTTTTTGTAAAGTCAAAGATGATGGACCAATAAAATCTTTAGATGAAGAATTAATTATATCTATTTTCTTTTTTTTTACTAAATTAAAATAATTTTGTTTAACTTCATTTATCTTAGTAAAAGTAATTGGATAATTAGATTCTTGTAAACCTATTAAAATAAATTTAATAATATTTTTTAATGAAATTAATAAATTAGAAACATCTTTTTTTTTATATTTATTGATTTCATCATTTATAGCTTCAATTTCTATTTCATAATTTTCAAAATTATTAAAAACATCAGATTCTCTAATATTAATAAAATTTTTAACAGTATCATTATATTTTGACATTTTTACTATACTTAAATGAACTATAAAAGGAAATTCTTTATTAGTATATGAAAATCTTTTAACAAATCTAAAAATTTTTTTAATTGAACCCCATGTATTTAATAAATCAGTAATTCTTGTATCAGAATTTGAAAAATTATTTTCAATTTGAAATGATGCTCGAAAGTTATAATCATCTACATCAAATAAAGTTTTTTCATCATTATTGATAAAATATTTTTTATCTGTAAATTCTAAATATTTTTTATCAATAGATGTTAATTCATTATTTTTACAATATAAATTAATATTATTAACACCATTAATAGTGGTTCTTATATTAGAATTGAAGTCATTTGAAATAATTTTTAAACTATAATCTTCATTTAATAATGAGAAATTATAATTCAATAAACTTTTTATAACATTATAAAAATCAATTCTAGAAATATTTTTAATTTTTTTTGTTCCAAATCTAATTTCAAATTCAGGGACTTGATTTTCTTTAAATTTATTTAAATTTTCCATGTAAATATTAAATATTTCATCCAATGATTTAATATTATTAACTTTTTTAGACATAATATATATTAATAACTATTATTTATTATTTATTATTATTTTAAAATAATTCAATTTTAAAATAAAAAAGTATAATAATTTTTATATTAATTATAAATATTTAATTAAGTTAAAATATTATTAATTTCATTATATAATATCTGCTTAGTTTTCTTTTTATCATTTAAATATAATGAAATATTTATTTTTTTACATATATAAATTATATCTTCCATTTTATACGAAGAAATAGAATTTAATGGTTTGGTAATATTTTTTACATATAAATAATTATTAATAATAGAATTTATATTTGTATTTTCAATTGTAAAAGTTATTTTATAACTTTTTGACATGTTTGATAAATTATAATACTCTAATAATAATTTATTAAAACTAGTTTTATTTTTAAATTCTTCATTTGATTTATTTGATATAAAAGTATAAATTTTGTTATCTTTTACTAAAAGTATATCAACATTAAAAATTAAACATAATGCATTAAATGTTTCGATATCAATTTTAATTGAATTAGTTAAATCTTCTAATATATGTGTCTTTGTTGTTTTTATTCTTTTAAGATTAATTTTTTTTTTATTAATCATTTCAATCAATTCAATTTTTTTTGATTTTTCTTCTAAAAATAAATTTGTATATAATAAGTCCTCTTCACTTTTTTCATAATATAATTTATAAAATAACCAAAATAGTTCATCATTTAATTTATGAAATCTAACTTTTTCATTATATTTTGAATTATATTTATTATAATCTACAAATTTTAAAAATTTTGGTATATTTTGATTACTATTTTTTAGAGAAGTATCTGTATCGGATACTTTTTTTTTATTATCTGTATTTTCATTTTCTATATAGTGAAACATTTTTTCTGATAAATCTTTTAATATATCATCTATATTCATATTATATGGTAATTGTAAATTTATTTTATCTATTTTTAACATATCGTTATATATCATAATATTATTCATTTATGTCTTTATTATCTTTAAAATATGTATTTTCAATTTCTTCTTTTTTTGTTTCAATTATATTTAAAATATTTTCTTGATTTTTTATATGATTTATATATTTTAACAATAATTCTATATGTTCTGGATTCAAATTAGTTAAATTTAAAAAAACACCATTATCATTTTCAGTAAATTTTATATTTTTTTCATGTAATAATTTTAAAATTTCTACATGATTTTGTTTACTCATTTTTTCTATTTTTTGTCTAATCTCTTCTAAATTATAATTAATATTGTTATTTACATTTAAACCAACAGATTCATCACTCATGATTTATTTTTAATATTAATTATAATTTATATTTAATTAATTTATATAAAATAATTATAATAATTCACCAATAATAGAAATATTCTCATCATATAATTCAAATCTTTTACCCAATACTTTAACATTTATAATATCTCCTATATTTTTTTCTGAAAATAATTTATTATTATAATGATGATCTCTTGATAAAAATACAACATATGGATTTGAATCATCATTATTTAATATTGCTCTTATTCCTACTTTGGTAACAGAAGAAATTTTACATTCAATAATCATATTTTCTATAGGATTAGTTAATAATGATTCATATATAATATCAAATTGAATTTTATTTCCTATTAATTCTCCACTTGAATGTGTTATAATTTTTACTGAATTCTTTTTAATTAACCCATTATTATTACATTTTCCTTCTAAAATATTAGATAAGTTATTTTGTAATAGATTATATAAATCATTGCTTAAATCTTTAAAATTTATTTGTAATTTATAACTATCAATAGATTTAAAATATACTTCTTCAGTTTTTTTTTTATTTGTCATTATATATTAATAATTATTTATTATTTATTATATTTTTAGTCAATTTTTATTAAATTATTTATAAACCAAACTTTATTATTATAATTTATTATATTAAAAAATCTTAAATAAATTTCTATTATTAAACAATAACTAGGACTTTTATAATTTTTTAAATTATAAAATTTATCAAATAAACTTTTTGGTAATATTTTTTCAATAAATCTATTTTTTATTTCTTTTTTTGATAAATTACTACAAATAGTTCCTTCATTATAAATTTTATCATTATTAGGGTCTTTTAATGTTTTTAATTTTAATTCATAATTATTTTTATTAATATTATTTATAAAACCAACGATTATACCATAATTAGATACATCAATCTTATATTTTTCTATTAATTCATCTTTTAACATTTCGTAATCAGTATATTCTCCCAATACTAATTCTATTTTACCTTCTTGTTTAACTATTTTATAAATAGAGTAATTAAATATATCATTTTTAAAATATGTAACAAAATAATCTGTATTTTTTTTTGTAATACAATTATCATTAACAATTTTTTTAATTATAGAAAAAAAAACATTTTTTTCTTGTTCTTCGCTTTTATAAGTATCTATATTTAAATATACAAATTTTACAATATTTATTAACTCATTTAACTGTAATAAATCAAAAATAATATTACAAATAATATATTTAATATATATATAATTAATTTTATTAGTTTCTTCAAATAAAGAAGTATTATTAAAATCTATAAATAAGTTATTTATATTTTTCTCTATATTTAAAAAATCAATTAATAATTTATAATATGAATTTTTAACTAATGATTTTTCATAATCTTTATCTATATTTATTATAGAATAATATATTTTAAAAATATTATCAAATATTTTATCATTATATTTTATATTTTCTTTATCAGTGTCATCTATATCATGTTGTTCTTGAAAATTTTTAACAACTTTTATTGGGACTATTTTTTCTATAGTTTCTGGAACTTTATAAGATAAATAATTAATATTTTCATTTTTTGGATTAATTTTTGTAAATAATGAAGAATTTTTATTATGAATTAATTTTGGTTGAAATATATATAAATCATCAATGTTTATTATATAACCTTCAGTATTATATTTATCTTTTATAACAGACAACTTATTATCAATAATATTTGTTAAAACATTATTAATCAATAATTTTGAATAATTTTTATTTATGAAATATAATAATAATTCATCTTTTTTATACAAAAATTTTTCTTTAAATAAATAATTTAATTCTTTAATAATTAAATCGTTATTTAAATTCATATGTTTTTCGCTATATGTTTTAATATCCAATTTTTCATCATCTTTTATGAATAAACTACTATTTTTACATACATATTCACATGATTCCATATAGTCACATAATGATGTCATAGATTTGTCTCCTATTTTATAATTAATTATTTCATTATTGGATAAAATAATATTAAATCCAGTTTTAAAAAATTTATTTAAATTTTCTTCACTAAATTTATTTAATTCATTATTTAAATGACAATCTATACTATTTTCTTTTAATAATCTAGTAATAACACCAATTTTTTTTGCTTTATTTTCACATTTTCTATATAATAAATTATCAACAGATTCCTTTGTTTTATCATTTAAAATAGTAGTATGCATATAAATTTTTACATTTCTTTTTTTAAATTCTAAATCTTTATGACTACATGTTCTTACTGCTCTTCCTATAATTTGCTCTAATCTATTAATATTATACCATGGTTCTAATATATGAACTTGTCTAATAAATTTAAAATCTATACCTTCACTTCCTGCCATTGTTAATAAAATGACCTTTATATTTTTACCATTAATATTATCTATATTTGTACAAACATTCAAATCTTTTTTTATATTTGAACTTAATTTTTTATCTCCAGTAATTAAAATATAATTTGCTGGATTAAATTTTTCATGACTCTTAAATTCTGATTTTTTTTTATAAGTTAAGGCATCAATTTTATCAATAGATTTTGTAATATCATCATGAAACAAATTTCTATTATTTCCATATCTTGTAAATCCATTTGCTTCTAATGCAAGTGCCATTGGTATTATCCCCCCATCAATAAATTGTGAATAAATTATTATTGGACCATCTGAATTATATATATTTTCTAAAGTTGAAAATATTTTAGAGCTATATTTATTTATATTTTTTAATAAAAATATATTTTCCATACTAGCATCTTTAAATCTATAATTATATTTAGATGGTGGTTCATTGCTTTCATCGTGATTCATAATTTTTGATAATCCATTTTTTCCAACTAAATCTTTAATTGGTATATCTATTTTATTAAAATCTTCTTCTTTAGTTTCGTATAAAATATTATTTGGAAAGCTTATTATTAATGCTTCTAATGGTTTTTGCAATAAAGTATAATTATAAGATTCTAAATTAGAAAAATTTATATTTGAAACAATATAATTATAAACTTTTTCTTGATAATTAGATAATGTATTACAATATAAATCAAAAAAATTAATTTTTTCTATTAGTCTATTATTATTAATATCAAATATTGGATATTTTATAGATTTTATACTTTTTTCATTTTTAAACAATTCTGGTAATATTCTATACGGAAAAGTTAATGGATTATCTCCTTTAACATAACTTATATATCCATTCATTTTTCTTATTAATAATTCTTTACCAATTTCATTTTCATCATCATCTTTTATAAAACTACCATCTTGATTAAAAACATCACTAAATTCTATTGTACTTCTATTATCATTTAAATTTAATACATTTAATAAATATATAATTTCTTTATAATCATTAAACATAGGTGTTGCTGACATTAAAACCAATTTAATAGTTTTTACATTTTTTAATAATAACATTAATTTTTGTGATATTATTTTATCATCATTATCTTGAGAATTTCTAATATTATGAATTTCATCAATAATTATTAATCTATTATTAAAAAATGATTCCAATTTTTTTTTTACTAATTTATTTTTTTCAATATTAGTTAAATCTTTTGATAATTTGTCAATATTTGACTTTTTTGTTATTAAATTAGCAAATTCTATATAACCCATAAAAACATAGTAATTATTTATCAAATTATATATATTTTTAACTATAGTTTCTTTACTAATATTTGAGTCAAAATTATTTATATCTTTTAAAATTTCATTACCTACACAATTTTCTAAATTCCATTTATTATCAATAAATTTTAATTTATTTTCATCAAATAATTGTAATAAAAAATTTTGTTGAACATTTGGTGAAGCTATTATAAAAATTCTATTAGATATATTATTATATTTTAAATACATTCTGGTTTCTTCTGCTATTCCTATAGCCGAACAAGTCTTACCTGTTCCTAATCCATGATATAATAAAATTCCATTATATGGAGTATGTATTGACAAAAAATTTCTTAAAAATCTTTGATGTGGTGCTAATTGAAATTCTTTATTACATGATTTATTTGATTCATCTTCTATATTAGTATCATTATCAATTTTTACATTATATTTATTATCATTAAATTCTCTCTTATTTGCTATTTTTATACTAAACATTTCATCATCTAAATGTGGATATAAATATTCATAGCTTTTATTAGTATTATTTTTTACTGCATCATTATTTAAAAGTTCAATAGCATTAAAAAAATATTGTATATCTTTTTTTGTATTTAAATTATTTTTTACATTTTGAATTATTGCTTTATCTGGAGGTAAAGCATTAATATTATTTTTAAATATATTAATTAAATCTAAATTATTCTTTTTTATTTTTGATTCATTATTACTTTTTTTTTTAGATTCTTCTGATTCGATACTTGATGTATTGAGAGAATCATTTAATTCTGAATTTGATTTTGAAGTTGAATTTAATTCTAATTCAGATTCAATACTACTATTTGTTTTTGATTCATTCATATATATTAAATATATAGTTTATAAGTTTTTAATATATTTATTAATTCATCTAATAATTTTATTTTTTCAATATTGTAATCTCTTATATATTTATTAATATCTTGCAATTTTATCCATTTTATTTCATTAATTTCATTAGTTTGAAATTCATTTTCGGGTTCTATGTTATTATCCATTAAAGCTAGAAAATATTTATGTTTATATGATTTTAAATTAGAACCAGTAAAAATTTCTTCAATAGGAAATATATTAGATATTACAGTTAAATCATCTTTACTGTAACCAGTTTCTTCTTCAAACTCACGCAATCCACATGATATATCTTTTTCTTGATAATTTCGTCTTCCTTTAGGAAACCCCCATTCTGTACTATTGTATTTAATAGATATATTTGATAAAATATAATCTAGATTTATTAGATTATTATTAAATGTATATCCATCTTTTATAGAATTAAATTTATATAAAGAAACTTTTTCTTCATTCTTATATTGTGATACTATTTCATGTCCCCAAACATATTTCCATAATGTAAAAAAATCATTCTCTCTTATTAATTTATGTTCACTTAAAGACATTTTTTCAAATAAATTTTTTATATAATCAATATCTTCCAAATTATATTTACCTCTCATAAAATCTACAAATGATAAAGTATCTTTTCTTTTAATCATTAATAATTCAATATTATTTTTTATTTTTCTAAATGTTATTATACCAATACTGGTTATAGGTATTCTACACTGATGAAATAAATGACCTGATTTTCCACAATTATTACAAAAAGTAAGTTTTTTATATGTATTCATTTTTTATAACTATATGTATTAATGTATATCTTTTTATATATATTTAATAATAATGGTATTAAATCCTGAGATTTGGGGACCACAGTATTGGTTTGTTTTATATACAATTGCATTATCTTATCCAGAAAATCCAAATGAAGTTACAAAAAAAAAATATTATGATTTTATACAAAATTTACCGTTATTTATTCCAATAACTGATATTGGAAATAATTTTAGTATATTTTTAGATAAATATCCAGTAACGCCATATTTAGACTCAAAAGAATCATTTGTAAAATGGGTACATTTTATACATAATAAAATAAATATATATTTAGGTAAACCAGAAATAAATTATTATACTGCTATGAAAAATTATTATGATAAATATAATTTAAAAACTATAAAAAAAAAAAATGAATTTTTAAATAAACATAAATTTATATTTATAAGTGTAATAATTATTTTATTAATTATTTGTATAATAATACATAAATTATAATTTTTTTAATATATAATTAATATAATGAAAATAGAATTTTTGTTATTTATAATATTAGGAATTATATTATTAAATATATATTATGATGGTAAAATATTTGAATTTTTAAAAAAATTTAATCAATATGAAAAATATTATAAAATGATATTTATTATTTTTATATTTTTTTGTATATATTTATATTTAAAAAAAAATCCTAATAATAAAAAAGAATTTTTTAAATCAGCATCAGGTTATATTAAATATTTACCAGTAGATAGAAAAGTAACTAGTTCTTTGGAACCATTTATTGAAATGATGTCAAAAACAAATGAAAATAATTTATCAAATAATATAAATTATGATAATAATTTAACTAAACAACAAAGCAGATTATTGACATCTGGTAGAAATTCTAATAAAAGATCAGTAAGTGAAACAAAAAAAAAATATATTGCTGCTAATCAAAATTGGAAATGTAAACATTGTTCAAAACAATTACCAGCATGGTTTGAGGTAGACCATGTAACTAAATTAGAATATGGTGGTTCAAATTCTATAGATAATCTTGAAGCATTATGTAGAGATTGTCATGGGAAAAAAACAGCATTAGAAAATTTATAATTTATTTATTAATTGTATAATTAAATTATAATCAATATATAATAAATAATTAATGAGTATTATTGAAGATATTAGTGATTTTTTTAAAAATATATTAGGATTTTTAAAAACTATTATTCTTTTATTTATTGATAAAATTAATCCATCTAGTTGGAGTTTTATAGAAGAAAATAAAGAAAAAAGAAATGTGTATTCTGGATTATTTATTTTTACATTATCAACATTAATAATTTATTTTATATATTTTATTTTTAAAAAAGCAATTACCTTAAGTAGAAATAATTTTTTAGATTCAAAATATAATTTAATATTCAATATACTTTTTCTTTTCTTTTATATTTCTACATTATATTTTTTTATATTTAGAAAAAAAAATGATACTAGTGAAGACAATTATTTTAATTTTATTGAAAAAAATAATAATAAAGAATTTATTTTTGGTATAAATGAGAGAAATTTTAACAGTAATATTTTTAATGAAAAAATATTATCACCATTCAAATTTATTATGTTAAATTTATTTGCATTATTATTTATAGGATTTTTTATAGCTGGATTTTCTAATATTTTTGTATCTTTTTTAAAAGATTTTTCAAATTCTAAAAACATAATTAAAAGTTTAATATTACTTTCAATAACTATAACTATTTTAATGATATTAGCTAAAATTTTTAGTGTAACATTATCTGATACATTATGTAATAATGTAAAAGATGATATATTTAAACAATTATTATGTATTATAAAAAATTTTATATTTTTTATACCTTGTTTACTTCTTATCTTAGTAGAAGAAATAAAAAATCAATTTAAAATAACACATCCAACAATTTATATAATATTAATCTTAGAAATATTATTTATTTTATTATTATTTTTAATACCAATTATTAAAGATATCTTTATAGACAAAGATAATAGATTATTAAAACCAGGAGAGATTTTATATACAAATGAATATAAAGAGTTATCTTCTTATCAAAATTTGGAAAATTTATATAATAAAAAAAATTCAAACTTACTATTAAACAAAACAAATAAATATAATATTAAATATAGTAATAAATTAAATATATCTGATTATAAAGAAAAAAATGAAAAAAATTATAATTATACAATAATATTTGATTTATATTTAAATCCACAAGGAAGAAATACAGCTTATTCATATAATAAAGAAACTGAACTATTTAATTATGGTAATAAACCAGTTATATTATATAATGGTAAAGACCAAAGTATTGTTATTAAATCAAATACATTAAACAATGATATAAAACAAATGGATACAATAATAAAAATACCAGCAAATTCATTAGAAAGTGATGTTTATTTTAAATTTCAAAAATGGAATACTTTCAAAATAAATTATTATGATTTTAAAATTGAAATTATTTTAAATAACAAAATTATAGCTGTTAAAGATAGTATACCAAGTTTTAATAATAATGATATAGTTTCTATTGGAGAAAAAGATGGTATTCATGGAAGCATTAAAGACATTTATTACTATACATTTAGTAATGAATACTGGGAAAATCTAAATAAAAGTGTGTCAAGTAATATAAGCGATTCAACTAAAAATTTTTATGATTCTCTCAAAAGAATAAAATAAATATATAAAAATTATAAAATTTAGATGAAATATTAGAAATATAATTTATATTTTATATTATTATATTATAATAAAATATAAATGGGAGCCGTAAATATTATAATTGCTATCATACTAATAGTTATCATATATTATGTATTATCAAAAACATTATTAAAAACTAATATAGTTTATGATCAAATGTTAGATGCAATGGACCCTAACCCAGAATATGAAGGTTCAACTGGTTTTATCTCAAAGGTTAAACAAAATATGATTCCAAATGCTTTATTATCAGATTATGGTAGTACTAACTTTATGATAAGTACATGGTTTTATATAGATAGTTGGGAAACTAATATTGGTGATTCTTCAAAAAATATTTTATTTATTGGAGATGCTGCCAATAATATTTTACATAATGATATAGCAACAGCTAATGATTTTGTTGGTTTAAGTAAAACAATATGTGGAAATATAGTAGGAAGTGCAAGTTATAAATCACTATCTTTAACACTTGATAAATATGAAAACAATTTATTTATTGATATCGCAACACATACTGATAATAATTGTAATGAGAATAATAAACGTAGATTTACTAGATATGCCATTGAAAATATTCCAATTCAAAAATGGAATTGTTTAACAATAAGTGTAGATTCTTTATTAATGGATGTTTATATGGATGGAAAATTAATAAATTCATTCATTTTACATGGAGTATATAGAGCAGAAAATGAACCTAATATATATTTAGGTAAATTAAAAAGTAGCGGTGTTAATTCAAGTCTTGATGATGGATTTTCTGGTTTTATAACAAGAGTTAGATATGAAGGTAATGCTATAAATAGTCAAGAAGCTTTAAATATATACAAAGCTGGAATAAATAGTTCATTACTTAAATCGATATTTAATAAATATAGTTTGAAAGTATCATTTTTAGAATACAATAAAGAGAAAGGGTCATTTAAAATATAAATTTTTATTATATTTTATATTATTATATATTAAATATAATAATGGAAACTATTAATAATAAAATTTCTGGTGTAGGGGATAATTTAAAAAGTGTTACATCTAATGTAAATAAAAATTTAGAAGGTTTATCTAATAATATAAACGAAAAAGTTTCAAACACTATGACAAAAATAATTCCACCTGGTAATTTATCATCATATACACAAGAATTTTTATCAAGTAATTCAATGATAGGTAAAGCTACTTTTTTATTATTTGTAATAATATTATTTGTTTTTGTATTTAGTGTATTAAGTAGAGTAATTATATATATATTAAGTCCAAGTGAAAATCCTTATATTTTATATGGTATGAAATCTGGTAATGAAAGTCTTATAATAAATCAAGCATATGCTGAAAAAAATTCTATACCAATTTTTAGAAGTAAAAATGAAAAAGATGGTATAGAATTCACTTATTCTTTCTGGATGTTTATTGAATCTAATCTACAAAACTTTCAAGATACAGAATACAAACATGTTTTACATAAAGGTTCCATAACAAAAATGGATGAGAATACAGCAAATAGAGGTATTTTTGCTCATAATAATTGTCCAGGAATTTATTTATATAAAGGAAAAGATAATGTTTTGGACGATGCATTATTAGACGATGCATTTCCAACAATATCTATGTTAATTAGAGTAAATACTTATCAAAATAATTATGATGAAACACAACCATATAAATATTTTGAAGATATTAGAGTTGAAAATATACCTATAAAAAAATGGATACATATAACAGTTAGAAGTACAAGTCAAAATATTTTAGATGTTTATATAAATGGTAAACTTGTAAAAAGACAAAGATTAAGTAATGTTATCAAACAAAATTATGATAATTTATATGTAAATATGAATGGTGGATTTGATGGATTTTTATCTAATATTAAATATTATAATTATGCAATAGGAACATTGGAGATAGATAATGTTGTTAGAAATGGACCAAATCTTAAAATGAGTAAAAATAATGCAATAAATAAATCTAAACCTGAATATTTAGCAGGAGATTGGTATTTTAGTGAAACAATGTATAATCAATGAAACAACAAATAATAAATTATTATTTATTATTATAATATAATAATTTATTACTATGACTTATGATTCAGAAAAAACAAATTATATATATATTACAAATAATTTTAAAAACGATAGTAATATAATATCTCGAGGAGTTAAAATAAATATAAAAGGATTTATTCCATCTGAAATTGAAAATAATAAATATAAAATATTTGATAATTATTCTGAAGAAAAAATAAAAAATAAAATTATTTTATCTGGTAAAATTTTAAACTCACAAAAAAGTGTAATTTTGTTAACTCAAGAAAATATAAATCATAATATTAAATTTATATATAAATCTAATAATACAAATAGACTATTTAATGAACCAAGAATAATTTTTAAAAAAAAAACTAGTGAAAAATACGAATTTAATAATAGATTTTTATTTTCTACTTCTATAGCAAATCAAATTGATTTACAAAGTGTACAAATTTATAACAACACCTTAGATATAAATAATGAAGATACTGTTATTAATGCTGCTAATGTTTCTTCACAAAATTATATAGCAAAAAAATTGTATATTCAATTTAATGTATATAAATCTTTTATGAATTCTGATTTTTATAAAATAAATATTAATGATTTTTTAAATCAAAGATATATAAATAATAATAATAACTTAAGTTATACCTTAAAAAATATTAATTTAATTAATGATATTTTATCAAATAATAGAAGAATTAATATAGACAATATTAATTATGGTCTAAATAATTTATATTATTTAGATAATAATTTAGGCAATGAACAAATAGAAAATGACACTATTATAAATAAATTAAATATTAATGAACGTTTAAAAATAATTAATAAATATTTTCTTATTTTATATAATATATTAAATAATTTAACTAGTATTAGATTTAATTTTACAGTTCGAGATCTACGAAAAACAGAGTTTGATTATATAGCAACTAATAATTTTAATGATTTAAATATACATTTTTTTATTAATAGAATTAAATTTTCAAAAAAAGAATATACAAATAAAATAATAATTAATAAAAATTTATTATATATAAATAGTAAAATATTAGATAGTAGTTCCAATTTTTTTACAAATAATAATATTAATACTGATAATAAATTATTTTTGTCATGTGGATATGGTATTTTTCCTATAACAAGATTAAATTTATATAAAAATTTAAAATTTAAAAATAACAATATAATAGTTTCAAAAGAAAATCAACTCTTTTTAAGTACAATAAATTATAATTATATAAATAATAATTATTTATTAGAAAATAGCATATATAATAAAAAATATTACGATTATTTTTACTATTTTAATTATACTTACATATCATTAAATAATAAAGTATTTGATTATTCTTTTTATAATTTATATAAATATACTAATTTATTAAATTCTATAAATAATTATAATAAAGTAATAAATAATTATTTGATATATAATAATATAGATATTTATCCATCTTGTACTATATTATCTTATAATAATCTAGAAAATTGTAAAAATAATAATTTTAATGCTTTAAATAATTATTATCATAATTATAAAAATATTGATATTAAAATATCTAACAATAGTTACTCTATTAATTATGATATTGAAAATTTTTCATTAAAATTTAATAATAATCAAATTAGAAATTATAGAAATATTAATTTATTATCATACAATGATAATATAGAATTTAATATTGATTTTAGAAATAATTATTCTAAAAATATTTTTGCCTACTTTGAATTAGATTTATTATATAGTAATATAATATTAAATCAACTTCCTATAAACTTATCATTTAAATTAACAACAATAGACAGTTCTAATTTCAAAGATGTTGAATGTATTTTTATATATAATAATCCATTTTTAAATAATTCTGACCCATCTTTTTCATATCCATATAATAATATTCAAGTAATAAATAATCCAGATTTTGATACAATTAATAAAGCCATTGAATTATTACCAATAGAATCTTATAGAAATGTAAATAATAAAAACAATAGAAATATAACTATTATACCAAAAAAAAATAATAGTAATTTATCAAAAAAACAAATACAAGGATTAATTGGATTTAATAATATACCAAAACTTTTATCTATTGAACCATACGATCCTAGTTTTATTGAAACTAGAGGATTTTTAAATCAATATAGAATAGAAGATAATTGTGAAAATGATGTAGATAAAATAAAAAAAAAAATAAATTCACAAAAACATATTTCTGTTAAAAGTGATTATAAATTAAATAATACAAAAAATAAAAGAAATAATTTTTCTAATTTAGTAAAATCTTCAATAAGAAGTAGAAATATATCTTCTGATTGTACTAATGAGTTAAATAATCCAAATACAATTACAAAATATTATACACCTTTTAAATTTTATAAATAAAGTTTAAAATATTTATTTTTAAAATTGATAAATATTTTAAGTAAAAAATTTTAAAGTAAAACATTATAAAAATATAATGGAAAAAGTTGTAAAAATAGAAGATAAAATAAAATTATTCAAATTGTATGATTATAATATATATGATAAACAAGATGAAACAAATGAACAGTTTGATAAATATAAGGATAATAAAAAATTTACAATACAAGCATTTGGTATAAACAGTGATGGAAAAACTGCATCAATATTAATTAATGGATTCAATCCATTCTTTTATGTAAAAGTAAGTGATGAATGGAATGAAAAGATAAAAAATGCATTTATAGTAGAATTAAAATGTAATATGGGACGTTATTTTGAAGATTCTATTATAGAATGTAAATTGATTAAAAGACAAAAGTTAAATATATTTGATAATAAAAAATTACATACATTTCTTAAATTATCATTTACAAATACTATTGCTTATAATAAAGCAAAAAAAATATTTTATAATGAAACTAATAATAATGGTTTTTATGAAAAAAAATTATTAGAAGAAGGTTATTTATTCAACAATGATGATATTATTACTAATTGTTATTTATATGAAGGAGATATTCCACCATTATTAAAATTATTTCATTTAAAAGAAATTTCTCCATCTGGTTGGATTTCTTTACCAAAAAATAAATTTAATAAAATTAAAGATAAAAAAACTAATTGCTATTTTGAATATTCAATTCATTATGATAATATTATTCCATTAAAAAATATTGAGGCTCCTGTAAAATATAAAATATGTAGTTTTGATATTGAAGCAAGCAGTAGTCATGGTGATTTCCCACTTGCTATAAAAGACTATAAAAAACTAGCTACAAATATATTAGAAAATTATAATGAACTTTCAGATGAAAATAAAGAAAAATATGATAAAAATACATTTAAAGAAGAAATTCTTTCAGCCTTTAATTTTAATAATTTAAATTATATTAATAAAGTTTACCCAATCCATAAAATTGATGATATAAATGTTATTTTAAATTTAATTGATAATCTAATTATTTATAAACCAGGTGAAGAAAAAAACAAAAAAAAATTTGAAGAAATATGTGAATCATCTAGTGAAGATGAAGACGAAGAGTCACATGAGTTTAAAGTAAAAAAGATAAAAAAAGTAAAAAATTATTCTAAAATTAATTCGAATATTATTGATTTAATAAAAGATACAAATTGTGATTATAGTACAAAATTACATGAACTTACTGAGTCATTCAATATAATAAAATTTCCATCTTTAAAAGGTGATGAAATTACATTTATTGGATTATCATTCATTAATTATACAGAAAATGAACCATATAAAAGAATTATTATTGTAAAAGGTGGATGTAAAATTCCTGATAAATATTTAGATTGGGTTGAATGTAATAATGTTATAGTTTTAGAAAGAACAGATGAAAAAAGTTTACTTACTACATTTACAAAAATTATAAATAAAGAAAATCCACATATTATTACTGGTTATAATATTACTGGTTTTGATTTTCCATTTATGTATGATAGAGCTAGATCAAAAGAATTAGATTGCGTAGAAGAATTTCTTAAGTTATCAAAAAATAAAAATGAAATTTGTATTAGTAAAAAATGGAATTTTGTAAAAAAAACATATGATGAAGATATAGAAACAAGTAAAATTGTATTAGCAAGTGGAGAATATAATTTAAAATTTCCAAAAATGCCTGGAATAATTATTATGGATATGTGTGTTATTTTAAGAAAAGAATTTCAATTAGAATCATTTAAATTAGATTTTGTTTCATCTTATTTTATTAGTGATAATATTAAAAATGTTGAAATTAAAGATGAAAATACAAGAATTTATAGTAAAAATTTAATGGGAATTAATAATGGAACATTTATTAAATTTGAAGAAATTGGTTTTAGTAATAATCCATATAAAAATGGTAAAAAATTTGAAATTGTAAATATTAATAAAGATGAAGGATGGTTTGATATTAATAGTGAAGAAAATTTAGATATTAAAAATAATAAATATAAATGGGGTCTAGCAAAAGATGATGTAAGTCCTCAAGAAATATTCGATTTAGCAAATGGAGATGATTACGATAGATGGACTGTTGGTAAATATTGTCTTGCAGATTGTGATAATGTTATTTGGTTATTATTAAAATTAGATGTAATAACTGATAAAGTTGAAATGTCTAATTTATGTGATGTTCCATTAAGTTTCTTATTATTACGTGGTCAAGGTATAAAACTTCAAAGTTACGTTTCAAAAAAATGTGGTGAAAAAAATACTCTTATGCCTACTTTACAAAAAAATAATAAATCAGATGGTTATGAAGGTGCTATTGTATTTGAACCAAAAGAAGGTATTTATTTAGAAGACCCAGTAGCATGTGTTGATTATAGTTCACTATATCCATCTTCTATTATTAGTGAAAATATTTCACATGATAGTAAAGTTTGGACAAAAGAATATGATTTATTAAATAATTTAATAAATGAAACTGGAGAAAAAGATGAAGATGGAAATTTTAAATATGATAATTTATATGAACTTGGATATAAATATGTAGATATTAAATATGATACATACAAATATGCTAGAACATCAGAAAAATCAGCTGCGAAAAAAATAATTATTGGTTATAAAATATGTAGATTTGCTCAATTTCCACAAGGAAAAGCTATTATGCCTTCAATCTTAGAAGAACTTTTAGCTGCAAGAAAATCAACTCGAAAAAAAGCAGCATTAGAAACAGATCCATTTATTAAAAATATGTTAGATAAACGACAATTAAGTATCAAAGTTACTGCTAATTCATTATATGGTCAATGTGGTGCAAAAACTAGTGCATTTAATGAAGATGATGTAGCAGCATGTACTACTGCTATTGGACGTAAGTTATTAATTTATGGAAGAACAATTATTGAAGAATGTTATAATGATATAATAGTAAAAGTAACCGATGGTAGTGAATTATTAGTTAAAGCTGAATGTGTATATGGAGATACTGATTCGGTATTCTTTAAATTTAATTTTAGAGATCCTAAAACAGGTAAAAAAATAATAAATAAACAAGCATTAGTATATACTATTGAACTTGCAAAACAAGCTGGAGAATTAGCTAGTAAATTCTTAAAAAAACCACATGATTTAGAATATGAAAAAACATTTTGGCCGTGGATTATAATGTCAAAAAAAAGATACGTTGGAATGTTATATGAAGAAGATCCTGAAGTATGTAAATTAAAATTTATGGGTATTGTATTAAAAAGACGAGACAATGCAGCAATTGTTAAAGATATTTATGGTGGAATTATTAATATACTTATGAATCAAAAAAATATTCCAGTTAGTATTAAATTTTTAAATGATTGTTTAAATAATTTATTAAATGGTAATTATAATATTGATAAATTAATGGTTACAAAATCTTTAAGAGGATACTATAAAAACCCAAATCAAATAGCACATAAAGTATTAGCTGAAAGAATTGGTATTAGAGAATCTGGTAATAAACCAGGGGCAGGTGATAGAATTAGTTATGCATATTTTAAAAATGAAAACAAAAAAGCATTACAGGGAGAAAAAATTGAAACAAAAGAATTTATACTTCAAAATAATTTAAATCTAGATTATTCTCATTATATTACTAATCAAATTATGAAACCAATTGTACAAATTTATGCATTAGAACTTGAAAATATTCCAGAATTTAAAAATAGACAAATTGAATTAAAAATTAAAAAAACCAGTAAAGAATTATTTTGGAGCGAAGAATTAGAAAAATTAAAAAATAAATGGGAAGACCCAGAAAAATATAAAAAAAAATTAGAAGAATTAAAATGTAAAGAAGTTAAAAAAATTTTATTTGATAAATTTATTTCCAAATAAAAATTTAAAATATATATTTGTTTTTATCTTGAACTTTTTCTTGATATTGAAGATGAACTAGAACTCGATCTTCTTGTTCTTTTTCTTGAAGGTGATAATGATTTTGATTTTGAAGTTGAAGTTGAAGCTGAAGTTGAATTAATAAATCTGTTATCCTTTTTCATAGCTGTTAATATTTGAGCTGCTTGTGATTTATCATCTAAATACATTAAATAAAATGATTTTAATTCATTCATTTTTTTTTGAAATTCTTTTATATATGAAATACGTAAATTTATATCATCTCTAAATTCTAATTTTGATAAAATATTTAAAAATTTATTTTTACAATATTCAGAATTGTCTTCTTCGTTTAAAAATATACCATTTTTTTTACCAATATTTAAATAAGTTTCAAATATATTTTTATTTAATTTTTTTGAATTACATTTTGTATGTATAAAATGTAAATTATTTTTCACTGTATTTGGAGTTATTGTCATTAACATTGTTATTATTGGAACAACATGATCACATGCTACATCTTTTGGAAATTTTTTTCCATCTTTTTCAGTATATTCAATATCTTTACCACAACAGAAACATTTTTGATCTCCAATTTGAAAATTATTCATACAATCTTCTTTTATTGTTGAGGATATATCGTTTTTTTCTTTATTTTCTGGATTAATTCCTTCTTTTTGTAATAAAGTAATAAAATCACCCATTATACTTCTACTATAAGCTATTTCATATTTATTAATAAAAAATTTTTCAACATTCTTTTTACCTAAAATTTCAAAAACAGGTGCTTTACTAAAAAGTTCATTTAAAAATTTAGATTTTTCTTCATCTGCAATTTTTAATGTTTTTCTTTTTCTTGAAAACTTTTGTCTACTAGTATCATTAAGAAAAAAATTTGGAGATTTTTTTGTTCTTTGTGGTCTTGATAAAGATATAGGTAAAGACATACTTATAATATTTAAATATTAAATATAAATATTATAAATTTTTTGTATTTGTATATATAAATAACAAATATAATATGAAAAAAAATATATTAACATACAAAAAAATAGGTAAATTTTCTCAAAATTTTAATAAAACACGTTCCAATAAAGTTTTAAAGAATATAAATACTAAAGGTGAATTTAAAAATTTAGTTTTAAAATCCGATTATATTCAAGATAAAAAAAATAAATTCAGAAAAACAATACAAATAAAAACAGATATAACAAATCAAGAACATAGTGGTCGATGTTGGATTTTTGCATTTTTAAATGTTATGAGATATTCTATGATAGAGAAATATAATTTAGAATCAAAATTTGAATTCTCTCAAAATTATTTATATTTTTTTGATAAATTAGAAAAAGCTAATTTCTTTCTTAATTATATATACGATAATAAAAATGAAATAGATTTTCAAAAAAAAATATTTAATATGAAAATTAATGATTATAAACATTTATTTATGGTAGATAGTTTAACTAATGATGGTGGTCAATGGAATATGTTTGTTAATTTAATAGAGAAATATGGTATAATACCAAAAAGCAATATGGATGACCATTTTCATAGTAAAAATTCTAAAGAATTAAATAAAATATACAATAGATTTTTAAGTCATAGTATTAATATTATAAAAAATAGTAAAGAAGGTAAAAAAACAATAATTAATAAATTATTGAATAAATGTTATAAAATTTTAGTTTTATTTTTAGGAGAACCACCAAAAAAAATAACATGGGATTATTATGATAAAAATAAAAAATATATTTCTATTGAAAATATTAAACCAATAGAATTCTACAAAAAATATGTACCATATAATTGTAAAAATAAAATATGTTTAATAAATTATCCATGTTATAATATTCCATATTATAAATTATATAACCAAGAATTAGGATATAATATTATTGATGGTTCATCTCAAAATTTTATTAATCTACCAATTGAAATAATTAAATCGATTATAAAAAAATCTATAAACAACAAAGAGCCGCTTTGGTGTGGAGTTGATTTTGGAAAATATATATCAAATGAACATGGAGTTATTGATAATAATGCATTTAATTATAAAGATATTATTGACTATAATTTTAATATGGATAAATGTAGTGAAATATCATATAGAACTACAAGTCCTAGTCATGCAATAGTTATAAAAGGTTATAATTTTAAATCTGGAAAAACAAATGGATTTTTAATAGAAAATTCATGGGGAAAAGATAAGGGCAATGAAGGATATTATTATATGTCTGAAAGTTGGTTCAATAAATATTTATTTGAAATTGTTGTTGATAAAAAATATGTTCCAAAAAAAGTTGAAAATATTTTAAAAACAACACCAATAGTACTGCCTTATTGGAGCATTTTTAACTCATTATTAAAAAAATAATATATTATATTAATTTATATTCTATGCGTATATAAATTAATAAAACTATATTCTTATAATTTAATTATGATTAATATTTTTAATCAAAATTATGACAATATTTGTATGATTTGTCATGAAGAATATGATAATTCATTGTGTTATACTTTACCAGAATGTAATCATAAATATCATGTTAATTGCATTATTAGTTGGTTTAGAAATGGAGATTCAAAATGTCCATATTGTGGAAATAAAGGAATAAATCATACAAATACAAATAATAATAATTTTTATTATAATTATGGTACATATGAAAAACAATATGTTGATGATATAAAAAAAATTATTTTAAATGATAAAGATAATTTTTTATATAAACATATAGTAAAAGAATTAGATAAATTAAAAGAACTAGAAAATAAAAAAAAAACAATATTATCAAATAAAAAAGAATATGAAAATTATATAAAAAATAATAATGTGAATTATAATGAAGTAACAAAAAAAATAAAAGAATTAAAAAAAGATAAAGATAATATTTATATGCAAATTATGAAACAAAAATTTAAAATTGTAAATAATAGTTATATTATACCATTAATTTTACCTATAAAGTTAGATATTTCATATTAAAAAACTTTTATATTTTATAAATGTTTTTTAATTATAATTTAACTAACTTTCCAATAGTATATGTAGACTTATCTGGAAATATAAATAATGATGAAGATTTCAAGTTATTTACTGAAAACTGGTTAAATTTATATGCTAATAAAAAAGATTTTTATTTTATTTTTAATACAAAAAATTTATTAGGAGCAAAAATAAAATATGTATTTTATATGGCAGTATTTATAAAAAAAATAAAATCATTTAAAAAGCAATACTTAATTTCAAGTAAAATATTATTATATAATAATTATATATATAATTTGGCCAAATTTATATTTTATATTGAAAAACCAATAGCACCAATTGAATTAATATTATTAGATAATAATGAAAATATGATTAATTCAGAAATAATAATACCTTAATTTCTAATAAAAAATGAAAATCTATTATTTGAAGTCAAACTTCTAATTATTGTTTGTGCCATATAATCACTAAATTCATTTCTTGTAAATAAATAATTTTCATTATCAAAATTATAATTTATTAAATTAGAACCATTTAAAATATTATGTCTACATGTTGGACAAGTATAATTTCTAGATAACCAATTGTTTAATGCATTTTTATTAAAAATATGTTTACAATAATTTATTTGACAAACACTAGAATTTTCATTAAATTCTTCTTGAGTAATAGGACAAGAATCATTTAAAGGATTTTCAATAGTAGAATAACTCATATCTGTTACATTATTATTTATTAAATTTGTTATATTATTATTTGAAATATTATCAAAATTGGTTTCTAATAAATTATTTTCATTTATTTCTCTTAAATTATCATTCTCATTATTATTTTCATTATTGTTTTCATTATTGTTTTCATTATTGTTTTCATTATTATTTTCATCATAATAATTATAATCATAATTATTATTATTATTATTATATTCATTTTCATTATTATTGTCATTAACATTATCATTTAAATTATTATCATTATCATTATCATTATCATTATCATTATCATTATCATTATTATTGTTATTTTCTAAACTATAAAAATTATTATTTGAGAAATAACTATAATTATCATTATTATCATTCACACGATAATAATTTTCGTAATATCTTCTTGCTCTAACTCTACGTCTTCTTATATAATTTAAATCTTCATATATATTATTTAAATTTATTGATATTTGAGACAAGATAGATACTGAATTATTTATTCCTGTAATTACATTTGAATATGATGTTAATATACTATTTATGTTATTATTTTCTTCATAATTTTGATAATTATTAATATTATTTAAATTGTTATACATAATTATATATATGTAAATATGTTTAAATATATAACATAAATAATATTAATGACTTATAAAAATATTTTAGAAAACAATGGATTATCGGGATTAGCAAATTTAGGTAATACATGTTATATTAATTCATGTATGCAAGTATTATCTCATTGTGATGAATTGAATAAAGTATTAAATAAATATAATATAAAAAATATTTATAATAATGATGAAAACTCTACTTTATTTCTTGAATGGAAGGATTTAAATGATTTATTATGGGCAAAAAATTGTTGTATAGCACCAAAGCGTTTTATAAATACTATTCAAAATGTTTCAAGAGAAAAAAATATGGAATTATTCAGCGGATTTTTACAAAATGATGTTCCTGAATTTTTATTTTTTATAATAGATTGTTTTCATAATGCATTAAAGAGAGAAGTAAAAATAAATATTTTAGGTAAATCAAAAAATAATACTGACGATTTAGCAAAATTATGTTTTAAAATGTTAAAAAATTTATATTCAAATGACTATTCAGAAATTCTACAACTATTTTACGGAATAAATGTATCATTGATTGTATCTTTAGATAACAAAACTTTATCAAGTAAACCAGAACCATATTGTATTATTAGTTTACCAATTCCAAAATCATTAGAATGTAGTATATATGATTGTTTTAATTTATATTCTAGTGAAGAATATTTAACTGGTGATAATTGTTGGTTTAATGAAAAAACAAATAATAAAGAAGAAGTAAAAAAAAGCATAAAATTTTGGAATTTTCCTGAAATTTTAATATTAAATCTAAATAGATTTAATAATAATAATCAAAAAATTAATACATTAGTTAATTTAGATATAAATAATTTAGATTTATCAAAATATGTTTTGGGATATAATAAAGAATCTTTTATTTATGAAGTTTTTGGTATATGTAATCATAGTGGTAATTGTTTTGGTGGACATTATTATTCATATATAAAAAATAATAATAAGTGGTTTATTTTTAATGATACAAATGTTTCAGAAATATCAGAAAATAAATTAATAACAAATAAGGCATATATGTTTTTTTTCAAAAAAATAAAAAAATTATAATAAAATTAGTAATTTTATTATATATATATATTAATAAACTTTATAATGGCATATTTAAATAATATAATTGATGAATTTTATAACGGAATAATAAATTTTGGAAGTAATGGAATGGTTTTAATAATTTTAGTAGGTATAGT
>CESB01135161.1_pt1 | contig 26646 bp, 12 predicted proteins | sample 531071 | NCBI WGS metagenome assembly CESB01 (sample SAMEA2621259, study PRJEB7988) | marine metagenome | biome: marine biome (ENVO:00000447); feature: surface water layer (ENVO:00002042); material: "saline water (ENVO:00002010), including plankton (ENVO:xxxxxxxx)" | depth 5 m | reverse complement strand
GCATCAGCAAGATTGTGATTGGTATTGATTCTTCTTAAAGATATACCATTCAATTCATATTTTTCAACAGTATCACCAGAATAGTGATTAACTGATAATGTTCCATCTACTCCTCTAGTTGTAATTCCAGTAAGAGTAGTAGCAGTTGCTCCTTCATAAGCAAATATTTCTTTTCCTATTCTTGCATATCCTGGTGTTGTTGTACCAACTCCAACTCCTTCAAATGTTCCAAATGCAGATGCATCATCTACAGTGATTGTTCCAGTATCAGAATTGCTATAATCAGCAGATAGTTTTGTTAAAGCTATATCAGACTTAGCATTATCAATTGTTACTGTATTCTGAGTAGAATACATTCCGTGGTTATTCTGATTAACCTTGATATGAAGTCCATCAGTAACAACTGTAGGAGCAGAAGATAGTAAAACATTACCACCAATACCACTGTTAAGAGAACTTGTAACACCAGCATTGTTAACAAATTGAATTGTCTTACCAACACCAGCAACAAAGGAACCCTGTACGTTATCAATGATTAATTCATTCACTCCACGAATATCACCGATAGATAATCTCATATTGGTTCCTAACTTATTACCACCAATTTGAGTAGGAGTAACAACATCTCCTATAGAGTAACCAGTTCCACCAGCACCAATTGTTGCTGCTATTGCAACTCCATTTTGGATACTAATATTAGCAGTTGCATTTGAACCAGTTCCAGTTATGTTAGTTAAGCTAACTCCATTGTATGTTTGATTTCCTGTGTATCCAATACCAGAGTTGGTAATAGACATAAGACCGAAAGCACTACCAGCAGATCCAACATAATTACCAGTTGCATTACTACCCAACTGACTAATAGTATTACCAAGAGTTAAATCATCTTGTACTACAGTTGTTCCTAAACCAACTCTAATTCTATTTGAATCAATTTCAAAAGCATTTGGATTTAGTGCAGGAATTTGTTCTGTTCCTACATTTAATAGTGGGTTAGTGAAATTAACACTTCCTGAGAATGGTGAGAATACTGCTTTGAAAAGAGTAAACTTAAGATCTTCATATTGACTTGGATTCCAAGTAGAACCATTCTGAGACTTGAATAAAGATCCTAGTAATGGTTGCTCTGAAATAACAATTTCATCAAGTTCTGGATTGGTAGCAGATGTAATATCTGACTCACCCATTCTAGATATCCATGCTGTATAATTATTACTTGCAGATAGTAGAACTACAGAATGATATTCACCACCAGCCAAGTAAACAGGACCATCAAATGTTATTCGTGTCGCAACTGAAGCATCTTCAGAAACATAAACATATTGTGGATCAACTACTACTTCGGAGAAAGGATAAATTTTCTCTGTAGGTAATCCAAGTTGCATTGGACGTAACTGAACAACCACTGGTAAAGTTTCATCCTTACTTCCAAAGAAGACATCTATACTTGTAACAAAGATACCTTCAGGTTGGTTTACATAGAATGATTGTGCAAGTGGATCATCACCACAAATAGCAGCAGTAGTTCCATCAGCAGTTGCTGCAATACTCAAAAGATTATTCTTTGCTTCTTCAAATGTTATAGAACCACTCGAAACTGCAGCAAAAGCAGCATTCAGTTCATCATTAACATCTGCTATCTCCAACTGACCTGTTGTAGAATTGTATGTTGCTGTTGCACCTACAATTTGTGTTTTCAATCCATGATAGATTGCATCATTTTTTATTTCATCAGTCAATACAAAGTCACCTTCATAATTACCACCAATTGCTTCATCGGTGTAATTAATACCAGAGGGACCACCATATTGAATTAATGAAGCACCTTCAATAGCAAGAGATGATAAAGTTGTACCTTCAGGAAGTCCTTTTGCAGCACTTGCATCTACACCAGTTGCCACAACATCTGGGTGAGTTTTAAATGCATCTTCAGTCGTAGCAACCGCATCATTTAAACTCATACCACCTGCAATTAGATTTTTAATATCATTTTCCCAATACGCTTGTCCTGTAGAATCTGCTCTTCTACCCAAATACTTAACATAAAGACCAGAAGTGAGATCACTTATCTGTTCATCTTGAGTTGGTCCTGAAGCATTTGCACCATCAGCAATACTTTGCGTAACCATTGTTGCAACACCATCATTAACTTCTAATGTTGGGTTATTTGGGTTAGTTGCACCTGAATAATCATAATGTGCTAATTCAGATGGAGTGATAGGTGAGTAAACATTTACACCAGTATTAGCATCAGCATCCTGATCATATTTTGTCGAGATCTGTTGTTTGACAGATACATTATTGGATTGACCAGCAATTATAGTATCACTTGTATCAGCATATGTGATTACAATCTGAGCACCACCACCATCAACAACTGTTACTTCACCAGTCTCATCATTATACACAGGATTTCCATTATCATCTAATAAAATCTTATCATCCCAATCTAAATCAGTGACTCCTTTAACAACTATGTCACCTGGAGTATAATCTCCACCAATATCAATTGTAGATGTTGCAGTGCTGGTTGTTGAAGTAGTTGTTCCTCTTATAGATTGACTTTCTACTTGAGTCTGAGTCTCAGTATGAATATTCCTAGTTGTAAGAATAGTTTCCTGTTCTTTACTTAGTGTTCCTTGAGATTCAAATTCTGTTGTAGCATCTGTTAGAACATTACCTGCAACTTGACTATTATTCTTATTACTTGTAAGTCTAAAGACTTTCATACCAGTTTCAAATGCAGGATTCGCAGCTTCATTTGGATTAGGGATAAAGACTGATCCCATAACAGAACCAATACTATCACTGAAGAGCTTTACTTCAGATACAGTTGCTTCAGCATTTGAAGTTTGACCTACCAATCTTAAACCAGTTGTAACATATCCATGATATTGTCCCTTTGCTTTTTCTGCAAGACCCAATGTATCCACATTCAAAATTTCAGATGTAGATGAATAATCTTCAGGAATAGTCATTGATCTATCATAAGGACTTAAAATATAAGTCTCAGATGGTGCAACACCGTTACCAAACTTATGGTTTTGTTGGTTGATCTTAAATGTTATTAGATCTTCACCACTAGAAGTTGTTCCTTTGACCGTTTCACCCTTCTCAAATGTTCCAGATACCATCTGTATCTGTAGAAGTTTTGGAACAACGTAAGAAGTTAGATCCTCACTATCAAAGAAAGTATAAAGCCTTGTCATAGGCTTCATCTTAGCAGCACGGAATCTAATATTCCTAGATCTCATATGAGGTATGAGAGCAGTGCTTACTACTTTATTACCTTGACTTGTTGTATCAAATGTTTCTCTAGTAAGAGTTCTTGTTCCTGATCTAGTTTTCTTTCCTGTAGGAGTGCTTCTAAGAGTAGTTGTAGTTTCTTCTTGACCATATCCAAGATCAACTGTGTTTACATCTGTGCTTGCATCTGCACCTGTCCAAATTTCAGACCATGATCCCCATACAACAGGACTAAACCCAGATCTACCATCATGACTGGTGTTACTTGAAGTATAAGTTGTATCCTCAATTTTTCTTGCTTCCAACATTACAACATCAGACCAGACATCGGAAGATGGTGTTAGTTGAACACTTCCAGAATAATAATTAACAAGGTATGGAGTAACATTTTCAACTCTTGATGCATATGGTTGTGATACAGCAACTAATTCATTATAATTTAATGATAAGACTCTATTGCTTCTCTTGATACCATTAGTCAAAGGACTTATGACAAGATCCAATTCTGTGGTATATGGTGCTGGTCTTAGTTCTGAGTTCTTAACATCAATACTATTTTTTACAATAGTCTTCTTAAGTTGAGTCGTAGTATTGGAGAAATCATCAACAAAGAATCCAGACTTAAATCTATTAAGACCATCTGCATCTTGAATCTGTAGATTTACAGTATCACTCTCCAAAAGAGATAATGAAGTGTAAAATTCCAAATTCTTGATTCTTCTTTCCAAATTTCTAATATCACGCATTCTATATCTCTTATGCTCAGAAAGATTTAAATTAATTTCTGATACATCGCAAAGATAAGCTGGAACAGATGCTGATGCTATTTCTAAAGCATCATTAATATCATTTGGTAGTTCGGGAGTTTCCGCTGGAATACCTTTAACTAATTGTAAAGTACCATCCTTAGTGAGGAAAATCTTATCCCTTCTTGGAAGATAGAATGAATAATCTATAATAAATGATTGATCTGATGCTAAGATATTTGTTGCAGAGTTTCCATCTTGAGTAAATACTCTTCCTAAGAATTCAAACGGAGATCTAGTAGTTCCAGAGAAATCAGAAACCCTTGGTCTTATATCAATTATTTCACATACTTTTGTGTTATTAACTTTTGGCAAGCTACAGTAACTAAAGTCATTATATGAGTTTACAGTTGTTATGTCACCTACATCAGAAGTTAAGAAGTATGCAGATTCAAATACAACCTTTACCTTCTTGGAAGGTTCTTTATAACCAGATTTTCTTACCAATCTAGAATAATCATATATTGTACTTCTTTGACCATTATCAAAATCAAACTCATCAGTAATATCAGTAGAACCTAATGTAATACCAGAAACTGTTGCAGTAATTCCAGACTCTTTAAACTTAATAACTTCACCAGAAAGAGGTTCTATGTTGTTTAAAGCTATGTAATTTATAGTACCATCATCAACTTTTCCAATGTAAACACCAACAAATTTGCTAGATTCACCAATAAATTCTTCACCATCCAATAAATCTCCAGTCTTAGCAGTATCACTATTAATAGAGATTAAAGAGAGTCTTGGGAAAATTACATCATTGGCATTAGAAGATTCAAAAACACCATAGATTTTAGTTGCATCAGGAACACCCAAGGAAATTTCTTCATCCTGAACTCTGGTTCCGTAGATATTGCCATAAGTAAGTCCATCATTTAGAGTTGTTGCTCCAACACCAGAAGATGAATACTTAGAAGAATCTAAAGAAAGAATATTTATTTTCTGTTTTGTCTTAACTTTTTCTTTAACATTGATCTTTCTAAGAGTAGCAATTAGTTTTGCAGGACCAAGACCATCTAAACCATTGATTGTCAATGTCTGAGATCCATTTGTAAATACAAACTTATCTGCACTCAAAGCTTCTGTGCTTCCGTCAGTTCTTACTAAGCAATAATTTTCTTCATCATATGGCAAGAATGTTTCACTTCCACTTCCACTATTAATGGAGTTTGAAGAACCATTAGTAATTGTAACATCAAATTCTTTTCTTATAACAAGATTTGCATTTGTCAAATCTACATTTGATACCTTATCTTTAGGAAGAGTGGTATACAATGTATTGTCACTAGAGAACTGATATGAAGAACTTAATATTCTAAAATCAGATGGATTGATTACTGCTGTTGGCAATGCACCATCATTGACTCCAGTTACTGATGTAACAGCATTAAGAACTAATGAGTGTTGAGATACAGTCGCAACCTTCGCATATGATGGATCGGTTGAACCTGGATTTGTATACTGTACAATGTTTCCAACAGTAGTAATACCAGTGAAGAACTTAGTAGCATTTGTACTTGTAACAGTAGAAATTCCACCACTAGCAGGAGTAATATTAACTTCACCAAAAGTAGAGTGAACACTCTGTTTTACGTCAGCATTAAATGTATTAGCAGTTCCAACTGTTCCATATAATGATTTTATATCACTAGATGTATATGAAGTTGTTAATCCAATAATATTTCCTTCTTCAATACCATTGAATATTAATTGTTCACCTTGTATGAATTTTCCATTGACGTTATATGCGGTCATTGCTGTACCAGCATTAACATCATATCTTAGATAACCAGTAGCTCCACTAGACTTACCTTTAACATGCTGTGGAAGAGTCTTAGTTACTGCAGTATTAGCAGTTATATTAGTATATGTTTGAACATCATATAGAGAAATATCCCATGTATTGACATTAGGATTTACAGCATCATATGATCCAGATTCTAAAGCAAAGTCGTAAACTCTTGCCAATCCAATTTCCTTACCTGCTGCAGTTGTAGATGTTACACCAATCCTAGCATCCCTTAGACTAACAGTATAATCAGTTCCTATTCCAATCTTAGGAGATCCATTAACTCTATTCAATCCAAAGCTTGGACCTGTATAGTAATTTAAACTCTGATTCTTTAATACTTTAGATGTTCTTGGTTTCTGAAAATCTAAGAATTGGTTTGTTGGTATATTTACCTCATAACCTTTAACATATGCCTTACCTGGAGAAATCTTATATGTTGCAAGATTCTCGGCTGGAACACTATTATTATATGTTAATTGATCTGAATTGAATATTCCCTTGTTTCCTTTATAGTCATTTAAAGTCTCTTTGGGTTGGACATTAAATGGAATGACATAATAGTCACCAGACTCATCATATGTTCTTCTTGCAAACTCTTCTGATAACTTATTATATTCTGGGTTAATCTTTTGAGAAGCAATGACACCTTCTCTTACTTCCATCAACTCTATAAAGTTAGATGCCTGAGTAGAGTTTACATTCTTCTTAGTTAAAGTTGCTCTTATTTTTAATCTATCTGCACCAGGCGCAGTATAATTATTGAATGAAGATGCATTATCAGTTAAATCTGGATCAATATCTGAATTTATAACTTCTTCTAAAACTTCCAATCCAATTTTATATGTTGGAGTCGTGCTATAAGGTTCTAATATAATAGACTGTTCGGGAATATCTATAAAATATCCTCTTACAAAATAAACACCTTTTGATAAAACACAACCAGATCCATAAGAAGTAGGAACAGTAGAAGTTGTTAGAGCAACTCCTTCCCCTTCTTGAATAACAACATTTTTATTGGTTATTTGCCTTTCAATCAAAAGAGTTTCTGATGGTGCAAATACTGCAGTTTCTCCATCAGTGGAAGGATCCAAATACTCTACAAATAAAGTATATGGTTCACCAGGAAAAGCATTTAAGTTAAGATATGCCTTTATCTTTGCTCTTACACCAGACTTACTTCCAACTACCCTTGCTTCTAATAAGTCATCAATATACTGGGTAACTGCTACACCAGAGTAAGAAACATTAATTCTTACAACAGGATATGCATTATTATATTTTAATCCACCACCAGTTACTGAACTACCATCTTTGAACATATGCTGTCCAAATCGTTCAACTTGGTTTTGTAGAATTGACTGTAAACCAGTTAATTCTCTAGCCTGAACAGGAAATCCAGGTTTAAATAAAACCTTGTAATAGTTGTCAGACGGATTATAATCGTCAAAGTAAGGTGCGACGTTGAGATTAGTTTCCTGTGGCATGATTCTTTAGAATTGCAAAATGACTTTGATATCTTCCTTTTGGTTTAAAGACCTAGTGATAGCAGGTCTGTTATCAACATATATTACATTTCCAGAGTATTTCTTAACTTCTGGATTAGCCACACCGAGGGTAAATGACTGACCAAGGTTATATGTTCTATTATTTATTGAGGTAGTATAACCAGTATAGGAAGTATCAATTCCTAAGTTGGTACTTCCACCAAAAATGGTAACAGTTCCACTAGAAGCAGGTGTTGCTGTAAACCTATGCAATTCAAATCCATAAGTAGGATCGGTTTTTAATGAACCGTCACTATTGAATCCAACAAGACTTTTATCTTGCCAGTATTTCAATACTCCAGTAGTTTGATCATATGAGATCACTCTTCCTACAGCAGTAGATCCTAACCCAACTGTTTGGGTGACAAAACTATCTGTATTAAATGTTGTTGTGCTGTATCCAGAACCAACCAATTTTAATGCATAAGCTGCACTAGCTTTATCTAAATTTAATTTTGCAACAGATCCAAAAGCCTCAGGATTTTCAACTATACCAACTCTTGCTATTTGGTTTCCAGTTACAAAATCAGGGTTCTCAGTATCATTCTCAATTCTAGAATAAACTAAAACTTTATTTGCACCCAATTCACGATATACATCTGCACCATGTCCACCTTCTGGTGGAATAATAACATTAAAAATAGGAGCAGTACTTCCTGTAGGAACATTACCACTGACTAGATCTACAGTTCCATATGTATAACCCGATCCACCTTTAGAAACAGTAACTGTATCTATTTTGGAATCATTATTAACAACAACTGTACATTCACCACCAGATCCATCACCAAGAATAGGTACTCTAGTATAAGTTCTATTAGCAGTCCCTAAACCAACTCCCCTATTAACAACAGTAACTATTTTTAATTCACCACTAGTAGATGCATGATTTCTAACCGATGCATCAGCAGTATTAGTATCCCAGTCTGTTGGAACTGGCATAAAATTAGTAGAATCAAATTTTACAATATCACTTGGTTTGATAGTGTACAGATATTTCCAAACATAACCATCACCACTATCACCAGCAGATCTAGGTTCCAAATCAGTAAATGTAGGTTCATCTAGTGAAGGTCTTCCACTTGGATTCTCAGGATCAGTTCCGTTTTGCAGACAAATATAAACTTTAAAATCTTCATTTACGATATAATAATTAGCAGAATATAAATTGGTTGCACCAGATGGTTTAGATGTATTTGTTCTACTAACATCTCCTCTGTACATATCATATGTTGTACCAGAAATCCAAGCAGTTTTAGTAACCACTTGTCTGACATCACTAGGAGAAATCTTTTTCAAAGCAACCATCGTATCCCAATAGTCATCCTCTTGTTCAAAACTATCTTTAGGGGCTGGAGGATCCGTGTCCCAAGAAGAAGAATAATCATTTGGATTGGGTAGACCAACAAAAGAATAATAAGAATTAGTAGTCGAAGTCACACCAGAAATAAAATTTCTAGCATTCAAAATTCTAAGCTGATCAGTTATAATGGCGGACATTTGGGATTTTTTTAGTTATTTATTCGTTATAATTAGTGGATTTCAATGGAACCACTCTTTCAACAATTGGTGAAGTGGAAATGCCCAATAAACCGTTGTTGTAAGAATTGAAAACTTTATTTTTAGATCTATTATTTATGGAGATTCTTCCCCAAGAATAGTCACCAAATACTTCACTATGACCTAAACCAGTAAGTCCATTATAATTTTGAACGCTTACCGTAACTTTCGCAACGTAAGTTTGTCCTATAGCAACAGCATTTGTCTGAGCAATAGATACAGATGCTACTTCATATATATTATCCAAGAAACTGCTTCCTGAACCAACAACAGCACCAGCACTATTTAATGAAGTAACTCCGTTGCCAATATTAGAATTGGATACCACAAAGTAATATCCTGTCTGTATACCACTTACAGTGATAGCAGTTCCTACAACATCAGAATCTCTGAATAAAGAATCACTAGGAAGTAATAGATCAAATACGATTCCAGTGGTTACACCGACAGTAGTAGTTGATACTCCAGATATTGTACCAAAATCACCAGTATAGGAAACTTGAGTTACTTCCTCCACATATCCAGAAGTCTTAGGATCTGCTATTAGAACTACAGGTGGATTGGAAGAAGTATATCCAGTTCCAGCTACAGTTACACTAATAGAAGTAACTATACCAGCAGTGATAGAAGATGTAGCAGATGCTCTCAAACTGGATGCAGTGCTCACAGGATTTCCAATAGTTACTGATGGAACACCAGTATAACCAATACCACCATTTCCGATTACAATAGAACTGATGGTTCCTAGTCCAGAAACTACAGCAGTAGCAGAAGCAGCAACTACAGAATCTTGTGAGATGATTCTTATACTGTTATTTTTAGTCTGATTCTCTTTTGAGTTATCAAAGAATGTTCTAACATTTTCAACAAACGCAACTGTAGAACCAAGACTAAGTGGTTGAATCAAGTTAGTGTTTGGATAGATTAAAGGCTCATATAGTTCTCTATCTTTAGGTACAGGAGTTCCATCAATGAATCTATCTTCAGTCTGTCTAGACCAAGTTACTGGTCTAATATAGGTTTCATTCTCATTTATTCCTGGTCCACCGTAAGTATTTGTATCAACACTATCAGTGGCATTTATCTTAGTAACCAGTCTATCATTTTCCCTATATTGTATTTCATCACCTGTTATCTTAATAACATCACCAACCTTAACTTGCTCTAATATATCAACTTCTCTTACATCGACTGCACCTGTTCCTTGATAGAATAGTAACTTAATCAAATCACCAACTTTAGGTGCTTCAGTAAATTCTATGAAACTTCCTCCATCAAAGATGTAACCGTCACCAGGAATCTGAAGGATGTCATTGATGAAGACTAATAAAGTATCTTGAACTTTAACAGGAGAACCAATTCTAGATTTGATTGTTTTTTGAACACCATTTAACTTAATAGCAAATGTTCTCTTATTTCCATCAAACAAATTACTAAAGTCATCTAGAACTAAGAAGTCACCCAAAGTCCAACCAGCAAAAGTATTGCTTTCAGTTTTTTCTATTGTAAGTTGAAACTCTTTAAATGATGCACCAAGAGTAGAATCAGTTGGTATTCCAACAGTTCCTCCCACACCTATTGATAAAACTTCTTCTTGACCATAACCAGATCCTTGATTATTGATAACGAAGTCTATGACACTACCTGCCATACCTACAACTATATCTGCAGTAGCCTCTGTTCCTACACCTGCACTTCCAGTATAAACTAATGGAATATCTGTATATGAAAGAGGAAGATCAAATATAACTTCTGGTGGATTAGTTGAAGTATATCCAGCACCAGGATTGGTGATCGCAACACTAACAACATGACCATTACTGACAGCAGCAGTACCAATAAACTCAATATTAGGAATACCAGTGCTTAGAGTTTTAACTCCGACATTAACTGTAGTTTGAATTCCAGATCTATATCCAGAACCACTATTTCCAATTGCAATAGAACTGATAGTTCCAAGACCAGAAACAATAGCAGTAGCACCAGCAGCAACTAAAGGTTGATATCCCAATCCTTGAGTAGATCCAACTGATATAATAATTCCACCAACTGGTACAGTTGCGGTATTTGGATCAGATGATACTGAGGAAGCAGATCCAGTAAACTGAATACTTGTAATACCTGAGTTCTCAGATAGAGTATAGTTGCTAATAACATTGATAGGATCACTATACCTAGATGGTCCTTGAGCAACCTGATTTATCAATATGATAGCATTATCCGAAGAAATGCCAGTAACATTTTGACCATTAGATTTCAAAGTAAATTCAGTGCTATATCCAGTAAATCCTGATGATATATCATCAAAGATAAAGTTCTTAGCATATGGTTCGTCAGCAGTACCAGGTACTCCAGATCTCAAGAATGATCTTCCATTAAAGGTAGAGTGTGTTGCAATTCCTGTCCAATATACATCATCAGGACTTGCTGCAGTTGTGCTTAGTGGAGTAAGTCCTTTAGGTGCAGTATAGAAGTTAATTTCATTTCCAACTATATTATAGTTTCCATTAATCTTAGTCACCATCGCATCTGCATCATGTGCTGCAAGTTGTGTTCCCATCCAAGGTCTCTTAACTCTTAGCTTGTTAGTAGCACCAAATCCTACCATATCAACTCTCATTATCTCATCATCAATTTGCAGCAGATCTCCACCAAATATAGACGTTATTCCAGTGATTGTTATATTGTCAATATTATAATCAACATTACCAGCTAAGTTTGTAGTGACAGCACTAGCAACAACTGGAGTTTGAATTACATTATCAAGACTTACTAAAACTTTGCTATTTGCATTTTTAGAAGTAAGAGAATGAGAAGTTCCTATTCCTACAGCAGTGATGTCTAAAATAACAGGTTTAGATTTAAGAGCATCTTCTGCAGTTGCTGCAAGTTTTATATTTGAGTCATCAGACTTTACAGCAAATACAGTTGATGGAAGTTTATCAGTGGATCCTACACCAGGAATTGTTGTTGTCTTGATACCAACTGCCATAGTTGTACCAGCTCCCAAATTGGCATAAGTTAATGATTCACCAGTTACAAAATAATGATCTGGTACAAAGATCTTATTGTCTGTTAAATTAACAACACTCGATTGAGCACCTAAGAAGTTTCTCTTGAATATTGGTAGTTGCTTATGTTTGATTTCAAATGCACGTTTAACATCGGTTTCTGTTCCATAATACTCACCTTCACCAGTATCGATAGATGCATTAGTAAAGCTGATTAAGTTATCACTAACAGAATCATTTACAGTTCCTACTGCGTTCTGCAAGACTCTTACTTGAACATTTGCACTAGCTAAAGGTTTGAATGTAAGTTGTCTGACTCCTGCTCCAGTAATATTTCCTCCAAAGTCACCTAAGTTACCTCCAGTCTGAACAACACCATATTCAGTGATGTACACTTCATTTTCATCATTAACAACTAAGACTTCAGATGCTTGATATTGATTATTTGTAGTATCTTCGATACTTACAAAATAGTAAGCACTTCTGTAGGCATCTGAATATTCTGCAACAACTGTCTCTACAGGAGATGTAGAAGAAGCAATAGATGTTTGACTAGAAGCTATTTGACCAGTATTGAATGTATGAGTACCAACTCCAGAAGAAGTGGTATCTGACATTGCAATTTTCAAACTATTAATATGATAACCTGTTGCAGTAGTTACACCTGCATTAGGAGTGAAACTAATATTGACATAATTGCCAGATAAAGTTGCTCCATATGTTCCAATTCCAGCAGAACCTAGAGGACTTGATGGCATGTCAGAACTTACCTGACCATACTCCATAAGTTCAACATTAGTTCCATCATGAACCATAGTTAACTCATCTACTTCATAATATTGATATGCTGAATTAGTTGCAGCTGCAGATACAGTTATCTTTGCAGACCTGTAAGTTTTTGCTATTCCTACAATGTTTACAGCAGTAGTAACTCCCAATCCAACAGTTGAAGTAGCACTACCAACATTAGCAATATCACCAAAATCAGTAGAACCTATACCAGCAACAGTATCAGCAATATTATAAGTTAATGTGGTTACAAAATAATCATTTGCTCTATACTTCTTAGGATAGAATAGAAGTCTTCCTTCATCTCCTAAAATATCAAAATCAAAAGTTCCTAGATCTGCGTATGTATATACTCCACCATATTGGTTAAGCATCGCAGTTGAACTATTATGAACCATAGAAATAATATAAACCTGTCTTTCTTCACCAAATCTAGTATCTTGAATATATGCAATAAATTTCTTATGTCTTGCAGAAGTTAATGGGAATAAGTCTACTGGAGAAAATCTATCTGTTCTTGGTAGATCGTTAAACTGAGAACTTACGTCATCAATCGATAAAACTCTGTTTCCAATGGATTCAATATAATCTTGAAGTATTTTTGTCTTAAATACAACTTCATCAGATACAACAGTGGTATCATCAACTTTTAGAGTTTTTTCTGTTACTAAGTCATAATCAGGAATAGTATTCAAACTCAACACTGAATCCAACATTGCTATTGATTCAACTGAACCTATTTGGTTGGTTCCTAAACCAACGCTTTGATTATTTTGAGTAATATCATTTTCAATGACCAAATCACTAAATTTCTTAAATCCAGCAGTATGGTTTAACGAAGAAACTGCTTCATCCCATTTTTCTAACTGAACAGTAGATTTTAATGCATATGAGAAGTACTGATAATAATCATTATCTGATAATCTTTGTAAGTTATTATTTAACATACCTGTCTCACGTTTCCATCCTTTTGGAACAATAGAAGAAGCACCAATATCATATTGAGCATTATATGATATTCTTTCTTTTATTTTACCTTTAGTTCCTGAAGAATCTCCAGTTATAGTTTCATTTATATTAAACAATCTTGGAGATGATACTTTTAGACTACCTGATAATCCATTCCATGATTGGACAGTTCCAGTTGCTGATTTTGATGTAATTGTCTCACCTTTCTCAAAATCATTGGTTACCACTTCTACCCCAAAGATAGGGAACCATTTCTCTGGTATTATTGTACCCGAAGAATTCTCAGCATCAAAATTGCCAGGAATATTACCATCAAAAATTGAATCTTGCAAACTGTAAGTAACACTACCAAGTGTTCCACCAATATTAGGATCTGTAGCTGTTATCTTGAATCGTTTGTAATTATAGTTTGATGAATTATATCCTTTACCTGTAGTTCCAACTCCAACACTAACATTTTCGATTAGAACACTCTCACCAACTGCAAATGGATAATCAGCAGCACTACTGAAACTTGCACCTATAGTAACAGTTACATCTTTAGTTCCTAGATTATAATCCATAGAACTAATGCTAACTCCATTAGAGTTATTGACTGGAATAATAGTAGGAATATCTTTATTGAGTGAAGTTGTATTTTTTACAATTCCAACATGAGAATTTCCTAAAGTGTATTCTAGAACTACTTCATCTACTGGTAACTTAGTAATTCCATCTAGTACAACTAAATCTGGTGCTGTAGTGTAGAAATTACCAACTGAGGTAATTCCAACCTTACTTAAAGAATAGAAAGAATCTACAGATACGTATTGAGGAAGTAAAGCTTTAGGTTGTAAAGTTTTATCAGCAGAATATTCGTATCCAATATCTTGGATATCTACACTTTCAATACGACCAATAGTAAGACTAATAGGATCTAAAACTGCACCATAACCTTTTGATGTAGTAACACCCAAATTTGCTACTCTATCGATACCAGGAATTCTACTATACCCAAGACCTCCATTTCTAACACCAACCAAAGCTATAGGACCACGAGCAGTTTTAGATGAGGTAAGATATTTAAATTTACCATCTTCTGGAACATAAAGAGTTTTACCTGCTTCTTGAGTTAAATTAAAACTAAATGTAGTGGAACCAATTCCAGAAATTGAACGCACTTGATTTAAAATATTCTTTTCAGTTATTAAAGCAGATGGTGAAATAATATTTGATGTATCTTTTATTATTTCTTTTTTAACATCTGTGTTTAGTGAAAGGTTAGCAGGAACCATACTATAATATAAATTTTCTGGTGTATCATTAGAAATTTGGAAACTTAGATTTGCATCCCCACTGACACCAGGAGTTCCAGTCTTTGTAACATTAAATATTGTAGATTTAGGAGTGTTATTGTAAACATTTTTACACTCTTTATCAAAATAAAGATTGAAATCAAAAGCAGCATAACTTACACCACTTTTAGAAAATGACAATGAAGAATCTGATAAATCAAAATAAACTTTTTGATTTGCTTGAACTCTGATTGGTGGATTGACTGGATTTATAGTTCCAGCAGAAGCACTTGTAATATCTACAACAGAAGCATTAAATTTTACAGCTTCATAGAAATCATTGCAGAGACTTATTTTATTTCTATCAACAACTGATACAAAATAAATCTGATTGTCTTTAAGTCCACCTGATGCCGTACCAGCAGTATGAATAACTTTATCACCATCAGATAATCCATGATTTAGCACGGTTATTGTATTATCCGATACTGACACATTACCAGAAGTAAAGTTCTTTGGATTAATTACTAATCTTCTATTATAATCATTATATGCAACTGTAATTGTAGTTGTAATACCAATAGTGGCATCAATGACAATATTATCATTAATATTCATTCCATGTGTAGAAGCTGTCGCAACAGTCGCATCAATTTGAGTAACTTCACCTTTAATTACATTTTGGTAATTAGTTGTAAAGCTATGATATGTTCCTGTGCCAATACCAGTAAGGAATAATGGCATCTTTGAATCATCTATAACTTGAGCTCTAAATTCACCTGTATTACCTAAACCAACTCTAACAGTAGCAATACCAATTATATCTTTGCTTCTTCTAGCAACGAATAACTTATCATTGTCTGATAAATTGAAACTTGCTGCACCAGCAAAAGTTTGGACGCCGATAACTGCTCCACCATTTGAATTGTATATAATTTCATCACCAGTTTCCAATCCATGATTAGGAAGATAAATCGAAGCAAGAGATAGAAATACTTGAGTCGAACCAGCACCTGGATTTACTATTGATACAGTATGTCCAATACCTGAAGTTCCTATTGATAAAGATTCTATAGGATTGAAATATATCTCCTTGTTTAACTTATAATCAAATTGAGAAGATTGTGTTGATTGATAGAAAATAAAGTTTCTAGGATCTTGATTCAATCTAGAAAAAGCTGGATGTGCTGGACTCGCAGTTGCTGATTCACCTCTAAGAATTCTAATTCTACTTTGATCAGTATCTACATTTAAGACCCTAACCTTCTCTGTTCCAATACCAAGAATATCATTCTCTTTTATAAATGGGAAATCTAATTGACCACTTGAAATATCAACATATGTTGCAATTCCAGTAGCAGTTACATCACCAATAGCATTACCTAATATAAACCTACTAGTCTGGACTCCTATTTGATAAGAAGAACCACTAACAAAGGCATTGGTGCTTAATCCACTAACAGTACCAAAATCTTTATTCTTAATATTATGTGGGCTTGTTGAATACCCTATGATCGCACCTATTTCTCTAAAAGGAGCAAACTCAATATTACTTACAATCGTACTAGCAACATTAATAGAATGTATTTTCTTTCCAGAAACAGCATCAACCCTTGCAACAGCTCCAGAACCACCTGACCCCTCATTATTAAATACAACACTATCATCTACAGCATAATCAAATCCTCCTGTAACAATTCCTATTCGTGTTAATTTTCCTTCGGAAATTGATTTAACTACAGTTTTCTGCTTATGATCTTTTGATGGATCTATTAGATAGTTGTAATTTGTATTTCCATCAAGAAGTCCATATGGTGTCGTATTTCTATACCAGTCACCATTATTGATATCAACATCCTTTTGATTTGAATACCTATCAAAGTTAAAAGCAATAGGATCAGACTTAAATGAGTTTCCTACAAAGTATGGGAACTGAGGTCTTCTATAGTTTTTGAATGGTGCTTGAGAATCGATAGATTCAGAATCTATAGTAGCAAAATATGCATATGTTCCATTTGGATAATCTGGAGTTATACCATATCTTCCATTATGTTCATCTAGATCACCATTTTCAGAATATACATAATCTTCAACAAAAGATCCACTTGGGAATACTAATTCACCAGACTCACCTAGTGGATTTGGTCTATCGGATACAACACCTATAGTGTATCCAGACTTCATAATTTTAATTGCACCACCAGTGGGAAGAGTGTATGCATAAGGACCATATATGGGGTTCCCATCATATGCCCAACCTAAAAGTGGTGAGTGGTAGATAGAAGTTTCTTCTACATCATCTTCAAGAGATAAGTCTACAAAGTTAGCTGGGTTCCCATCAATAACTTGTGTTGAGTAAACTGATCTTCTTAGTTTACGAGGAGAGTACAAATGAGTAAATTCAATCTCAAAATCAGAGTTAATACCTTCTGTCAAAACTCCATCATCTTCAGATACTTTATTGGTGTTAACTAATCTTTCAAATGTATTAACAGTCCATTGTTTTGATCTTGATTCAAACTGAGCTTCTGACCCAGACGCAGTTACGATAACAGTAGTATCTTTTTTATCATACCCTAATCCACCACTAATAACCTTTATAGATTCAATAACACCAGCATTCAATACAGGTATTAAAATACACCCTTTACCAGATCCTTTAATTTCTAAAGTTGGTGGACTATTATATTCTGATCCAGAACTTAGAACTAGAACCTCAACAATTTTTCCATTTGAAATGACTGGTTTTAATTGTGCAGAAGCTCCTGTTTTTAAAGCAAAAGATGGTTGACGATTATAATTTAATATCTCTGATGATCCATATCCCAATCCACCATTTTCTATGAAAACAGATTGAACAGATCCTCTGAATATTGGTTGTACAATAGCATCAAACTTTTGACCAGTTAGAGTAGATACTCCTATGGTTCCTTCTACAGTTACTTTAATTGGAGGATAATTAAACTCATGAGTGCCAGAACCAACAGATTGTAAATTAACATACTTGTCATTATCATAGTAGAAATTAGGTGCAGTAGATCCAATTCCAACTTCCGACAATCTAAATGAGTTATCACTAACCTTTGATACAATATAATTTGTATTTGATAGACCTTCTATAGAAGTTCCTTTAGGAGTATATAAAATTGTTTCTCCATCATTATATCCATGACCATTAATAGTAACTATATTGTTAGCTGTATTAATACCACTTATATTTGTTGTAGTTCTTTGATTAGTATATCCCGATCCAGAACTACCAATACTGATCGACTTAAGAACTTTCTTAAATTTGCTAGATCTGAAGTTATGAACACCTGTTCCATAAGATGTTAGATCAACACTAGATATGCCCGCCACAGCAGCAGGAAGGGTGTTATGTAGTGATATGGTAAATGCATCCTTGATAGAAACATGGTATGCTGCAGACGTTGTGAGACCCCCTACAGCGGTCTGTCCATTTGGTCTGTATATGACACTCTCACCATCTCTAAATTTGTGAAATGTCGAGAATGCAACTGTATTATTAGATAGGTTTACTAATCCAGCACTTTGTATTGCATTAAATTCTACAGAGTGTTCTACAGAAGATAAATTAGGGTTTGCCTTTGCCCCTCTACCATTACCACCAGTGATAGTGATAATAGGATCATCCATATAGTCAAATCCACCATCTAAGATTTCAATTCTATTCAAATCACCTTTAACAGCACAGAATGCAGAACATCCTGATCCTACAGAATCAGTTACAGTTAGAACAGGAGGATTGATAACATCATAATCATTTCCACCACTAACAACTGCAATTTCTTCAAGAGGTCCATAAAAAACGGAATCATTTGATTTGTAGTTTAATACTTCAACACCATTAATCAAAATTCCAGTTTGACCAGGCTTTGTTTCAGACTTAATTGATGATGTAATAGGATTTTGTATTTTCCTAATAAGTTGTTGAGATTTTAATCTTTGATCCGAAAATCTTGTTAACTCAAACTTATTATTAGTGACAGTTCCTGTTACCGTGATAAATTTGCCATTGTAGATATTGGATTTACTTTTCGCAATCTTAATCGTATCAACATCAACCTTCTTAGCAAAATATACACCCTCAACGATGTTTAACTTATTTGTACCTTCACCAGCTACGTATGTTAATGAATCTCCAGTATAAAAACCATGATTAGCAATAGATAGATTTTCCCCATTAAAGGTTCCTGTAACTATTACAGATCTATCACTAACATCTAATGATTCATTAAGATATGATGGAATAGAAGGTGAACTAAGATACAATGAACCTTCTTTAGTATAAACATTTTCAACGTTAGTAGTTTGAATGCTTAATTCAGGATAATCTTGAACATTAGCTTTAGATAATATCTTTTCAATGGTAAAGTGTCTTGTTGTATCTAAAATACCTTGATCATTAATAGTAAAGTGGTAATCATTAATAATAGAAGTTATATTACATACTAAGTTGATACCATCAGTAGTTTTGATGTTAGCTTTGTCACCCAATACAAAATTGTGCTTATCGTAAGTAATAATGCCATATGTAGAGTTAGAAGCATCCAATAACTCTAAAGATTTTACATTATAGTTTGTTGCAATATTAAAGAACCAATTATTTGCACCTTCATTCGTAATTCCTATACCCAAGCCTTGTGGTTCAATAACATCACCAACTTCAGTCGAAAATTGTAGTGAATGTGTATTTAATTTTGAAGTAACACCAGTTACTCGAACTTTACATAGATTTGATGTTCCTACACCAACATATCCATACGCAAACTCATCAACTCTCAAATCTTGCTGAGAATCTATATTTTTAGTAACTCCAGAGCATCCATAGAACTGAGTGAGTGATTTTGATGTATAAGTTATCTTTGTACTGATTCCATCAGAGTGTTTTGTGACTAATGTTCCTGAAGTGTGAAATCCTATTGTAGAATCAACATCAAGGACGGTAGAACCGATAGAAACAGGTGTAATTACCTTTGTAGTTGGATGAATTGAGAATTCACCAAATATAGATCCCCTTACTTCAATATCTTTGTCATAATCATAGTCCAAGCTAATAATATAGTAATCTTTATCATTACGTCTAATCTTTTGAACATTGGTTATAGATCCCCTTGCACCTTTGATTCCATTTTGGTTAAAATCTTGGAAAAGTGTCCTATTTTCAAGATCTTGTGGATTTCCTTCAAGTGCCTCAACAACTAGATCTTTACAAATTCGATATTGAGCATCTGAAGGCGCAAAAAGGTAATCTCTTGGTTTTATTACTTCTACATCAACACCATACAATGCACGGAACAAAATTTCAAAGGATTTATCAGTTCCTTTTGATGTATAGAAGTCTTTTGACTGTTTTATGAATATTCTTTGATCTACACCAGCATCTAACTGTCTTTCTTCAAATCCTGGTGTAATTTGACTCTTTACATTCGCAAAAAACTCTTTTAGGAATAAAATACTTAGATTATCAACTGTCGCATTTTGAGAATGAGTCGATATTTGAGATTCTTTGAAAACTAACTCATCAGGACTGTTAGGACTCCTAAAAGAGGTAATTCCACTAAATCCCCTAGAGCATCCAGTAAAGGTATTGGTTGTTATTCCACTATATGTTATAATTTCAGAATCAATCTTAATCAAGCCATAAGATTCTGGAAATCCACTTGTCGAATCAACAGAAATAGTACTATCAACAAAACTAACATCAGAAGTCAATGTAGTAGAGTCTACAAGATTTGTTAATTCATCAACTTTGACATATTTGTCAATATTTTTAAAAAGATCTAAAGTCAATCCCTGACTTTCCATAGATCTATAATATTCAGTCAAAAATTCCCCAACAAGTGGGTAATCTTCTCTTACATAATCAGGCAGTTGATTGGATACAACTGAACTAATCTTAACTCTAGTATCTGCCATTTATATTGGTTAGTACGAGGGAGTGGATGTTGTAGAATCTCCTAAAACACTATATGTGGGTAAAGATGCAATATCGATACCATCACCAGGAGCAATTCTTGCTATGTTGCCATTCATATAGCTAGGTGTAGACTTATATAAGGTTCCTGAAGGATTAGATCCTGAAGAAATATCATCCGTTAACATATTTAACGTACTACTATTAATATCTAGTTGCAAATAAAGATCCTGTAATCCGATAACATCATTTGAACGAGGACAAACCGATAATTCGATAATTGGTTGCCCCTGAAGTGTTTTAGATGTGCTTACAAGGTTAATTGCATCTATCATAATCTCACCTTTATGATAATCAACAGTTCCAATGTTTCTTCTAATAATAGAAGGTTGGGTCTGAGAATCAAGCTTGAATAAGAATAGAGATCCTTTGTGCATATCCGCATTAGGAGAATCACTGATATAAACAGTCTCACTCACTCCAAAAATTTTAAATCCAGATGACTTAATGTTATAAGAATTCGCATTTTTGATGTAAAATGGGTTTCCGAAGCAAACTTCATACTCAGCAACCTGATTTAACCGTGCTTTAAGGTCTCTTCTCATTGCAACAGTCGTAATATTGGAAGTAACAGACTGATGACTGTTATCAATCAAGGTTTGGAACTTACTATACTTGAATTTTGCACCATATTTGTTCATTTCACTTGATTGTGCATAATCAGTGATGTTATTTGAGATAAGTGTCTTCACAAAATCAGCACTTGGTGCTAAATTTGCATTATAATATGCAGTTATGTCAGTCTCAACGTAGAGATACTTGAGATCAAGGATTTCGGGTACAATTCCTGCTACAGAATAACTTCTTAGCTTGTCTTTTAGGTTATCTTTGATTGAGTTCGGTACAAATGGACCATAAAATGGTTTAATTGTAATAAAAACCTTCCCATATTGTGGTGGTTGCAGTTCTTCACCACCAAAAACCGATACAGATTGAGTTTCTGGGTAAATTTTAGGTATAAGTGCTTCATAATCTGCTGCAGTCACTGCTCTATTCTGTGTAGAGTAGATTCTAGGAGCATAACTCTTGATAGAATCAATAGATTCTATTTCTTTACCTCCTTCAGAAGCTTGTGTCGTACTAAGAAGTGAAATTCCAGTGCTTACAAGGTTATTATTGTTATCTACAAGACGACCATTAAACAAAAATGATGAAATACCGTTTCCATTCTCACCATTTGTCTTAATATACGAAGTTTCAATATAATTTAATGCTTTTAACTGTTCTCCAAAGATTCCATCACCAAAAATTAACTCATATCTTTCATCTTCTATCTCTTGAATGAAAAATACACGAGAAGATGCAGTAACTTCAAACAAACTATCTGAAAGAAGGTACTTTTTCGATGATGTACTTGCTTGTGTATCTCTAACTTCTACTCTAAGGGTCGATGTATCAATATTTTCGTTATTTAAGATGTATCTTTTAGGTGGAGAGGGGTTATCTGCCTCTACTGTAAAGTTTGCAGTTAGATATGTGCCTTCAAAGATCTGAATATCAGTAAAAGTAGCAAATCCATTGCTATCAACAGGTACTGTGATGTCTGAAGGAATGGCAAATGCATAACTTTCAGTACCAAATGTAGATGCAGCAGTACAAACAACACCTTTTTTAAGAGTTAATGTAATTGGTTTTGTGGAAAACCCTGTTGTATCTACAAAAAAGGATACAAGTGCATGTGCAGCAGTTCTAGAACGAGGAACATAACCAATATTACGTGCAAGTGCAACAACATTCTCTCTTAATGTTGCACTATCAATGAAAACCTCATTACTAACCATGTTAGCATTGTATGAGGAGATATATGTATTGTATGCAAGAACGTCAATTATGGTTGAAAGGTTAGAACCTTCAAAGTCATAGTCCGTAAAATTGCTATTTGATCGTAAATAGTCTTTGATGGAGACTTTTATTTGATCAAAATCTAGATTTGTAAAATTTACTAGTGCCATTAGCGTGTTGGCTGTAGTGCGAATTCTAATTGTTGAGGTAAAACATCGATTCCTACGATGTCATATGTGATCCTAATGTCAAATGAATTGTCATCGTAGTTAGGAAGACACTCTACCTTCTTCAATTTCACTCTGGGTTCATAATTATTGATGGTTGATATGATTTCTTCCTTAATTGCAGCTGCTGTTTGGTCATTTAGATTCTCAAAAAGAGATTCTTTGACTCTTGAACCCAAATCGGGATCAAAAAATCGTTCACCAGGAGTCGTAAACACCAAATTCCTCAATGATCGTGCAATTGCAGTCTCATTCTTAATCGTTATAAGGTCTAAATTAATAGGATTCACCTCAAGTGACATACTTAAGTCCTTAAAACCCTTACTGATCCGTGGAGATGGCATTAAAAAAGGAAATCTTAACTTATTTAGTGACTATTTAGCATGAAAAAAGCACCTCGTTAAAGGTGCTATAGAGAGAGTTTTTGGTGAGAGAGGCCGTGACCTAGATTATCCGAGTCTTTTCATGCCCTACGCGTATCCGAGGGTCACACCAGATCTCATATCCTTTCTCCTTGGCATCTAAACAGAAGCTTACATCTTCTCCACACATATCTTGTACTTTACCAGATTCAAATACCTGCATCTTAGGAGCAAACCAAGGATACTCAAGGTTCTCAAAGACACCATTCTTGATCAATACCCAACCAAAACCAGTATAATCTACAGTAAAAGGCTTCTTCCTTCTATCCATAGTCTCAATGGTTTCGTGATTCATTACACCACCATTAGTTCTGAAGTCATCTTCTTCTAACCAGTGTGCAACTGAGGTAGTCTTACCATCTTCAGTACAATACCAACCAGCAGTGATCTCCTTTTCATTACCATCCTTATCAATCGCAAGATCACATAACTGCCAGAACTTCTGTGCATCAAATACTATGTCAGAGTCAATCCACAACTGATAGTCATAGTTAAGCTTTCCATCCCAAGGTATCTGATTAGGACCACGTAAGACATTTGCACCTAATACCTTACATCGTGCAAAGTTAACCATAGAGGAATAGTCTTGACTTATCTGAATTGACATACCGTTCTGAACCATGTCAAAACAGAGTTGTACAAAGTTCTTCAGAAATATGTAAGAACATCCACGACCAGGTAAACAAAATACTATTGCCTTACCTTTCATTCTTTCTTTTATAGCATCTATGTCCCAACTAGGAGTATTTGCTTTGGGTGCAGCTGCTTTGACAGTAAATCCTTTTGCCATAAATTTTAAATTCCTTCAACTCAATTATATCAGTTTATTATATATTTGTCAATAAGAATCACTTCCTGGTGGTTCTGTAGTGGAAACCCTATTCGGTCCTCCTACTCCTACCTGTGGTGCAGCAATACTATATGATAAGTCCTTTGATGTATAGTCCGTCTTTAGCAAGCCTACCATTACATTGAGTAGTTGCCATTTCTCATCGAATTCTTCTTGACGTAGATTATAATATAACACTCTATCTCCTGCGTATATGTGATATGTTATCTCATTCTCTTTGTCGTTCATAATCTTACGAAGTTAACACATTATATATTGCTACCACAATAATACCGATCATTACCCATATAGGAAACATGAATAACCTGTAAATGCCACCAAGGATTTTTTTCATGAAAGACCTTTTGAAAAACTTATAGGGTCAAAAAAATTTTCGGAGATTTTTATATATACACCTCGAATTGTCACCTCTGTAGGTTAGGGACTTATACGTTTTTAATATAATATATAACAACCGCGTAAACACTGTCTGTTAACGAACGAATAAAAATAGAGGCACTGTTTAATACTTAGTGCCTCTATGAGTTCTTATTACTTATAGGTATGTATCTGCACCCTCTACAATATCATCGAGGACTGACAAGATTTCATTGCCATTGTTTGCACTTTCTAAAAGAAACTCTGCAAAGCTTTGTGATACAAACTGTACATTAGAGTTTGACATAATTAGTGGGAATAATAAGGGGTTTGGTTAACACTGTCAGTTTATAGACTTAACAAGGTCTACTGACAAGAATTACCTGTCAATTTCACTGTCTTCGATATAACTTTCTACGGTCTCATCTGGTTCTAATTGTAACACTTTTCTCCAGTCAATATTACGTGCTTCAAAGTCATTTAGTACGTCAAGAGTTAGTGTTACTCTGACTCTCTTTCTTTGTGCCTGAGTGTAAATTACTGACATTAAACTGAGGAGTGAGTTTGTGTTAGTTAAGTTCATTATAGTACACCTTCCAGTATATGTCAAGTGGTACGAATGTATTTATAAAATGTATGTTACGAAAACGTAATATCCCCCAGAAAGTGTTATCGGGGGTCTTGACATTTCGGGGAGTTTCTGTTAGACTGCTCCCTAACATCACTACTCTCTGACACATTTAAGAACCATTAATTATCAGAGAGTGACTAACAATTACTACAAGGATTACAGAGGGATTAATAACACTTTTCCACAGGTAGTTTCCACAGTTTCTAACACTTTTTCCCCATACTTGTGGAAAAGGTATAAACAACGGTTTCCTATTTATAATACCATTTAAAACATTATTTAAGGGTAATTTGCTCATAATTTACCTCTTTTCACTACATTTTGCCTCTCATAGTTATCATTAACCACCTGTGAAATCCTCAGAATAACTTCATCTTTTTCCACAGGATTTCCATACTTCAGGTTATCAATTAAACCATTAATATCAGTACGAATTGTTGACATTAATTGTGAGTAATTCATATCCATATTATACATCCTCCACACCATTTATGTCAACCCTCACTAATAACTTATGATTAGCAATATCAAACCATATATTATCATTTACTTCTGTTAATAACTCCTCTTCAGATAGATTTTGGAGTTCAGTTAATAGGTCTAAGTACAACATAATTAGTAATCAATGTTAGAGAGTAAGTAAGAATTAAGGTCAAAATCTTTGTTATTATTGTTATACGGATTGATGGTATTTTGTTCTTCTAAAATGTCGCAAACCTCTGTCTGTGAGGTATTCAGATAATCTTGTAATTGTTCAGAATAAGTCATAATTAGTGATGAGGATTGTAGATAGAAAATACTATTAAAGAACTAACGATTGTTACGATTAATAGTATAGCAATTAGGTTAATCATTAGTATAACTTTACCTCCGCTTTTACATCTATTTGTGATAACTTTGCGATTGCGTTTAGTGCCTCTTGATATGTACTAAAGGACATATACTTACAACGCAAAGTATCAGGAAACCAGTATCTTATAGTGGTGTTCATGTTAGTGACCTCCGTTGGTAATGTGAAACAAACTGTGGACGATTGACATGATTATCTGTTACATTATATGGAAAATTAGTCACCCGATCTTCTACCTCTTCTTGCATAATTGCATCGGTAACTATTCTCTTATTCATAGTTTCTCCCTTAAATGATAACACCCTTAGAAATTCATTCGGGTAGATGTTACTATTCAAGTTCTGAATCGGATAATAATCTAATACAATCGAACCCTTTTTAGATGTAATTTGCATTAGTTTACCTCCCAATATAGTGGGTTATAATATACACTAATTGAATCGTAATCGTATACTTCATTGTAATACTCTTTCTGCAATTCTTTGTATTCAGTTGTAGTTAATGTTCGCATGATGAGTAATAATAAAGAACAGAAAAA
>CESB01022757.1_pt1 | contig 26646 bp, 36 predicted proteins | sample 531071 | NCBI WGS metagenome assembly CESB01 (sample SAMEA2621259, study PRJEB7988) | marine metagenome | biome: marine biome (ENVO:00000447); feature: surface water layer (ENVO:00002042); material: "saline water (ENVO:00002010), including plankton (ENVO:xxxxxxxx)" | depth 5 m | reverse complement strand
AAAGAGAGAAAGAGAGAAAGAGAGAAAGAGAGAAAGAGAGAAAAATAAAATTTAATAATAAATTCATTATTATGAATAAACTTCCTATTGAAATTGTTGAAATAATTTCTAATAATTTTAATAACTTTATTGATATGTATTCATTAAAACTTGTTTGCAAGGATTATAATCAATGCATAAATAAATTTTTACTAATAAAAATAAAATTGTCTGAGAAATTATTGCTTCAAAATAAGAAAAAAATAAATAACTGTGTTAATGATAGATGTTGTTATGATACAAAAGAAATATTTGTAGATTATTATAGAGAATATGAAGGAAATTATAGACACTGTCATCAACCGGCTATGAATTATGATACTATTTATATTAATAATTATCATTGTAAAGTATTTTCACCATATTGTTGTGAATGTTTTAAAGAAAATATATTAATAAAAGATATATCAAAAAATAAAATATCTCAGCATTATTGTGAAGGTTTTGTAGATATTTATTATTCATAAATTAACTTGTAAATTATATATTATAAATATAGTTTCTGAATTAATATTCTATTATACTATTTTTTTAGTATTTCATAAAAATAACAAAAAAAAATTGATTTATATTATATGAATAGTAATATAAATCAATTACAATTAATATATTCAAATATGGACATTAGTAATCAAATAAATTTTAATTACTGTAATTTAAATACAACTATATATGATATATCTATTAATGATACTCCACAGGATCATTTTAATTATTTATTAGATTTAGCTATTGAATATGGAGATATCAAATATATTCAACAAGCTATTTATTTATATAAAAATGTTATTCATAAATCATATATTGATAATGCAAATGCTTTATCAGTTCAAATTATTGAAGAACAAATGGAAGACATGAATATTTAATTTATAAAAAAATTGTAATCTTTTGAATAATTTTCTATAAAATTTTTTTCATTTTGAGAGAAAGAAAAAAAGTTATAAATTTTTTTGTCTCTATTCTCTCTATTTAAATTTATTAAACTTGGAAAATTTTTAATTTTTGTTATATCTGGTATAAATTCAAATGCGTATTTTTCTAATAGTCGCATTCTATAATTTGTAGTTGAAAAAATAAATAAAGCAAACTTTGTTGATAAAAAATGGTAAATTTCATTTAATTCATTAAAATTATAATTTTTTATTGTAATTACATAATTATCTCTCGCGGAAATACCATAAATTCCAGAAATATCAAAAAAAGGAAATCCATACATTTTATGTGCTAATATTAATTTTTGTATATTATTATATTTTAATTCATTATTTGAATAATTATATATTAATTTTGGATTTAAATTATTTTCTAAGATACATGTTTTTACATTTTTATAATTAAATTCATTATCTTCAATATTTTTAATTTGTGAATTTTTAGATATTGTTGATGTCTTATTAATTTTTAAAAAATTATATTCATTTACATATATTAATAATCTATTTATTATATTTATACCATGTGTTGGTATTGGAAAATTTTTATATAATTTATATTTTATAAAATCATTACATATATTATCGTATATAAAAATATTATTTTCATTATTTTTATCTATTATTTTTTCTATTAAAAAATAACATGTTGGTGTTTGAGCATTATAATTAAATAATTTATTTGTCATACTTCCATTTATACAAACTAATTTATGGATTTTTTGTTCTGTTAAAATATTATACATTTTATATTTATCTGGTTTTAACCATAATGATGGTACTATTAAATTTAAAAATCCTCCATCATATAATAAATCCAAACTTTTTATAACAAATTCTTTATATGCTGCTTTTCCATCATCACTTTTATTTTTTATATAATTTGTTGGTGTTTTTATTGAACCATTTATATTATATGGTGGATTTCCAATTATAAAATCAAATAAATCAAATTCATATTTATTTATAGATAAAAAATCTTTATTAATAATATTTGCTTCTTTACCAAATGTATTTTCTAATATTTTTATATGTTCTGGATGTATTTCAATCATAAATATCATATTTTTAATAATATGAATTTTTGCTTTTTCTATATTATCAAATTTATTTGATAATTTATCTAATAATCTATTAAATAAATTCATGCTAAAAGCACCACAACCAGCCCCTATATCTAACCATTTTAAATCTTTATTTGAATAATATGATTCTGGAATTAAATCTAAAATTTTATCAACTAATATTTTTGGAGTATAAACTATTCCAAATTTTTTTTTATCTTCATTACTTACCATTATAAAAATTTATAAATTTTTTTTCTATATATAACTTATAAATAATTTTTCTTTCTGTATATAATTTATAAATAAAAACAATTAATAATATTATTTTTATTAATGATTCTATTTTATATTGAATATTATAATTTATTTTTTTATCATTAACATTTAATAAATAAATTATTGAATGATGTATACCATAAAATTGTTCTTTTAAATTTTTTGTAAATTCATTTTCACAATTTATAATTTTATTTAATGCTAATGAAAAAAAAATACAATTAATTTTTTTATCTTTTAATAAAAATTTTGTAGTAAAATATATAATTATTCCAATTACATAATACATAATAATATCTTTAAACTTATATAAAAATAATGAAAATATTAAAAATATAAAAACATAATGATGTATAAACATATTTAATTTGCAAAATATAGTTTGAAATATATTTTTATTATTATTATTAAATTTACCAATTATATTTTTACGTATATCAAGTAATATTAATTCATTAATATTAAATATTATTATTGTCAATATAATTAAAATAATAGTTTTACTTTTATCCTTTTTATAGATTTGTATAGAAATATATATAATAAATGAAATAGTTATAATATAACATAGTAATTCTGATATCATTTTTTTTGAAATTAATTTATTAAACATATATAATATATATATAAAATTATTGATTATTTATTATTGATTATTTATTATTGATTATTCATTATTGATTTATTTGTGTAATTAGAAATTTTTCATTTTTAATTAATGTATTTAAAATATTTTTATAATGAGGTCTAATTTTTTTTAAATTTTCTGTATTTTTAAAATCATGTAATTTATACCATTCTATTTTATTTTTTTCAAATAATCCATTATGTTTTGTCATAATTTTATCATTTAAATGTAATTCAGCAAAATGATTTAAATTATTAAAATAAATTGGAAGATTTTTATCATATTTATATTTAAAAATATAACTTGTATATTTATCAAAACTAACTGTTAGTAATAAATTATTACTTACTGTTTCTTCTAAGACATTTTCACACCCTAATAAACCATTTAATTCTTCACTTCCTTCTCTAATTGCTGTATCAAAAACTTTTTCATTTTTATTTGGACTTCCTCCAAAATCACATAATAGATTATTGTGTCTTTCTTGACCCAGTAGTAAAAATAAAGAACCTCTATATAATGCTATAGGTAAAATACCAGCACCCATTATATTATATTTATATTTATATTTATTAAATATAACATCATTTTTTTCAATTTTTTTTTTAATAAAAAAGGTTATCTTAATATATAAATAATATACAATTTTTTACTTAAAATAAATCATTGTATAATTTTTTTGCTTCTTCAAATGTATTATTAGTTATACCTAATTTTTTTGAAGTTTCTTTACTTAAAATATCATCAAATTTTTTTTTATTTAAACCATCTTCAATGTTTTTTTTTAAATAATATTTAGAACTAGAATATCTAATTGTTTCTACTACTTGTTTAAATGAATTTTTACCATTTTCTCTATCATATAAATAAGGATCAACTAAATTACTATTATATATATCACATTTTATTAATCTACCACAAATATAATCTGGATATAAATTTTTCATTTGTGATTTTGCAATAATTAAATTAAATGAATTATCAAATAAACTGATAGAATTTTTCCATAACTCTTCTAGTAATATATCTTTATCAATATCACTTATATCAATACTATTATTTTTAGTCATAAATTATAATATTAAATTTTAATGATATAATTTATTAATCAATTTTAAAAAAAAAGATTATTCTTTTTTTTTTATTAAATTTTCTTTTAATCTTATATGTTTATTTGTATAAATATTTTTATCACTTTTTTTTGTTTCTTTTTTGCGTTCCCGATTACTTTTATTTAATTTATCTGGCATATATAATAATATATTATTATATTATTCTTTTTTATATTTTTTTGTATTATCTGTTACTTTTTTCTTCTCTACTTTGATAATATTTAAACTATTTGCAAATACTGTTTTTACTGTATTGTTGTTTAAAATTTCATAATCAGGATTAGAATTTTTTTTATGAGCATTTTTATTCATAAGAATAGGCCAAAATTTATCATGAGTATGATAAAATTTTGTATTTTTATCAGTATCAAAAATATTTTCTTTTAGTTTTTTACATTCATCTTTATCATCAAACCATTCACTGAAATGAATAAATGCTTCTCTGCGATTTTTTTTTAAATTTTTAACAAAATCAATTCTCATAACTTTCCCAATATTTTTATCTTTAAAACTAGTAATAATATACTGTTCTGAAATTTTATCAGAAATAATTGGGATGTACAAAGAAAGAAATGACATTAATTTATAATATAATGTTTAATAAACAAAAATATTTAAATAATTTTTAATCAATTTTTTTTTTATAAAATTGAATTTTAAATTTAAATTATATTATAATTAAAATAAAAATAAATGTTAAAGAGAAAAAATTCTCAATATTATTATAATGATAATAATAATGATAATATTAAATATGATATTATTTATAAAAATTTAAAAAATTGTGATTCTATAAAAAAAAAAGATAATAGTATATATTTTAATTCTACTATTTCTGATGAAACTATTTATAAATTAATTGAATTTATAGAAATAATTAGAAAAACTACTAATTATATAGACTTATATATTACATCTAAAGGTGGTTATATATCTAGTTTAATGAAATTTATAGATTATAAAAATCAATATTTTAATCTTAATATTCGAAGTATTATTAATGATGAATGTAATGATTGTGCAATAATATTAGCTAGTTGTTGTAATTATAGAATTATTACAAAAAAATCTATATGTAGTATATCTCCATATAATAATTTAACTTATATAAATTATTGGGGATATTTTAAACAATATGATGATAATACAATTAATATAAAAAATATATTAATAGATTTATTTATTAAACAAATAAAAAGTAAAATAACAAATGAAAATCTAATTATTTATTTTGAAAATTCAAATAATAATATTTTAAATTCAAAAAAATGCAAAAAATTAGGTTTTATTGATGAAATAATTTAAAATTTAATACTATTACTCATTTATTTCTTGTATTTTTTTTAATAAATTATTTTTTATTAAAAATCTTTCTTCATTGTAAAAATATATTACTTCTTTATTTTCATTTTTTATGTTTTTGAACCATATATTATTTTTATTTTTTGTTACACCAATTTTAAAATTTTTAAAATCACATTCTAAAAATTTATTAATTTTTTCATAAAAATTATTTTTAAGAAAATTTATTTTATATTCTTCAATATTTTTTGGATTTTCATAAAATTCATCTAAATATTTTTTTGTTGCAGAATTCATAATGTATTATAATATATTATAATATAATACATTTTATATATATTATTAATTATATAAACATTCAAATGTTACTATAAAACTCCAATCTGAATTATTTATAGAAAATTCTCTACCATATTGGTCTATTAATGTTATTTTTAGTCTTTTTATATTTGTTGGTCCAAAATATTCTCTAACATGTTTTTGTGAAAAGAAATAATCACCTGCTACTGCACCTGATTTATATGCAGTTTTATCTTCTAACATTGATAATACATTTACCCTTCCAATTATATTTGGTGCCATTACTGATTCTGCAGCTATTGTAAAAAAATTTCTTGAAGATGTTTGAAAATCATCTATTCCTATATATAAATATCTTGGATAATTTATATTACATATACCTTGTGATAATTTTGTTACTGGTTGACTTCGCGTATTAACTACTCCATTAAATGTTATATCTGATTTTTGAAAAACTAATTGTTCTACAGTATAACCCAATTGCCAACCTAATTTTTGATATAAAAAGTTATTTGTACAAAAGTTATCTACAGCACTATTATTTGTATTAAAATTTATTTTTATTTTATGTTCACCATATAATTGATGTGGATGTAATTTTAAAATATTTGCATTTGAACTATCATAACTAAAAAAACATGCACCACTTTGAATATTAACATTAAATTTTAAACAATTTCGCATATCTGCTGCTTGAGTTTGCAGAGTTACACCAATATTAGGAATTTCAGCTACAGATACATATTTTTCTAAAATTCTTTTATTAATTTCACTTGCTATATCTGCTGCTTTAATTTGATTTGTTGATGTAAATCGTGCTTCATATAATCCTGGTAATAAAGATATTTGATGTGATAATTCACTTATAATATTATTACTTCCATCAAAAACTTCAATATCAAAAACATTATTATTTAATTTTAAACTTATATTGTGATATGATAATGGTAATTCTAAAGAACTTATGCTCATTGTCATTGCATTATTTATATTTTCTGGTAATGTTATAATAAAATTATGACTTTGATTAGTTGGATTACTATAATCTTGTCTATACATACTATCTACTGTAAAAGATTTTTTAATAATTGATTTATTAATTTTTTTATTACTCTCTAATGATGTTGTTGATTTTGTTTTATTATCTTCTTGAATTATAAAATGATTTCCATCATATTGATTTAATTTATTTAATCTTTCATTTGTATTTAATTCATTACTTAATTTTACATTTACATTATCTAAAAATATATTAAATAATTCTCTTTTATCATCTGATAAATTACTATTTCTAACTTCATTTTTTACTGTATTTATAGTATCAAATAAATTATTTTTTGTATAAGGTTTTTTTATTTTTAATATATTTTCTAACTCTTCATTTGAATAATTTTTAATATCAAAATTTAATTTATTTAAATTATTCATTTATATATAATTTATATATAATTTATATAATTTATTTTAATTTATTAAATATATAAAATATATTATAAAAATTATAAAATAAAATTGATAAATTTTATCTATTATTTTTTATTTAATATATATATATATTTATTATACAAAATGAATACAGATATTGAAGATTTTATTAATACAAAAAATAAATTGGGTATCAATGATTATAATAATATTGATGTTGAAAAATATGATTATTATAAATGTAAAAAAATTTTTAATAATCTTCTAGAATGGATATATATTAATCAAGAAATATCTAATATTGATATTACTTTAAATACTGATATGGTTAAATTATTTGAACAACAATATTTGAAAGAAGTTAGAAGTTCTAAGATTACTAATATTCGTAAATCTATATTAATTGCTGTTTTAAATAAAAAATTTTCAGATAAAGATTTTAATGAAAAATATTTAAAATATATTTTTATATTAAAACTTTTGTTACGAAAAAAACCGAGTCGTAATATTTCTGGTATTACTAGCATTACTGTTATTACTGCTCCTTTTCCAGATGGACAAAAATTTAGTTGTAAACATAATTGTTATTATTGTCCAAATGAACCTGCACATGAAGGTAATAATTGGCAAGCTCAACCACGTAGCTATTTATTTAATGAACCTGCTGTTTTACGTGCTAATCAACATAAATTTTATGCTATTGGACAAATGTTAAATCGTCTTGATACATATTATAGTAATGGTCATATTCCTGATAAATTAGAAATTATTGTTGAAGGAGGTACTTATACAGAATATCCAATTGATTATTTAAAACGTTATCATAGAGATATATTTTATTCTGCTAATATTTATTTTGAATTACGAAAAGTTTTTCCAAATTATGATAATTTTGGAGATACTGATTTGGATATTACTCTTCTTCAACAAATTCGTCAACCTTTGTCAATTGAAGAAGAAATTAAAATTAATAAGACTGCACGTGTACATATTATTGGTATATGTATTGAAACAAGACCAGATGCATTAGATGATGATTGGCTTAAAAGATTTAGAGAATGGGGCGTTACACGTGTTCAATTAGGTGCTCAACATGTTGATAATAAGATATTAAAAAAAGTTAATAGAGGTCATACTGTTGAACAACTTATTTCTGCAATACAATATTTATATGATAATTGTTTTAAAGTTGATATTCATATTATGCCTGATTTACCAGATGCTACTCCTGAAATAGATAAAGCAATGTTTGACTATGTATATAATATTATATGCCCAGACCAAATGAAAGTATATCCATGTCAGACTATACCTTGGACTGTTATTGAAAAATGGTATAAACAAGGAAAATATGTACCATATTTTGATAAAGATCCTAATCTTTTAATTGATGTTGTTAAATATTCTATGCAAACATGTCCTAATTGGGTTAGATTGCCTCGCGTTATTCGTGATATACCATGTTCTGTATATGTTGAAGGTGGTAATAATATTGGAAATATGAGACAAATTATTGATAATATTTTAGATGGAGAAGGTAATTATTCAAAAGATATTAGAGCTCGTGAAATTGGACGTCATCCAAAATATTATAAATTAAAAGCTAAATATTCTATTACTCAATATTTAGCTCATCATTCTAAAAATTATTTTATTGAATATGAAAGTTATGATAAAAGAGCTTTATTTGGTTTTATTCGTCTTCGTATTGTAAATTACAAAAATAATATGACAATATTTCCTATTTTAAAAAATCGTGGTTTAATTAGAGAATTACATGTATATGGTGATGTTACTGCTGTTTCTACACAATCTAAACATGCTTGTCAACATACTGGAATTGGTACAGGCTTATTAAGATTAGCTGAAATTAAAACTATGGAAAATGGTTTATATGGTATTGTAGTTATTAGTGGTGAAGGTGTAAAAGGTTACTATGAAAAAAAAAATTATAAAGAAATTGATACTTTTATGGTTAAAGATTTTTATTTTTGGGAGGTTTGGTACTATTATTTAAAAGCTAATTATTATTATCAATCTTTATCTATTATTTTACTCATAATTTTACTCATTGTTTCTTTATAATCATTATTATCATATACATCTACACTATTTTTCAATTTTGCTATATTTGTTTTATCTTTATATGCCCAACTTTTTTTTAAATCTGCAATATAAGATGTACATCTATGAACATGAGCTGACCTTTCATAACCTCCATTATTTTCAATAATAAAAACACCTAAATTTGAATGCAAATAATTACTCATAATTGATAATAAATTTTAATATTTAAATATATTATCAATTTTTTTTTATTTGTTTACTAGTTATTTCTGTTAATTCTCTTTTACTTAATGCTTCACATTCATATAATGTATCTGAAAATACCATTTGTTGTGGAGGAGTTTTTTGAGTAAATGCTGAAGGACCTCTAAGAGAGCCTATAATTCCAATTTCTTTTGCTACTTTTAGATAACGAATAGCATCTATTACTATACCTGCACTATTTGGTGAATCTATTACAGATAATTGAGCATCTAATATTACAGGTGAACCCATAAATCCTTCTAATTCAAGATGAAAGTTTGCTATCTTATTATCTTTATAATATTCAATATATTCAGATGGTCCAGCATGTAAAAATGAATTATCTGAAATATCTCTAATTAAATTTTGTGATCTTATTACATTTTCTTTTGATATTTTTTTTGTTTTTACACGATTATTATCAGTCATATTTAAAAAATCTGTATTTCCACCAATATTTCTTTGTATGTGACATTTTACATTATGACCTCTTGAAAATGCTAACTCTTGTAACATTTGTGATAATATACTGGCTCCAAATTGTGATTTCATATCATCACCAATTAAAGGTAAATTTGCATTTATAAATCTTTTTTCCCATTCAGGATCTGATGCTATAAAAACTGGAATACAATTTAAAAAAGCTACTTTTGCTTCTATACATGCATTTGCATAATATTCTGTGGCTTTTTGAGAACCAACTGGTAAATAATTTATTAATATATCTGTTTTTGTATTTTTTAATAATTCTACTATATTTAAATCTTCATTTAAAGAACTTGCTATACGAAAAGAATTATCTTCATCATAATTTTTCATAATTTCTGAAACTCCATCCATTATTGGACCCATTTTTACTGTTGGTCCATCATCTACATCTTTATAAAAAATTGGTGTACAATTTGGTTTTGAAAATATCGCTTCTTTTAAACTTTTTCCTACTTTTCTTTTATCTATATCTATTGCTGCGACAATATTAATATTTTTTGGATAATATCCACCTATATTTTCTGACATTAAACCTTTTTTTATTTTATTTATACTATAATAATGTATACCTTGATAAAGTGAACTAGCACAATTACCAATTCCTACTATACAAACATTTATATTTGACATTTAATATAATTAATTAAAAAGTTCTTAAACCAAAAATAAATATATATTTATTCAACTTTTTATTTGATACTTTAAAAAAAAATTGATTTATTAGTATTATTGTAAATTTATATAAAAAATACCTTATTTCTTATTTTTAAATATATAAATGTTGTCCGAATGTTCTATATGTACTGAAACAATAGAAGAATGTTGTACTACTTTTAATTCACAAAATGCCTTATTTACTACAAAATGTAATCATAAATTTCATAATTATTGTATTTCTAATTGGTGTGCAATAAATAATAGTTGTCCAATATGTAGAACAAAAAATATTTATCCTTCACCTCTCCAGCCTTCTTCAACAATTCCTAGAACTACAAATCCACTCACTACTACTCAAAGACCAGGGAATACAGAAACATCGAGGAACACACAAACATCGAGGAACACACAAACATCGAGGAACACACAAACACTTAGGCCTATGCCTAATTTATATAATAATAATATTAGAGAATTTATTAATACTAGTGTTATTGATAATCTTAATATTAATTTAATAAATAATTATAATAATAATAATTATAATTATAATAATAATTCATATATTTTAAATAATATTACAAGAACAAGAATCACAGATTAATTTATTTATTATTTCTTTAAAGGTAAAGGAGATGGTGGAGGTGCTTTTGGTAAATTATTTTTTTCATCTAATAACATTATAGCCATTGCACTGTAATTATGTAAATCAATTAATGTATCTCTTAATGATTCTGTATTTATTAAACTTATATTTTTATTAGTGATTGATTGTAATCGTGAAATTTTGTCACCCATTCTTATTAGTACTCCAATTGTTCCATAATTTGCAAATGCATCACCATAATCTTCATTCTTTTTTTTAAATAATTCAAGACTTTCATTTTGTACTAATTGCATTTGTTCTACTCTGTTCATCTTATTTTTGTATTAATATTATTAATATTTTTTAACTCAATTTTTTATTTAATTTTAATTTATAAAACATTTACTTTTTTATTACAAGAAGAACAATTCATATTACCTTGCATCATTAATTTACTACAATTTCTTTTATTATTTACTTGATTTTTTAATATAAAGTTATTATTTATATTATTTATATTATTTATATTATTTAATTTTATATCTTTTGCTAGATTATTATTTATCTTTATATTATCTGAATGTGTAAACATCTTCATTTTTATTTTTGTACTCATTATAAAATAAAAAAATATTATTTTTTTATATTTGAATATTTAATTTTGTATAAAATATATAATTAAATATTCATCATTATTTTTATTAACAATACAATTATATATATTTGTATCTATTTTTATTTTTTTTTTTGATGATGGAGAATAATCTTTTTTTAAATATAATGGTTTTATTATTATATCAAAACTTAATACTATTCCATTATCTCCTGCATAAAATTTTGCTGTATTGTAATTTGGACTAAAATATATTCCTTTTCCATATGTATTTCCCCAACATGAACCACTTTTATTAATATCAAAACCATTTTTTAATATAGATAATGCATTTGATCTACTTGTTCCATGATATAAAATCATTTTTTTATATTATTTTTTCTAATCTAAAATAAATATTATTCAATTTTTTTTTCATTTAACAATTTGAAATACAATTAGCTATTCCAAATTTTTTTGTTTTATTTCCAAATAAAGGAATTATATAATTTGATGATTGCTCTGTTTTTAAATTTTGTGATTTTAGTTTTCCTAAATGTCTTGCATAAGAATTGTGTTTTAAATCTACTCCACTATTTGCTTTTATTGATGATTTTATTTGATTTATTTTACCATGCTTAATTTTTCTATCACTCATATTATGCCAATTTCTATTATTACTGTGTAAATTATCACTATTTATATTTAACGATGATTTATTCATTATATAAAGACTACTTGGTACTCTTATTTGATTTTGTAATTCTTTTTGTATCTGTATTTCTGATATTGGAATACTACTATTATCTCGCGAACCTGGTTGAAATTGATATATTTTTTTTTCATTATTAAATTGTGTTACACTATTTTTACAAATAAAATATTCATTTATTAAAAAATTTGCCTTTGAGTTTAAATATAATTTTACTAAATTCCATTTACCTTGGTCTAAATAATATACATCAAATATATTGCAAGTAATTATTTTATTGTCATAATATAAAGGTTGAGGAAAAGAATTATTTATAATATCTAATTTTAATTTTGTGTTAGGTATATTATATTTTGTATTGTTTATTGGCATTATATTATATTATCTTGATAAAAAAATAAATAAAATTGAAAATAAAATATACATATTTTATTTTACTAATTATAATGGAAATTTATACATGTCATTATTGTAATAAAAAATATAAAAGAAAATATTATTATAATAATCATATTATTCAATGTAAATCACATAATTTATGTAAAAATAATAATAATATATATGATACAAAATCTATTGATAATGATTCTATAGAATTTGATAAAATCAATATTAATACTGAAAATTTATTTAAATTATTTATTAATTTAACTAATAAATATGATAAATTACAAAAAGATTATAATGAATTAAAGCAATTTTCGAATGTTAATAAAAATAAATTAGATATTATTCAATATTTAAATAATAACTTTTTATGTAGAGATTATGATTTTACAGATTTTTGTCAAGATTTATCAAATAACATTATTATTTCTGATTTAGAATTTATATTTAAACATGATTATGTTAATGGTATTGGAAACATATTAATTAATTTTATTGAAAAAATTAAATTTAAAAATATTAATCATATTCCTTTATATGGATTTAATCATAAAGATGGAATTATATATATTTATGATAATACACAATTATCATGGATTCAAATGAATGAAAAATTTTTGAATTATTTGATTAAACAAATTGATAAAGTTATATTAAAATTATTTTTAGAATGGAAAATTAATAATGAAAATAAATTTTTAGATGAACAATTCTCTGAGATTTATGTTTTGAATATGAAAAAAATTGTTGGTAATAATTATGATAAAAGAAATAAAAATATTATGATTAAAAATATTATTTATAAACATATTAGGGTATCTATTAAAAATGTTTTTGAATTATAAATAAAATTGAATATTTTATTATACACTATTAATTATTAATTATTTTTTATTATATAATGTTTAAAATAGAAACACTTGAACCTTTTGTTTTATATTTAATTCAAAATAATTATTCTTATTTAAATCAATTTAAATTATCTTGTAAAAATTTTTATAAATATATTATTAATCATAATATTTATAAAAAAAGATATTTTTGCAATTTATTAAATTATCATATTCAAAATAGACTAAAATTATCTGGATTTGAATATTCTGATATTAAAAATATATTAGAAATTAATGATATTCCAAATTATTCTAATAAGAATAATATAATTGAAATTAAGAGAGATTTTAAAACTATTATTAATTTATTTTATAATTTAAATTATTCGATTGATGAATCTTATTATAATTATCAAAATAAATATTATATTTATAAACTTGATAAATTTGACCCTTTAAAAAATTTACCTAATTTTAAAAGAAAAGAGATTCATAGACGTATGAAACATTCTATTTATTTAAATTTAGCATTAACTAATGCTACTTATAATAATTTTAGTTTTATTAAAGCTAGAGAGATAGATGAATATTATTTGTTTGGAGAACATCCTTTAATATAATAAAAAAAATTGATTATTATATTTTTTTTACTTTTCTGTTCAATATAACATTTATAATGACTTGTTCGATTTGTTGTGATAGTTATAATAAATCTTTGAAATCTAAGATTATATGTCCTAATACTGAATGTAATTTTGAATCATGTAAAACATGTATTAGAACTTATTTACTTTCTACTACTAATGACCCTCATTGTATGAATTGTAAAATTCAATGGTCTTCTAAATTTATTGTTGATAATCTTAATCGTAGTTATATTGATAATGATTATAAAAAACATCGTAAAAATCTATTAGTTGAAAAAGAAATTAGTCGTACATCTGAACTTATGAATCTTGTGCATCGTACAAAACTTCTTGAAGATTCTCAATCAGAATTAAAAATTATTCAAAAAAATTATGATGATGCACGTAAATTAATGTATAATGCTTTATCTACATTAAATGAAAAAAAACTTGAAATTCATCGTATTAAAACAGGTGAAGATTCTAAATCTGAACGTAAACAATTTATTATGCCTTGTCCTGCTAATAATTGTAAAGGTTATTTATCTACTCAATATAAATGTGAAATATGCAAATTATATACATGTCCTGATTGTTTTGAAGTTATTGGATATTCAAAAGATGAACCACATGAATGTAAACAAGAGAATATTCAAAGTGCTCAAATGATTAAAAAAGAAACAAAAGGTTGTCCAAAATGTGGAGTACGAATTTTTAAAATTTCTGGTTGTGATCAGATGTGGTGTACTGAATGTAAAGTTGCATTTAGTTGGAATACTGGAAAAATTGTTTTAACTGGTAATATTCATAATCCACATTATTATAATTATCTTCAACAAACTGGTGGTAATGCTGCTCCTCGTAATCCTGGAGATATTATTTGTGGGGGGTTAATTCCATATCATCAATTTAATCAATTTACTCGTTCATTAATTAGATTTACAAACTCTAATTTTTATAATATTTTTATTACAAAATCTCAAACTATTAAAAATTATTTTCAAGATAAAAAAATTACTACTTTTGATAATTTTATTACTATTATTAATTCTATACATAGACATATTAATCATATTACTAATTATGATTTATTTAATGCTCGTAATAAAGTTAGAATTTTGCAAAATCATGATGCTGATACTGTTCAATATATTTTAAATAGATTTACAAAACAACAACTTTCTGATAAAATTTTTAAAAATGATATACAACGTAAAAAATATAATGAATTATTAAATATTTATGAATTATTAAGTGTTGTTGGTATTGAAAGAATTAGAGATATTTATGAATATTTTACTCATCATATTTTATATTCTAAAAAATATGAAGAAGAAAAAATTATTCAACTTATTTGTAAAATTATTAATCATTTTAATGATTATGAAAATTTGATTATGTATTCTAATGTTCAACTTGCTACAATTAGTTATACATATAATCTTACTGTTACTGTTTATAAATTTAATGATTTTAATTTGGATTTTTATACTAATAAATTTAAACAATCTGATGTATCTAAGTTTTTAGAACAACAAAAACTTATCCAAAATAAATTAGAAAAAACAAATTCTAGTAATAATCATTCAGAATCTTCATCTAGTTATTTATAAATATTATTTTATATAATATATTCATTTAATTCTTCTTCATATTCTTCTAACATATCTATTATATTATTTTGATCTCCTCTAATTTTTTCATTTTCAATAATTATATTTATTTCTTTTTGTAAATCATCACATATATTACTTATTATTTTATTTATTTCATTTATTTCATTTATATTACTGAAATTTTTTAATTCTAACTTTTCTATATTTTTTAATTCATTTAATAAATAAATTAATTCTTCATTATCATCATAATATGATAATATATCATCTATTATATATTTTATTCTATTTGTTTTATTTAAAATAATTCTTTTATTATTATTTTTTTTTTCTATAGATATAATTTCATCTTTTATTATTGTTTTTTTTATTTTTTCTTGTAAATCATTCGGTAATTTATTATATAAATTCATTATAGTTATATAATTGTTTTTTTTTCTTGATTTATTACCTCTAAAAATTGATTGAATTTTTACAGTTGCTTTATTTTTTCTTTCTTTTGATTTTTTTTTCATGTATTTTTTTAATCCTGATAATAATTTTATTGTTGCATTATATTCTTTTGTTTTTTCTTCACTCTTTTTTTTATTTTTTTCTTTTGTATTTAAACCTTTTCCTTTTTTTATTTTTAATGTATATTTTTTCATATATATTATTAATTATATTTTAAATTAAACTCTTCAATAGTTATTATTTTTATTCCATATTCTTTTGCCTTGCTTGATTTTGTTGTTTCTGTTAATAAATTATTTACTATTAATAATGTTACTTTTTTTGTTATACTACTTAATATTTCTCCACCTAATTCTTTTATTTTTTCTTCTATTATTTTTTTATTTTTTATATCACTTAATACTATCTTTTCATTTGATAAAATATTATTTTTACTTTCTTTACTTTCTTTGCTTTTTGATTCTTTATCTAATTTATATAATAGTTTTGATTCTTCTAAAAATAATTTGAAATCTTTTATTTTATTTACAAAATTTGTAGCTGTTTTTTTACCTAATCCATCTATTTTGCTTAATTTTTCTATTTTTTTATCATCTGATTCTATATTATTTATTATATCTTTTTCATTTTCTAAAATTAATTCTATTCTCTTTTCTCCAAATCCTCTTCCAAATATATTACTTGCTGCTGCTATTTTTTCTATTGATGAATTATCTATTTTTTCTTTTATTGAATTATATATTTTATTTGACATTTTTTCTTTAAAACCTTCTACTTTCAAAAAATCTTCTTTTGTCATTGAAATTATCTTTCCTATGCTATTTTTACCTGTTTTCATTATTTTTTTTATATTTCCTTCTCCTAATCCTTCTACTTCTAAAATTTTGAAAAATCCCAAAATATTTTTTAATTTTACTGTTTCGTCTTCTTCTTTATTCTCAATTATAATATCTACATTTGTTTCATTCCATTTATATTTTTCATTTGGCATTAATGCTTCTTCCGAATGTTTTACTATACTTACTATTTCTGGTATAACTTCACCACTTCTTTTTAATTTTACAATTGTACCAAGACCTATTTTATTTTCTACTATAAATTTTGCATTTTTTCCAGTTGTATAATTTATTGTTACACCATTTATTGTTGTTGGTTCTAATTGAATTCTTGGTTTTAATAATCCATCTTTTGATGCTGTCCATATTACATCTATTACTTTTGCTTCTACTATACCATCTTTCATTATCATTTTAAATGCAAACGCATGATCTGGATTTTTACTTTGTCTTTCATATATTTTATCATCTATACATATTATACCATCTATTGTATATTCATATGATTCTCTCCATTCTTCTAATGTATTTGATAATAAATCATTTGTTAATTCTTTATTTGAGATATTTTTTATATTTTCTACACAATTAAATTTATATTCTATTGTTTTATTTAATTGTTCTGATGGTATTAAATTATTTGGTTTTATTACTTCATAAACTACAAAATCTATATCTTTTAAAATATCTTCATCTTCTTTTGTTATCTTTTTTTTAATTACCATTCCCGAAACAAAGTTTCTTGAATTTGAAAATTTATTTGAATATTTTTCTTTAAAAGTATTTTCTTTAATTATTAATTCTCCTCTTACTGTAACATCATTTATATCTGGCAAATTTAAATACTTTATTAAATGGTCTATATTTTGTCCATATATTCCATTTCCTCTTGTATATAATTTTTTATTATCATTTTCACTTGAATATAGTGCACTCACACCATCTAATTTTGCTGATATTATATATGGACCATTAAATTTTAATTTAAATTTTTCTATTTCATTTGTATCTGATTTTATTTTTGTCATTGACCACATCTCATATGGTAATTTTACTTTTGTTTTATCTAATTTTACTTCTGTATGTTGATTTATTGCTATTTTATTTTTTGGATATTTTTTAATTATATGTTCTCTTAAAATATCATATTCATCATCATTTAAAATTATATTTTTTATATCTTCAGAATTATAATAGCTATTTATTGATTCTTTCAACATATTTGTTAATTCTTCTTCTGATAAATTTTCTAATATTGAAATACCTACCTTTTTAAAAATTTTTAAATTATTTATTGCATTTTCACTTATTTCTTTATTATTATTTTTAAGTGTATTGTTATTTTTTATTTTATGTTTTATTGTTTTATTTTTTGTTTTTTTTTCTTCCTCTTTTTCTTCTTCTTTTTCTTCCTCTTTTTCTTCCTCTTTTTCTTCTTCCTGTTTTATTATTTTAATTGAATTAAAATCTTTTCTTTCATTTGGTTCTTTATATTCAATATTTAAATAACTGAATATATCTTTTTCATCTTTAAATATTTTATCTTTTATTTTTTCACCTTTTATTTTATTTACCATTTTATGAAAACCATGTTCATTTAATGTTAAATTATTGTCTAATGCAACTTGTCTCATTCCTGTATTAAATTCTTTTGAACCTGTAAAATATAATATTGCAAATGCATATTCTTCCGGTGGTGAATATAGGAAATCTATTCTTCTTGCTGTTGATGATTCATTTAATCTTCCAATAACCAAACTTTTTATTTCTCCTTTACTTAGAAATTCTTCAATAATATTTGTTTCTTTTAATTTATTTAAAAATTCAATATAAACATTTTTATTATTATTTAATGATGTAACAATTATATCAATATCTCCTGAATCTTCTTTTCCTCGTCTATAACTTCCTACAATTTCAAATTTATGATTTGAAATATCTTCATCCAATTCATTTACAATTTCTAAAAAATATTTTTTTATTAAAATTTCATATTCTTCTATTTCTTTTCTTGGTATTCTTTTTGATGTTTCTTCATAATATTTTAAACCAATTTGTTGAACATCATTTAATAATTTTAATTTTTTTTTTCCTTTTCCATTTATTTCTTCATCTTTTCTTTTTTTCAATTCTTCTATAGATTTTATATTCATTTCTATTAATTTGTCTGCTAATTTTTCACCTATTCCATGTATTCTTAAAAATTTTTTTTTTATTTCTTCATTTTCTATATTATTTTCATAATCATTATTATATTTTTCTTTTAAATCTTCTAAATTTTTTACTTTACCTGTTTTTAAATATTCATTATATTTATCTTTTACTGCTTTTCCTATTCCTAATTCATCTAATTCTTTTTCATCTTTTATATCTTTTTTTAATTCACTTATTTTATTAATTGCTTCTTTATAAATTCTTGCTTTAAAAAATCCATTATTTTCATATTTTCTATTATAAAATTCTAATCTTTTTAATATTTCTATAAAATCTTTATTAAATATATTTATACTTCCTCCATCCATTATATCTTGTAAATTTAAGATTTTCTTTTTTGTCAATTTTTCTTTATTTTTTTCTTTATTTCTTGCTTTAAATGTTTTATTCATTTTAATATTTACATATAATTTTTTCTAATTATATATAAATAATTATAAAATGTCAGAACAAACAATGTATTCTAATTTTAAACAAAATACTTATATTAATGGAAAAAAATATAATGAAAAAGAATATAATTTTGCAATTAATCCTGATAATAAAAAAAAAGTATATGCATACTTAAAACTTGATGATGATAGATATTTATATCAAGATGATTTAGAAAATTTTTATAAAATTTTCTCTCAAAATACTAGTAATTCTCTTGATTTATTTGATTTATTAAGTAATGATCTTGAAAATATTAAAAATTTTAATAAATTTGATAAAATTAAGATTAAATCTTCTTCTAGACTATCAAAAAAACAAAGAAAAAAATATATTGATATGCTTAAAAAAAATAAATCTGAACAATTTTCTGAAGATGATATTCTTATTTTTAACAAAAAAAAATTTAAAAATACTAGAAAAAATCGTATAAATTTATCTAGAAAAAGACTACCTCCCAAATTATAATAAATTATTTATTTTTTTGTATTTATCTAAAATATAATTATTATTTATTCTATCTATTAAAATTTTTTTATCATAATCTATATTATTTAAATATTTATTATCAGCATAAATTATATTATTTTTTTCATATATATATTCTATATCTAATTTTTTCATTTTTTTTATAAATTTTATAAAATTTAATAAATTATTTTCTTCATCGAACTCTAAAATGATTACTTTATTATTATTTTTTATATATTTATTTCTTCCATCTAAATCAAAATCATTAAAAATATTTATTGCATATAAATTATATCCACAATCATATATTAAATTTTCTAATTCTATATGATTTGTATTTTTTTTTATATCTATTCTAATAGATATACTATATTCCATTATATCTATAATTTAATTATAAAATAAAACATACAAATTATTTAAATATTAAATATTATAATTATTTATATAATATTTAATGAATACTATTGATTACTATATTTATTGTGATAATAATTCTGAATTTAAATGTACTTTATTTTCTTTTAATGATTTTTCTGATTTTTATATAAATACATATACTAATAATAATAATAATAATACCAATATCTATACTTATTCTAATTATTTTTTTGATTTATTTTATTCTATTAATAATTTTAAAAATTATAATTATCTAACATATAATTTATTTATATCTCTTTTTGTATTATTTACTTCTATATCTTTATCTTTTATTTTTGTTTCTCAATGTATTTATAAACCATTAGTTAATAATTTTGTAAAACTATATAATGATAATCCTGATTTGTATTCATATGACTCTTTTTTATTGGAATATATTGATGAATATGATTTATTGGAAGATATTAATATTCTAGATAATGATTTAAAACAATTCATTAATAAATATATTAAAATTTCTACAAAATTTGGTAATGTTTTAATGAATTATGACCATTCATCTCAATCTTTTAATTATTATGCAAAAACATCTAATTTAATTCCTTTTTTATATCTTGATGTTGTTTCTAGAATATATGTTGTTAAATTTAATTGTAAAACTATTTATATTGAAAATAAAGAATATAATATAGATATTTCTCAAAATGAATCTCAAAATGAATCTCAAAATATTTCTAAAAAAAATACAATTTTTTATAGTCAAAAAAAAAAATCTACAAATGATAATTTAAAAAAATATAAATCAAATACATATAAATATAAAGGTACTATAGAAAAATTTTATAAACAATGTAAATTTCATAACTATAATATTAAGAATATTGACTTTTCTTTTAATTCAGATATATCTTCTAATTCAGATATATCTTCTAATTCAGATATATATTCTAATTTAGATATATCTTTTAATTTTGATTTATCTTCTAATTTTGATTTATCTTCTAATATTTATTTACATTCTAATTTTGATTTATCTTATGAATATCAATATAATAATAATAATTTTTTTTTTTCTAATTTAATTATTGATAATTCTTATTCAAATATTAATTTTACAGATAAAAATTTTGATAATTCTTTAAATTTTCAATTTTTATTATTTGATAAAAATTTTGATATCTCATATCAATGTTTATTATCTGATGATTATCAAGAAAATTATCTAGAAAAATCTTTCTATAATATTACTTATAATGATTTTATAAAAAAATAATTTATCTATTTATAAATATATGTAATATATATATATGCAATATATATTTTACATATTTACATTTTTTGCTATTTTGTCAGAGGTTACTGCTCAATTTTTATTTAAAAAATTTTATTTACATAATAATACAAAAAATATTTTACATAAAAATTATTATATTCCAATTGGTATTATTTTATATACTTTAACTGGATATTTTGCATACAAATTATTGAAATATAAAGAACTTATTGTTGTTAATATTATATGGCATATATTTCATTTTATTTTATTATTTTTTATTGGTTTTTATATATTTCATGAAAAATTGAATATTAAAAAAATTATTGCAACTATATTTGGTATTATTTCTATTTTTATTTTTTTGATGGATGAATCTTCTCATTCTCATCATTAATTTTTTTTAAAAATTCTAAATAACCAATTGATTTTTTTAAATCAAAAGAACTTTCTAATTTTCTTTTTGCTATTTCTAATGCTATTAATTCTATACTATTTAAACTTTTTAAAAATTCTTCTTCTATATCATTATTCATAAATATAATTATATATTTTTATAATATTAATTATATTTTAATTATATTTCAATTTTTAAATATATTGAAAATAATAATTTTTTATTATTAAAAATTTTTAAATTATCATTTAATTTTAAACATTTATTTAATTCATTATTTATACTATAATTATTATTTATTAAAAATTCATATATTTCATTTATATCATTTATTGTACAAATATTTAAAATATTATTATTATTATTTAATATACTACTGCTTATTACATAACTACAATATTCTGTATTTCTTTCATTATCTGTTGAAATATTCTTAATTGATATTTTTTTTATATATTTACTTAATTCTCCTTTTGGTATTTTATTTATACTTACTATTTTATAATAATTTTTTGATAAATTATCATAATAATTTACTACAAATAAATTATAACTTTCAGTATATGACATATATTTAATTAAATATTATTTCTTTTCTACAAATTGGACAAATCTTTGATTTATTTAACCATTTTTCAATACTTTCTTTTAAAAAAATATGCTTACATGGTAATATTATTATATTATCATTTTCTTTAAATTCTTCTAATGATATTGCACATTCTATATTTAAATTATTTTTTAATGCTTCATCTTTATTAAAAATTTTATTTTCTAATTTATCTATTAATTTTTTTGATAAACCATTATAATTATTTAATATTTCTAATTCTTCATTTAAATTATCAATATTTATTAAATTAAATGAAAAATCATATATAATTACATTACTAAAATCATAGTTTATATTATTTATTAATTCATTAAAATATGAATTCTCTTCTATATTTTGGTGATTATATAAAAAATTTTCGTTTATTCTATTATTATTTTCAGTATTACTAATATCTATTCTTAATTGTAATTCTTCTTCTATGATATTAAAAAATGAATTGAATATAGACATATAAAATAAAATATATTATTATTTTAATTTATTTTTTTTTGTTTTATTTTTATTTTTATATATTTTTATATAATCTGTATTTTTTTTTTCTATTATAAAAATTAAACTATCATTTTCATTATAATTTTTATTTTCAAAATTTATATTTTTTATATTTTTTATTAAATTTAATATATAATTATTACTATTATTACAATCTATATCATATAATTCTTCTATTTTTTTATTAATAAAAAAATTTAATATATATAATATTTTATAATTATTTGATTTTATTTTTTCTATTTCATTTTTTAATTCTATATCCGATAGAATATTATTATATATTTCTTTTTTATATTTTTCAATACTTACTAATTTATTATTTAAATCTTTTTCTATTATTATTATATTTATTTTGTTCTTTAAATTATCGTATAAATCTTTATATAATAATTCTTTATTCATTATATAAAAAAAATTTACTTTTTTTATATTTTTTTAACTTATTTAACTTATTTAACTAACTTATTTAATTTATTAATAAATTAAACTTTTATTATTTTCTTCATCTGAGGAATATTCTGAATCATTATTATTTTCATTATCATTTAATAACTCATTTATATAATTATCTTCATCTATCATTCTTTGAATTTCTTCTTTATAATTATAATATGGTGAAATATCTCCTAATAATTCATTTATTTCATCTCTATAAATATTCCAACCATTTATCATTTTTTTTAAATTTATTTTAAATAATTTTTTTTCTATTGATTCTTTTAATAGAATAGTTGATTGACTAATTTTTATTTCTTTTGTTTTTTTATTAATAATTGTCCAACTGCTATTTTCACATAAATTTTCTATTTTTTTTTCATTTTTAATTTTTTTTGTAATATCTGAATATGAAATACTCATTGTTTTAATTTATCACAAAAATTTTATATTTTATATTTTATATTTTATATTTTAAAATATTTTTTTCAATTTTTTTTTTCATTTTTTTTATATTTTTTAATTTATATATGTTAGGAGTTAGATATAATTATACAAAACTTAATAATAATAATACTAATGTAAGTAATAATGTTAATCGTTATTCTAATAACGGTGGTGGTAGTTCTACTTTAAAAAAAAAATATGGTGCAAAAATTTCTGGTGGTAAAAATTCATTTTCATTAAATTCATCTAATAATCAATATTATATAGGTAATTCTAATTCTAATTTTACAAGCGATCCATCTAGTTCAATTAAGCAAACTAGATGTTATGTTCCTGATAATAATACTAAAATCAGTGTTAAAAATTATCATGCACTTAGACAAACTCGTATTGTAAATAATAAAGTTAAGTCTAATGTTAATATATCACATCAATGTTATAAAGATTCTAATCCTATTTTAATTCAACGATATAATGATAAAAATCCTGTTAATAAACATTTTAATCATTTAAATCAATCTAATTCAATGAAAATATATGTAAATAAAAATAATTGTTATATTGATTCTAGTCTTAATAATATTAATAATTATAAACATTGTGATTTTGTTTCTGATTGTAATGTTAAATATAATACATATAGTTATAGTGATTTATTATTAAAAAAAACTAAATCTAATAATATGGTAAAAGATAAAAATCAAATTTCTGGAGTATCAACTGAATATTCTATTTATTATAATGACCCTAATTTATTCACAAAAAAAAATTGTTTATATAATCCTAAAAATGCAAAAGTTATTGCTTGTTAAAAAATATTATATATCTATTATTATTATTTATAATAATATATATTTTAGCAAATATTTATTTTATATTTTTCTTCTTATCATTTTTTCACCTGATGATATGTGATTTAATGTTAAATCTTTTGGATTTATACTTACTATTGTATTATTTATTGAACTATAAACTATTTTTTTTATATTTAATTCTACTAAAATTTTTGCACAATTACAACATGGCGCTGAATCTTGTAATTTATTATTTTTATCACACCTTACCACATATACTGTTGTTTTTTTATATAATTTCATTATATTTTCCAAATCTTTATTTTTATTATTATTATTAATATGCACACACGCCTTTTATCGTATTACTATGTTTTCCATATGTATTTGTTCCACACTTATAAAACATATCTCTCAGACATGCTATTTCTGCATGGCATGTACATGTATTTTTAATAAATGCGTCTTTTGAATTTGAACGATAATGATTATGACCTCTTCCCATAATTTTACCATTTACAACTGCAATTGCTCCATGTCGCATTAAAACACTTGATTTTTGTGCTTCAATTGCGGCATGCCTAATCAAACAATGGTCAGTATTGCTAGTATTGTTAATCATTTTAGATATTATATTTATTTTATCTTTATTTATTTTATCTTTATTTTTTTATCAATTTTTTTTTTTCTATATAAAATTTATTTAAAATTGATATAAAATTATATTTATTTTATTCTTTAAATAAATATGACTTCTTCTGAAAAAGATTTATATGTTTTATATATTTATATTGACCCTTCATTATCTTCTAATTTAAAAGAAAAATATATACAACAAATGAATTCTCATAATTTACTTGTTGATCAATATTTACATTTTATTAATTCTTCATCTCATATTGATTCTAATGTTGATATGGCTGATTATTGTTTTAATGCTGGTTTTGATTTATATAGTGGTAATATTATTAATGAAGAATATTTAAAATATAATGGTAATGAATATATTATTAATGAAGAATATTTAAAATATAATTATAATATTATTTTAGACCACAAAATTAAATGCGCTATGAAATTTAATGGTAAATATGTTTCTTATTATTTATATTCTCGTTCTAGTACAGCTACTAAAACTCCTCTTCGTTTAGCTAATTCGGTTGGAATTATTGATTCTGGTTATCGTGGTAATATTAAATCTGTTTTTGATATTAATTTAGCATATTTTAAATTTAATAAAGATTTTACTCTTGAATCTAATAATAGATATGTACAAATTACCCCTCCTGATTTATCTAACTATCCAATGAAAGTAGTTATTGTTGATGATATTACTAAATTAGGAAATTTAACTTCTCGAGGAACTCTTGGTTTTGGTTCTACTGGTAATTAAAATTTTTATTTATATATATTAATTAAAATGACTACTTTTGATATTAATCAAATTAATGATATTAATAATATTAATGATATTAATGATATTAATGATATTAATGATATTAATGAT
>CESB01081251.1_pt1 | contig 28788 bp, 26 predicted proteins | sample 531071 | NCBI WGS metagenome assembly CESB01 (sample SAMEA2621259, study PRJEB7988) | marine metagenome | biome: marine biome (ENVO:00000447); feature: surface water layer (ENVO:00002042); material: "saline water (ENVO:00002010), including plankton (ENVO:xxxxxxxx)" | depth 5 m | reverse complement strand
TACTTTTAATCCACTTACATCAACTTGATTATTTACATTTAAATCATTATAAATTGTAAAATTTCTTTTTATTAATCCATCATTTTCAACAGTTATACTATCAGATATATCTATATTTTCTATTACATTTAAATTTGTTATTACACCATCACCTGTTACATATAATTTTTTTTCAAAAAAAGTTATACTAGAACCAAAATCTGAAAGACCTGAATTTAAATTTAAATAATCATAAAAAATAATATTACTTGGGTCTGTTAATGGTGTTGTATTGTTTATAAAATATAAATCATCGAATAAATCTGGTATAAATATAGAAACATATGAACCAATATTTCCTGCTTCTATAGAAGAATATTCTATTTTACTATTTTCTATTATATCATATCTATTTATATTTCTATAAAATCTTAATGGAAAATTTAAATTAGATGTATCATCCTGTTTAAATATATATTTTCTTCCTCTTAATAATCTTAATTGTGGTCTTTCTACATCGTCAATAAAATATTTTTGTGTTCCATTTATTAATTTAACAGTAACATTAAAAAAATATTTTTCTTCATTTATAAACATTTTTGAAGTATTTGTTCTCCAATCAACTTGTAAATTTTCTTCTACAATACTATTTTTTTTTGAAATTAAACTATGCATACTAATTAATTTATTATATGAAGCATCTCCATTACATATTAATTCATTTTGAATTATACATTTTGATATATCTACTATATTTAAAAAACTTGCATCATTATTAAATATTGAATTATCTGTAATATTTAAAGATTTGACATTAACAGTTTCTAAAAAATTACAATTATTATTTACTTCTAAATCATTTAAAACCTTTAAATTGCTGATATCTGTCTGATTTTTTAAAATTGTATAATTATCTACTCTTAAATTATTTAAACTTGTGTCTCTATCTACATAAACATTTTGAATAAAATGTGATGTGCTTGATATTAATTTATTTTTTATAAAGGTTTCACCATATATATTAACACTTTTATTTGATTTTGTAACTATATGAATATTGTTACAACTAGATTCTAGTATTAAATCTTCATTTATTTGATTACTATTAATTATTTGACTATTACTTGGATCACTACAAATATAATCTGCATTAATCTTAAATCTTCTATCATGTCTATTAAGTTCTTCTAATGACATATTGTTATTTTTATAATTTAAAATCTCTAATAATTCAGAATTACTCATAATAATATTTATATTAACATTATAAATATTATTTATTAAAAAAATAATATTAGTTTTTATAATATTATTTTATAAAAAATTAATATTAGATTTTATAATTTTATTTTTAAAGTTCCATTATCATGATATATTTGATTAGTTACAAGATTATCAGAATTATCTGGTATAATAAACTTAACAATACTTTTATTTATAAAAGTAGTATTTAAATTACTAATATCAATTGTACCTATAAAATTACCTGATATTTCAATATTATTTGTTGATAAAGTTCCATCTACTATATGTATTTCATAAGATGGATCTATCGTATTTACTCCTAATCTATTATTTGATGTATCTATTGCTATTATTTTATCTGGAATAATTTCTCTACCTCCTGTAGTAACAGTTGCAAATGTTCCTACTAATTCATTTATTGAATCATTAACTAACGTCATACTAATAATAAATAATTTTATTATAAATTCAATAATATTTCTAAATTATTTAATTTTATTTTCTAATATTGTTATTCTATTATTTAATGTATTAATTAGTTTTGTTTGATTTAATAATAATTCTTTAATATTTAAATATTTTGAGTCACTACTTTCTATATTAATATTATTAATATTATTTGATATATCATTTAATTTTTTATCAATTTGTAAAATATTTAATGATAATTCATGTATAATTTCATTTCTTGATATATCATTACTTTTATTTATTTTATCATCTAAATTTTGTATTGCTTGAATACCATATACAAAAATATTATTATAGTTTAATGCATATAAATTATTTTTTACTTCTTTAACACAATAATTTAATTCTTCTATTTTATCAATATCTTGAGCAATAAATCCTACTTCAGTAATATAATCATTATTTATATCTTTATTGAAACTATTATCTAAAATATTTCTTGTTTTATAATATTTTTTAGGTTTTAATAATCTTATTATTTCTATTCCATTACTTATATCTATTTGATTATGTTTTAATCTATTATCAGAACTAATATTATGTGTACCATTAACTGTTAAATCATGTGATACTGTAATATCAGAAACATCTAATGTTTCTACATAAACATTATTTATACTTAAATCATTAATCATATTTTCCACTATTATATTTTTTGTATTTATAAAACTTGAATCTATACCTAAACTATATATATATTGTTTATTAATTATTTTGTTACATGATAATTCTATTATATCTCCACTATTAGAAATAATTTTATTACATGATAATGATAAATCAAAAATACTATTATTTTTTATACGAATACCATTTTTAAATACTAAATAATCATTATTATAAATAATATCATTTGTTGAATTATTAATTTCGTTATGTGTTTTATTCATAAATATAATATTTTTTAATCTTATATCTCCAGAAATATCCAATTCATAATTAGGTTCTATATTTTTTATTCCAATTCTATTGTTTAAAGTATCTATACAAATACTATTAGATATATCATTTTCATTTAATTCTACACTATTTAATAGAGCATCAATATTTGTTATTACATTATTTAATGTCATTTAATAAATATTTATATTATTATATAATTTAATAAAATTTATATAGTTTTTTTAAATAAAACAATTTAAAGTTTTTATTAATTAAATTATATAAAAAATGGATGAACCAGAAGATATTGAAAATTTACAATTACCCCCTTCTTCGATATGGAATCATATTGCTAAAATATCTATAACAGAAGATAAACCTATAATGTTAGATTATTGGATTGATTCAATACAAAAAAAAGTATTGATAGGTGTTAAAGATAATGATGAAAAATTATTAGTAAAAAATGCAGAAGAATATACAAGTCCTATAACAAAAATATTTAAATCTGATGAAGTATTTATAATATGTACTGAAAATTCTATTTATATTGTATCTTCTAATATTGATAAAAGACGTATATCAAATAATTAAAATTATATAAATATTTCATTATAATGAAATATTTTTTACATAATATATTATATAATATTTATTTTTATCATATTTAATTTTACTATAATATGGTATATTATTATTTTTACATATTTGTCTTATAATAGTTAAAAAATTGTTATAAGAAATATCTCTATGTAAATAAAATTTTTTTGAATCTTTATAATAACTTTCTAATGTATTATAAAAATTTTTTACTAAATTATTAAATTCATATTGTTTAAACATTGCTTTATCAAAAATATAATAATCATTCTCAATTTTACAATAGATATTTAAGAATTCAAATAAAATATTATTTGATATGTCCTGTTTAAAAATTAAATTTTTCATGTGTATATTAATAAAATATTTAATTTATATTTTATTGAACATAAATTAAATAGATTATAAATTATTTAATATTTTTATAATATTATTTGTCAAAAAAATTAGTTCAATTTTATCTTCATGTAAATTATTAAAAATATTTATATTATGTGATAATAATTTTATTATCTTATACTTAATTTCATCATTTAAATTTGAAAAGTTTTTTATATAATTAAAAAATTCATCTATTATATCTATAACTGAATAACCATTTAAATATAAATCATTTATTAGTTCTGTACTTTTAAAATAATTTTTTTCCTTACAATAATCTATATATTTATCAAAATCACAATTTAATATATTAGATGTATAATACAATTTATAAATTTCATCTTTATTTTTTTTATGAAAATTAAGAATATGTAATTTATCTAAAATATTTATTATATTTGGTATTGAATAATTTGATATTTTAATTATTTCTTTTTTTTTATCTTCAGTTAATTTTATGTTTTCATTTATTGTTATTTTATTTAAAATTTTATATAAAAAATCATTTGTTATTATATCTATTTTTATATATTCTAAACATCTTAATAAATTATTTTCTATTTTATTTATATCATTACAAGAAAATATATAATTTATATTTTTATATGTATTTAATAATGTTGAAAATATTTGTTGAGATTGCTCATTTAATAAATCAATATCATCGAATATTATTGTCTTTTTTAAATTATTACTTAAAACATTATTTATTTGACAAAAATTTTTTAAATCATTTCTATAATAATTTATGCCATTTTCTTTAAGTAAATTAAAAAATAAAATATTGTTATTTTTTAATTCACCATAATATTCTTTTAAAATTACATTAATTAAACTAGTTTTTCCTGATATTGAATTTCCATGAATTATAAAAAATAATCTATCACTCTTTATATATTTTTTTATTATTTCTTTTGTAAAATTACTTATATTAAAATCATCTAACTCTGTTGGTTGATATTTTTTTAAAAACATATAATATTTTTATTACATAAAAATATTTAAGTTATTATATTAATAATATTATATTAATAAATATATTATTATATGAAAAATAATATAGATATTATTAATTATTTTAACATTTTAAATATATCATATACAAATGATATTGATTATATTAAAAAAACTTATAGAAATATGTCTATCAAAATTTATAATAATAAAAATAAATTAGATGAATTGAATAATGCTTATTTAAAAATAACTGATTATTTAAAAATAAATAAAATTTTAAATAATGATAATATTGATACTAATGTTACAAATAATACAAATGATAAAAATAATACAAATAATACAAATAATATAAATAATATTGAAACTTTAAAAATTATTAAAGAAGATATAAATACTGAATTAATTATAACCTTTGAACAATCTTTTAATGGTTCTACTCTACCTATTTTTATCAATAGAAAAAAAATTATTAATTTTAATTCAATGATTGAAAATGAGAGAATTTATGTTGATATACCACCTGGAATTGATAATAATGAAATTATAATTATAAATAATAAAGGTAATTGTTATGATGGTTATTTTACAGATTTAAAAATTTTAATTGTATTAGAAAATCATAAATTGTTTACCAGAAATGGTTTAGATTTAATATTTAAAATGAATATAACTTTTAAAGAATCAATTACTGGTTTTGAAAGAGAATTAACTCATATTAATTCAAAAAAATATAAAATTAAAAATAAAGTGGGAGAGATTATATCTCCTGTATCAGAAAAAAAAATAGAAAAATTAGGTTTTATACGAAATGATTACAAAGGAGATATGATTATTAAATTTAATATAGATTATCCTATTAAATTAAATACTGATATTATTAATCAATTAAAAAAAATACTATAATTATATTTATAATAATAGTATTTTATATTTATTATTTAATGTCTCTTTTTGCCTCTTCCTTTTCTTGTTTTTTTTGAAACTTTTCTGTTTTTTCTTGTTTTACGAACAACTTTTTTTGATTTTCTTGATTTAGTACGGCGACGACGACGGCCGCCATCCATGGTGTTGTTGGTGGGGAGAACGTTTTCTAATTCTTTGCCTAAACTTAACATTTTATAATATATACAAATATAATATTTTTTTATAATATAAAAAATATATATTAATTATTTTTTATATTAATTTATTTATTTATTTATTTATTTATTTATTTACTAATAATAAGTATTTTCCAATATTTGTTCTAGATTCTAATATCTCTTTTTTATCTAAATAAATAAACCAATTATATTTATTTCTCTTTGTTAGTTCATGGTCTGGAATTATTAAACAATATATTTTTGAATTTAAATTTAAAAATGAATCACCCATTAAATCTTCTAAATATATTATATTATTATTTATATCTTTTGTACCTATATATTTACCATCTAAATAATTAATTTTATTATCTAAAACACAATTGTATATCCATTTATTTAAATAATTATTTAACTTTAAATCATTTGTGTAATCAAATAATATATTATTTTTTAATAATCTTTCTAAATCTACTAAAAATTTATTGTTTTTATTTGAACCTAAAAATTTTATATTTGGCATTAAATTTTGAGAATAATTATCTAAACTATCATTATTAAATTCACCTATTACTGGTTTATTTGTTTCAAGAATTTTATTGTAAATTGGTAATAAACTTTTAAACATTATTGTATTTGGTTCAATTATAAAACCACCATATTTATTTAATATTCTAATTAAACCATATAGTCTATATGAATCTTTTATAGGATTAGAAAGTTTGTCTAAATCTATTCTCCAATCATTTAATAAATATTCAAAAGAATTATTATTTAATAATAATATATCAAAATCTTTTCCACAATTATTAATTATACTAGTTAATGTTAATTCTAAATATTCTTTATTTAGATTTTTTGAATTTCTTGAACCAAAATCTATCCATTTATAACTATTAATTTCATGATTTAAATATATCCAAATTTTTGGTCTTTTATTATTTACTATTTTTTCTATATTTTTATCATCTTCTAATAAATATTTTTTAATTAAATTTAAATCATCTTTTTTTTCTTGATAACTAATATAATAATTTATTTTGTTATAAATAAATCCAACTACAAATAAAATAATAATACTAAATATCAAATTTTTATAATTCATATATAATATATCTAATTATTTTATAACTATTTATTTTATTTGTTTTAAACCACTCCAAAAAGTATTTTGTATTTTATCATTATCTTCACTTTCTTTATACAATTTATAAGCTCTATATGAGTTAAGTTTATCATCATTGTTTGATTTATTTTTTAAATAAATATCTGATTCTTTTTTATTTAATGGTTTTAACATTTCTTTTTGCCGTTTAATTTTTATATCTTCTAAAGATGTATAATTTTGTATAAAATCTTTAGAATTTACAGGTATGACTGATTCTTCATGAGCTAATTTTAAATCTTCAAATTTTAATTTACTAAAAATATCACTTGAATATGAATCTGGTCTATTATTTGCTATATCACAATAAGCATTATTATTTACTTCATTTATACCTTTATAATTTGTTAATTGTTTATCTCTTAACTTATTCTTTTTTTCATCTATTATTCTATTCATTGACTCTAAATTACTTGCTACTTCTATATTTTCATCATTATTTTTTATCCAATCACCATAACCATTATTATTATAATCATTATTTATATTTATTTCATCAAATAATTTGTTAAACCACTTATTAAAATTATCTCCAGTTAATTTGTTATTTTTTTTTAAATTATTTATTATTTCATCATTTTTATTATCATCTTCTGTTTTATATTCATTATAATTTTTGTTATCTTTACTATCATTTTTAAATTTATATACTGAAAAGATTACTTTATATGCTTTTGAAAAAAATAAAAAATAATCTTTATTTAAACCAGATTTATCTGGATGCATCATTAATACTTTTTTTTTACAAATTTTTAAATCTTCTTCACTAAAATTTATATTTATTTCAAATAATTTTAATATATCTTCAAAATCATAATTATTTATATTTAAATCCATATCATCCATATTTTAAATATAAATAATAATTATATTAAAATAATATAACTCAATTATCATTTGAATTATTTATATTAAAACTATTACATAATTTTTTTATAACTTTATCATCTAAATTAGATGTATCTTCAGATACAGCTGTTAACATTTTTAAAAAATCATCTTTTTTCTTATCTATATTTTTAAAATCGGGATTTTCTTCTGTCCATTTTTGTAATGTTTTAAAATGTTTCATTGACATATCTTTTATTGCTTTCTTAATTTTACTTTTATCGTCGTCTTTCTCCCAATTATCATTATCTTTTACATATAAAATTTCTTTTTTTATATCTGTACAATGTAATGGTCTATGATATAAACTTAACTTACTAATATTATCTATAAAAACTTTACTAATTCCTTCTGTTAAACCTTTTGTCTTTGCTAAATTTAATTGATCTGGTGTTAATTCTATCTTATTAATAAATTCTTCCATATTTAATGCATCTTTACATTCTTCTCTTAAAAATATATTTATATTAACATGATTATTTATATTATTTGTAACAGTATTACCTATTTTCGGTATTAACTCCCCAATTTGTTTTTGTTGATTTATTAATACACTTTTAAATTCTTTATTTTCTTCTAATAATTTTACTATTATATCTTTGTAATCATTATTCATGTTATTATCATCTTTTTTTTCATTTTTTTTTTCATCAATAATACAAATTTTTTTATGTTTACACAAGCCACTATGAAACTTATACTTTTTTCCACATTCACATGTAAATGGTAATGCGTTTTTTTGCGTTTTTTTGTTATCCTCCAAACCATCATTTTTTTTACATCTTAAAAAATGTTTGTTTGTTTTACAATGTCTTACGTAATCTGCTTTATTGTTGGTAGAAAAGGAACATGGTTCACAAAAATGCGTTTTTTTGTTATCCATTTGTTATCCTATCTAAATAAAAAAAATTAAATTTATATTATTTTTTTTATAAAATAATTTTTTACTTTTTATAAATAAATTATTTTTACACCATTTATCATAATATAATATTTTTTTGAAAAAATCCAAAAAAAATAAAAATTTTTTAAAAGTATAAAAAAAATATCGAAGGATAACAAAAAAAACGCAAAAAATTTTTTTTAAATTTTTTTTTTTTTAAATTTTTCATTTTTTTAAAATAAAATAAATTATTATCATTTAACATAACAAAATGAAAATATATGTTCTTAGCCACCCAAAATAATATATTTATTTAGTATATTTAGTGTGTTTAAAAACAATTATTTAAATTTTTTATAATTTATGTAAATTATTTTATTATATTTTATTATATTTTATTATATTTACACTAATCATATAATAATTTATTAATTTTTTTTATTTAAAAAATTTTAATTTTTATGCGTTTTAAAATACATTTGTCATTTTTTTTAATATTTAATTTTATTATAAATAATGACTTTACCAGCAGATGGAAAATACCATTTAAATAATGATAGAAAACCATGGAAAATTCATGCTCAAACAGTTACTTCAAGAGCCGGTGAATCTTTACTTCTAAAATCAAGTGATAATTATAATTTATTTTTAGATGCATCAGGTGCAACAGTTTCTTTAAATAATAATTTATTAGTAACAGAAAATAGTGTTACATTTGGTGCTGGAACTGTATTTTCAGGCAATCTAGTAACAGATAGTTCTGCTGTACAAATTCCTATTACATTAAATAATTATGAATTTGCAAATCATATTACTATGTTAACAAATCTTACAACTACTCCAAATGTATATATTGACTTAACATCAAGTGGATATAGTGTTCCTTTTACACCTAGAAGTGTTAGATCAAAAATATATATAAGAATGAATATAAGTTATATATCTTCAAATGAATCAGAACAACTTATCAGTTTTAGATTAAATAGAAGAATAGGTTCTAATGCTGCTAGTGTAATATTTTCAGATGAAGATATAGGTACTCTTATGGGAGTTTCAAATGCTGGTATTTATACTGGTGATTTTATTGATACCCCTAATACAACAAGCCAACTTACATATTTTTTAAGTTATAAAATAGCAAATAATAGCAATATAAGTATAGATGTAAATTCTGGTGTTTTAGGTTATGATGATAATAATACAAATTTTTTTATGGCACAAGAATTATATGTTCCACCAACTGATGTTACCACACAAACAGGTGTTGATGGACAACCATTAACTTTTGCACAAGTATTAGGAAGTGGATTAAATTCTACATTTAATAACACATCTTCTCAAAATTCTACAGTTAGTGGTATGTTAACTGCTGCATCTGTTGATATTAATGGTGGTAATATTGATGGTGTAGTAATTGGAAATCATACACGTAATAATGCATATTTTAATAATATTTATGGACATCAAATTGCGCGTTTTTATGATAATATGATATTTTATGATATTCATAATAATGAAAAAATAGTATTAACTAAAGATGGTAATATTACAATAGGAGAAAATGGTACAACAAATGGAACTATGATTGTTCATGGAACAACAATTTCTACTATTTTATCAGTAACTTCTTCAGCAACTTTACATGATACTTTTACAAGCAAAAATAATTCCTATATATCTACGGAAAGTGGTTATGTTGAACTTAGTAAAGATGGAGGACATACAGTAATAAAAGGTAATTTAACATGTAATGATGTTGATGGTACATCTACATTTAATACATTAGTAAGTTTACAAAGAACAGGACCTGAACTTCATCTTGATGTAGCTGGTAGTACTGATATTCTTACAGGTAGTGATGGTGATTTAAATAATCGTCAAGCCTTATTTAGAATAGCACCAAATCAAACAAACGATGATAATAGATTTCATTGTCATACAGGAGCAGTATTTAATAAACCTGTAAATTTTGTTAAAACTGGAATTATTCAAGCAGGATTAAATATAACACATACTAGTGAAAATAATGGAAATGCTATTAGTATTAATAACGGAATCATTACTATGCATTCTACTCAGGGTAAAATAACATGTAAAAATCTTGAAGTATCAATAAATGGAGAAGATACTTTTACTACAAATGGTTATCTTACTAGTGCTAAATTTTTTAATTCATCAGATGAGACAAATTTAGCAACTGCAGGTAAATTAACAAAAATTAGAGGTACTTTACAAGTGGATGAAACATCTTTATTTGTTAATGATGTTGTATTGGGTGAATCTTCATTATTAAAACCAAATGGTGGGATAGAAATGGATAGTGATAAATTTAAAGTAGCAAATAATAGCGGTAATACAACTATTGCAGGTACTTTAGATGTTAATGGTGCGGTAAACTTAGCATCAACTGGAGTTGCAACAACAGTAGAAGGTAATTTACAAGTAAATCAAACATCTTCATTTACTGGTAATGTTACATTAGGTGAATCTTCGTTATTAAAACCAAATGGTGGTATAGAAATGGATAGTAATAAATTTAAAGTAGCAAATAATAGTGGTAATACAACTATTGCAGGTACTTTAGATGTTAATGGAGAAGTAAACTTAGCATCAACTGGAGTTGCAACAACAGTAGAAGGTATTTTACAAGTAAATGAAACATCGACATTTAATAATGTTGTTAAAATAAAAAATACATTAGAGTTATATCAATCTAATGGAGATTCAAATTCAATAACTAAACTTTATAGTCAAAACGTAAATAATGTGGGTCAATTAACAATTGATCCACATAGTGATGGTGCTACTGGTCATGTTATAATTGCAGGAAATTTAACAGTTCAAGGAACAACTACAAGTATTAATTCAAATGAAGTAAATATTGGAGATAGCATAATCAAATTAAATAGTGATTATAATGGAAATTCTCCAAGTGAAAATGCAGGTTTAGAAATAAATAGAGGAGATCAACCTAATTCATTTTTAATATGGGATGAAAGCAACGACAGATGGACAATTAGAGATCAAAATAATTCGGGTCAGAATTTATATACAGAAGGGTCAATTACATGTAATCAATTATTAAAAAATGGAGGTGGAGTTATTTCTGGTACTATTTCTAATGCTACAAATGCTGTATATAGTGAACAAATTAAAATAAAGCGTTCAGGTCATAATGCTAATTGTCCAATTACTTTTATTCAAGATTATGCTAATAATGAAATGAAAGAGTTAAAAATTGATGATGGTAATAATTTATCATATAATGCTAGTAGTAATACATTAAATGTTAGTAATATAAGTGGATTTAGTGCGCAAGGTGATATTAATTTTAATAGCAAAGTAATGACAAATGTTAATATTACAAGTGGTACTATTGTTTCGAGTGTAATTAGTGGTAATGTTTCTGGAAGTAATGAAAGTGAAAAAATTAGAACAAATCATTCAAATGATGATGGTGATTATCCAATTACTTTTATTCATAATCATGGTAATGATGTAATGCAAGAGTTAAAAGTTGATGGTGGTAATAATATAACATATAATCCTCAAACTAATAGATTAAACGTTCTTAATATAGGTGGATTTACTGCGCAAGGTGGAATCAATTTTAATAATCAAAGTATGACAAATGTAAATATAGATAGTGGAAAAGGTATGTTTTCTAGACTTGAGGCACAAGATGATAGTTGGACAAAAACAGGAGGAAATGCTTCAACAATTCATAGTGGTAATACATTAGAATTAAACATGAATAATGATATGGTTCAAAGTCAAACTATCAATATAACTCATGATATTCATAAAATAAATGTAAGTAATGGACGAGATGGTTGTCAATTGATAGTAAGTGCAACCTTCAATGCTAATCATACCATTTATGGTGGACCATCACCATCAAGAGATAATTATGAAACTTCAAATGTATATATTGGATTTAAAGATGATATAGAAATAACTGACAAAGATAATCAAAGAGTAGTATTTAGTATTATAAAATGCCATGGTAAATATTATGTTACAGCACAACAATATTGGTATACATAATAAAATAAATATAAAAATAAATATGATATTTTAAAAAAAATATAAAAATATTATAATTATATAAAATATATGGAAATTAAAACCGAGATAAATGAAAATGAATTAAAAAGTCTTCAAATAAATTTAAAAAATAATGAAATTATTTTAATAAAATTTACTGCTGATTGGTGTGGTCCATGTAAAGCAATAAAACATATATGTGATGAATATAAAGAAAAAATGAATAATAATGTTCATTATTATGAGATAGATATAGATGAATCTTTAGAATTATATGTAAAATTAAAATCATTAAAACAAGTAAATGGAATTCCAGCTATATTATGTTTTCATGAAAATAAAGAAAGAGATTATTGGTATTGTCCGGATGATTCGTGTTTAGGTGGTAATAAACAAAATGTAATAAACTTTTATGAAAGATGTATAAAAAAAATAAGTTAAAAATTATATAATATTTATTAAAATATATAATTTTTTATAATAATTTTTGTATTTTATTAATAAAATCATTTAAATTAATATAATTAAATTCTACATGGCCTTCCCATATATATTTACAAAATGGATGTATTATATTATGATTATAATTATAATGTTCTGAATAATTGTCTAATAAATAATTTTTAACTTTATCAGGTAAAAGATGTAAACTATTTTTTGGTAATACATAACTTAATGTAATAATTGGATTGATATTTATAGAATTTTTAATAGGAATATCTATTTCGGTATCAAAATATGGTATATTTTTATACAAATCCATAATTAAAGGTGGATAATTAAAATCATAAAAATATTCCCAATTTAAACAGTCTGAAGTATAATAATTAAAACACCATAATAAAATTTTAAGATAATTGTATGATAAGTTTGAAATAAATTGTTTATCATTATCAATATTAATATTAAAAATAGAATAATAATATCTATTTTCCCAAAATTTTTCATATGGATTAATAAAATTAATAATATTTTTGTCCCATGCTGGTTTATTATTATATTTAAATAATTTTTCTTCTTCAGTATAATTTTTCATAAATTTATTTTTATTTAAAATATCAAAATTATATTTTATATAATATTCTTCATTTTCAGCAATTTTTTTAATAAAAAGTTTAAAATTTTTCCAATAAATTTTATTATTAATATTATCGGTTAAAAACATATCAGATTTAAATGTATTTTTATATATGTCTAATAAAATATCAATACCTGTCGTTCTAATATTAATAGATGGTGAATGCGGAATAAAATCATTTCCTAGTAAGAAACATATAAAAATATAATCACTAATTTTTGAAAAATAATTAGATTCATAGTTTAAATTATAAGATTCATTAGTTAATATTTTATATATTTCTTCGCCAAGAAGTGAAATATTCATATAATATAATTCATTTTTATCATAATTAGAATCTATAGATTTAATAAATTCTGGTGTCTCTCTAAATAGATAAATATTTTTAGAATACTTAATATGATTAAGTGATAACATAATCAAATCTGCGTCCATACCATATATTAAAATATTTTCTTTACTAATATCTTTAAAATTTCTAATATGTTGAAAAATTTTATGCTCTCCTTCACCATTTATATCTGATAAACTTAATATATAATATTCATTATTAAAATAGTTTTTGATTTCATGGTTTAATTTATTCATAAAATTTGTACCAGGAGTAATAGATGATGTATCCCATAATTTTTGTTTATTAAAAAGAATGTCTATATAATTACTTTTATATCTTCTATTTTTTTGTTGATTTAATTTAGCAAATGGTGGAATTCCATCAAATGCTATAAAAACGTATTTTTTAGATTTAATATAAGAAATAATATCATTTATTTTTTTTATAACATTAAAAATGATTAAACTTTCAAATTGTTCAGTATTTTTATAAAAATTAAAATCAATTGAATCATATATTAATGAATTAGCGTCAATATATAGACCAGTAATATTATTTAAATTTTTAATATTATCAATAATATGTTTATGATTTTTTATAATATGTGTAAAATAATAAGGTATTCCCATTAGTATTTTATAAAATAATAAAAATATAATTAAATCAATTTTAATATAATATTAATAAAATTATATTAATATGCAAAGATTGGTAATAATAATTTATATTTGTATATAATAGAATGTTAAAAAATAATAGTTTAATAAATAATAAAATAATATTTTTTAGAAATATTTTGGAAGAGATTCAAAACTCTAGTTACAAATATATGTTGTTGAATATTTTATCAAATAGTGATTATAATATTTGTATAGAATCAATTGAAAAAATAGTAAATTTAATAAATACAATAAATGAAGATAATTTATTATTAGAATTAGAATATATACAAAATAGTATATCTTCTTTAATAAAGAATTATGGAATTTATAATTTTAAATCTCTTTTAAAAATTTTATTTAATAAAGATTTTATAGAAAAAAATGTGAAAAATAATTTATTATTAAATAAATTTGAAGTAATAGAAAAATATTTGCATCCAATAAATTATAAAATAATAAATTGGACTAATAAATTATATAATAAAAACGATGAAACAAATAAAGTAATGAAAAATAAGTTAATAGATGATAAAATTTTAGTAGAAGAATCAAATATGTTTGAATGTTTTGATTTGATGAGAATAACAAATAATTTTAATATTCGTATTTATGGAATAAAATTAATAATTCATGATAAAGAAAATAATAGAACTTTAAATATAAATTGTATAATTGATAATTTGATAATTGATAATATACAATTATGTTTTATTCAAGATAAAATAAAAAAATTAAATAATTATCTAGTTGATAATGAAAAAATAGATGATTTGGATATGATAAATTATTGGAAAAATTATATAGAATTATTAAATGTAAAAGATATACTAATTTATAGCAATGAAGAGATTTTTAATAAATTTAATTATTTATTAAATAATTTAAATAAGATTGAACAAAAATCAATAAATGTTTTAGTTAATGATTTTATTCAAAGTGATTTATTTGAACAAAGACAAATAATAATAAATTTATTATTAAACAATAAAAAACCAGAATATCAATATATATCATATTTATTATATGATATATTATCGGGTGAGATTATAAATAATAGTGATTCGTTTGAACAAAAACAACTATTAAATAGTCTTCCATTAAAATATAAAAAGTTATTTAAAGATGCTATGTATAAAACAATAGAATATACAACTAATTTATCAGATTTTGATAATAGTAAAATTCCATTAGAACAACAAATATGTTTATTAAAAACAAATAACAATGTTAAAGAGAAGGCAATGCAAAAATTAAAAGAAATAAAATCAAAGTCTGAAGATTCGGGTTCTAAAGCCCGTCAATATTTGGATGGTTTATTAAAAATTCCATTTTCTATATTTAAAACTGAAGATATTTTATTAAAAAAAAATGATATAGTATCTTTATATAATAATGTAAAAGATATTCATAATAATTCATATAATATTTTAAAAAATATTACAAACATAGAAATAAATAGTTTTATAAATTTGTTAGATGAAAAAATAGCAAAAAATGATTATTTAAATACTATACAAATAATGGATTTTACAAAAACAGTAGATTCAAATCTACTTCATATTTTAAATATTTTATGTATAAACATATTAAATAAATTAACAAGAAAAAAAGATGTAATACAATTTTTAAAAAAATTAGATGTTATATTTGAAAAACATAAAATTTTCATAAATAATAATAATTCTAAAGAAATTTTTTTAGATAAAAAAACATTAGTTCAATTAAAAAATGATTTGAAAATAATTATAGAAAATAATAAAGATAATAAATTTTTTTTAATAGAATTTATTAGAGAGTTTAATGATAATGATGATTCATTTTATAGTTATTTTTTAAATATTGAAAAAAATTTTTCTTTAATAATAAAAAATAATAAAGATGTTATAAATTATATTAATAATATAAATAATATTTTAGATAATTCTGTTCATGGTCATAAAAATGCAAAAAATCAAATAGAAAGAATAATAGGTCAATGGATAAATGGTGAAATGACTGGATATTGTTTTGGTTTTGAAGGACCACCAGGTGTAGGAAAAACTACTTTGGCAAAAAAAGGTCTAGCAAATTGTTTAAGAGATAAAAATAATAATCCAAGACCATTCTCTTTTATTGCATTAGGTGGTTCTTCAAATGGTAGTACTATTGAAGGTCATAATTATACATATGTTGGGTCGACTTGGGGAAAAATAGTAGATATATTAATAGAAAAACAATGTATGAATCCAATTATATTTATAGATGAATTAGATAAGGTAAGCAAAACAGAACATGGAAAAGAGATAATAGGAATTTTAACACATTTAACAGATGCAACTCAAAATGAAAGTTTTCAAGATAAATATTTTTCAAATATAGAATTAGATTTATCAAAAGTATTGTTTATTTTTTCTTATAATGATATTGAACAAGTAGATAAAATTTTATTAGATAGAATTCATAGAATTAAATTTGATAATTTAAATTTAGATGAAAAAATCACAATATGTGAAAATTTTTTATTGCCTGAATTTTATAAAAAATTTGGATTAGAAAAAATAATAGATTTTGATTCTGAATTAATAAAATATATAATAGAAAATTATACAAATGAACCGGGTGTAAGAAAATTAAAAGAAATATTATTTGAAATAGTATCAACAATAAATTTAAAACTTTTAAGAAATATAGAATTACATAATATTCCATTAATTGTTAGTAAAGAATTGATTCAAACTATTCTTAAAGATAAATTAAAAATAAGATATGTTAAAATAAATTTAAATTCAGAAATAGGTTTAATTAATGGTATGTGGGCAAATTCATACGGAAATAGTGGTATATTACATATTGAAACAAAATATTTTTGTACTAATAATTGTTTAGAATTTAAATTGACAGGTATGCAAGGAGATGTAATGAAAGAAAGTATGAATGTAGCAAAAACTCTAGCATGGAACTTATTAAATGAAAATCAAAAAAAAAATTGTATAAAAAATTTTACAGATACAAAAAATCAAGGTATACATATTCATATTCCAGAAGGAGCAACACCTAAAGATGGTCCTTCTGCAGGAGCAGCAATAACTTTAGCTATTTATAGTCTACTTATAAATAGAAAAATAAGAAATAATTATGCAATAACAGGAGAAATTTGTTTATCTGGAAAAGTAACAGCTATAGGTAGTCTTGATTTAAAAATTTTAGGTGGCATAAGAGCAGGAGTTAAATTTTTTTTGTATCCAAAAGAAAATAATTTAGATTTTAAAAATTTTTATGATAAACATAAAGATAAATTATTGGAATATGAATTTTATGAAATATCTTCAATTCAAGATGTAATAAAATATATGTTATTATAGAAAATTTAAATATTATTTATATATAAATGCCACCAGCAGAAAATACAATAAATTCAGTTCGTCAAATTATAACAAGTAGTATCACTATTACAAAATTTCTTCAAATTTTTGTATATTTAACTCCTTTTTTTACAATATTTTTTTTATTTATTTTTTCAGTTTTAACAAATAATATATTAAAAGGTTTAATATTTTTGTCAGGTATACTTTTTACAATATTTATAAATTATTTATTACTTAATACTATAAGATTGAAACAATCGCCAAATGCTTCATATTTATGTAATTTATTTCCAAAACCATTTTCTTTTATGGATTCAGAAGGAGTTTATATGGCACCTTCAGTAAATGTTACATTATTAACTTTTTGTTTAACTTATTTAATTATACCAATGATAAATAAAAAATATAATTATCCTTTAATATTTATATTATTAATATTATTAATTTCAGATATTATTACTGAATATTATTCACAGTGTATAAATATTGCAAGTGCTGGTATGGGTCTTTTACTTGGTGGAATTTTAGGAACTGCATATTACTATTTAATAAAAAAGTATGATAACCCTCCATATGCAGAATATTCTAATTATTTAAAAATACCATCATCTGCAGAGATGTGTAGTAAACCAGGTAAAAAAAATTATAGATGTAAAGTTCATGATAGACGTAGAAATCCACATTCAGTAGTAGATCCAGGTACAGTTCCACATGAACATTCGATTCATCTCGAGCAGCATACACATTAATAGTTTTATATAATTTATAAAAATTAGATTAATTGATTATTATTAATTAATATGTAAATATTTTATATGATGATAATATAAAATATTTATAATGATTAAATTAAATTTAACATTTTTATTACGAATATTTAGTTTTATTTTACCAGCATTAATTATATTTATTATATTTATAAATAGTATTATATACAATGATTATTTAAAAATATTATTTTTTTTAATTGGATTATGTATATTATTTATTATAAATATTTTATTTAAATTAATATTTAAAGAACCTTTAAATAATAAAGCTAATCCATTATGTAACTTATCAAGTTATTTAATACCTAATGCATTAAGTAAAGATGAAGATGCAAATTTTTTTATAAAAATTATAAGTATAATTTTTGATAATATAAGTAAATATTCAATGCCATCATTAACTATTTCAATGATTTCTTTTATTGTATCATATTTGATTTATCCAATGATTCAAAATAATAATTATAATTATTTTATTTTAGTAATATTATTAATTTCGACAGTATTTATTTGTATAAATGAATATTATAATTTATGTAGTAATTTTATTGGTATATCTTTTGGATTAATGTTAGGTATTATAGTATCAATAATTTATACAACATATATAGGTAGTTTAGAAACAAAAAAGACAAAATTGTTATATTTTTCATATATTCCTCGAAATAATAATTCGTGTAAACAAATTGGTGATACTTTTGTTTGTGATAAACATACTAAGGCAAAAAGTTTAAAATATAAAAATACTGAAACAAATTATAATTTAAATTCTATTAATAATTATAGAAATAATTATATTTATAAATTGCCATGTACTTATAATTATTCACTAGATACTACTGTAGATTGTTCGAATTATTTATTACCTCTTAGAAAAAAAGATAAATGTGATTTATTATCTAATTTAATGGGTTGTGGTTCATGTTTAACAAATGAAGAAGAATCACGTGAAGACGCCAGTGGTAACCTATATTTTCCAGATAAATATAGAAATAGAGATTTAAATAGTAATACTAATCCTCCAACTTATATGAGCAGAATAACAAAGTGTATTACAGAACCATCTTTTAATTTAATAAAGTTACCTATTACTACAGGTACAGATTTAAATAATGATGGATATAACACTTTTCTCATTGATAGTAATGATATTGATGTTTGTAAAAGTGTATCAAATACTTTAGGATGTAATAATCCAAATTTTTCGAATGAAGATTTATGTACAATGAGTAGCAATGTATTTAAAAAATATAATATGAATTTTTCTTTAATAAATTCTAAAAATTTTAATAATAAAGTAAAAGGGACAAAAATTAACATTTATAGTTTAGATAACCGTCAACCAAATCGCCGAGGAAGGATTTTAAACATAATTGGTACAGAGTTATAGATATTTTTTTATTATTTTAATTTTTTCTATTATACTAGGTATAGTATTTTGTCTTGTAAATGCAGTTCCCATAAGTTCTGGAACATTAGATTTTTTTGAAAATACAAAAATAAAATTATTAATAACAGCATCAATATTAATATTTTTATACATTTTTAATTCATCAAAATCAAATTCTTTTTTATTTAATTTTTTATTTACATGATTGTGAAAATTAAAAATATATTTTTCCATTTCTATTTTTGTATTAATAATATCAAAATTAGTTTTTAATATAATATCTTTTGCATCTTTTGAACAATCTGGACAAGGTAAATTATATGATATAGATTTGAATATATATATAAAATCATTTTTATAATTATTAAATTTATTATCATCTAAATTATGTATAAGACCATGAAATAAATACCATATAGTATTTCCCCAAGTTTTAACATCCACAGACATTTTAATATAATAATATATAAAAAATATATATTAAACCAAATATAATATATATTTATAATGAATTTGGTAGAAATATTTAATAATATTTTAGAAAAAGATGATATTAATTTAAACAATAGGTGTTTAATAAGTCATGAAATATTAGATGATAATTATATTAATTTACCATGTAATCATTCATTTAATTATATTCATCTGTATAATGAAATATATTATCAAAAAACAAAAAAAATTTTAGATAATAAAAAATTAAAAATTTTTCAAATGAAATGTCCATATTGTAGAGAAAAATGTGATTATTTATTACCATATTATAAGTATTATAATATTAAAGATGTTAAAGGAGTAACAAATCCTACTCGTTTTTGTTTATCAGACTCTAGAAATAAATGTCAAATTTGTAATAATAATGGTTGTGTTACAAAAAAAGGAATATTTTGTAATAAACATACAAAATTAAATTTTGAAGAAGAAAATATTTTAGTAAATAAAGATATTGTAGTTTATGATAAATTAAAAAAATATAAAAAGACGGAGTTAGTAGAAATTTTAAAAAAAAATAATATAAAAATTAGTGGAAATAAAGATACATTAATAGAACGTATATTAATAAATAAAATAAATATAGATAAATAATTAATATTAATTATATGAGCGGACAAAACAAAGAAGCAATTGTTGAAAATATTAAAGATTGGATAAAAATAAATAATAGAATTATTGAATTGCAAAATCATTTAAAAAAATTAAAAGAAGAGAAAAAAAAGTTCTCAAATAATTTAATAAAAATAATGGAGACTAATGAAATAGATGAGTTTAATATTAATGAAAATAAATTAGTATATAAAAAAACCAAAACAAAGGCAACTATAAATAAAAATTATTTAATGAGTATTTTAGGAAATTATTTTGAAAATAATCCAGAAATAGATAATGAAGATTTAAGTAAATTTATATTAGATAATAGACCTATAAAAGAGAATTCATCATTGGTTATTAAAGAAAATAAATAATATTAATAAATATTAATAATATTTATGAATGCAATTATTATTAATATAGTATTAATTGGGTTAATTACAATTGTTGGTAGAATAATTGGTAATTTTTTTGATATACCAATATCATATTATATGCCTATAGTTATATGGTTTGTAGCTTTATGTTTATTTAATATATTTTTAGAGAAACAGCATGTGAATATTTTTAACTTATTTGAAAAAGATTGATAAATTTTTGTAAATATTATTTTTTTGTTATTATTTCATTTAATAAATTATTTGATATATCTACTTCTAAATTATCAAATATTTCATTTGTAGTTGGTTCTCGTTTAAATTCATTATTAAAAGTATTAATAAAATTTTCAACTATAATAGATTTGCGTTTTATTTCTGTATTATCTTTTACATTTGTAATAAATTTTTTTATATTATATTTTTTAATAGTTTCTGGGTCATCTTTATATAATATATTTTTTGTTGTTTCTAAATTATCACAAATTTCTGGTTTATATAAATTGTTATATTTTTCTTCACTAAATTTTTTTTTAAATTTTTGTATAATATTTTTATCTATAGGAGGACTTGTTTCCATAAGTCTATCAAATTCTTCTTTTGATAATTTTAAAAATTGAAATGGTGGTATTCTTTCTATTCTTGATTTTGTTATTTCTAATTTAATATTTCTATAAAATTTATCCCAACTTATTGTAGATACTCGATGCGCTTCATTTAATTCTGTTACCTTTAAAAATTGCTGTATAGTTGTAATAATTCCTGCAAAAATATTAATAGAACCTACAATAATTGAATATATTGGTTGATAATCCATTGGTACTCTTTCTTGTGCGAAATTTGCAGTTCCAGTTAATGTACTCATTATAATAACTGGAATTGTAAACCATGTATTTTTTTTAGAATAATTACTTTTACATTCTGCATGTAACCATCTATAACATAAAGCTTTATCTGCCCATTCAACTAAAATTATTTCATGTTGTTTTGACCATTGCATATTTACAGAGAGAGTTAAATCATTTGAATCATTATTTGAAATTAAATTATTTTCTGGTTCTGATATTTTTTCATTTTTTTTATCTTCTGTATTATTTTTATTATTCATTTATAATATAAATATAAATATAAAATAATAAAAGTATTATAATTATATGAATAAAAATAAAGTAGCATTATTGATTGTTGCAACAAGTAATAAAAGAGATAATTGGGTTAATATAAAAGATAGTGATTTATTTAATATGACTCTTAAAAGTTTTCTTTTAACTCATGATAAAAATAATTTGTATAAATTTTATATAGGTATTGATAAGAATGATAGAATATTTGATAAAAAATATGAACAAGATCAAATATTACGTTTTTCAAATGCATTTCCACAAATAGAATTTGAATTTATTACATTTGATAATAATGAAATACCAAAGGGTCATGTAACTATTATGTGGAATATATTATTTGAAAAAGCATATAATGATAATTATGATTATTTTTACCAATGTGGAGATGATATAGTTTTTAGAACAAAGGGATGGGTAAATGATTCTATTTCAATATTAAATTCAAAAAATAATATAGGTTTAACAGGCCCAATTAATAATAATAATAGAATACTTACACAATCTTTTGTTTCAAGAAAACACATGGAAATATTTGGTTGGTATTTTCCTAAAGAAATAAAAAACTGGTGTTGTGATGATTGGTATAATATGGTTTATTATCCTGAATATTTATATCCTTTACAAAACCATTATGCAGAAAATAAAGGCGGGCCGCCTAGATATGATATAAATAATGACCCAAAATTTACAAATAATATGATGTTTGCAAATAATGTAAATTCTTTAAGAAATGATACTTTAAATCTAGCAAATCAACACAAAAAATTAATAGAAAAATATATAAAAAATAATAATTAAAAATAATATTTATTTATAAAAATAAATATTATTTTCAATATAAATAAAATAAATATTAAATATTAAATATTAATTATTAAATGACTTTATTTGATGAAATAATTAAACAACAATATAAATTTAAACATGAATATAAAAAATGTGATATAAAATTAACTGATTTGATAATAATACAAATAAAAGATAATAAAATTTATAATGTAATAGACGGACTGGGTTGGATTCATCCAGAGAGAAAAAAACAATATATAGCTTTAATATCAAATATATTATCAAAATTTAATATAAAAGATGGAAATATAAATATTAATTTGGCAGACCATCCAAGAAGAGGTTGTTTAAATTTTTGTAGAGAAATTAATACAAATTTTTTTCTATTACCAGATTTTAGATTTACATTAAGTGATATTAAACTTGATGAAAACTGGTACGAAGACAAATTTAAAAATTATGATGAAGAAACAAATTATATGACTAATTTACACAGTATATATCCATTTAATAAAAAATTAAATAAATTTTATACTAATTGTATACCTCATGAATCAAAAATAAATTATTTTGTTTATGCTTTAGAAAATAAAGATATATTAAACGGTCATATATATGGTGGTTCTGTACATAAATATAAAAATTTGTCTAAAAACTTTGTTGAAAACTTAAAATTAAATAGTTTAGCTGGTGAAAATTTTCATTATTTTAATGAGCATTTTAAATATAAATATATTATCTATAATGATGGTAATACATTAAGTGATAGAATTAAATTATTACTAAATGTAAATTCGGTTATTATAAAAAAAAAGAGTCCATATGAAGAATTTTATAGTTATTTATTAAAAAATAATATTAATTATATAGAATATCAAAATGAAAATGAATTGAGAAATATACATAATAAATTAGAAAATAATGAAAAAATATCTTTACAAATTATAGAAAATAATAAAAAATTTGTTAATGAAATATTAACATATGATAATATATTAAAATATACTGCAGATTTATTAAATATATTATTATAGATTTTAAAAATTATATTTATTAAAAATATCTTTAGTATGATGAAAATTATTTATTGGTCTATTTACTATAAAATATAATGGATTATAATCTTTAGCACTGTCACTATCATGAAATGTATTTAACATAGTATCTATTTCATCATAATTTAATTTATGCCATTCAATTAATTGAAACCAGCTTTCATGGCTTATTTCAATTTTTTTTATAAAATTAAAATATTTTTTTGGTATAAAAGTCATCATATCATTAACTCTGGGATGTATACCACACTTATGAACTGGTTTAAAGCATATAGAAGGAAATAAAATTTTGTCACTATTTGGATTGAAAATTTCTATAAAATTATCTTTTAAAAATAAATCTATTCTCATACATAATATGAAATCAAATTGATTTATATTATTAATATTATCAATACAATTATGAATTAAATTTGTTTGACCTATTAAGTTTTTATAGTATAAATAGTTTATTAAAAAATCGTTGTATATTTTAATTAAATGATTATCAAATTTTGTTGTATAGCTATTTATACTTACTTTCATATTTATATTTTTCTTTTTTAAACTATCTATAAATTTAATATGTGTTAATGTTGCAGATACTTGCCCTTCAAAAGAAGAATCATCTCCTCTACAGCGAGTTCCTTGCCCCCCAAGTCTAAATGATTCACCAAATAATATAAGTAGTCCGTTTTTCATTATATAGTATATAATGAAAAATATTGAATAATTTATAAATATTAATTTAATTTATTATTTAAAATTAAATTATTTATAAATATATTTATGACATCTCCAGATAGTTTTTGTTTTATATCAACATATAATTCTAGTCATGAATTAGTAGGTATGTTATTGAGTTTATCTATATACCATAACAAATCAAAGGTTTATGGATTAGTAGATACAGAAACATATAATTTGATAACTACATTTGTTCCTAAAATTCAATTACAAATGTTTTTAAAAATATCACTTAATAAATACAGTAATAAAGACAGAACTGTAATGGTTCGAGAAAATATTTGGGATGAATTTCAAATGCAAAAGGCAAATGTCATTAAATATGCATTAGAAAATGAAAAAGATACAATGTTTTTAGATAGTGATATTTTATTTTTAAATCCATTATCATATTTAGATAAGTCAAAAGATTTATGTTTATCACCTCACTACGTGAGAAAATCAAATACTGATGAAGTGGGTTATTATAATGGCGGATGTTTATGGGTAAAAAATAAAAATGTACCAGATGACTGGATTAAATTTACAAAAACATCTAGATATCACGACCAGGCATCAATTGAAGACCTTGCAAGAGTTTATAGTTATCAGGAATTTGGAAAAGAAGTAAATTTTATGCCCTGGAGAGTTTTACTTGCTGATGATCAAAACGAGGTAATAAATTCTATAAATATTAATAATAATAATATAAATATTAATGATAAACCTTTAATTTTTTTACATACTCATTTTGATGACCAACGTTTTATACAGATAAATAATATATTTATTAATATTCTTAGAAAATTAAAACGATATAAAGAATTATTAATTATAGATAGAATTATTTATAAAAAATGGATAATTAAAATACCAAAACAACCACAACAAGGAATATGGAGACATGCAAACGATAGTTTTAGAGAATTAGCATTATTATATAAAAAAAATAATGAAAATGTTGATATTGAATTAACAGATGGGTGTCATTGTATGATTGGAAATCATATATTATTATATGATAGACCAACATTAGAATGGTTTAATCAAGATTTATTAAATACAAGTTTGGTATTATTAGGTAATGGAGATATTAATAAAGAAGGTAAAATATTAAATGAAAATAATGTAAATGTTAAACCGTGGATTTTTTGGCCAAGAAGACCATTTATTATTGAAAAATTTTTAAATAATAAAAAAATAAAATCTTATAATGAGAGAATAATAGAATCAATATTTATTGGTAATATTGAAAATAGTGTACAAAATGTATATAGAAATTCTGAGAATAATTGGAAAGATGTTATAGATTTATATTATTGTACTCATGGAACTCAACATAAATTTTCACAAGAAGAATATTTAGAAAAATTAGCAAATTCTAAATATGGTTTATGTTTAAGAGGGTACGGTTCAAAATGTCATCGTGAAGTAGAGTTAATGGCTCTTGGTGTAGTACCAATTATTACTTCTGAAGTTTCTATAAAATCATATATGGAACCACCAAAAGAAAATATACATTATATTGTTTGCAAAAATCCAGATAATTTAAAAAATATTTTATCAAATATTAGTCAAGATAAATGGGAAAAATTGTCTAAAAATTGTTATGATTGGTATAAACAAAATGTTTATTCAAAAAACAGTTTAAAAATGTTTTTAACAAAAATATTTTACAATTAATAGTAGTTATTATATACATTATAATTATTATACTTATATATATATAAGTATAATTATGAATATAGAATGTAATTGTGAATTTGGTTATGAATTACAATTAGTAATACCATATGCTTATTATTTATATAAAAATGATAAATTAAATAAAACAACTAGTAGTAATATGACAAAAGAATTATATTTTTTTTCAAAAAATCATATAGAAAAATATGAAGAAAGATGCGGAAATCTTCCAAATGTACCAAATAAACATTTACATGTTAAAGAATTAAACTATAAAGAATATCTTCCTCCTCCATATAAATTACATTTTAAAAATAATATTTTTTTATTTAATAAAGAACTTTTAATAATACATAATAAGTTTAATGAAGAATGGAATGGGCCCCCAATAAATTTTATAGATAAAATTACATTAGAAAAAATATTTGATTATTGTAGCAATAAATATACAATTGTTTATTTGCGCGCACAATCAAAAAATATAGTTCCTGATAATTCTAAAATATATGAATTAAATGAATATAATTTACTTGATAAATATAATATAATAGATGGTAATAAATTATTTTCGGAGACAAAAAATAAATATTCTATAAATAATTTTAATCATTTTCAATTATTATTACATGCAAATTGTAATAATTTTGTTTCAGTTCAAGGTGGTACTGCTATATTTTGTAGTTATTTTGGTGGTACAAATATAATTTTTGCAAAAAAAGGAGGGGAATTGGGTTGTGGTTCATATGATGGTCATTTTAAGAAAATGTCAAATTGCAATATATTACATAGTAATGATTATAATAAATTTTTTGAATTAATTAAAAGTAATTTTTAAATAATATAAATTATTTTTATAATAACTTATATTATGTATAGTTCAGATAAATTAAAACAAGCATATGATGATATTATTGAACAACGTAGTCAATTAATAAATTTTAATACTATAATAGAAAATAAAGTAATTAATTTAAATGATATATATAAAAAATTATTAAATAAAAATAGTGAAGAAAATTCTTCAAGTCTAGATTCTTTACATTTTCAAGGTAAATTAATAAATATTCAATTAGAAAATAATAAATATATTTTTAAAATAATAAATAATAAAATATATTGTAATTATTATAAATTATATAAAAATATTTATGATTATATAAATTTAAATTTTAAAGATAATAAAATTTTCCAAGAAATAAATAATGATTATATAATTAAATATAAGGATTTAGATAATGAAAAAGAATATGATATTAAATATACTAATTTGGTTTATCAATATATATTAAAATGTTTGACTTTTATATATTATAAAATAAAAACATTAAATCTAGATATAGAAAAATTGTTGTCTAAGTCATTGGCAGGTTTAAATATTGATAATTATTTAAATCAAATTTATTATGAAAAAGAAGGAATCAATAATAATTTAGATTTATTTTCAAAAACATTAAAAAATTTTAATAAATTACATTTAAAATATTTATTAACTTTTTTTAAAAGCGTTAAACTATTTTATCAACAAATAAATAGTGATATTAATATAGAAATTATAAATAATTTTTCTACAAATAATATAAAAGATTTATCTAATTCTAATTTAAATGATTTTTTAAATCATGTTATACCATTAGATGATATGAGAAAAAATGATTTTAAATATAAAACTGAAAATATATCAGATAGACATAAAGAAATACTTTTAAATTTTGTAAAAAATTTGAGAGAAAAATCTATAAATTCTAATTTAGACAAAGATAAAAATAAATGTAAACAGAATGATAACAATATAAATAATATTA
>CESB01098229.1_pt1 | contig 29254 bp, 24 predicted proteins | sample 531071 | NCBI WGS metagenome assembly CESB01 (sample SAMEA2621259, study PRJEB7988) | marine metagenome | biome: marine biome (ENVO:00000447); feature: surface water layer (ENVO:00002042); material: "saline water (ENVO:00002010), including plankton (ENVO:xxxxxxxx)" | depth 5 m | reverse complement strand
CAACCTCGGCAGCCTCTGCAGCCTCTGCAACACCCGTAACCTCGGCAGCCTCGGCAGCCTCTCAGAAAGAGCAGGTGGTCTCAGGTAGAAAAAGTTCAACGACTTCTTCTCCGGAAAGTAGAGCGAGCACCGTTGAAGCCAACCATAGTTCCATTTCACCGGATGACATGGTATAATTATATAATATCAACACTCTCTTCTTGTATATATATTTTGCTTCGAAGCGTTTTTTTTATAAGATACAAAGCACTTACAGCAGAATAGTGATTGATCATTTGAAATATTTTTAATATACCACCTGTAATACCTATAATTTCGTAAAATGAATTAGAACCTTGGGTTTTAAAAATCCAATAGTTATATAATCCAGTAGTAAGCAAAGAATTGGTAAATATAAGAAACCATGTAAAATAATTTTTAAAAGCTAGTTTAGTTTCCGTATGGATGGCTAAACTAGGTATTTTGTTTTTATCTATAAAAAGATCTTCATAATATAATGGTTTGGTGGAGTTATATGTAACCAAAATAGGAAAGTTATAGTATACGATAAAAGCATCTATAAAAATAATTAAACTGTCTATAGGTATAGGTTTAGCATAAGCAATAAGATAATAGGTCCCTGGAACTAAAAGAAGCAAGGTATATCGTTTTTTATGCATACTTATGCAATTGTCTTCTTCGATTTCGTAGTCATCGGAATTGTTATCTATCGTTTGCATGCTATATATTATAAATCAAGATTATAATCATCATCATCACCCAAATCATCCGTCTTCATGTGCGATATAGTATTCTCTATCGTTAGTGTTTCCGTAGAACAATCTTGTGTCGATTGTTTTTGTTGAAGTAAGTCTTCAATACTACTATCCTCATAACTCATTTCACCAGTAGACGAAGGTTTATAGTTAGACATGTCTAATAGCACTTGAAACGAACTTGTACCATAGTAACCTTGTTGACCACACATGATATTAGCAGATACCCCAGACATTTGATCTAGTTCTCCATGTCGTGCTGCTTTCAAGAACATTTCCGGTGTTTCTTCAAATGACGCTTTTGCCAATGGTCCAATGTCGTCGGAGTTGATACCGTGGCGGAATATAGATATCATTTTAGTGGTAGCGGTCATTCGATCACATAAAAGTCCTAAATGATGTGAATTAATGTATCCATTGTCAAATACCTCTAACAATTCATTATAAATACATTGTCTAGCTGCTTCGATGCCCAATACACGCCGAACTTCTTGAATATCGTTAGTGATTGTTCTAGTTGTGTCGATGAAATCTAAAGCTAGTGTCTCCATTAAGTTAGAACCAACTGTGTCCAATACCCAGGCGTGTTCATTGACAAATTCAGTAGTATCGTTGCGTATATGATTCACTAATTTTCGTAGGATTACCTTTTTGATTTTTTTGGTACCGCGCAATATGATATTTTGTAACAATTGTTCTTGAAATGTTTTCAATAGATAAATATCGTCCATTTGATCTAAGGACTGCGTCTTAACCTTTTTTTTATTTAAGATATTAGGTCTAATCCGCAAGATCAACTCATCGTCGTTATAATCAGAGTAAATACATTTGATATCTTCTTGATGATAATGTTTTAATGCGAAATTGACATCATCCATGGTAATATTTTTATCCAACATAGTTTCTTTATCTAATTCAATGCGAATAATCCATTTACAATCATTTTCGTCATTTGTATCCATACTCAGATTCAAACATTCCTTTACCATGGTCTGAAAGGCATGATATTGCAGAATCATGGACTGATCTCGGTGAACAAGTGTATTTAAATCATCGGGATCAAAGTAGATCTGGATTTGTGATGTAATATCTGCTAATTTAGTATGTTCTAATTGAGTCATAATATGCTTTGCTTTTTCTTGATTTTGTTCTTCAAATGATTTTAAATATATCGTCATGGAAGGATTTTTTACATTGTCTGACAATGATAATATTTCTTCTATACGAGGCACACCACGAGTGACATTTGATTTACTTGCTACACCCGCAAAGTGAAACGTATTCAAGGTAAGTTGAGTAGTAGGTTCACCAATACTTTGTGCAGCAATAATTCCGCACATTTCTCCGGGATTAACAATTGCCTTTTTATAGGTAAGCACAATGGTTTCCAATAACAAGGTAATCGCTCCTTTTGTAAAATGTTGAACAAGTAATTCCCTAGGAGAAAGATGAAAGTAATACATTAACTTAAACAACAAGGTTGGTTTAAAATATTCATTGCTTTCTAGCATACTATAATAATATTCTAATTGATTGTATATCTCCAAGGGCGTAATGTCGGACATGGTCTGCGTCGTTAATTGACATTGATTTTTAATATTTAGTATGATATGCTTAAAGGCAACAGGGATATGAATACTGGTTTCATTTTGGTAATGAAACAATTGTTTCATTATCGATTCCCGGTGTTGAAGCATCAATTCAATATAGAATTTTGATTTTTCTTTTAAACTTTCATGTTCCGCTTTAAATCGTTTTAAGGTACCTTTACTGTATATGGTGGTAAAGATTTCATTTGTAGTAATATCATAAGGAATACTATAATGTGCATAAATGTCATCTATAGTCATTTTACACAATAGCAAGTGTTGATCTTCTACTTTAATAGGATCTATACCATCATCTCCATATTTAAATTGGATAATTTTACCTTTATTGTTTCGTACGGTAGCATCATAACCTACCTTTAAGTCTTCCATGGCTTTAATGAGACGCCGTTGAATATAACCTGTAGTAGAGGTTTTTACCGCCGTATCAATTAAACCTTCACGACCACCCTGCGCGTGAAAGAATAGTTCCGTGGGTTCTAGACCTTTGATAAACGAGTTTTCAACAAAACCGCGTGCTGCAGGCGAATCGTCGAATTTGGTAAAATGGGGAAGAGTGCGGTTGGAGAAACCATAAGGAATGCGTTTACCGTCCACATTTTGTTGCCCCAAACAAGAAATCATTTGAGAAATATTGATATCAGATCCTTTGGATCCAGCGTTAACCATAATAACAAAACGATTGTTTGCATCCAAACTTTCTTTACCAATCTTACCAGCTTTAGAATTGGCTTCGTTTAAGATATTATTGACTTGAGTTTCAAATTCTTCTTGATTGCTTTGACCTGTCGTATTTTCAAATATACCTAAATGGGTTTCATCTATTAGTTTTTTTACATCCTTCTTTTTATCTTGAATGACTTGCGTAATTTGAGAATTCGTATTGTCATCAGCAATTAAATCACTTATACCTACACTATACGAATGCAACTTCATAAATTCATTTACCACATTCTGTAAATAATCTATAAAATCAGATGATTGGACATGTCCTATATCATTATTAATGCGCTGTATCAAACCTGTAGATGAACCACCTAGACAACCTTTGTCTAGTTGTCCTCTTATGTATTTTCCATTTTTGATTTCCATAATATGATTTGACGTTTCTGCATTTTCCCCCGATTTAAATCGTTTTGTTTTTTTATAAATAGAGATAGGAGGAATGATTTCACTTAGTATATCAAAATTAGTCATTTCCTTTTTTTCAAATATCGTTGGGTCTATTTTGGGAACATTACTCAGCAAATTCATAACTCGACGCATGGTATACGCTTTGTTACTGCTGGTAAACAGATAGGAACCAAGTAGCGAATCTTGATAAATGCCTACAATGGAAGAGTTCGATGCCGGTGATATCAATTGATAAGGTACGGCTGCCAACTTTCGCAATTCTACTTCTGCTTGTTCATCCTGAGGCATATGCAAGTTCATTTCATCACCATCAAAATCAGCGTTGTATGGTTTTGTACAACCGACATTTAAACGAAACGTATCTCCTTTTTCCATTATTTTTACAATATGACACATCATACTCATGCGGTGTAAAGTAGGTTGGCGATTAAACAGTACCGCATCGCCATCCATCATATGACGATGCACCGTATCACCTATTTCTATTTTAATAGCATTACGATCTGCGTAATTTAAGGAGATGTGTTCTCCATTTTTTTTTTGAAGTATTTTTGCTCCTGGATATTCATTTGGTCCTTTCTTTACTAAAGCACTTAAATAGGATTTATTTCTAGTATTTACCTTTATTGGTTTAGTAATGTTCATGGCAATCTTTTTTGGTACTCCTAATTGGCGAATCGAGATATTTGGATCTGGAGTAATCACAGAACGAGCACTAAAATCTACACGCTTCCCCATTAAATTACCTCTTACACGACCGGTTTTACCATTTAAACGTTCTTTGATGGATTTCAACGCGCGTCCTGAACGTTGAGCGAATGCTGCCACACCCGGGATCTTGTTGTCAATCATGGTTGCCACAAAGTATTGTAGTACGGTGGTCCAATCATTTATAATATTTGATGCGGCATTTTGCGCTATTTTATCGTGTAATGTTTTATTTGTTTTAATGATATTGACTAATATATGCGATATATCATCTTCGCTGCGTTGTTGCGCATCATGCTTGACGGATGGACGCACGGAAGGCGGCGGAACCGCTAATACCTGGCACACCATCCACTCTGGTCTAGACCATGTAGGATTAAATCCCATGAAATCCACGTCATCATTTGAAATATTTCTAAAAATCTTAATAACCATTTCTGGGGTAATCATTTTAGTTAATTTAGATGTATCAGATACGACGGTATCTACATTAGACCATTCCGCAAATATAGTACCAAGACCCTCTTTTTTTAGTTTGTCGGGTTGTTTGCAGCCACAACCATCTTCATTACATTCACCGCAACGTTTTATTTTACTGGCTAAACTAAATATTTTATTCCATCGTTTTTCAGGTCCATCATGAAGTAAATAGGCATATTTCGTTTTACTAATAAGCAACTTGCTACACTTCAAACAAACCACACGTAAAATCTTTAAAACTGTATTTAAATATTGAATGTAAAACACGGGTCTCGCTAATTCTATATGTCCAAAATACCCAGGTGTTTTAATATAATCTAGACCATCCGTAGGACACAACAATCCTGGTTCAAGAACACCCATTCTTGGATCAAACAATCCACCAATAACAGGTTTATTATTGATATATGTGTCTCTTGAGGTTACCTCTGCTACGGAATTTTTTCTAATTTCCTCAGGAGACAAAATACTAAATTGTATACCAATAATTTTTGCTGCTTTTACATGTTCGGCCATTATTTATCTATATTATATTGACATTCTTTTATTTCAATTTTTAAAAAGAATATTGTAAATTGAAATAAAAGAATCTCAATACTCTACACACAACACCATGCCGAAAACAAGTGCTGCCGATTCAAAATACAATCTTCGCTCGAAACCAACGGATTCCTTGAAGAAAAAAGGGGATGATGATGATAATTTCCCGGAAGATGTAGAGAAATTATCACCGGAAGAATATCAAAAGCTTTTGGCGAAACTATTCCCTTCTAAATATATGCAAGATAAAGTAAATAAACAAGATGGAGAAAAAAAAGACACGGAGGAAGAAAGTGACGAGGAAGAAAGTGACGAGGAAGAAAGTGACGAGGAAGAAAGTGAGGAAAGTAGCGATGAAGAGGATGATAGAAAAACGGATAAAATCAATATTATTCTAACAATTGGCGGTGCTGAACAAGAAGATAGTGACAGCGACAGTGATTATGAAACTGTAAGTGAGGACGAAGATGACTATGATGACTATGACGACTATGAAGAGGAAGAATCCTATGAAGACTATAGTAAAAAGGAGTTGCGTTCGGAACTAAGATCGCGTGGTATAATATATAAAGGAGGATCAAAAAAAGAGATGATTGAACTACTAGAGGAAGATGATGAAATTCCCTATGAAGAATATAGTAAGGAAGACTTACGTGATACTTTGAAAATACGTGGAATCAAATGTAAAAAGGGAGCAAAAGAAAAGGAAATGATTAAACTTTTGGAACAAAATGACGCAGAAGAAGCAGTAAAAGAAGTAAATAGTATGTTTAACAAAAAGAGACCTTCTAGTGCAAAATCTTATAAAAAAAGTGGTCGCGGTCATGCCGATGCCGCCGATGCCGCCAATGCCGCCAATGCCGCCGATGCCGCTGATGCCGATGCCGCTGATGCTTTGTTGGAGATGAAACACGGAAAAAAGGAAAGTCTTTCGGACAATCATGTGTTAAAACAGTTCAAAGAGTTGGCGGAAAAATTAACAGGACAAGATCGTAAAAACAAGTTGTTGGGAAAAGCAAAAACGCATATCGAGTGCATGGAAAAGGAAGTAGAAAGAGAGAAAAAGCGTAGAGAGAAAAAGGAAAAAGAAAAGAACTGTAAAACCTTTAAAAAAATGATGAAAGGTAAAACCTTTATGGATGACAAAAAATATTTTGAAAAAATGGAATTAGAACAACAAAAAAAGGTAATTGAAGAATTTGAAAAAGTAAACGATAATTACAATCAAACCGTACCTTATCGATTTCAAGTACTACAATCCACTATACCTCATATGCATAAATATTCGGCTATTAAAAAGATCAACACATTGCGCTATATGACTCCTGGTGAAGGTGAATATTATAAACTAAAATATTGGGTGGATGGTTTTATGCGGATTCCATTTGGCGAATCAAAAAACCTTCCTTTGGTGATTGAAGACGGTATCGATAAAACACACGAATTTATGTTTCAAGCCAAACAAATACTTGACGATGCCGTATATGGATTGGATGATGCGAAAATGCAAATCATGCAAATGATAGGTCAACTAATTACCAATCCAAAATCCGTGGGTACAGCCATCGCCATTAAGGGTCCCATGGGAACCGGTAAAACTACTTTGGTACGTGAAGGGATTAGCAAAATTCTTCAACGTCCTTTTGCGTTTATTGCTCTAGGTGGCGCAACCGATAGCAGTTTTCTAGAAGGGCATTCCTATACCTACGAAGGGAGTAGTTGGGGGAAAATCGTAGATATCTTGATGCAAAGCAAGTGTATGAATCCAGTGTTCTTCTTTGATGAATTGGACAAGGTAAGTGACACACCAAAAGGAGAAGAAATCATTGGCATCTTGACACATTTGACAGACACAAGTCAAAACACACAATTTCATGACAAATACTTTTCTGAATTGGACTTTGACCTAAGTAAAGCATTGTTTATCTTTAGTTACAATGATGAAAGTAGGGTTAATCCCATTCTTCGTGATCGTATGTATCGCATTCAAACCCAAGGGTATGAAACAAAGGATAAGCAGATTATTACAAAGCAGTATATGGAACCAAAAATATATGAAAGTGTTAAAATGAATAAGGGTGATGTAGTCATAGAGGATGACACCATAAAGCATATCATTGAAAAATATACGGACGAAGAAAAAGGTGTAAGAAATTTGAAACGGTGTTTAGAAATTATTTATACAAAATTGAATTTGTATCGATTGATGAAACCAAATTCACAATTGTTTAAAGAAGAAAAATCCTTGGAAGTACAATTTCCATTTACAGTAACAACAGAGATAGTGGATAAACTTATTAAATCCACTGATAAAGTGGAAAAAACATATTTAAACTTTTATATCTAAAAAAAATATTCTTATATTTATAATGAATGATATTGATGTATTTGTAATAGCTGGCGGCAAATGTGGTAGTAGTTCGCTTAAGAAAACATTTAATAGAATGGCTTTTAAAACAATAAAAGCGCATAATCCCACTTGTTTTAAAAATCAATTTGGTTATAAAGGATTTTTTGAGACTATTATAGAATCCAGTAAGAATAAAAAACTATTAATACTAGATGCTTATAGAACGCCTATAGAACGAAAAATATCTAGTTTTTTTAACAATGGCGAACAAAAAATACCTAATTTTCTTTCTATGAGCACAAAAGAACTAATAGATGTATTTAACAATGAATATTTATATCATATAGAGGAAATGCATATCATTAATGAGGTATATAAACGATTACATATACCTCAAACAGTATCCTATGATTTTCATCGTAAATATTTATACCAAAGACATAAAAATTTAATTATTGTAAAATTACACTATAGTGATATTAAGAACTGGAGTAAACGTTTAACAGACATATGTAAAATGCCAATTAGAATGCAAAGTGATAATATTACTAATAATAAGAAATATTATAGTAAATATCAATCCTTTTTAGAGGAATACAAGGTACCAAAAGCATATATTAATGATACATTAATAAATGATCAGGAATTTTTAAAGTATCAGACACCTGAACAACAAAAAGCATATATAGATATGTGGTTAAAGAAATCCTATTAATTATGATCATATGTTGAGTTTGTTTCGTAAAGAAATTCAACAATGCATAAAAGAAAGATCTATACTTCATATACCTCAATTACCTTTAACGGTTGAACAAACGAACACTTTATGTGAGTTATTGAAATCAAATGTTGAAAATGACAAAGACAAGTCCTTTCTTTTATCTTTATTTACCAATCATATCGTTCCGGGTGTAGACGAAACAACTTATGTAAAAGCACAGTTTTTAAATGATATCTGTTCTAATAAGATAACGTCACCTATCATCCATAAAGAAAACGCTATTTTTTTATTGGGTACCATGCAGGGCGGATACAATATACCTATACTACTCAATGAACTTAAAGATCATGAATATGGATATCACGCTTATAAAGCCTTAAGTAAAAATATATTATTATTCGATCATTTTTATGAAGTAGAAAAACAATATAAAGACGGAAATGTATACGCACAATTAGTACTAGAATCTTGGGGAGATGCACATTGGTTTAAACGTGCATCTCCCCCCCCAGATTTGGTAAAACTTACGGTATTTAAAGTGGATGGCGAGACAAATACCGATGATTTATCTCCAGCGCAAGATGCTTGGAGTAGACCCGATATTCCATTACACGCGCGCTCCATGTTGAAAACGCCGCGTCCCGGAATAATCCCCGATAAAGATTTTGAAATCGGTCCTTTACAACTAATAAAAGATTTGAAAAAACTGGGAAATCCTATTGCATATGTGGGTGATGTAGTAGGAACTGGATCCAGTCGTAAGAGTGCTACGAATAGTATCATGTGGCATTTTGGCGAGACGATCCCCTATGTTCCTGGTAAAAAAAGAGGAGGTTATTGCTTAGGAGGGAAAATTGCCCCCATTTTTTACAATACCATGGAAGATAGCGGAGGTTTGCCAATCGAAATGGATGTAACTACAATGGAGACGGGTCAAGAAATAGTGCTAGATTTAAAAGAAAAAACAACCCGTGATTTTTATTCAGGTAAACTATTGTGTAAGTGGGATTATAAATCAAACAATATATTAGATAGCGTACGCGCAAACGGTCGCATTAATCTTATTATCGGAAAAACTCTTACGGATAAAGCAAAACAAACGTTAAAGGATACTTCGGCATCCGTTTTTATAGACGTGAATCCAGGTAATCTAGATAAAACATCCAAAGCATACACCCTTGCACAAAAAATGGTGGGGAAAGCATGTGGGAAAAAAGGAATTCTGCCAGGTACCTACTGCGAACCTATCGTGACTAGCGTAGGATCTCAAGATACCACCGGACCAATGACTAGAGACGAATTAAAAGATTTAGCGTGTTTAGGGTTTAGCGCTGATTTAGTCATGCAATCCTTTTGCCATACCGCCGCTTATCCTAAACCAGTGGATATTATTACACATACTACATTACCGGATTTTATTAAAAATAGAGGCGGAATAAGTCTTAAACCGGGTGATGGTATTATTCACAGTTGGTTGAATCGCATGCTTCTACCCGATACAGTTGGTACGGGCGGTGATTCTCATACACGTTTCCCTATAGGCATTTCCTTTCCAGCGGGTTCTGGTCTAGTGGCGTTTGCGGCTGCAACCGGAAAAATGCCGTTGGATATGCCGGAGTCGGTTTTAGTGCGATTTCACGGCGACATGCAACCGGGTATTACCCTTCGAGATCTAGTACACGCCATACCGTATGTAGCAAAACAACGAGGTTTATTAACCATAGGTAAGCAAAATAAGATAAATGTCTTTAATGGGAAGATTATAGAAATCGAAGGATTACCAGATTTAACATGTGAACAAGCATTTGAATTATCCGATGCTTCCGCAGAACGTTCGGCTGCTGGATGTACGATTAAACTTAACAAAGAACCTATTATTGAATATCTACAGTCGAATATTGTACTTTTGCGGTGGATGATTCGAGAAGGTTATGGTGACGTGAATTCCATAGAACGTCGCATTACACGAATGGAAGCGTGGATTAAAGATCCTGTATTGATGGAAGCAGATAAAGATGCACATTATGCAACCATTTTAGATATAAACTTGCAAGAGATTACCGAACCTATTTTATGTGTCCCCAATGATCCGGATGATGCGGTACTTTTATCAGAGGTTACTGGCGAGAAAATAGAGGAAGTGTTTATTGGTAGTTGCATGACGAATATTGGACATTTTCGTGCAACTGGAGATTTATTGCAACAAGATAATGTCCAGTTGAAAAGTAAACTATGGATAGCACCGCCCACAAAAATGGACGAGCAACAACTAAAGGATGAGGGATATTATGACATCTTTCGTAACAAAGACACGACATTAGAAATGCCTGGGTGCTCGTTGTGTATGGGCAATCAAGCGCGCGTAGAAGATAATGCAACGGTTTTATCTACTTCTACGCGTAACTTTCCAAATCGTCTAGGTAAAGGAGCAAATGTGTATTTAGCGTCGGCTGAATTGTCGGCAATTACTGCGATAGAGGGAGAAATACCAAGTGTAGCAACGTATAAAGAGTATATGCGTATGGTAGATGAAAACAAAGACAAGGTGTATCGGTATATGAATTTCCACACCATGCAAAATTATGTAAAGTAAATATATAGATGGTGAAAAAGAAATGGTTATCTTGTAAAAAAGCAATAAATACTAAAAAATTTAAAGAGTATCGGGAAAAACTAAAGAAAATACATTATCAAGATTATAAAAAGTATTGTAAACCACTGACGAAAAAAAAACACAAGTATTACTATAAGGGTTTTGATAAGGGTAATCATAAAGCATCTACATTACTTTGTAAAGAGAAATTAGATGTATTTGATGTAAATAAAAAATATAATTTACGAGAACCTAAAAATAAGCATCGAATTCCTTTATCCTATTGGAAAGACAAAACTAAAAAAATACGTCATATAAATAAATTTTACAATTCGATTGGACTATTATGCAATGATAGGGATAAAAAGACATCTAGGAAAAAAAGTAAAACTACGTAATGTGTGTCACAAATTGATACACTAAAACTACATATATACTAACAGTAAATGGATATGAACAAATATTTAGAAGGATTTATGGACAGTGAAGCAGCGGAATATCCTTTGGTGGATATGACAAGTGTCGTATGTATAGCAGAATGTATAGATCAAGGATATTCCCTTGAACAAGTAAAACTAGAAGTTAATAGTAAACAGTTATCTAATACATATACCGCAATCATGATGTCTGATTTTAGGGCAAGAGAAAAAGAAAACTTAATCAAAAAGGTTGAAACCTATAAAGGTATTTATAGATTTCAACTGTCGGAGGAGGATGATCCAGAGGAAAATATGATATATGCCGCGTTCCCTGATCCTGTAAGTGCATTTCAATTTAGTAAACACGCATAAGCATAGTTGATAGTGATTTCGTAAAACATATAGAAAAATAGAATTTCCAATATTTATTCACAGGATATGGTTTTTTTTCAGAGCGTAATTTTACACTAAGTCAGTGTTTTAAATGTTCAAAGGTCTAAAAATGAAATATTAATTAAATTGTAAAACTGTAGGCAATTATCATTATCGTGTAATGGTATTAAAGTAAACAGTAAGCTTTTAGTTATCATCGTTAAATTATAAAAATCATCTTCAGAGTATAATGTTATAAAATAATTCTTAAATAAGTCAATGATAGATTTTTGATATGTAAGATTTATTTCTTTATGTAATAAAATATTGTCATAACCAATTAAAGATTGATATAACTTAGCCCAATCATATAACCAATCACCATATATAGTAAGTTCGGAGCCCATTTTACCTCTCATATCAATAAATTTTATTTTATTGTATTCATTTATTATTATATTAGTTAAAACAGTATCTCCGTGTATTACGCTAAGTTTACCTTTTTTAGATAGTTCATAATCTTTTAGAAAAGTATTTATTTCATTAAATACTTCGTAGTTATTCTGAAATGGACTATAATCATAGGAAGCATATCTTTTATGTAATTTTTTTGAATAATTTTCATAAATATTTATAGTAGTTTCTTTATTGCATTTACACGATTGTATTCTTTTTATTGAATCCATTATTGATGTTAGCATGTCTACTGTTAATAACCCGGATACATATAAAACTGATGTAGTTAATCCGTTTATTTTTTCTATTTCATACCATGTATTAGTTTTATCGTAATTTATAAACAATGGAAACATATCTTTTATTTTATTTGGTATATTTTGATAATAGTAAATTTCACCCGATAAATCATCTGATTTTTTTTTATATATTTCTATAAAATTACTATTTAATTGATTAAAATCTCTCGGTTTTATAGTATCCATATAAAACCCTAACTCTTTTTCCATATTATCAAAACAATTAAGTGCTAAATCATCGATGTAGACATCTGCTTGAGGTTTACCAAAATAAATTTCATCATATGGAATTGAAAACTTTTCTAACGTATCAAAAGTAATTTTACCAATGTCAGTCATTAATTTACCCGTATTTCCATGATGTGAGTTCATTGTCCTTGCTGTATAAATTATTATAGTATGACCAAATGATTTTAAATATTGCAGATAATTAATATTTTTAACAATCGGTTCAACTGTAGTATAATCTCCCGTGACTTTAGGAAATGTAACTAACGTATTATCTAGATCAAAACAAATTCTCATTTCATCCAAATTATTGGATAAATTCAAACATGACTTTTTTGGAAAGTTATTATAAAAATATTTGAGTTGTAAAGGAGTACCTAAACATATATATTTTTTTTTAGGTATTTCAATGGCACGAAATACATGATTGTCGTTTAACATTTCCTTTATAACAGTAGATGTATAGAAATCCTCTTTTTGTTTACTATTATTATCAATTATACTTTGAGTATATTTGAGTAATTCTTTATAAGAAGTAAATGCATATCCTCCACAACACGAATAGTTAGACATTTTATCTTTTTCGTGGATGTTAATTATTTGCTTTTCCTCATTCATTTCGACACAAGAATGCAATGATTGTTCATTATTATCATTGAATATTAATATAGAATTTGTATAATTCCATAAACTGATAATATCCATTAAATAAAAATTATCAGCGTCTAATGATAGTATAGGTTGATCATTAAGACTTAAATGTGATAATGCAATATTCAAAGTTTCCGCTACTCCTCTAGTAGGATTTTCCAACATATGAAATCTAAAGTTAAGAGACGGAAATGTTTTACACATTAAATCCTCGAAACGATATTGTAAATATTCTTTATTATAAGGAATGTATATTATAGTATCTTTATTAATAGTAAGTGATTCAATCAACCAAAATAATAAAGGTTTTCCAAAAATTTTTATTAATGCCTTTGGTCTAGTATAGTTATGTATTTTAAATCTTGAATCAATTCCATCTAAAGGTATCACTATAATCATATATAAAATATATATATATATAAATAAATGAAAAAATATTTAGATTTATTTAGGTTTATTTTGTTATTATAAAATGTTTAAAAAACTTAACCTTTATAATTTTGCAAATACAATAGATAAACTTATAGTAAAACATGCATAAGCATACAGGATAGTGATTTCGTAAAAAATATAGAAAGTTAAGAGTTGTATATGTTATATGGATAGTTATTCTGATATAACGATTAATCCTATTATAGAAACTATGTTTAAAGGAACCGATAAAATGGACAATATCTCTTTATTGGAAAAAATAACATTAAACGCAGATAAAAATTTATTACATTGGACTTGCCCGATATGCTTTGATGAAATAACCATGGATGGAATGATAATAGCGTGTCCTTACACGTGTGGTCATTTATGTTGCTTTCATTGTTTAGAAGATGAATGTAGAATTATTAAAAAAAACAGAGGACTTCCGTCTAAAACAATTAGGTGTAGTTTATGTAGAGCACGACCTAACGGAAATTGGATACATAATTATAATATAAAAACGACACCTTTAGTTTACAAGGGTATTACATTACATATATGCGATGCAGTAGTTTAATTAGATTTTTTATCTGCTTTTATATATGATAAAAAATATAGATGGTACAACATTACAGCCTTGCTCGTTTCAGCCAGTGACGGGATATCAGCGTAAAGGTTATTGTTATCATAGTAAAGAGGATGCAGGAAAGCATTTAGTATGTGCAAAAATGGATAAACGTTTTTTAAACTACACTAGGTCAAAAGGAAATGATCTTAGTGGTGTAGTGCGTCAAGGAGACAACTGGTGTTTATGTGAAGATCGTTATTATCAAGCCTATAAAGCAGGTAAAGCACCTAAAGTAATCAGAAACGCGACACACGGCAAAGTATTACACCTTTGAACATTTAAAACGCCGATTTTACACCTTTGGAAATTTAAAATGCCGACTAAAAATTAATATATATATATATATAAAATGTTTGAATATATTTTCACAATTGGTTGTTTTGATAAATTACATAAGGGTCATATAAAATTATTAGAAGGTATGCAAAAACATACTGAAAAAATTATTGTAGGATTACATGATAATAATAGTATTGAAAAACTAAAAAATATTTCTGATATTGATTCTTATGATAATCGTAAAAAAAATTTAGAAAAAATTTTTCTAATATATAAATATAATGTATTTTATTCGGGATGAAACAAAAAAAGTAATTTTTGGATGGTCTGCAAAATGCGGATGTAGTCATATAAAAATGATATATAAATATTTAACAAAAAATATTATTGATTTTGACAAAAGTCATATTGGAACATATAATCAACTTGGTTTTATAGATGATAGTTATACTATAATAATAATCATTAGAAATCCTTTTTTGAGATTGATATCTGGATTTCTTGATAAATATAGAATTAATGGTGAATTTCGAAATAAATGGGAAACTAAAAAAGTTTTAAATTTTAAAAATTTTGTTGATGAACTAGTAAATAATAGTAAATTTATCGATAAACATCATTTCACTCCTCAACTTTCGGAAAAATGGAATGATAAAATATATAGTCATAAAAATTTAATAATATATGATTTGGATAATATAGATTATAGTTTTTTAGAAAAACTATATAATAAAAAAATTCCTAAAAATATTTTAGATTATAGAGGAAATTTTAGAACAACAGAAATGAAAAACGAAAAAGTTATATTGAAAGGAAATATAAGGGTATATGAAATAGAATTAGATAAACATGAAATAGGTTCACATTATTCATATGACCTGTATTATAATAAAGATATTCAGAGAAAAGTATTATTATTCTATAAAAAGGATTTTGACTTTTTTACAAAACATGGTTTTAATTATTCAATATCTATTGTAATATAATTTTCAATTAAATATTTTTTTTCATTATTTGTTAATGATTTATAAGATGGACCCGGACATAAAACAACTATATTTTCATTTTTAAATAAATTTTGTAAATTTTCTAATATTTCAATATCATTTATGAAATAAGACATACATACATATTTTTTTTGATCTTTTTGTGGATTATCTTTAACATATATATTACTACTAAATAAATTGTCTACATTTTTAATTTCAATAATAAATTTTTTTTTTAAAGTATTTAATATTTTTTTTCAATATTATTAAACTTAATTTTATTATCAAATATATAATTCATTTTATATATATTTATATATTTTTTGATAAAAATGTATATCGATATATGAATTTTCACACCATGGAGGATTATATAAAATAACGATTAATATATATATGCAACAAAATATAAATGGAACAACATTACAACCATGTTCCTTAAAACCTATGACTGGTTTTCAACGAAAAGGGTATTGTTATGATAGTCTAGAAGATACAGGTAAACATTTGGTATGTGCAAAAATGAATAAACGTTTTTTAGATTATACTAAATCACGTGGCAATGACCTTAGTAGTGTAGTTAAAGAAGGTGATAATTGGTGTTTATGTGAAGATCGATATCATGAAGCATATAAAGCGGGTAAAGCACCAAAAATAATTAAATCTGCTACCCATAAAAAGGTACGAATAATGAAAGGAGGTAAAAAAACTAGAAAGCAAACTTTTTTATATCATCCAGATAATCCCGATAAATCGTTTGATGTGTATATTAATAAAAATCCAAAAGATACTATTCCTATTCAATATACTACTGTAAACGATGTTAAAAAAACTATACAAAAATTAGAAAAGTTATATAAAACGGGAAAATATCCCCATAAACGTATTTGGCAGGTAGCAATGATTATGAAAGTACGTTTACAAGCAATACTAAAACACCACAAAACGCGATATCCTAATGCAAAACACGTAAAACAGCGTTATCAATTGGCGAAACATTACTTAGATTTTTTATCAAAGCGCACGGAAACCGATATAAAAACAAGAAAGAAACTAGTGTTTCGTAAAAATCCATAAATTGACTTGAATGGAATAGATATCTGATATAGCAAATGTACAATGAAATGTACCATTGCCTTATGCTTATTTATGACTCTCGCGCATTCTACTTTGGCGTTTCCACAGAAAAGTCCTCTTCAACTTAAAAAATATCGTGTAAAGTATAAATTAGTAAAAAAAAACGTAAGTAGGACTGTGATTAATCGTGTAAGAATCATAAGTAGAAATCAAGAGGAAATAGTAGATCGTAGTGTTTCCTTGTTTTATGATAACATGTTGACGGATTTATTAGGTATTGCAAAATTATATAACTTAATCAATGATGAAAGTCAAAGTTATTTCTATATCGTAGGGTATGAATTTGCTTGGTTTGCCTTTAAGGTATTAAAAAACAATGTAAATGATGTAAAATTTGATATGGATACCGAAGAATCTCAAATATTATTTGAGCAATTGATTATAAATGTGATTTTGTATGTGGGTATTAAAAATATAGTATTTAAGAATATATTTCATATTATTTCCAATTAATCAAGAAAGTATCCCCCGATTTATCCCAGAAATAGCGAAAAAAAAGGGATTTGCTCAAAAAAGTCTTGAAAAAAGGGGATAAAAATATATTCATTAAGAATATATAATGTTTCTAGTAAATAAACGATGCTTTACTACTGATAGTACTAGGTTTTACATAAAAACATTTAACAAAATTTCAGAGACTGGTTTAAATTGTTTCTCAAATACTAGATACGCCATGACTAAAGATACGAATGAACATGCTATTATGCTTAGATCGCACGTATTGAAAAAATCAGATATATCAAAAAGTTGTATAGCGATAGCAAGGTGCGGTTCTGGTACTAATAATTGTAATGTAGACTTGATGACATCGTTAGGTATTCCTGTTTTTAATACGCCCGGTGCAAATGCAAATAGTGTAAAAGAATTAGTGATGTGTGCAATATTACTTTCATCAAGGAATATAGTAGAAGCAGTAAATAAAGTAAATAATGTATATAACACTACTATAGACGATATACATGATAAAATAGAACAATTAAAATTTGAATTTTTAGGTAAAGAAATAAAAGGAAAAACGATAGGTATTATAGGATTAGGGGATATAGGTAAAAAAGTGGCTGATATATCAGAATCGTTTGGAATGAATATAATTGGATATGATCCTAATCTAACACTACAAAGTGCATTGCATTTACCAAAGAATATTGAAATTGCTGATAGTATCACCAAGGTTATGGAACTGTCGGATTATATCACTATCCATGTTCCGTATAATAAAGATACAACTTATCATTTGCTTGATAATGATAGTCTCTCCGTAATGAAACAAGATGCGACTTTATTAAATTTTTCCAGAGATGAATTAATAGATACCAAATCGTTAAGTGTATTAAAAAAAAGTGGAGCGTGGAAGGGGAAGTATGTATCTGATTTTCATAATGATCATATGAAAGAGTTTAATGATAGTATAATAATTCCGCATTTAGGTGCATCTACAGTAGAAGCGGAAAGTAATTCAGCGGTTAATGCAGCAAATACATTAAAATCGTATCTTGAGATAGGCGAAATTACGAATTCAGTAAATTTTCCTAGTATTAAACCCTATGCGTGTAGTGAATTACATACTAGATTATCTATAGTAAATAATAATAAACCAGGTGTGTTAAATGGTGTAATGAATGTATTTAATAAATATACTATAAATGTTGAGCAACAATTATCAGTTTCAAATGATAGAATAGCGTATAATATTATTGATATACAACCAAAACCAAATAATTTAATGACTATTGAATCTATACTACCAGAAATTAATTTAATTAATAATGTAGTAAGAACACGTATAATTAAATAAAGTATTTAAACATAATAGTTTAGAGTTAATTATATAATGTCTGCATTTAAACAGGGATATGCTTTTGTGTTGAAATCGATTAAGAAAGACCAATCCTTAAAACCTGTAGTAGATACCCTAAAAGATAAAACGTATATTGTATCCGGATCTACACGTGGAGTAGGGTTAAATATTGCTACTAAATTAGCCGAACAAGGTGCGAACGTGGTAATCACAGGAAGAACCACAAAGCCGCATCCAAAGTTAGAGGGGACGTTGACAACCGCGAGGGATTCAATTATTCAAGCAACCCAGAAAAAGAATTCATTGTCAGTGCCATGCGATATACGTGCGGGTAATTGTTTGGCGTTGCCGTGTGACATACGAAAAGAAAAGGATATTCATTATGTGATACAGCGAACGTTATATAATTTTGGATCCATAGACGGTGTGGTGTTAAACGCCAGTGCATTGTCGTTGAAAAACACCTTAGATCAAACAAAAAAAGAGATAGATTTGATGTCATCGGTCAACATTAATGGAACGTATTTGTTTGGACAAGCCGCATTACGAAAAATGACTACGGGGCATATGATTATTGTAGCCCCGCCGATTGACATGTTGTATACAGATGATTGGTGGGTAAACCATATGTATTATTCCATGTCGAAGTTTAACATGTCGTTGATGGCAAAATTCTGGAACAAAGAATTTCCGGATGTAGCGGTAAATACGCTTTGGCCGCGCACTACTTTGGATACTGCACCGGTTCGTAATATACTTGGTGGACAAGAGATGGTAAATATATCAAGAAAACCAGATATTATGGGTGAGGCGGCCATGCGTATATTTAAGACGGATCCTAGTAAGTGTCAAGGTAAACAGTATATAGATGATGAAGTATTGGCGAGTTTGGATATGGATGTAGAACAATATCGTATCAATAAGAGTGTTAAAGAAAAGGAGTTGATGCCAGATTTTTTTTGTTAAAACGGTATAAATATAATGTGTATACTAATATAGATGAGAACCTTATCTTCTTTATTAGTACAAAATTTTCAGGCAAATATAAAGGCACATGCATTGGCTAGAAAGGTGAATGGGGGTTGGCAGTGGACTACACGCGAAACGCTTTTACACAATGTGTATTATTGTCGTGAGATATTAAAGCAAGAAAATATCAATCGAGGCGATCGTGTTGCTTATAAGGGTGACAATTCTGTAGAATGGGTATCATGGAATGTGGCGTGTAATTCTCTTGGCGCCGTATGGGTTCCAATGTATGCAAATCAAAACATGGATTATTGCAATCATGTTCTAGAAGATAGTGGTGCTTCTGTATGTATCACGGATGATATAAGTCAGAATTTTTTAAGTACAAAGACTATGACGAACAGTATTGTAGAAGTTCCGGAAGCATGTAACACTATAGACTTTGTGGATAATGATATAGCGACGTTGATATATACATCGGGAACAACCGGATCACCGAAAGGTGTAATGTTATCCAATGAGAATATACTATCCAATATAGATACAATACAAAATCGTTTCCATGACATGCAAGCGACTTTATCTTTGAATATATTACCTTGGGCGCATATTTATTCGCAGACGTGTGAGTTGTATTATAATTTATTGAATGACAATCGTATCGCAATTGCATCAAGTAGAGAGAATTTTATCAAGGAATGTGGTGAAATACAGCCTGAATCTTTGTATATTGTACCACGAGTATTGGAAATGGTAAAATCTAAATTGGATATTATAGATATTCCTTACGTAAGAACACTAATACCATTTGCATTACACAGGATTTTTGGTAGTAGATTACAGGTTATTTTTACGGGTGGTGCTAAATTACAACCAGAAACACGCGATTTTTTTAAAGCACAAAATATATTGATATGTGAAGGATATGGATCAACCGAATTGTCTCCCATGGTTTGCGTCAATCATATGAATGATCCGCGTAATGAAGAGAGTATAGGCAAATTATTAGATGGTATTGTAGGTGAAATTGTAGACGGCGAATTACAGATAGCAGGACCAAATGTCATGCAAGGGTATTGGGGTCAGGCGGAAGCAACCGAAAAGGTATTGGTAGAACGAGAGGGGAAAACATGGTATAAAACGGGAGATGCAGCGAGACTAGAGGATGGATATGTGTATTATGAAGGAAGGATAGGAGATAATTATAAATTGAGTAATGGAAAATTTGTGAATGTAGATGCGGTGGAGGCAGTAGTAAAAAAGCATATAAAAGGAATGGTTGTAGTATTTGGCGAGAATAAGGACTATAATGAGTTGATAACGGATCAAAAAGCGGTTACCCCGGGTGCATTACGTATGATAAATAATCAGTTGGAGAGTTATTTAAAAATCAAACAAGTGCATTATTTGCCGACGGAAGAATGGGCGCATTATTTAACGCCGAAGATGAGTATAAAGCGTAAAGTGTTACTAACAAATAAGGTTATAAAATGATATTTATTTTCTATAGAAATAAATATAATTATGACAAGAGTATTGAAAAACATAGTCAACGGCAACCGGTTAGCAACTAAACAGTATAAAGACATAGCAAATGTATTAACCGGTCAAATAAATCATAAAGTTCCCGTTACTTCTACAAATGAATTGATACCTTTTATAGAGTCTATTAATGCTGTTCCGAAAAGTGGATTACACAATCCATTTAAACAACCGGAAAGATACCAAATGTTAGGTCGTGTGTGTTTTAATACGGCACACGCATTACACGAAAAAGAGATACAACAACAAATAATAGATGAAATCATTACGGTAACAGGAAAAACCGAGCAGCAAGCTCAAGGCGAATTACAAGTAACAAGAGCCTTTTTAGAAAACTTTTCTGGTGATCAAGTAAGATTTTTAGCAAAAGGGTTTACGACGCCAGGAGATCATTTAGGTCAAATGGCGAATGGATTTCGTTGGCCGTATGGAAGTGTAGCTATAATATCACCTTTTAATTTTCCCCTAGAAATACCATTGTTGCAACTCATGGGTGCTCTTTTTATGGGCAATAAACCGCTTTTAAAAGTGGACTCTAGAGTCTCTTTAGTCATGGATACCATTCTTACACTACTGCACGCAAATGGATTACCAGAAGAAGACGTAGATGTCATACATTGTGATGGCGAAATCATGCACACAGTATTAGTTGACTCGCAGTTAAGAATGACACAATTTACCGGATCTAGTAAGGTAGCTGAGTTATTATCCAAACAATTAAGTGGTAAAATAAGAATAGAAGGTGGAGGGTTTGATTGGAAAATCATAGGAAACTGTAAAGGGTTAGATCACGATACGGTGTGTAAAGTGTGTACGAAAGATGCATATTCGTTTAGTGGACAAAAATGTTCAGCGCAGTCCATGGTATTTTTAGATCATTCTTGGGATGTAAACCGATTTAAAGAAAAGGTAAAAGAATTGGCATACAAAGAAACTATGGGACCTGTTTTAACCTTAACTAGTGATGAAATGATAGAACATGTAAATAAATTGCTAACCATTCAAGGCGCCGAATTGTGGTTTGGTAATAAAAAAATGGATAAAGATAGTATACCCGACCATTTAGGATTTATTGAACCTACCGCAGTCTATATACCGATAAAAGAAATAAACGAATCAACCATAGAATTAGTGACTAAAGAAATTTTTGGTCCAGTTCAAGTAATCACAAGATATGAGGACATAGACGATGTAATAAAAGTATGTGAGCAAATAAAAGAAAATCTTACAGCAGCAGTAGTATCTAATGATCCTATATTTGTAAATTATGTATTAGGGAATACGGTAAATGGTACAACTTATGTAGGTGAAAAAGCAAGGACAACCGGAGCACCACAAAATCACTGGTTTGGACCTTGTGGTGATCCTAGGAGTGCGGGTATAGGAAGTCCCGAATCTATTATACAAACATGGTCGTGTCACCGAGAAATTATAAAAGATGAATAATTATTTAAAAGTAATAAAGACTAAAACCGTATAATAGTATATGACTTTAGTCTCACTTGAAAAGGTAGATTTTAACTACTTTAATAAAAAAATTTTAAAGAAAATACACTTTACGGTTAAGGAAAATGAATCTATACTTCTTTTGGGCGGTAATGGAGCAGGGAAAAGTACAATGTTGCGCCTCATAGCAGGAATACACATTGCCTATCATTTCAATGAATTTAATGTATTAGGAACGGATAGACCCTTAGACCAAAACAATGGTCTTGCGTATTTAGGTAATAGGTGGGTAAGACAATCAGCATTTTCAGGACAATCTGCCTATACCGGTGATATTCGTGTAGGTGATATGATGAAACAGTGGCAGATGGATAATATAGAACGACGCAATGAATTGGTGGAGGTATTAGGTATAGATTTAGACTGGCGCATGCATGAGGTATCAGATGGTCAACGTAAGCGAGTTCAGATCATGATTGCGTTATTAAAACCGTTTCGATTGGTAATCATAGATGAGTTTTTAAGTGAATTAGATATAGTAGTTCGTGATAAGATGTTTCATTATCTTAAAAAAGAGTGTAAGTTAAGAAATGGTAGTATACTTTATGCTACCCATGTGTTTGATGATTTGGATCAGTGGATGGATAGTGTTGTTTATATTAGCAATGGAACGTGTGAAGATAAAATAGATATGAAAACATTTAAACAAGATAAAACATTATATCAAGCCGTAAAAGAGAAATTACTCCAAGATAAAGAGATGGAAATAGAAGCATTAGATAGAAAACTGTTAGGTGGTGCAGGTGGTTATACCAATGGTAGATTATTAGAGTTTGTATAACAAAGAACCTTTCATTGGATCTTGGAGTAATAAAAATGATGTATAAAATAAAAATCCAAATCCTAGTATACCGAGTGGAATGCTACCATATCGTACTGTAAATAACTCCCAAATGGAATGGATCCGATGTTTACTATTCAACTCCTTACCGTATACCTCGTATGGTGAAAGACCTTGTGCATATAGAAATACTAGATAGAAAATACCTAGACCGATAAAGGTGATCACTGCTTCGAAGTCTATGAAACGCGGTAGGGTAACTAAAGGGACCCAATGCGCAGCAAGAATAGCAGTCATTCTAAAATAACTAACCATTTGACTGCTTATGGTAGGTTGTGTAGTATTCGTGTTTCCATTTGTTATATAATAGCTTGCATATAAGTCCCATAGTACAGTAACCGCAGCGGCGATAAATGGGTTTGCCGATACTATTTTATGGACGTATAAAAAATACCATAGGATAAACCACCATGAAAAAATATTATACACGCGTTCTATTTTTTCCATATATCCTAGTATATAATAAGATTTTTTATTCGTTATCCTCACCTATTTTAAATATAGTAGGGGTATATGAAGTATAAGTATAGTCTTATTATATTAAATTGGAAAAGACCGCATAATGTGATTGAAATAATTCATAAACTATATGATATATCGTTTATAGATGAAATTATTATAAGTAATGGTCATCCTACTAGCATATTAACATTTACAGAATTTAATAAGATAATGTCTTTAGACGATACCAGGAATAATGAATATTATGGATTAGATTTGCGATTTATAACAGCGTGTCGTGCTAGGAATAGTAAAATTATTTTTATGGATGATGACATACTCATAGATTATGCTAATTTAATAAAACTGATAATACAGTATGAGAAAAATCCAAATAGAATCGTAGGTATAGAAGGAAGAAATATGGAAGGTGAAAATCATTATGGAAAAATACCATATAAAAGTCAGGAATGTGATATTGTACTAACTAGATTACTAGTATGTGATAAAATGTTATGTAATTTATTTTTCAAGTGTAAACCCTTACTAGAAACTATATATAGACAAGGTAAACCATATGGAAATGGTGAGGATATAGTATTGTCTTTTGTAGCAAAATTATATTATAATATACATAAACATCTAGTGGTAAATGATGTGTCTATAAGAAATTTACCTGCAAATAATAGTATAAATGCCAATGGATCCCATATACCGTATCGCGTAGAGCTATGTAGGTATTTAAAGCAAAATAGAGAGTTATTTAATAACGTAATACATTTTAATAGTAATGGAATACCAAATAATAAAATGTATTTAAACATAACTCCTAGTAACATCAATGAATTGTATCAAAAAAAACATATATCTCTAGGTTATAGAGTGCGTGATAGAGACAGTTTAAGAAAACGTGTTCAATTAGAACGTGATAAATATAAATCTAATTAACATTATGTTTTGTACCAATAACCATTTTTATAATAATAATTTTTATAGGTAGGTTTTAGTACATTAGTACTATATTCACTAACTAATACAGATTCAACGTTATTAGGCACAGAAACAGTATTTCCTTCAAACGTAGTTTTTTTAAGAGGATAAATGTCATTGATGTTATAATAGTGTGGTCTAAAGCAATTAATAGTGTTTTTATTATATAGACACTGTAGATCATTATCATAACCATATAAAGTTAAATCAAGATTCCATCCACTATTTATATCTTTTCGTGTAACTATAATGGTAAGCTCATTGCCTTTTTGTAAAGTATACTGAATATCAAAATAATCATTTGGTTTGTATTTAACTGGTTTGAAAAAAAAGGTGTCTGAAGCGTTATATGTACGATGTAGGATAAATTTTTTTTTAATAATGTTATTGCTTGATTTACCAATATGAAATAGGTTTCCTTTGGATAAAGTAGTTATATCTATAAACACTCCTGTATGTTTACATATAACTCTAGCTTCAATAATATTGTAGGGATCTCTCTTGATAGTATCTATTACAGGATTTATCTCTACAAGTATATTATTATTTTGAAATTTGTCTAATGTTTTTAATTTTTCACGATGTTCATCTAAAATAACAATATCAATATCATCGTCCCACGGTAACATTTTTTCTCCAAAATACCATCCAATCAAAGAGCCATGCATTATAATACAGGGTATATCAATTTTACTAAATAAATGAACCGTTTCTTTTAAAAGAAACTTTAATTTATTATGAATGTTTTCTATAGTTACATTGGCTTTGCCATAACGAATATCAAGATGACCTTTGTTTTTTACTTCATTAAAAAACTTTTTAGTATTATTATTCATATATATATATATATACTTATAATTTACATTTAAAAATTTCAAATTTTTTATCCCAATTATTAGAATACTTAGAATTAACCAAGCCTTTTCCTCTATGAAATGTTGTCGAAGCATGCTTCCCTGAGGGAATTTTCCAATTACCATATAATTGTGTTAAATATAATTCACTGTTTAATGGTATATTGTAACTTTTTCCATTTAAAATTTTATTATCTAATAGGGGAAACGCTGGATTTGTATATATATCACAATATAATTTACTATATACAGTTTTAACACTAATCATATTACCATTTTTCTTATTAGGAAAACCATTTAATGTTCTTGTTCGTTCTAATCCATAGTTATTAAAATCAATAGCATTTAATATATCCCAGTAGGATAAATGTACTGTTAGATCAATATCACTGTCCTTTTTTATTAATCCATTTTCTCTTATACAACCTAATAATGTTCCACAATCTAAATAATAAGGTATATTATTATCATCTAAAATACTCACAACTTTTTTTAAAAGGTAATTCATTAAACCTAGTTTATCATTTTTAAAATCTCTTAACTTAGTTGCCGATATTTCGTTTGAATACGGTAAATATTGAATAGGCATAATGCTTTTAATATACTGAATACTAGGAAAATTTTTGTTATCATCTCCTCTCATAAAGCACCAATTTTTTTTATATCCTATTAAATTTTGACCCCATCCACTATTATTATCTGTTCTGGTAACAGTTATATTTTTATCTTTATAACAATATTTAAATTTATCTTTATATTTGTGTATAAAAAATAAATCTCCTGAATAATCATTCTTTATTACTTTACTATTGGTTTGTGAAGGACCAATTGTTATTGGTTGTAATTGATTATAATTTAATAAATTAGTAAATAAACTATCTATAGCATCGGTGCTTATTTCAAATTTAATCGAACATATAACTTGATAGCTTAAGAATAGTTCATATTTATTTGATATTTTTCTAAAATAATAAGGAAATTCTTCTGTACCAGGTCTAATTTTATGGTCAATTTTAAATGGTAAATCAAACTGTATAGAGCGGTATGTAGTTATATAGTTATAGTTTTTTGCATCATATAAAAAAGGAATACACAAATGAGGATTTCTAGAATGTAAAAATCCTATATAAAAATTGTTTTTCCAATAACATAGATTACATCCACCAAACAATGTTTTATTAGTAAATTTAGATGGGTCCCCAAAGACTATTTCACATTCTCCAGAATCCTGAGAAATGAGTTTTAAAACACATAATTCACATATAGAATGTATAAAATATAGATTATCTTCGTATACATAAGGCATCCAGTTTTTTTGAGTTATATTACTGATATCATAACTATTTATATATAATTGGCAAACTTTATTTTGTTTTATGTTATATAAAAACATTTGTCTTGCATTATCTTTTTTACTTATACCATTAAATACAACAAATAGGTCATTTTTAAAAATAATATATCTATTATCTTCACTGCCACCATAATTAATATTGTTATTTAATATATCATTAAATTCTTCACATTGATAAGGTAATTTTTTTTTACTAAATATTAATCTTCCATATTTATTCCTATCACAAATTTTTTTATCTCTTTCATTATAAATATGATATTCATTATCTTCATAAAAATGTTTTGCCCTTGAACCTATCGGTAATTGTATAATATTATTATTATATTTGCGATAAGTTTCTTGTGATAAATAATTTCCAGGTGCTCCATATAATTTAAAATTATCAGTAAGTAATTTAATTCTACTTTTATTTTGATGTATTGTTGAGCTAAAAAATGTGTTTGTGATGTATTCTTGTATTGCTTTTGTTGGGTCTACATCATCAATCATAAATACATCATAAACATATTTTTCTAAATTTTTTTTACGGTTATCATAAGAATCAATATCAGAAATATTTTTTAGTTTATTAATACTATTATTATCGTGTAATCCTACTATAATTTTATTACTATGTTGTTTCATACTTTCTAATAATTTTATATGACCTTTATGCAATTTATCAAAGCAACCAATTGTAAAAACATAGTCAAACATTTTTATATTACATAAATATATATATATTTACAAATTTTTTTACGGTTATCATATTACTTATATATCATTCGTTTACCCCATAAAGTGCCATATTTATCCCCCAAATCCTTTTTATCTTTAGAATACTGATTATAATATTGCATAATAGGTTTACCATTGTAATATAAATATAAACGATGTTTACGTACTAATTTTACTTTACTATAATTGTATATATCCATATTAAAATATCTAATAAGTAAACTATACATTAAATGAGGTCCGGTTACAGATAAAGCAGATATTCCATAATATCGGTATTTTACATTCCAACTAATAGTATGTATACATTTTTCAAGCCATTTGTTTTGTGGTTTACATATTAAAAATCCTTGCCATATTCCCCGTTGTACTCTAGGTATATCTTTGGGAAAACATTCTTCGTGAATTAAACTATTTAAGTTAAAATGATTGATACATTCCAATTTTATATCCATATATACTCCTCCATATTTATACAAAATACAATATCGCCACAAATCTGCTTTATAAGCACCAGGGACTAATGTATCAAATGCACTCAAAATGTCACTGCTAAAATTATTTTTTATAAATTCTCTACACATGCTATCATCATATAAAAAACATTGGAAATCATTATGCTGCTCTCTTAGTTTTATTATCGTTGATCTCATATCATTGGATAATAAGGCATGTTTCCACGTTTGAAATATGTATTTAGGTATTGTACTAGTATCGATATCTGAGTCATTTACAGTTATAGAATTAAATAACTCTTTACTTTCTACTAGAGAATGTTTTTTTATCGCTGGTTTACTTTGTTTTTTTATCGCTGGTTTACTTTGTTTTTGTCTATGATGATTTTGAGCTTGAATCATTTGTACATTTACTCCTGGTTTGTATACCATCCAATTAAATGTCATTTTTTTATCTGACTTTGGTGCATATACAGTTAAAGTGTCTTGAATTTGTTTATTTATATTCCAATTTAAAGCCATTCGTTTTTCAACATATGCTTCTTTTGTTTCTTTTGCTTGTTTTGCTATTTTTGCCTTATCTTCATTTAATTTTGCTTCTATACTTCTTGCTTCTTTTAATCTAGCTTTATTTAATCTATTTTTTTTTTCTATTGCTTCATTTAATCTAGTTTCTCTTGCCTTTGCTTCTTTTGCCTTTGCTAGTTTTGTCTTAGCTTCTTTTGCCTTTGCGTCCTTTATCCTAGCTTCTTTTATTTTTTCTTGTCTTTTCTTGGCTAGTTTTGTCTTTTCTTCTTTAATCTTGGCTAGTTTTGCCTTTTCTTCTTTAAGTCTAGCTTCCTTTTCCTTTTCTTCTTTAATCCTAGCTTCTTTTGCCTTTGCTTCTTTTATCTTAGTCTCTTTTTCTCTCGCTTCTCTAGCTAGTTTTTCCTTTTCTAGTTTTTCCCTTGCTTTTTGTTCCCTTGCTAGTTTTTCCCTTGCTAGTTTTTCTTTTTCTTGTTTTTCTTTTTCTTGTTTTTCTTTT
>CESB01090959.1_pt1 | contig 30809 bp, 23 predicted proteins | sample 531071 | NCBI WGS metagenome assembly CESB01 (sample SAMEA2621259, study PRJEB7988) | marine metagenome | biome: marine biome (ENVO:00000447); feature: surface water layer (ENVO:00002042); material: "saline water (ENVO:00002010), including plankton (ENVO:xxxxxxxx)" | depth 5 m | reverse complement strand
CCTCGAAGGAAACTTCGTGCCGGTTCAAGTCCGGCCCTGGGCACCAATATATAAACCGAATGTTTAAAGAAATAAAAGAACTTATTGATCTCCTTTCTGCCCCGCAAAGAAAACAACTCTTTACACTTCAGCTGCTTGTAATTTTTATGGCCATTTCTGAGATGATCAGCATTTTTTCAATTGGTCCTTTTATGGCTGTCATTGCAAACAATGATTTAATAACTTCTAATCCCTACTTAAATTATTTGTATACTTATTTCTCCTTCAGTGATAATGCCAGTTTTATCTTTTCACTAGCAGCTTTGATAATCATTATCATGATTACTGCAGCGAGTATTTCTATGTTCTGTACCTGGAGATTAGCTCACTTTGCTCAGAAGATTGGCGCTGAAATAAGTATGAAATTATATAATTTTTACCTTCATGAAGATTGGCTTTTCCATTCGTGCAACAACAGCGCTGATTTAGTAAGTAAAGTAGGGGTTGAATGTAATAGGCTTACTAATACAGTAATAAATCAAATTTTAATGTTCGGGCAAAAAATATTCTTAGTTCTGCTGATAACAATGGGCATACTTATTTATAACCCAGCCGTAGGTTTAATTGGATTTAGTTTAATTGCTGTTTCATATGTAATTCTTTTTAACACTGTTAGAAAAAATTTGTTACTTAATGGACAAAATGTCTCTAAAGCAAATAAGCTCAGAACCAAACTCATGCAAGAAGGCTTTGGGGGTATAAAAGACCTCTTACTAAACGGAAGACAAGAAAGTTTTACACAAAGATACCAAGATATTAGTAAGCTTTTTGCAGCTTCTCAAGGAAATACTGTTGCTCTTGCACAAATGCCCAGGTACATCCTAGAGTTAATTGCTTTTGTGTCTGTCCTGCTGTTAATAATGTATTTTGTATCAAATGACTCCTCTTCCCTTGCAACAATTTTGCCAACCTTGGCTATCTATTCTGTTGCTGGCTTAAAATTACTACCTGCATTTCAGCAGATATACGCATCTGTAGCATCAATGAGAGCAAATCTTGCTTCATTCAGGCTGGTAAAAGATGACCTCAAAGAAGCCAATTTATTCTTTGAGCAAAACTTAGCCCATGATCAGAAAATTACATTTTGCCAACAAATAGAAATAAAAGATTTATCCTTTGGATACCCTGTAAAAGATAATAATGTTATTAATAATTTGAGTTTTAAGATTAATAAAAATCAAATGATTGGTATCGTTGGACCATCTGGTTCAGGAAAATCTACACTCGTAGATCTAATCATTGGGCTAATTGAACCATCAGATGGAGAAATATTGGTAGATAATAAAAAGTTGGTTGCTTATAGGAACTATGGATGGAAAAAAAATATTGGTTATGTACAGCAAAATATTTTCTTGATTGATGATTCAATACAAAAAAATATTGCATTTGGTATTCCTGTTGATGAGATTGATTCAAAAAAATTAAATAATGCAATCAAAATGGCAAACCTTGAAGAATTAATAGCTAACTTACCTAATGGTCTAGAAACAAATGTTGGAGAAAGGGGTGTCCAGCTTTCAGGAGGGCAAAAGCAAAGAATAGGAATTGCAAGGGCTTTATATAATGACCCTGAAATATTGATTTTTGATGAGGCAACAAGCGCTCTCGATGGAATATCTGAAAAAAGTGTTATGAAAGCACTTGATAACTTTGCATCTAGAAAAACAATGATTATGATAGCTCATAGATTATCTACCGTTAAAAACTGCGATCAGATATATGTCTTAAAAGAAGGTAAGATAGAAGATTCTGGGACTTATGATGAATTAATGTCAACCAATAAAACGTTTCAAGCAATGAGTAATTTAAGCAAAAAAAATGAAGAATAAAATAAAATTTTTAGACTGTACATTAAGAGATGGTGGCTATTACAACAATTGGGACTTTTCTCAAGACTTAATTCAAGACTACATTAATGCCATGGCTGAAATAGGGGTAAATTATCTTGAGTTGGGTTTTAGAACAAATGATCTCAAAGGTTTCAAAGGCATATGTGCTCACACCAACGATAAATTTTTGAACAACCTAAAAAAACCAAAAGGTATTAAGTTTGCAGTAATGATAAATGCAAGTGAAATTGTAGGAAAAAATAATCTAAAATCCAGCTTAAAGAATCTATTTCCCAACAATTCAAAAAAATCTCCTGTTGACTTGGTAAGAATTGCATGCCATTTGCATGAATTTGAAGATGCATTACCAGCGGCTAATGTGCTTAATAAAATGGGATTTAAGATTGGTTTTAATTTGATGCAGATTGCAAATAGGTCTGAGAATGAAGTAAAGAACTTAGCATTAAAGACAAACAGTTATCCAGTTGATGTGCTTTATTTTGCTGACAGCATGGGAAGTATGAATAATGACCATACAAAAAAATTAATTAGTTGGTTTTCAGAAAGTTGGAAGGGAGAAATAGGAATTCACACGCATGATAATATGTCGATGGCATTATCTAACACCTTAACTGCCCTAAAAAATGGTGTTACTTGGGTTGATTCAACCGTTACAGGCATGGGTAGAGGCCCTGGAAATGCAAAAACTGAAGAGCTAGCAATCGAAGTATCACAATATACAAATAAGAAAATAAACATAATACCTACAACCAATTTAATTAATAATTATTTCTTAGAAATGAAGAATAAATTTGGGTGGGGTACGAATCCCTTTTATTATTTAGCTGGAAAAAATAGCATTCATCCAACTTATGTTCAGAAAATGTTAAGTGATCCAAGATATAGCTCTGAGGATTTAATCGCTGTACTTGAAAACCTTAATTCAGATGAAGCCGTTAAATTCAAACAAGAAAGCCTTGAAAATGCACGACATATTTACCATAAAGAACCAGTTGGTAAATTAAATCCAACAAAGCTTTTTAAGAATAAAAATGTATTAATCTTAGGGACAGGGCCATCAATTACAAAATTTAAAGAACCAATTGAGGAATTTATTAAAACTCAAAAACCAGTAGTAATTGCACTTAATACAAAGGCTTCAATTAATAATAAATTTATTGACTTACGAATGGCTTCACATCCAATAAGGATCATTGCTGATGCAAAGAATTATTCAAAAGTTGCACAGCCATTTGTTTTGCCTTTCACCATGCTTAGATCAAAGATCAAAGACTATTTCTCCAAAAATAAAGTTCACGACTATGGCATCCAAATTAAACCAGGTAAATTCAAATTTGATAAAAACTCATGTGTAATACCTTCCCCTCTCGTGGCTGGATATGCTCTTGCTGCAGTAACTTCTGGAGAAGCTAAACAGTTATTTCTATGCGGTTTTGATGGTTATGGTGCAGATGACTCTAGAACAAAAGAAATGATAAGACTTCTTGATGATTATAAGAAGTCCAAAGGTTCTATGGATCTGCAATCAATTACTCCAACTAAATACAATATAACTACTCTATCCTTGCATGGACTATAGTAAAGACCTAAAAGTAGCAATAGTTATTCCAGCAAGATTAAAATCTTCAAGATTTCCTAGAAAACCTTTAGCTCTTATTTCAGGAAAGCCTATGATCGAAAGAGTTTGCAATATATGTAAAGAAGCTTTAGGAAGTGAAAATATATATGTAGCAACTGATAGCAAAGAAATTTCTAAAGTTGTAGTTGATTCTGGATATAAAGCTATCATAACAAGATCAGATTGCCTAACTGGTACAGACCGAGTGGCAGAAGCATCTAAGAAAATTAATGCAGATATAATTCTAAATGTGCAAGGTGATGAGCCTATCCTCGACCCAGAAGATATTAAGAAAGTTATTCAAGCAAAACTAGAGAAACCCAACTATATCATCTGTGGCTATACTTATTTAAATAATAATGAGGATGCTAAAGATATAAATATTCCTAAAGTAGTAGTTAATGAAAACTGTGAACTTATATACATATCTCGGGCTGAAATTCCTTCATCTAAGAATCCCACAAAAAAAAGTAGTGAAATTAAAAAACAAGTCTCTATTTATGCATTTAATGCCCAAGATTTAAAAGAATTCAGACAATTCGGCAGAAAAAGTTATCTTGAGGAGCAAGAAGATATTGAGATCTTAAGGTTTTTTGAATTAGATAAAAAAGTTTACATGGTAAAGACAGCTGGGAATAGTATTGCTGTAGATATACCTGAAGACATAAAGAAAGTAGAAGAAACATTAAAATCAAATGGTCAGCATTAATCAATATAAAGTTTTAATATTTGATTGTGATGGGGTAATTTTAAATTCAAATAAGACTAAAACAGAGGCTTTTAGGGAATGTACGATTCATTATGGTGCTGAAATAACAAATGAATTCATTAAATATCATAAAGAGAAAGGCGGTATTTCCAGACAAAAAAAATTCGAATATTTTTTAAAAGTATTAGGCCCAAAATATAATATTTCAATAAGTGAGACAGTCGACACTCTCTGCAATAAATTTGCAAAAATCTTAAAACATAGATTACTAAGTTGTGATTTAGCTCCACATCTAAATGAGCTTCAAAATATAAATCCTGATAGTGATTGGTTAGTTGTTTCTGGTGGAAATCAATTAGAGTTAGAAAAAATTTTTAAAGAAAGAAAAATAAACCATTACTTCAAAAAAGGTATTTATGGTAATCCAAGAGATAAATATCAAATAATAAGTGATTTAAAAAAAGATAAGACTAAACTATCAAATGTATTATTCATAGGTGATAGTAAATACGACTATGAAGTTGCAAGCTTTTTTAAGTTTGATTTTATTTACCTTTATGAATGGTCAGATGTTGAAAATTGGAATGATTGGGTAGATGTGAATAATATCAAATATGCCAAAAATCTCACAGAGCTAGCTTTTAAAAAATGAAATTTATAATTCTTTCAATTAGATACATTATCGGTTATTTCAATTTAAAAAAGCATATGACCACTAAGAAAAATTCGTTCTTTAGGTCATTCAAAGATAAAAAAGTTTTAGTTTTAGGTTCGGGCCCTAGTCTAGATAACCTTACACAAGATCTAATTAATAAATATGAATATGTTGTCTTTCTTAATGCATCTTTTAGGGCCAGTTCAAAATTTAATTTTGAAAACCTAACAAAAATTCTTTTTACAGCTGATGGTTATAGACTGTCATTAATGGAATCTGATTTAGCTAAAAACAGAGATATAAAAATAATCTTTTTAGGGACACACTTGCAGAAATTTAGAACTATTAAAAGAGTTTTAAAAAATAATAGTTTTGCTCATTTCTTGAAACCAAAATATACGATTAGTCTTTTTGGCAAAGATGAAGATGAAAAAGATATATCATTTGGAACGACAGCAAGCTTATTAACTTTTAAGCTTTCTAAATTGAAGGATATGGATTCAATATGGAAAGAAGGTGAATTTCCTGTATTTCCCCATACTGTTGCACTGCCAGCCATATATTATTTGATCTCTTCAGGTTGTAGTCAGATTGATGTATTAGGTTGTGACTTCAGTAGCGGAAGGTCAAAATTAGTATTGCATGAGGGAGTTACTTTCAAAAATGATAAAATTGCAATATGGGTTGGTAAGTTACATGAGGTTGCAAAAAAAGAGGGCATTAAATTAAATTTTTTAAATAAAAAATAGTTCTAAATTTTTGTTTTTTATCTATTTTAATGTGCATATAGAATAGTAAATTTAGTATTTAACTTAACTTAATATATTTTTCATGAAAGTTTTAATTGTTAATCAATATGATGCAAAGGGAGGAGCAGCAAGAGCAGCATATCGTTTACACAAATCTTTATTAACTGAAGGCATAGATAGTGAGATGCTAGTAGAATTTAAGATTTCTAGCGACTCAACCGTAATTGATCCAGAAAATTATTTCAATAACAATATTTCCAGATTAAGAAAAGCATTAAATAACTTACCATTTAAATTTAAAAAGAAAAGTGCAAAAAGCTTTTTTACTCCTGGCTGGTTACCATTCTCAGGTTTTGCAAAAAAAATTAACAGTCTTAAACCTGATATTGTTCATTTGCACTGGATTACTGGATCCATGATGTCTTTCAATGAGTTGCATAAAATAAATGCTCCTATTATCTGGTCTCTACATGATATGTGGCCTTTCTCAAGTGGTTATCACTATGACTCACGTTTTGATTTCAGTGACACAAAGATGCCTGATGAAATTAAAATGCCATTTGAAGATTATTTCTTTACGAGGCGAAGAAATGCTTATTTAAAAATCAAAAATTTAACTGTAGTTGGTACAAGTAACTGGATAAATAATTGTTCAAAACATAGTGCATTATTAGGCCCTTTTAAACATATTAATTTACCTAATCCAATCGATAGAAAATTATTTAAACCTAAAAACGGTCAAGAGTTACGCAATTTATTTGGTCTTCCTCAGGACAAAAAAATTATTTTATTTGGAGCTGTAGCTGCTACCAGTGATCTACGAAAAGGATTTAAACAATTTTCTATGGCATTAGATTGTCTACCCAAGGATTATGAAGTAGCGGTTTTTGGGGCCAGTGAACCTAACTCTTCCAATAATCTCAAATCATCAATTCATTATCTTGGAAATATTGAGAATGATGAAAAATTATGTTCACTATACAATGCTGTTGATGTCACTGTCGTACCAAGTCTACAAGAAAATTTCTCTAATACAATTATGGAATCTTTAGCTTGTGGAACGCCAGTTGTTGGGTTTGATATTGGTGGTAATTCAGATATGATCAAACACAAGGTCACAGGTTACTTGGCTGAACCTTTTAATTCTCAAGATCTTGCTAATGGCATAATATGGGTGTTAAGTCATTCAAAGCCAGAGATTGTTAGAAAGGCCTGTTCAATTAAAGTAGAATGTGAATTTGATAGTAGTCTTGTTGCACAAAAATATATAAAACTATATGAATCGACTATCAATGATCAAGCATGAATAATAAACTAATTCTGCTTACTTCCAGTTACCCTTATGGTGTAAAAGAAACCTATATTGAAAATGAAATAAAGTTTCTAGCAAAAGGGTTTGATGAGGTTGAGATATATCCATTTTACTATAATGAAGGAAATGTAAGTAAACGAGATGTCCCTTCAAATGTTCGTGTCATGGAGCCACCAATTCCAATTACCAAATTTAAAAGACTTTTTTTATTCTTGCTTTATCTATTCACATCGTCTAAAACCCTCTTATTTATTCAAGATTTTCTAAATAATTTTAAATTAAGTTCTATGAAAAACTTTAAATTTATACTCATTAGTTTTGTTGATTTCTTGATTGCTTCTAATTCAAACCAGTTTAAACAGCTGCATAGCTCAGAAAATAAAATTATTTATTTTTATTGGGGCACTAACTGGTCCTATACTGCTCCTCTACTTAATGAAACAAATAAAATTTTCGTTAGGTTGCATGGTGGCGATGTTTACCTTGAGAGGGCATCCGGATATATCCCTTTTAGGCACAAATTATATAAAAAGGCCGATGTTATAATTTCAATTTCTAAGCAAATAAAAGCATATTTCAAAAACAACTATGGAGAGTTCTATGAAAAAGTTATAGTTTCGAGGTTAGGAACTAGCCCTGGCAAGCTTATTAATCAAAAAGATAATAAAAAAATTACAATTGTTACTGTTTCTAATGTAATTAAATTAAAACGTTTAGATTTACTTATTGATGCATTTTCAAAAATAAATAATTTAGATATCAGTTGGTCTCATTTTGGCGATGGCCCTGAATTAGAGAATATAAAGAAGCGGGCACAGAAAAAATTACCACATAATATTAGTTATAAATTTCATGGACGGGTAAGCAAAGAAACTATAATTAATTACTTCAAAGATAACTATATTGATTGTTTTATTAATGTTAGTGAGTATGAAGGAGTGCCACTAAGTATTATGGAAGCTATGTCATATGGTATACCAATAATAGCAACAGATGCTGGTGCAACTAGAGAGCTTGTAGATGATAAGAACGGACTATTATTGAGAAATAATTTTTCAACTGAAGAGCTTATAGGTTCAATATATAAATGCTCAGATTTAAACTGGGATAAGAGAAGAATTGGATCAATAAATAAATGGTCTAAATTGTGTGATGCAAGTTTAAATTATTCCTCTTTAGTTGATATTCTTAAAGGCAAAACATCGTGATAGGAGATATTAAGTCAATTAATTTTTGGGATTTTCTGATCCTTTTTTTGCTTGCTTGGATAATTATTTTTCAAGAAATATTTGGTCTTGGGCAATATTCCACTAGAGTAGTAATACCTGGGGTTTTAGCAATTTATTTAATAAGAGATTACTCAAATAATAGCCTCTTTAAGAACTTAAATAAAATGAAATACTTCATCATTTTTATTATTTGGTCTTCGCTAGTAAGTTTAGCTGCTCTAGACTTAGGCCTAGCTCAACAAACTCAGTTGAAATTAATTTTATCTAGCATTGTTACTTATTTAATTATTTCCTACCTAAATAGTGATTCTGACGGATTGAAGAAGCTCTTAAATTTTTATTTTTTTCCTTGTTTTATAATTTTAATTTACTTTACAATCAACCCACCATCTAGAGAGCTTGGCATTGTTGGTGCTCTTAATGCAAACTCTTATGGTTTCTATGGTGTGATTGCGTCTGTGATCGCAACTATAAGTTTCCTTAATTCTAAAAAAACAATTTTGCCATTAGCGATAATGATCATCACTTTAGTTCTTTCTTATCAAGTCGTTACAGCTTCAGCCTCTAGAGGAGGGTTCTTAATGATTTCAATATGTTTTTTAGTTATGTTGCTTGCCGTTTCTATAAGGTATAAGTTGCTTTCTGTAGCGAATTTTGCATTCCTAATTTTTTTCTCTTTCATTATTTATCAGATTATTTACTTTTTATACCAAGATCTTTTAGATTCTTTTTTATTTTTTAGGTTTGAAGATACCCAATCAAGTGGCAGGTTCATTCATATGCAAGAAGCATTCAAGGTTGGAAGCAATAATATGTTATTTGGTGTTGGGGGCGGGAATTATGCAGTACAGCCAAGATATTTTGAATTTGGCAGTTTTTCTCACAACGCTGTGCTAGAGTCATTTGCAAACTATGGTTTGCTTGGACTTATATCTTATCTATTGTTATTTGTCGAAATCTTTAGAACAAGTATTAAAAATATCTCAATAAGCCTAGTGCTCATATTCATAATATTTGCACTTGTACAGAATTATTATGTTGTTTATTTACTTCCTTGGTTTTTCCCATTTTTCTATATATCACAACACATTAAGAAACTATCTAGGACATAACATTGAAAATTCTTTGTATTTCATGTCATGTTCCTCCCTCCACTGGGGGCACAGGTACTGTGATATCAAACTTAAGATCTTCTTTTGAAGATCATGAATTAATAATTTTTGGAGAAAAAAATATTGAAATTTCGTCTAAAACAGAAGTTTCTAGTGGCATTTATTATTTCAATAGTGATTTTAAATGGAATTTTAAAGGCAAGAGATTCCTCAGATGGATAAGATGGTTTTCATTTCCACTAATGCTATTTAAACTTTATCAAATTCAAAAAAAAGAAAAATTTGACTCTATTTTAACGCTATACCCTGATGATTTGTATTTATCTGCAAGTTTGATTTTAAGCTATATTTCTAATATAAAACTTTTTACTTGGTTTCATAATACCTATGCAGACCAAAAAGATGGATTTAATAAAATATTTGCAAATACTCTTGAAAAAGCTGTTATATCTAGATCAATAAAAATTTTCGGCATTTCAGAAGCTGTTACAAAGCATTTCAAATCTAAATACAAATCTAAGTCAGTCTCTACTGTGCGACATCCATTTAAAATTCCAGACCTTAAAAAAAATAAGGCATCAACTCATGGTGAGAAAAAACTTTTTTTAATTAATGGCTCGATCAATTCCTCTTGCATAGAAGCTTATAAATCTTTGTTCAGCATGATTTCTAAAATGGATGATATTGAACTACACGTGTATACCGGTACTGCAGAATGGGTTTGCAAGAAGAATAATCTTTTATCAAAAAATATTATCTATAAAGGTTTTATACAAGGAAGCTTCACTGACATTGCTGCGAGATATGATGGAGCTTTTTTGGCACATAGTTCTTATGGCGCATTACCAAAAGTTGAATACAAAACAATATTTCCAACACGGTTTGTGGACTTAGTGATTAATCAGATTCCGACCATTGCTTATGTTCCTAAAGATACTTATATACATGATTTCATAAGTAAATATAATTGTGCTTATTTATGCCAGGAGGAGTATGAAATTAAAACTGCTCTAAAAAATTTTTCTTACCATCAATATGCTCATACTGAATTGTTCAAGAATATGTTAAAAGTCCAAAGCCTCTTTGATAGAGATGAAATTAAAGAAAACTTAAAAAGAGAAATGAGATAGCTCTGCACTATGTCATTTTTTACTACTTAAAAATAATTAAAAAAACACATATAATTGTACAGTGTTAAAGCTTCTGCAAAATCTAAAAAATGGCGAAATATCATTAGTTGAGTCGACTTGCCCTATACAAGGCGAAGGAGAGTATTTAATAAAAACTACTAAGTCATTGATATCAACTGGTACGGAAAAGATGTTACTAGAGTTTGGCAAAGCCAATTATATAGATAAGGCTAGACAACAACCAGATAAAGTAAGAATGGTCATCAAGAAAATTATTTCTGAGGGAATATTTTCGACCATTGAGTCAGTAAGATCTAGATTAAACGAACCACTTCATATGGGGTATTGTAATGTAGGGACTGTAGAAGAGAGTTTTGATGGCGGTTTTAAAAAAGGAACGAGAGTAATATCCAATGGAAATCATGCTTCATTTGTAACCGTAAAAAAGCACTTAGTAGCAAAGATTCCAGATCAGGTTGATGATAATACTGCTGCATTCGTCATACCAGGTTCTATTGCATTGCAAGGTATAAGATTGCTAAAACCTGAGCTTGGTGAAACTATAGTAGTCTATGGTCTTGGTTTATTGGGCCAGCTAGCCGTACAGATCTTAGTGGCAAATGGTTGTGAAGTTATTGGAATAGACCTAAATGAAGAAAGATGTAAGCTTGCAGAAGAATTTGGAGCAAAAACTTTTAACACAGCAGATTCACTAGAAGAATTAAATAAATTTAAGGAAGATTTTAATATTGATGGTGTTTTGATTACGGCAAGCAGCAAATCTGATGAGATTTTAAAAAGCTCAGCAAATATTCTTCGAAAAAGAGGTCGAATAGTTTTAGTGGGTGTTGTTGGTTTAAACATAGATAGGTCAGATTTCTATGAAAAAGAAATTTCATTTCAAGTATCCTGTTCCTATGGACCAGGAAGATATGATTATAATTACGAGGAAAAAAATCTTGATTATCCAATAGAGTTTGTAAGATGGACAGAAAATAGAAATTTTCAAGCAGTACTACAGCTCATGTCGGAAAAGAAAATTAATATTACAAAACTTATATCTAAGGTCGAAAAAATTGAGAATGCCACAGCAGCATATAAAACGATTTTGGAACAGAATCCATTGGCTGTGCTCCTAGAGTATAGCGATATTAAGCAAACTAGAACAGTTACCCTTAGGCAAAAAAAGCCTTCCACAAAAAGTACAAAGATAAGTTTTATAGGAGCAGGGAATTATGCTTCTAGGACACTAATGCCTGCATTTAATTCAGCTGGTTTTGAATTTGTATCTTTAATGACAAAAGGAGGAATATCAGGTAAGCAGTTTGGGGATGAATTTAAATTTGAAAAGATTACAAATAATTTAGATGAGATTTTAAAAGATGATAGCGATCTTGTAGTTATAGCTACACGACACAATATGCATGCTGAACAGTGTATAGCATGTTTAAATGCTGATAAAGACGTTTTTGTTGAAAAGCCACTTGCTTTAAATATCGGTGAATTAAATGACATTGAAAATAAAATCAAAACATCAAATAAGAGGTTAATGGTTGGCTTCAATAGAAGATTCTCGCCTCAAATAACAAAGATTAAGAATTATTTAGATAAATTAAATTCTTCAAAATCTTTTATCTACACTATCAATGCAGGCTATATTGATGGAGAGCATTGGACTCATGATAAATCTGTTGGTGGTGGAAGAATAATTGGAGAGGCATGTCATTTTCTTGATTTGATTAAGTATCTATCTGGAGGAAATATTTCAAGCATTAATTCTATGTATTTAGATCCAAATACCTCTGCTAAGAAAGATGTAGCAATTATTACAGCTGAATTCTCTGATGGCTCAATTGGCTCAATAAACTATTTTTCAAATAGTAGTGAAGTACTTCCAAAAGAAAGATTGGAGATATATTGTGATGGAAAAGTTATTGAGCTTGATAACTTTAAAAACATGAAGACTTTTAATTGTAATGGGCTAAACGATAATAAACTTTTAAAGATTGATAAAGGTCAAAATAATATGGTGAAAAGCCTAAAGAAAGCATTAGAAGACGGTGATCCATCACCTATACCTCAAGAAGATATATTGGAAATTTCAAGAAAAATTTTAGAAATAAATTAAGTAGCTATGTTCAAAAGATTAGCTCTTTACCTAAACACAATAAAATATTTAAAGCCATCGCAAATTTATTTTAGGCTCAGGCCAAAAAAAAATATAAGCACTTCCAACTTAAATTATAAATTAGTCAAACCAGATAAAGAATGGAAAAAATTTTATTTATATGAAGAAAAAATAACAAAAGACCAATGCTCAATATTTTTAAACCTCAAAGATAAACTTGATTTACCATCCGATTGGAATAATAAAAAACACAGTGATTTGTGGCTCTATAATTTACATTATTTTGATGATCTGCTCTCATTCAATGCTGATGAAAAGAGAGAGTTGCATTTTAAATTGATTGAAAGATGGATAAATGAAAATCCACCTTTTTTTGGTATTGGTTGGGATTCATATCCTATTTCTTTGAGGATAGTAAATATTTACAAATATTGGCTGAATGGAAATAATATAAATGACAAAATTTCATCTAGCTTAATTAAGCAATACTTATATTTAAAAGCAAATCCAGAGCTACATTTACTTGGTAATCATTATTTTTCTAACTTAAAAGCAATTTTCTTTAGCGAGGTTGTTTTAGGTCTGGAGGATAAGAGGCTTAAAACATTTGAATTGATCATGGAGCAGCTAGAGGAGCAAGTATTATCAGATGGCATGAATTTTGAGCTATCACCTATGTATCATGATTTAATGCTTGTTGATCTTTTAGATATTTTTAACTTGATTCAAAGCTATAACGTAGATATAAGTGATCAATATTTAGGCAAACTTAAAGAGAAAATATTAAAAATGCTCAATTTCTCATGTAATTTTAGGCATGGTGATAATTCATTGCCTCATTTTAATGATGTTTCAGATCAAGTGGCGCCAAGTTATAAAATTTTAGAGGCTTATGCAAAAACATTTGGTTTCAAAGCTCTTAAAAGTTCTAATGAAATAGAAGATTATAAAGAATCTGGATATCTGAAAGTTGACAAAAACAATAAAATTTTATTATTTGATGCATCTAGTATTGGGCCAAGCTACATTCCAGGTCATGGGCATGCAGATACCTTGAGTTTCGAGTTTAGTCATTTAAATAGCTTGATTATTGTTAACACAGGTACTAGCACATATGCATTATCAAGTAGAAGAGAATTTGAGAGATCCACTTCAGCTCATTCAACTGTAGAAATCAATGGTTCAAATTCATCAGAAATCTGGAGTTCATTTCGTGTTGGCAATAGGGCTCAAATAACTCATAGGAAATATGGTCATGAAAATGAAAAAGTTTTTCTGGAAGCAGAGCATAACGGCTATAAAAATATACTTCATAGGAGAAAAATTATTTTAGACACTAATGATCTAATAGTTGAAGATAAGATTATAGGTGCTTATTCAAATGCAGTTTCAAGATTTTATTTCCATCCAAATGTTGATCTTGTTATAAAAAACGAGAGGCTGTATGGAAAAGTAGATGATTTTTCTTTTTCATGCAACTTGCAAAATCTAGATGCAAGTTTAGAGGAATATTTCTGGGCCCCAGGATTTAACCAACAACAAAAATCAAAAGTTCTTAAATGCAAAGTCATGGGCGGCTCAATAAGGATTTCATTTAATTGGAAAAATTAAGAAAGATTTAAGTAAGTAATAATTTTATACATTAATGATATAAAATATCCTCTCAATGATTTGCTAGTTAATGAAAAAGTTTAAAGATAAAAAGGTCATCTTGGTTGTGTTTGGTACAAGGCCCGAGGCTATTAAAATGGCCCCTGTAATTCTATCTCTTAAGAAAACTAATAAGTTTAATATAAAGGTTTGTGTTACTGCTCAGCACAGACAGATGCTTGATCAGGTAAACAAAATTTTTGATATATCTCCTGATATTGATCTGAATATCATGAAAGAAAACCAAAACTTATTTGATGTTACGACTACAGTTATGAATAGTATGAAGATAGTTTTAGATGATTTAAAGCCTGACCTAATTCTTGTACATGGAGATACAACTACAAGTTTTGCTGCAGCACTAGCTGCTTTTTACCAGAATATCCCTCTAGGCCATATTGAAGCAGGCCTTAGAACAAATAATCTTAGATCGCCTTTTCCAGAAGAGTTTAATAGGAGAGTAACAGGACTAGTATCTAACATTCATTTTGCACCAACTTTACAAAGTAAAAAAAATTTAATGAATGAAGGTGTAGGTCCTTCGAATATTCTTATAACTGGAAATACAGTTATTGATGCCTTGATGCATACAAATAAGAAATTGGATGAAGGCAAATTATTGCATAAAAAAGTATTGAGAGGTCTTCAAAAATACATTTCGTTTAACCCAAAGAGCAAAAATTATATTTTAATTACAGGTCATAGAAGAGAAAATTTTGGCAAAAAATTTGAATCATTTTGTAACGCAATAAAAGAATTATCAGAAAAATATCCTAATCTTCAATTTATTTATCCAGTTCATTTGAACCCAAATGTCCTGAAACCAACAAATAAAATTTTGAAAAATTGCAATAATGTAACTCTTATTGAACCAGTGAATTATTTGGAATTCATCTTTCTTATGAAGTATAGTCACTTAATTATTACTGACTCAGGCGGAATTCAAGAAGAGGCACCAAGCTTGAATATACCAGTTCTTGTAACTAGGGAAGTCACTGAAAGACCGGAAGGAGTAAAAAGTGGTGCTATCAAGTTAGTTGGTACAAACAAAAAAAATATTATAAGCAATGTCTCTTTATTGCTTAATGATAAAAAACAATATGAGAAAATGGCAAATGCAAAGAATCCATATGGCGATGGATCGGCATCAGACACAATTACTAAATATTTAATCAAAAAACTATGAATAAATCTGATATGAAAATAACTGTAATGGGCCTTGGTTATATAGGACTTCCAACTGCATGTATATTAGCTGAGGGTGGTTTTAATGTTGAGGGATTTGATGTTAATCAAAGTGTTATTGATAAGATCAATAGTGGCATTTCTCACATAATTGAACCTGGTATTGAGGATATTTTAACTGAAGCAATTTCAAGTCAAAAATTTTGTGCAACAAGTAATCTAAGTGCAAGTGATATATATTTCATTTGCGTACCCACTCCAATTAAAGACGTTAATTTAGAACCAGATTTAACTTATGTTATGAGTGCTGCATCAGAAATATCAAAAGTAATTGAAGACGAATCAATAATAATTGTTGAATCCACATCTCCTGTAGGCACAACTAGAAAGGTGCAAGAATATATATTAAATGCAAGAAAAGACTTAAAGAAAATCTATGTAGGTTATTGCCCAGAACGTGTATTACCAGGGAATATAATCTATGAGCTTAAAAACAATGACAGAGTAATTGGTGGTATTGATAAAGCTGCAACAGAAAAAATTGCATACTTTTATAAAGATTTTATTGATGGTGAAATATTACAGACTTCTGCTGAAACAGCTGAATTGTGCAAATTGACAGAGAATAGTTTCAGAGACGTAAATATTGCTTTTGCAAATGAGATCTCTTTAATTTGCGATAAGCATAAAATAGACTCTATGGAGCTCATCAGTTTAGCTAATAGACACCCAAGAGTATCAATCTTGCAGCCTGGAGTTGGTGTTGGGGGTCATTGCATCGCAGTAGACCCATATTTTTTAGTTAATGGTAATAAAGAAATTACAAAATTAATACAAACTTCTAGAGAAGTTAACTCATATAAACCAAAATGGGTTGCTCAGAAGATTATTTCTAGTGCTAGTAAATTAGACGACCAAGAAATCAAAATTGGATTATTTGGAATGTCTTTTAAACCTAATATTGACGATCTTAGAGAGTCACCATCTTTTATAGTTGCAAAAGAAATAAGTAAGCTTAACTATAGCTTTGTATGTGTTGAGCCAAATGTAGATAAAATAGATGGATATAGATTAGTCTCAATGGAAGAAGCATTAGAAGAATGTAATTTGCTAGTATTTTTAGTAGCGCACGATAATTTTAAACAGAATGATTTCTTACAAAGAGCTAAAAGAAGGGAATATCTCGATTTTTGTGGGATTGTTAATGATAAAGAATAAAGTTGTAAGCATTCAATTTAATATAACTGGTATAATTCAATAGAAAAAATGGATATAGAAAATAAAGAGCTTGATTTAGGCAGATTGTTTAGGCAGATGCTAATGCAATCAAAATTAATTTTGTTATTAACAGCAATCTTTTCAAGTCTGATAATTTATCAATACCTTGCAACTGAAAGGATTTTTCAAGTGAAATCACTATTAATGGTCAAAAGCACCATGAATAGTGCAGATCCAACAAACTTAAATTTTTTACTTGGTGGCGGAGGAACCTCAACAGAACTGAGTAGTCAATCTAGAATGTATTTATCTAGGAATAATATTGGTCAAGCGATTGAGAATTTAAACAGAAATGTTGATTTTTATGACAGCAAAAGCCTTGACCTTATAGAAATAACTGATTTTCAGGTTAAGGAAAAAAGAATAATCGGTCAAGATTTCTTCTTTGAATTGAAAAGTGGCCAGATTAGACTCTTAGATGCAGGCTCAAATGCAATTTCTGATTGGCTTGCATCAGGAGCAACATTTGATAATGGTGACCTAAGCTTTACTGCCAATGTATTGTCATTTGACAATGCAAAAGAAAAATTTTCATTTAGAAATACAACGGCACTTATACCGAAATATTCAGGAAAAATAACAGTCGCGCCGCTTACGAATAACAGATATATAGTCTCTTCTAGCGGTTTATTAGAAATCACAATGCTCACTTCTTCTGTATCTGCTGGAAAATTGTTTTTAGAACAACTCAATAAAGTATTCATAGAAAATGACTTAAACTATCAAGCCAAAAAAGCAAATAATGCAGTTGTATTCATTGATGAGAATATAGACGATGTAACTGAAATATTAAGAGTTAAAAAAGATAATCTAACTAATTTTCAAGAAACAAATATTTCTGTAAATTTTGAATTAGAAACAGCAAAAATTCTTGAATCAGTTTCTGTTATTGAAGCTAATCTAGATGCTCTAGAACTTGAAAAATCCATGCTACTTAATCAATACACAGAAGATAGTCCGCAAATTTTAACACTACAAGAAAGACAAAATATATTAAAGTATCAGAAACAAGAAATTGAATCACGAATAAAGGAGCTACCTGCCTCCCAACAGGCATATTTTGACTTGTTTAGAGAAGTTGAGGCTACAGAAAAACTTTACACAAATCTGATGGATAGTCGTCTTACATATTCGTTATTAGAAGCCAGTACCATAGGTAGTATTGATATAGTTGAGCACCCATATGCGGGCAGACTTGTAACTCCACGTTTAATTTACACACTCTTATCGCTTCTTTTAGGATTCTTTTTTTCAATTGGTGTTGGACTACTAAGAGCAAATTACTTTACACCAATTACAAATCCAGCTGAACTTGCAGATGAAAATGTCGAAAACAGCATTCTTGGAGTCATTCCATTCATAACAGAAAGTGATAAAGAAAAATTTGAGAGTTCATGTGAATCTTTAATTTTGAACTTAATGAAGATAATAGATTCAAGAAAAACAGAATCTTCAAATATAGTTGCACTTACAAGCGCATTACCTTCTAATGGCAAAACCACAATATCGTCTAATCTAGCTCAAGCACTTTCAGACCTAAATAAAAAAGTTTTACTCATTGATTGTGATTTCAAAAGAGGAAATATTCATGATTTGCATAAAATAAATAAGATTTCTGAAGCTGATTTTAAGAGTCTTGATACATCAAATCTTGAGAGATTTAAAGTTAAAGAAAACCTCTATATAATACCGCGCATATCAAAATTAAGAAGTTCATTTAACTACATAAATGATCCTAAAAATATAGAAATAATGAAAAGAGTTTTTTCTGAATTTGACCACGTCATTATTGATACAGCCCCAATTCTTGCTGTAGCAGATACTGGAATTATTTTGAGTTTAGCTGATATTAGATTATTAGTAGTAAGGCATAATATGACTAGAATTAATCAAATAAAACAAGCAATTTCAATAGCAAATCAAATCGGAATTGATTTTGATGGAATACTATACAATGCATATAGTAAGCCAAAAGGATATTATGGATACTACGGCGCTTACCAAAATTATGAATATCAATACTATGCAGATAAATATTTATATGAAAAGTATGACTATGAAAGGGACTAAAGCACTAATAATTTTTGCAATAGCGATAACAACTCTTGGTTGCTCTCTAACACCAGGTGTTAAGTTAAGTGCTGATTATTCTTCAAAAGGTGATGATTATGTAAAGCTTGACGATGGAAGTGAGATAACCATCAATGATTTAAATATTGAATTGCTTAAAAAATTAAGCAAAAATCCTGAAATATATAGAATTGGTATTGGGGATGGAGTTAATGTCTTGGTTTGGGGTCTTCCAGATATATTTCCTATTGCTGGTGGCAGTGGAGGAGCAGCAGGTTTTAATACTAGGGATGTTGATAATAAAGGAAAAATATTCTTCCCATATGCTGGTGAGATCGACGTTTTAGATAAAACTGTTGCTGAAGTTAGAGCTGACATTTCGAACAAATTATCAAAATATTACATAGAGCCTCAAGTAGATGTTTCAATTGCAAACTACAAATCACAGAATATTTATGTTCTTGGAGAAGTAAATAAACCAAGAAAAATTAATCTTACAAATGTTCCTCTGTCCTTAGCTGATGCGCTTGGCGAAGTTTCTGGTTTTAAAAATGATACAGCAGATGCAACAAATGTCTTTGTAATACGAAACGAATCAAGTGGAGGAGGCCCTATGATTTTTAGAGTTGATTTATCTTCGCCATCTGGTTTCTTAAATGCAAGTAATTTCTATTTAAATAAGCAAGATATTATTTACGTTAATGCTAAAGGTATAACAAATTGGAATAGAGTTATAAGTCAATTCTTCCCATTTTCTACATTTATTACTGCAGTTGATAATCTTGTTCAGGATTAAATAATTTGAAAAAAATAAATACTTTTCTAATAGTTTGTTATGCAAACTTCTGCAGAAGTCCAGTTGCAGAACAAATTTTAAATCATAGATATAAAGGTGATGCTAATTTCAATTCAGCTGGCATTAGGCCATTTCCTGAGGCAGCAATGGACAAAAGATCATATGACTATCTTATATCGCAAAATATAAAAACTGTCGTACATAATCCAAAAAAACTAAAGCAAGAAATGTCGAATGAAGTTGACTATATATTAGCTATGGATAATCAAATATTATTGACCCTAAACAAATTATTACCAAAACATAGAAATAAAATAGCACTCTTCAATAAAGGTTTGCCTCATTTAACAGTTTTCGACCCATATAAGTTAAATGACGAAGAATACAGTGAGGCAATGAAAAGAATTAGTTCTATCTGCAATAATTTTGATAAAAATTTTCCAATCAGTTGCTAGCATTATCAAAAAACTCTTTTATCAATGTATTTCTTCTAGACCTATTATTATCAACTACTAGTTTTATAGATCTCAAAAAAAATTGATTTATCTGTCTGGCCCATCTTCTTAAGTAATTAAAATAAAATATCGGATTATATTGTTTTGAACCGAATTCTCTTTGAATTTCTGACTTTCTAACAAACAGATTTTCATGAATATTTGATACAAGTTCCTTAAAATTTGCGCTTGAGAAAATTTTTGATAACTTAATATTTATAGGTGTCATTAATAATATTTCTTTTAAGAGAAATGCTTTTCTCACGCTAGATTTCTCAACTAAAAATTCTGGTATATCTTCTATCCCTTCTATCTTAAGTAAATGAAAAAAGGGAGAGAATTCGTTTTCATAGCCTAGCTGCTTAATATGAGCATGCAGCTCAAAATAATTTATTTTTTTTGTTTTAACGATAGATACCAAATCAGTGATTACTTGTATTCCTGAATCAAAATTACCTTTTATTGAAGCGTGAAATAGGATGCCAATTATATTCATCTCCATACTTGAAATTGATATCTTTGTATCCTTAAAATTTTTTGATATACCCTCTTGAAGCATCAAAGCTGAAATTGAACAAGGTATTTTTTTTTGATTTGCATCTATTCTGAAATGAATTTCCAAGCAAACGCCAGATTCATCAATCATATTGGGCAAGTCATAATAGCGAGAAAGTGAATCCACCATACTTTCTGCATAAGACTTGTGATTCTTAAACCTAAAATTATTTTTTAATGCTAAGTTTGCAACTGAAGCAATGTGATCCTTCTCAACAAGGATATCTAAATCTCTTATTATTCTATCTTTTGGATTTATTTCTGGTAGCAAGCTAAAACCCTTCAAAGCTACGTAGGATATATTTTTTTCAGTAAGAATCTTTAGAAAATTAAGACCGTTTTTCTTAGTTTCCAGAGTTTTGGATGCATATTTCTTTGCAATATTCTCCAAATTAGAAAGGTTTATACTTTTTACATATTTTTCAAGACCCTCTGAATAAATAAAATTTAAAAGTTGAATGCAAATTCTATTTTTAATTGCAAAATCTATTATCTCTTCATTGTTTACTGCCGGAAAGAGATTTTTTGCTGAAACAATATCTCCAATTACAAGTTTCCAGATAAATTCCTTTTCTAAATCTTCCTCATTAAGATTTTTTCTGTTTAATTCCATAATTGAATAATAAATCAATATTTATTAAAAACTCTAATTAAACACTAATAGATGATAAGCATTATAGTTCTTAAATAAAAAAAAATTTATAATCAGATTTCATATGGAATCTGACCCTCCCAAAAAAGAAGAACTGTTTGATTGGATAGATGCCCTAGAAAATCTCATATTATTTAACGGCAAACAAGAAGCAGGAGAAATTATGCAAGAATTGATGTCTTATGCTTCTATGAAAGGAATTCTGGATTCAGAATTATTTGAACTACCTTTTGAGAATTCTATATCTCAATATGAAGAAATTGAATATCCTGGCGACTGGGAAACAGAAGAAACTATAAGACATTTTATACGCTGGAATGCATTAATTACGGTTTTAAAAGCTAACAAAGACCTCGATCTTGGTGGACATATATCTACTTATTCATCTGCTGCAACATTGTATGAAGTTGGTTTTAATCATTTTTTTAGAGGTGGAAATCTATCAGACATGATCTATTTTCAAGGCCATTCATCGCCAGGAATATATGCTAGGTCATTCCTAGAAGGCTCTCTAACAGAGAAACATTTGGATAACTTTAGGCAAGAAATAGATGGTACCGGTCTATCATCTTATCCACATCCATGGTTAATGCCAGAATATTGGCAGTTTCCTACGGTCTCTATGGGTCTTGGTCCAATAATGTCAATTTATCAAGCACATGTAATGAAATACCTGGAGCAAAGAGGTTTATTAAAAATTGAAAATACAAGAAAAATATGGATGTTTTGTGGTGATGGAGAAATGGACGAACCAGAATCATTAGGAGCAATTTCCTTGGCTGCAAGAGAGAAGCTAAATAATCTTATTTTTGTAATAAATTGTAATTTACAAAGACTTGATGGCCCAGTAAGAGGAAACTCAAGAATCATTACTGAGTTGGGCGGAATTTTTAAAGCAGCTGGATGGAATGTGGTTAACACTATATGGGGAAGAAAATGGGATGAGCTTTTAGCTAAAGACTCTACAGGAGCTCTTAGATGGGTTATGAGCAATACTGTTGATGGGGAATATCAAAATTTTAAGGCTAAAGGTGGTGCATACACTAGGAAGAACTTCTTCGGCAAGCATCCCGAAGCTTTAAAACTTGTTGAAAACATGTCAGATGATGAAATAGAAAACTTAAATAGAGGAGGTCATGACCCATTAAAAGTTTTTAATGCATATAAATCAGCTTATGAATGTAATGATAAACCTACTGTAATTCTTGCATTCACTGTTAAAGGCTATGGAATTGGGTCAAGGCAAGCAGATAACACAACGCATCAAGTTAAAAAACTCACTGATGAAAACCTAAAAGATTTTATTAAAAAGTTTAACTTACCTATTGACTCTAAAAAGTTAAATAAATTGGATTATTTGAAACTTGCCAAAAATAGTAGCGAATATAAATATCTAATAAATCAAAGAAAAAAACTAGGAGGCTTCTTGCCTAGAAGAGAAGTAATAGAAGCTAATTTAAAAGTAAGCGACAACTCTCATTTTGATGAGTTCAATTCTAAATCTAAAAGGGAAATGTCAACTACAATGGTTTTTGTAAGGCTTATCACTTCATTATTAAGAGATAAAAAAATTGGGGAAAATATAGTTCCAATTGTGCCTGATGAGGCAAGGACTTTTGGAATGGACGGGCTTTTTAGACAATTTGGAATTTATAGCAGGGAAGGTCAAAAATACCAACCAGAAGATGTTGATAAAGTGATGTGGTACAGAGAGTCTAAAGATGGGGTAATGTTAGAAGAGGGCATAAATGAAGCAGGCGCTTTTTCAGCATGGATTGCATTAGCTACATCTTATGCCAATAATTCTCTTCCCATGATCCCATTCTATATTTACTATTCAATGTTTGGTTTTCAGAGAGTACATGATTTAGCATGGGCTGCTGGCGATGCTAGAGCAAGAGGATTCTTATTAGGAGCTACATCTGGCAGGACAACACTAAATGGTGAAGGTCTACAACACCAAGATGGGCACAGCCATCTCTTAGCTCAGACAATACCCAACTGCAGATCTTATGATCCATGTTTTGATTATGAGCTAGCAGCAATAATAAAAAATGGTATTGATGATATGTATGTAAAAAATAATGATAATTATTATTACTTAACTCTAATGAATGAAAACTACATACATCCTGAAAAACCAAAAAAATTGAAGGATTCTGAAATAATGCAGGGAGCTTATCTGTTCCAAGAAGAGAATAAAGCTGACGTACGGATACTTGCATCAGGACTGACATTGCGTTTTGCGATAGAAGCCTCAAAAAAATTACTAGATTTTGGTGTCAAAACTAATATATGGAGTATTACAAGTTTTAATGAACTGGCTAGAGGGGGCATCATATCTGATCAAGAGAATATGGTAGATATCGAAAGTAAATCTTATGTTCAAAGTTGCTTTGAAACTGAAATGCCCACAGTTGCAGTTTCTGAATATCAGAAATTATATGCTGAGCAAATCAGGAAATGGGTAAATGGTAATTATATTTGCTTAGGCACTGACGGTTTTGGTAGAAGTGATACCAGAGAAAAATTAAGAGAATTCTTTGAAATTGATGAAAATCATATTGCTTACAATGCTTTATTGGCATGTGGGCTTTTAAAAGAGGCAAAAAAATTTAAGATCAAGTACAAAGTAAAACTAAATAAAAAAAATCCATATATAAGATGAAAGAAATTGAGTTAAAAATTCCTAATTTAGGAGAGGCAGAAGATACAGAAATTATTGAAATTTCTGTTAAAAAAGGTGACAAGCTAAGCAAAAACGATCCAATCATTGTTTTAGAGTCAGAGAAAGCTGCCATGGAAGTGCCATCAGACTTCGATGGAAAAATTAAAGATATAAAAGTTAAAGAAGGTGATAATGTAAAAGAGGGGACGGTTTTTGCTGTTATTGAAGTTGAAGAAACTGATGAAACAATACTTGGAAAAGAAGAAAAAGAAGAAATCAAGACTACTTCTCACAAAGCCCCAACAATTGAAAAAGCTTCAATAGACTTTAGTGGAATAAATGCTGGCCCTGCAGTAAGAAAGATAGCACGTGAGCTTGAGATAGATCTTAAGAAAATTATTGGCTCAGGCAGAAATAAGATGATCACTAAAGATGACCTTAAAAATTTTATACATTCAAATAGCAGTATTTCAAAAATTGAATATGCAGATTTAAAAAGTCTGGAAAATTTTGGTGATTATGAAATCGAAAATCAATCAAAAATTAAAAGAGCTGGAGCTAAAAATTTAACTGAATCATGGCAGTCAATACCTCATGTTTCACATTTTGAGGAAGCAGATATAACAAAGATTGAAAAACAAAGAAAAGAATTAAATGAGCTTTCAGCCGTAAAAATTACACCACTTGCTTACATTATTAAAGCCACATCCTTTGCTTTGGAGGAGTTTCCTCTGATGAACTCTTCTTTAGTAGATGATGGAAAATTGATGGTAAAAAAATATATAAATATAGGGATTGCTGTTAATACTGATCAAGGTCTAGTAGTTCCGGTCATAAAAGATGTAAATAATTTAACGATTGGGCAAATAGCAAAAAATATTCTAGAAATGTCTATTAAAGCGCGAGATAAAAAGTTAATGAAAGATGATATTACAGGTTCAACATTTACCATATCAAGCTTAGGTGGAATTGGAGGAACTGGATTTTCCCCAATTATAAATCCACCAGAAGTTGGTATTATTGGTGTCTCAAGGTCTTCAAATGTTGTAAAAATTCAAAATGAAATAGTCGTGAATGCAACTATTCTGCCTTTCTCATTATCCTACGATCATAGAGTTATAAATGGTGTAGATGCAGGTAATTTTATGACTTTTATTAAAGCTACTATCGAAAAAGGTTTATAATCTAGACATGTTTGTTGGATATGAGTTATAGAGCTTTATTCAACTCTAACGAATGAAAAAAATAACATTTTTGCAAGAGCATTTACTTCATTATAGAAAAGAATTTTACAATTCTTTAGCTGAAACATTCGAAGTTGAAGTAGTTTGCAAAACATCTGACCATAGTTATAAAAATGAAAAATTCCTTGTAAAAAAAAATAAGGTTTTAGAAATTTTTGGATTCAAGATATTTAAAGATTTGAAAATTAATTCTCACTATATTGTCTATCCTTTAGATTTTTACTTTTTAGATTCAATAATTTCTTTATTTAAAACTGATAAAAATATTTTCTATTGGGGTATTGGTAACGGAAATAACAAATTTACAAACAAAATAAGGCACTTTTTATTCAAAAATAAAAATTTATTTCTTTATAGCGATAAAGCAAAAAGTTTTATTAGTAATGATTCAAACAAGAAACAAATTGTCATAAACAATACAATCAGAGTCGATATCCCAATAGTACAAAAAAGCATGAGAAATAGTCTGTTATTTATTGGTAGTCTTACCAAGAGAAAAAAATTAAAAGAAGCAATACTAGCCTTTGATAAGTGTCTTAAAAATTTTGGACAGAATATAAAAATGGAAATAATTGGTGATGGGGATGAAAGAGAAAGTCTTGAGCAACTAGTATTAGATCTAGGGATTGATGAAAATATAACTTTTCACGGGGCTGTTATTGATGCAAAAGAAAAAGAGCATGTATTTAGTCGTTGTTTTGCAACTGGGCTATATGGGCAATGTGGATTATCAGCTATTGAAAGCATTGGAAATGGTGTACCTGTAATAACAACTGTAAACGCAATTACTGGTGGTGAAATTCTATCTGTTGTTGATGATTTAACTGGAAAAATAGTGAATGAGAATACATCTGATTTTTCGAGTGCTATCCATGAAATTTATAATAAAAATTTTAATTCATCTATGGTTGAAGACTGTATAAATTTTTACAAAAAAAATTATAGTCTAGATAATATGGTCCATAAGTTTAGAAAAGGATTTAATGAAGAAAGTACTTTTCATTAATGCCTTCAATATAAAATCTGGAGGTGGAAGGCAGATCCTATCCTATACACTTGATGATTTCAAAGAATCTGATTATGAAGTTTTTATTCTTATATCAAATTCTTTGGAGGACGTTTTTTCTAAGAGGTATGAATGCTTTAACTTTTTAAAACTTCCATTTTTTCTTGAAAATAATTTTTTTCGTTATTTCTTATTATCAATTATTGTTCCCTTATATGTAAAAAGAACTAAAGCTATAAAGGTCTTATCTCTTGGCAATTACCCTATTAAAACAAAAGTAAGACAACTTACCTATATTCATTGGCCATATCTAGTTTATAGATCAAATGATTGGACCAATATGAGCAGTATTGGCCGGTTAAAAACGCAATTTAAAGTTTTTATTCTTAAACATTTAATCAAAAAATTTGAAACAGATTTTATAGTTCAATCAGAAGTTATGAGATCAAGGTTAAAGAAAATCATAGGCAAAAAAAAATGTTTTGTATTATTTCCTGACGTAGGTTTTCCTAATACGAATAATTCAAAAAATAATAAAAATATAGATAGAGAAAAAATAATTTTTTTCTACCCAGCACTCTTTTATCCACACAAAAATCATTCTTGCATTATTGATGTAGCATGCACTCTTAGGGATAAAGGTCTAAACTTTAAGTTTATTGTCACTTTGCAAGATTGCCAATTTAAGAGGAGTTTCCAAGCAAAAATAAAATATCGTAAGCTTGAGAATTACATTGAGGATATTGGCATTGTAAGTAGTAATGAAATTTACAAGAATTTTGAAAAGTCTAATTTTTTATTCATGCCAACTCACTTAGAAACTTTTGGCATACCATACATTGAAGCAATGAGTCTAGCTAAGCCTATAATTACAAGTGATAAGGATTTTTCAAGAAACATTTGTGATGAAGCTGCCATATACTTTGATGTTAGCAGCACGAAAGATATATCTGAAAAAATAATTTTTGCTATTAAAAATGAAAAAGAGCTGATAACTAAATCTGTTCAGAGATATAAAAAAATACAAAAAGAATTTAATAATTCAAATAAATTAAAAGCCATTATTGATATGTATTAATGCTGCCTTAACCTCTCGGCATAGATCATGTGAAGAGTGTATAATTTACACATGTTTATCGGCTATGCACCATTAAGTTTTATTTCATCCATTCTATTTTGTATAGGCCTTATGTATCTAGACAAAAAAGCAGCCATAGCCGGTGATATAAACGTTAGAAAGAGTGCACAGACTTTGCACAAAAAATCAATTTCTAGGTTTGGAGGGGTTGCAATCTATCTATCCACAATATTAACAGCTTATTTATTCGGTTTCGGCTTGAGCTCAAATGTTTTTTGGATCTTAATATTCTGCCTGCCAGCTTTTATGGTAGGTTTCATTGATGATTTGAAATTTAATATAGACCCAAGGTTAAGAATTATATTGCTCATACCAACACCAATATTATTTTTTTATTTTGCTGAAATAAGTGTTACAGATTTAGATCTTGGATACTTTGATGATTTTTTAGAAATTGAATTTCTTGCCTTGTGCTTTCTTTGTTTCGCAATGGTTGGAATGATGAATGCTTTTAATCTAATAGATGGCATTAATGGACAATTATCTTCGTATTTAGTTTCAATTATAATTGCACTAAAAGTTATAGAAAATATTTCAGGCTCAGATCTTCCTTTATCAGATGACTTTAGATATTTCACTAATATTTTGCTTGGGGCGTTAGCAGGATTTTTTCTCTTAAATCTTTTTGGTAAAATTTTTCTTGGTGATGCTGGTGCTTATTTTTTAGGCTCTATTGTGTGTTTTGGGCTAATAGAAGCCCAACAAAGCAATAACCTTTCACCTTGGGCAGTAATGCTAGTGCTGTCATACCCATTTACAGACCTAATTTTTAGTGTTTTAAGAAGAAGGTTTATTACAGGCGGCGATACAATGCAGCCTGATGCTGAGCATTTACATCATGTAGTTTACCAACGCTTTGAAACACTAAAATTTAGACACGATAGAGTTAGGCACTTTTGTACTATTTTTTTTCTAACTATTTTTAATTTTCCTTACATAGCATCAGCTGTATATTTTGCTAATAATACCCTGGCCTTAATGAGTATATTTATAGCATATATTGTCAGTTATTTATTAATCTACTTTTCTTTAAATCCAAGATTTCTTTTGCGTAATGAAGGCTAATAAAATAGAAATCTTGTTGTCTGTTCCTTTTAACAAACAGGTAATTAAAAATAGAATATTGCCAATCATCTCGTCTGGAATAGACAGGGGTTTTTCTGTTGAGCTAATTTCCCCAGATAAGACAGTTGATCAAGTAGATCTTCTTAGGTTCAAGCATACTTGTTCAAATTCAAAATACAATTTGCCCAAAAATTTTATATTAAGAGCATTTTATGAACTATTTATTTCATGGCAGGTATTTAAAAAAGCTCAGAAAAAAAATAGCACGATTACTTTCATCTCAATTCCATCCCCAATGCTTCTCTTTTTATCCATATTTATCAGAGGAAAAGTAATTATTGATGTAAGAGATATAACATGGGAATTCCTTAACGAAAAAGCATTATTTCAAAATGTGGTAAAAAAAATATTCTTATATTTGTCAAAGATTGCCCTTAATAAAGCTTGGCTAGTAACAACATCAAATAGCTCAGAAAAAAATTATTTTGAAAATTCTTTGATAATTTTGCCAGAAGTTATTTTATTAAAAAATGGTATTTCAAAAGAGAGATTTGATACTTTGAGAAGTATTAGCCATTCAGGTTCAAAAGAAATTACTTATATTGGAAATATAGGTCTAGCACAAAATTTACTTTTGTTATGCGAGGCAGCACAAAACATACCTAAAGCAAGATTCAATATTATAGGAGCTGGGCCTGAACTGAAGTTGATAACTAAATACGTTCAGAAAGAAAATATTAAAAATATTTTTATATATGGCAAGCTTGATTGGGAAGATATATTGCCAATTTATGCTAAATCTTCGATTCTTTATGCGCAGCTAAGCAGGAGGTTTGATATTGCTATGCCATCTAAGATTTATGAGTACCTCTCTACTGGAAAAGCAATCATTTATGGTGGTGGCGGGCATGCTAAGTCTTTTCTATCTTCTTTTGAAAATGTAAATATCATTGTGCCTGATGATAAGAATGAACTAGAAAATGCTATAAATGATATGCTAGAAAATAAGACTTATCTTAAGAAAAGCAAATCAAACATTGATCTAATCGAAAAAAATTATATAAGAGAAAAATCTATTGCAAATTTTTATAATTATTTAGAAAAAAAAATAAATTGATGTATTTATAAAAATATAAAAGTAATTAAGGTTAAAAAAATGATTAGTGCTTCGAGAGGATACTAAATTATATAAAATCGTTAGAATAAAATTATAAAGTTTAAGCATATATGAAATTATTGGTAACAGGTGCTGCAGGTTACATAGGTGGGACCTTTTGCTATGAGGCCTTGAGTAAAGGATATGAAGTTATAGGCATAGATAACTTTTCTAATTCAGAAGATAAAATAATCAATTATTTTTTACGTAATTATCCAAACCAATTTGAATTTATAGAATTAAATCTTCTCAATCAAAAAAAATTAAATTCGATATTAGGACTCCAAAAAAATATAGATTGTGTATTGCATTTTGCAGCATTAAAGTCGGTGCCTGAATCTGAAGAGAAATCTGATTTGTATTGGAAGAATAATGTTGAAGGAACAAAGAGCCTTCTAGAAGCAATGGAATTTAATGAAATCAAGAATATAATTTTTTCTTCTTCAGCAGCCATTTATGGTGAGCAACTCATCCAGCCCGTCAATGAAGAAGCAAATACTAAACCTGCCTCAAATTATGCATTAACAAAACTTGAAAGCGAAAAACACATCAAGGAATATGCATTAAATAGGATTATTAATGCGATATCATTAAGGTATTTTAATCCTGTAGCTTCACATCAAGATTATGTAATCTCTGAAGACTACACAAAATCTGATAACCTCATGTCTGTAATATTGCAGGCTGCTACTAGAAAAATTAAATCTTTAGAAATATATGGGAATGATTACTCAACTGATGACGGCACTGCAGAAAGAGATTTCATACATATTAGTGACTTAATTGATGGGCATTTCTCTGCGTTAGATAAAATTGGAACACTTGAGAATTATACTGAAATTAATCTAGGAACAGGTGTGAGCATTAGTGTCCTCGAAATGGTTAAGACATTTAAAAAAGTAAATAAGATTGACTTCCAAGTAAGCTTTGCTGCAAGAAGAAAAGGGGATATAAGCATTAATTACGCACAAGTCGATAAAGCTAGAGAGCTTTTAGGATGGCAATCTAGTCATAATTTAGAGAAAATGTGTAAAGATGCATGGGAAGCAGCAAAAAAATGAATTTAATTGAATTGAAAGATTTAGCTGTTAATGCTGCTATAGAAGCAGGAAACTTTCTTAATAAAAACAAACTCCAAAAAAAAGAAGTTTATACAGAAGAAGGTAGAGATATTAAATTAATAATTGACCAAGATGCTGAGAAATTAATTAGATCAAGACTGTGTGAAACAAATATTGCAATATTAGGGGAAGAGTATGGAGGTGAAACCTCAAAAGAAAAATATTGGGTTATAGATCCAATAGATGGCACTGCAAATTAT
>CESB01022218.1_pt1 | contig 32619 bp, 33 predicted proteins | sample 531071 | NCBI WGS metagenome assembly CESB01 (sample SAMEA2621259, study PRJEB7988) | marine metagenome | biome: marine biome (ENVO:00000447); feature: surface water layer (ENVO:00002042); material: "saline water (ENVO:00002010), including plankton (ENVO:xxxxxxxx)" | depth 5 m | reverse complement strand
GATGAAATCTTTAGGATCGAGGCTTTTGATATAAGCCATACATCTGGAAAGAATGTATCCGCATCGTGCGTTGTTGTTTCTAAAGATGGCCCGGTTAAAAAAGAATACAGAATAATGAATATAAAAAAGGAAGCAAATAATGACTATTTAGCTCTTTCGGAGGCTGTTCAAAGGAGATGTAAAAACCTAGCCAAAAATAAACTTAATTTACCTGACATTATTATTTTAGATGGTGGAAAAGGTCAGCTCAGTACAATTAAGAATTGCTTAGATAAAAAAATAATAGATAAAATTAAATTTCTCTCAATTTCTAAAGGCCCTAATAGGAAAGAAAAGTATGACACTTTACATTATGGTAATAACAGTTATCGTTTAGATGATATCCAGGAAATATCTAAACTTATGCAGTTATTAAGAAATGAATCACATAGATTTGCATTAAGTCATCATAGAAAACGAAGGTCTAAAGCTTTAATGAAATCAAGTCTTGACGATATTGATGGATTAGGCACTAAACTTAAATTAAGTTTGATTAGGTATTTTGGAGGTATTGATAAAGTTATTGAAGCTTCATTAGATGACTTAAAATCTGTACCGGGTATTGGGAATAGCAAAGCTGAAAGGATCTTATCCTTTTTAAAAAAATAATTACTATAAATGAATTTTCCAAATATACTTTCTTTATCAAGAATATTTCTTACTTTTCCAATTATCTTATTCTTTGAGAGCTCTTTATATTACCTATCAGCCTTAATTTTTGTGGCTGCTGCCACAACAGATTTTCTTGACGGGTACATTGCAAGAAAAAGAAATGAAGCTACAGAGTTAGGTTCTCTTCTCGATTTGCTTGCAGATAAAATTTTTGTTTCGATTTTACTCATTTGGGCGACTTTCAATTTTCAAGACGATTTAATTTTAATAAGTGCTGTTCTTATAATTACAAGAGAAATTTCAGTTAGTTATCTAAGGTTGTTTTTTATATCTCAAAAAAAAGAACTTAATGATCTTAAAGCTGATTCTACAGGAAAGATGAAAACAGCATTACAAATGACAGGATTAGGACTTTTGTTAATCTCTCCTTATTTTTCTTATATTTTTTTGTATACAAGTATACTTCTTGTTTTATTCAGTGCGTTCTTATCTTGGTACTCGTTATTAAAGTATTTAAACAAATGGAATGTTTAATTCAAATATATACAATGTCTTTACGGCTGAGTGGCAGAGTGGTCATGCAGCGGATTGCAAATCCGTCTACGCCGGTTCGATTCCGACCTCAGCCTCCATGAAAAATGACAGTAACTAAAATAAAAAAAGCCTTAATTCCTGTTGCTGGCCTTGGAACTAGAATGCTTCCAGCAACTAAGGCAATTCCCAAAGAACTTCTTCCAATTTACGACAAACCCATTATTCAATATGTCGTAGAAGAAGCCATAGAAGCAGGAATAAATGAAATTATTTTCATAACCAGAAGTGGGAAAGAAGCTATTGAAAATCATTTTGATCGCAATTTTGAATTAGAACAAACATTTCAAAAAAAAATTGATAAGCAAAACTCAAAGAAATTAAAAACCATCTCTTTTCCTAATTTAAAGATATCATCAGTCAGACAAGAAGCTCCTATCGGCCTAGGAGATGCCATTTATTGTGCAAAAGAATTAGTAAGAAAAAAAGAATCTTTTGCGGTCTTGCTTCCTGATGAATTTCTTTTTAGCAAACCAATAGGCATAGATTTAAAAAAAATAATCTCAAATTTTAATAAAACTGGAATGCCACAGCTTTTAGTTGAAAAAATTCCAAAAAGCCTCGTTTCATCTTATGGAATTGTTAAATATAAAAAAAATAACTCTAATATCGTTTCTGAATTGATTGAAAAACCCAATCCTAAAAGGTGTTCATTAAGACAGAGAATAGTAGGAAGATATATTTTGCCTTATGAAATTTTTGATCATATTGCAAATCTTAAACACCAAAAAAATAAAGAAATACAACTTACGGATGCGATAAATCTCTTAATAAATGATAAAAAAAAGTCTGTTAATTCTGTAATCTCGAAATCCAAAATATATGATTGTGGTTCCAAAAAGGGATTTATTGGGGCAAACTTAGAACTATCCTTAAAAGAAAAGGGTATGAAAAAATATCTTCAAGAAATAATTATGCGTTAGCCCAGGTGGTGGAATTGGTAGACACAAGGGACTTAAAATCCCTCGAAGGCGACTTCGTGCCGGTTCAAGTCCGGCCCTGGGTACCAAAAAAGAAAAAATGGCAGATGAATTAAACCAAATCGATGATAAATCTAATCAGGAATTAGATTTTCTGACGATTTTTAAAATTCTCTGGAGAGAGAAAATAAAAATAACGATATTTACTTTTGTAACAGGTATTTTTTCGATTTTTTACTCTCTTTCTCTTCCGAATATTTATCAAAGTGAAGCCGTATTATCTTTATCTAATAGTTCAGGATCCGCTCTTTCTAAATTGGCACAAAATTACTCTGGAATTGCTAGTCTAGCCGGGATAAATCTGCCAGATCTTGGAAATGAAGGAGATGGAATTAATGAAGGAATAGAGACTATTAAGTCTTTAAATTTCTTTGAAGAATTCATTATCAAAGATGATTTATTTATAAAGCTATTAGCAGTTAGGAGTTGGGACCAAAAAACAAATACTATTACTTTAAACTCAAATATTTACGATGCTGAAAAAAATATTTGGCTAGATGATTCTATTTTTGCTTTGAATGGTAAACCTTCTATACAAACCGCTCATAGAAATTTTCTAGATAGATTAACAGTTTCTATAAATAATAAGACTGGATTTTTAGAATTGAAATTCGTTCATTTATCTCCACATATTGCCAAAGAATTTCTAGATTTACTTATAGGAGAATTAAATGAAAAAAAAAGAAGTAAAGATAAGTCACTAGCAGAAAAAACAATAAACTTCTTAGAAATTGAATCAAAAAAAACTCAGTTAAAAGAAGTAAGAATTGGAATAAATAACTTAATACAGAGACAAATAGAAAAAATTACCTTCGCTAATGCTTCTCCAGAATACCTTTTTAAAGTTTTATCAAAACCATCTGCTCCCGAATTAAAATTAGAACCAAGACGATCAGTTATTTGTATAGTAATTACTTTTATAGGAGCTTTTTTAATCTGCCTATACTTTATTGCAAAGGATTATTATAGAAAATCTATAAATCTCTTATAATTTTACTCTCAAAGATTTAACTTCTACTTTGTCTTGAAATACTATACTATTTTATCTCGTTCAATCATTGAACATATTAAAGATGAAAAAAAGCAAAAATGAATCTGATTACAAAGTATTAAGTGAATTGGATAAAAATCCAAATTTAACCCAGAGAGAACTTGCAAAGAAAGTAAACTTTAGCCTTGGTAAAGCTAACTATGTATTAGAAGCTTTGTATAAGAGGGGTTTAATTAAGCTAGATAATTTTAGAAAATCCGGAAATAAATCTGGCTATGCTTACATATTAACTCCAAAAGGAATTAAAGAAAAAATAGTTATTACAAAAAAGTTCCTAAATGAAAAAGTAAATGAATATGAAAAGCTAGAAAAAGAAATTAAAGATTTAAAAAACATAGTTAAGAAAGAAAAATAAGGTTTAAAAAAAAAGAGATTTATATGAAAAAACTTGCAGTTATAGGATTAGGATATGTTGGATTGCCCTTAGCTATAGAGTTTGGAAAAACTAGAAACGTCATTGGATTTGACCTTAACAAGAAAAGAATAAATTCTCTTTCATTTGGACAAGATGTGACAAAAGAATGTTCTCAAAAAGAAATTAAGTCTGCAAAAAAACTCAAATTTTCTTCAAATCTAGACGATATTAAAGAAGCAAATATTTACATAGTTACAGTTCCTACTCCTGTAGATGAAGTTAAAAAACCAGACCTTTTTCAATTAAAAGAGGCAGTCATCATGATAGGAAAAATACTTAAGAAAAATGACTTGGTCATATTTGAATCAACAGTATACCCCGGAGTAACTGAAGATATTTGCATTCCCTTACTTGAAAAATTTAGTGATCTTAAAATTAATAAAGATTTTTATTGTGGATATAGTCCAGAAAGAACAGTTCCTGGAGATAAAGTTAATACCCTCACAACCATAAAGAAAATAACAAGTGGAAGTAATGTTTATGCAGCAAAGAAAGTTAATGATCTTTATAAATCAATTATAAAGGCAGGCACTTGGAAAGCTAGTAGCATCAAAGTTGCAGAAGCTGCAAAAGTCATAGAAAACTCGCAAAGAGACTTAAACATAGCTTTTGTAAATGAGCTTTCTTTAATATTTGAAAGACTAGATATAGATACTCTCGAAGTTTTGAAAGCTGCAGGAACAAAATGGAATTTTCAAGATTTTAGACCAGGGCTAGTTGGCGGACATTGCATAGGCGTTGATCCTTATTATCTAACTCATAAGGCTCAAGAGGTGGGTTACAAACCTGAAGTTATTCTTGCAGGAAGAAGAATTAATGATGAGATGTCTAGACATGCAGCAAGTAATATTCTTCAAAAGATGAAAAAAAATAAAATTAATATATCTAGAGCAACCATTGCAATATTTGGCGTTACTTTTAAAGATAATTGCCCTGATATAAGAAACAGCAAGGTTTTTGATTTAATAAGAGAATTAGAAAACAAGGGAGTAAAGACAGTCCTTATTGACCCTTGGGCAGATAACAATGAGGTATTACGAGAATATGACCGCTCACTTACTAATCTTAAAAATGGAATAAAAGTTGACAGTATAATTATTGCTGTTGGCCATAATCAATTTAAGAAAATTAGCCCAAAAAAATTAAAAACTTTTTGTAAAGGAAAAAAACCTGTAATTGGAGATTTAAAGTCCATTTATTCTAAAGAAAAATTAGAATCTTATGGATTTTCAGTATTCAGACTTTAGATGAAAAAAATGAATAATCAAACTATCATAATTGCAGAAGCAGGGGTTAATCACAATGGCGATATTAAACTTGCTAAAAAGCTAATAGATGTTGCTGCCAAATCAGGGGCAGATTTTGTTAAGTTTCAAACTTTTAAAGCAAATAATCTTTTAATTAAAAATACAAAAAAAACAAATTATCAAATAAAGACTACTGGCCATAAAGAAAACCAGTATGAATTAATTAAAAGACTTGAGCTGACAAAAGAGATGCACCATGAACTTATTTCTCACTGCTCAAAGAAGAAAATAAATTTTTTTTCAACTGCTTTCGATAAAGAAAGTTTAAAAATGCTAATTGATTTAGGCCAAGAAATTATCAAAATTCCTTCTGGAGAAATAACTAATTTACCTCTTTTGAAGTTTATAGGTTCTCAAAAGAAAAAAATCATTTTATCCACCGGAATGTCAGATATTAATGAAATATCCCAAGCTTTAAAAATTTTAAAAGAATTTGGTACTAGTAAAAAAAATATTTACATACTTCATTGTAATACAGAATATCCAACTCCAAAAAAAGACGTGAATCTTAATGCAATGCTAACAATAAGAGATAAATTTAACTTAGTTGTTGGGTATTCTGATCATACTAGCGGGATTGAAGTTCCAATAGCTGCTGTCGCTTTAGGAGCAAAAATAATTGAAAAGCATTTTACATTGAGTAGAGATTTAGATGGACCGGATCATAGCTCAAGTTTAGAGCCTGATGAATTATCTCGAATGATTGAATCAATTAGAAACATTGAAGTTGCTTTAGGAAATGGAGTAAAAAAACCTAGCCCCAGTGAAATAAAAAATAAAAAGTTAATAAGAAGGTCAATTGTTGCATCGCAAGATATAAATAAGGGAGAGTTATTTTCGGAAAAAAATCTAGATGTTAAAAGACCAGCCAATGGAATATCACCAATGGAATGGGACAAGTTAATTGGAACTTTTTCACCAAAAAAATTTAAAAAAGACCAAAAAATCAAGATATGAAGAAGGTATGCGTAATCACTGGTTCTAGAGCTGAATACGGACTTTTGAAGCCTTTAATAAATCAAATAAAAGATTCAAAAAAAATTGATTTATGCCTTATAGCTACTGGTATGCATTTGTCATCAAAATTTGGAAATACACTAAATGAAATCAAAGAGGATAAAATTGAAATTGATTTTCAAATAGATATGAAAATATCTAAAGACTCTAAACAAGATATTTCCAAATCTATTTCCTTGGGAATAACTAGTTTTACAAAAGCATATGATTCATTGAAACCAAATTTGATTATCATTTTAGGAGATAGGTATGAAATTTTTTCAGCAGCTATAGCTGCAATGATTTCTAGAATACCTATAGCACATTTGCATGGAGGCGAAGCCACAGAAGGACTTATTGATGAATCTATTAGGCATTCAATAACAAAAATGTCTCATCTCCATTTTGTGGCTGCTAACGATTACAAAAATAGGGTTATTCAACTTGGAGAAAAACCGTCTAGAGTATTTAACGTAGGGGCAATGGGGCTTGATAGTATCAAAAAAACAAAATTAAGCAGTAAAGATAAGCTAGAAAAAACGTTAAACCTTAAATTCAGAGAAAAAAACTTTCTAATTACTTTTCACCCAGTAACTCTAGAGAAAGAATCTTCGAATGAACAAATTTCCCAGCTCTTGGATGCTTTAGAAAAGTTTAAAGATGCTCTTTTAATATTTACCATGCCTAATTCTGACCTCGATGGTGGCGTTATTCATTCTTCATTGAAAGATTTTGCTAAAAAGAATTCTAATGTAAAACTTTATAAATCTTTAGGCCAACATAATTATCTTTCATGCTTAAAATATGTCGACATAGTAATTGGAAATTCCTCTAGCGGATTAATTGAGGTACCGTCTTTTAAAAAACCTACTATAAATATAGGTGATAGACAAAGAGGCAGGCTTAAAGCAAATAGCGTGATAGACTGCCTGCCAACAAAAAGGTCTATTTCAAAAGCAATCAAATATGCTTTTTCTGCCAATTTTCAATCTTCTTTAAAGAATATAGAAAATCCCTATGGAAAAAACGGAGCAAGTAAAAAAATTTGTAAAGTTTTGGAAGATACAAATTTAGACAATCTCTTAAAAAAAGAATTTTATAACTTTAAATCAAAATGAAGATAGTTTTTATAGGCTCAGTTAAATTTTCTGCCCAAATGTTGAAGACAATAATTAACCACAAAGGTGATGTAGTAGGTGTTTGCACTTTAAAAAACTCTTCTTTTAATAGCGATCATTTAGATTTGAGTGCTATTGCAAAAAAAATAGACATTCCCTTTAAATATACTTCTGATATAAATTCGGAAGAATCGATTAATTGGATTAAATCTCTTAATCCTGAAATTATTTTTTGCTTTGGATGGTCAAAATTAATTGGAAACAGATTACTTAAATTATCTCCAAAAGGGGTTTTAGGCTACCACCCATCTGAACTTCCCAGAAACAGAGGAAGGCATCCGCTTATTTGGTCTTTAGTTTTAGGACTAAAAAATTCTGCCTCAACTTTCTTTTTTATGGACAAAGGTGTAGACAGCGGTGAAATTTTATCTCAAAAGAAATTTGAAATTTCATTAAAAGATGATGCTAGCTCCCTGTATAAAAAAATAGAGAAAATAGCATCAAATCAAGTTAAAGAATTTTTGCCCCTTTTAATTAATAATAACTATCAAACTTTTCCACAGAATCATAAACTCTCAAATACTTGGCGTAAGAGAGAAATAATTGACGGCCAAATTGATTGGAGAATGTCATCAGAAGGAATATATAATTTAGTAAGAGGTTTAACACGTCCTTATGCAGGAGCACACTTCAAATCTAAAGAAAAAACCATCAAAGTTTGGAAATGTAGAGTTATTAAAATCAAGGTTGAAAATTATGAACCTGGAAAAGTTATTAATTTTGGAAAAAAAGGGCCGATAGTTAAATCAGGTAATAGCGCAATAGAATTGATTGATTTTGAACCAAAAATAAAACCATCTATTGGAGATTATTTATGAATACTTTAGTTATTGCTCCTCATGCAGATGATGAAATATTAGGTTGTGGGGGCACGCTATTAAGAAAAATTGATGAGGGACATACAGTTGGGCTAATCATTGTGACTTCTATGAAAGAAAATGAAGGGTGGAATGAAAAAGCAATAAATAAGAGAAAAAAAGAGATCTTAAAGATTCAAAAAGAATTAAAAATAAAAAAAGAACATTTATATCAATTAGATTTACCTTCAACAAAATTAGATACTTTACCTCTTGAGAAAATAGTAAAGAAAATTTCTGAAGTTTTTAATTTATTCCATCCAGAAGAGCTCTTTTTGCCTCATCCAGGAGACGCTCATAGTGATCACAGGGTTAGTTTTGAAGCTTCTATATCATGCACAAAGTGGTTTCGTTTTAACTGTTTAAAAAAAATTTTCACATATGAAACAATTTCTGAAACTGATGCATCCTTAAACTCATTTTTGCCATTTACTCCAAATACATTTATAGATGTATCTAAAACTATAGATCGAAAATGTGACTTAATGAAAATTTATGAATCTGAGATAAAAGATTTTCCTTTTCCCAGAAGTGAAGAGGCTATAAAAGCTCTTGCTAAATATAGAGGTTCTCAATCTGGTTATATGGCAGCAGAAGCTTTTTGTCTTTTGAGGGAAAGGAGATAAAAATTGAATAAAAAATACTCTAAACATTGGAAAAATATAATTCTTTCCCCTGAATCTTCCATTAGGGAGGCAGCTAATAATTTGGAAAAGCATTCTTTTCAAATAGTTTTGATTGCTGATAAAAAAAATCGTCTCTTAGGAACAATTTCTGATGGAGATATTAGAAGAGGTCTTCTCTCAGGTCTAGAATTATCAAACTCAGTTTTATCTATAGCTAATCTTAAACCTAGAGTAGTTCCTCAGACTGTGGATAAAAGATTAGCCTTACAGATAATGCACTCTAATAAAATAAGACAGATCCCAATAGTAGGTAAAAAAAATGAAATTTTAGGAATATATTTATGGGATGAATTCATAAATCTTAAGCCAAGGGAAAATACAATGATTATTATGGCTGGTGGAAAAGGAGTAAGAATGAAGCCATTTACTGATCTATGTCCGAAACCAATGTTAAAAGTTGGAAATAAACCAATGCTAGAACACATTATTGAAAGAGCAAAGGGCGAAGGCATTAATAATTTTATAATTTCTATTAATTATCTCGGCCATATAATTAAAGATTATTTTGGCTCAGGAAAGAAATTAGGTGTAAAAATAAAATATCTTAATGAAAAATCTCCTTTAGGAACTGCCGGATCCTTATCCCTGCTTACTTCAGTACCAAAAAAACCATTTTTGGTTGTAAATGGAGATGTTATTACGGGAATTCGTTATGGAAAAATACTAGATTTTCACCTTTCTCAAGAATCTAAGGCGACAATGGCGGTTAGTCTTCATGAATGGCAACATCCTTACGGAGTCGTAAATATGAATGGAACGCAAATTACCAAAATAGAAGAAAAGCCAATCTCTAGAAACCATGTAAATGCGGGCGTGTATGTTTTGTCTCCAGAAATTTTAAAGTTACTTAAAAAAAATAAATTTTGCGATATGCCAGAACTATTTAAACTTATCATTGAGAAAAAGTTTAGATGTGTTGCTTATCCAGTCCATGAAAATTGGTTGGATGTTGGAAAACCTGACGATTATGAACAAGCTAAAGATTATTTAATCGAATAGAGGAAGATATGAAAAAAATACCTTCATTAAGATGTTGCACTAAATGTGGACTTCCAGAAACATATGAAACAATTGAATTCGATCAAAAAAATATATGTAACATTTGTAGAAGCACTGAGCATAAAAATGATTCCATAGATTGGGAAGAAAGAAAAAAACTCTTAGACCAACTGATTGAAAAGCACAGGGGTAAGTCAGAATATGATTGCATCATTCCATTTTCCGGTGGTAAAGATAGTACTTTTCAACTTTTATACTTAATGAAAGAGTATAAAATCAAACCGCTCGTTGTGCGATTTAATCATGGCTTCATGCGAGAAACCATACAAAATAATAACCAAAGGACTTTTAAAAAACTTGGCGTAGATGTTATTGATTTTATCCCCAATTGGCATACGGTTAAAAGATTAATGTTTGAATCTTTTAATAGAAAAACAGATTTTTGTTGGCATTGTCATACAGGTATTTATTCTTATCCCCTTAGAGTGGCCTTAATGTATAAAGTTCCTCTGGTATTTTGGGGAGAAGCTCAAGCCGACATTACTGGCTATTACGATCATCTAAATGATGATATTGAATATGAAGATGATAAAAAATTTAATATGCTTCGTACGTTGGGAATAACAGCTGAAGATATGCATGGCATGATTGATTCTCCGGAAAATCCAGTAGATAAAAGAGATTTAATACCTTATACATTCCCTCCCATAAAAGATCTTATAAAATTGAGATATTGTTCTGTACCTTTAGGAAGTTTTATTCCTTGGGATTACAAAAAAAATACAGAAAGAATTAAGAAAGAGCTAGGTTGGGAAATAGATGAATTAGAGGGCGTTCCATTAGAAATCAATCCTCATGGGGAAAAAATAGAATGTTTTATGCAAGGCACTAGAGACTATATTAAATTTATTAAACGAGGTTACAGTAGAGTAGCTCAAATAAATGCTTTCGATGTTAGGTCCAATAGGCTTAGTAGTGAGGATGCAAAAATATTAAGTGAAAAATTTGACGGTAGAAGACCTCCATCATTAGAAATTTTTTTGGAATACATGGGTCTTACAGAAGAAGAATTTAATGAAATTGTCAAAAGTATGGCAATTCCTCCATATGATCATGATTTTAGTTTGAAAGGAGATGCTCCAAAGGTATGGGATTTTGATAATTGGTATAGAGAAGATAATAGAAAAAATAAATGATAGGCATCATTGACTATGGCGCTGGAAACTTAGCATCAGTACAAAATGCTTTTGAAAGAATTGGCAATGAGTCTAAAATTTTTTCAAACCCCGAGCATATAAAAGATTTCAGCCATATTGTTTTGCCAGGCGTAGGCTCTTTTTCAAAGGCAATGGAATCAATTATTTCATTAGGATGGAAAAAACAAATTACTCTAGAGGTTTCAAAGGGGAAACCAATATTGGGAATCTGTTTAGGAATGCAATTACTATTCGATGAAGGTTTTGAGGGAGGAAAAAATGCTGGACTAGGAATTTTAAATGGCAGCGTACAAAAATTAGATTCCAGATTCTCTCTTAAAATACCTCACATAGGTTGGAACAGGCTATTCATTAAAACAGATCATCCCGTAATGAGGGGAATAAAAGAGCACATAGATTTTTATTTTGTTCATTCATATAAATGTGTACCTACTTCAGAAGACATAATTTTATCTGAGACAAAATATGGTGAAGATTTCGTATCCTCAGTATTTCATAAAAACATTATAGGCATGCAATTTCATCCTGAAAAAAGCCAACCTGCAGGTTTAAAAATTTTACAAAATTTTGCCAATTGGGATGGAAAATGTTGAAAAAAAGAATAATTCCAGTTTTGCTTCTTAAAGATAACAGAATGGTAAAAGGCGTAAATTTCAAAAATTATAAAGATACTGGAGAACCCAAAACAGCAGTTCGGATTTATAGTGCTCAAGATGCAGATGAATTAGTTTTTTTAAACATTAATGGAAATGGCGAAAGCCATAACCATCTAATAAATGTTATAAAAATAGCTTCTGAAGAATGTTTCATGCCTCTTTCAGCAGGAGGAGGTATTAGGAAAATTGAAGAAGCAAGAGATCTTATAAAAGCAGGTGCAGATAAGGTTGTCTTGAATACTTCTACTTTAGAAAAACCTTATCTTGTAAGTCAGATTGCTGATAAATTTGGAGAGCAATGTATAGTCGGCAGCATTGATTATAAAAAGGAAAACAACAAAAGATACGTTTGGATTAAAAGTGGAACTTTAAATACTAAATTAGATCCAATTGAGCATGCCTTAAACCTAGTTAATGAAGGAGTTGGAGAAATCCTTCTAAACAGTATCGATAAAGATGGAATGATGCAAGGATACGACTTGGAATATGCAAAAATTTTTTCCAAAGAGATTCCCGTGCCTGTAATTATATGTGGAGGCGCAGGAAATTTTATACATCTTGCTGAACTTTTATCTGAAACAGAAGCGTCAGCAGCAGCCTGTGCTAGTCTTTTTCATTTTGGAGACAACAGTCCAATCAGGGCAAGGTCATACTTAAGAAATTTAGAAATACCAATGAGGATCCTTAAATGAGTAAAAAGTTATCTAGAAACTTACATATCTTCGGAGGAGGTATTTTTACTAAAACTGCTATAGAAGTTGCAAATAACTTCAGCTGGAAAGTTACTTTAAGAACAACTGACCGTTTTAAAAATGAAGTCAGTCATTTTAGTAAAAAAAATCTAGAAGTTTTTTCAGGAAATTCACTTGAAGTTTTATTAAAAAAGGGCTCAAAACCGAACAAAGGGGATATTGCAATATCATTTAGTGCGCCATGGATTATTTCAAAAAAGTTAATAAATTCTTTTGAAGGAAAATTTTATAATCTTCACAATCAACCTTTACCAAAATTTAGAGGTGGGGGAGGCTCTTCTTGGAACATCTTAATGAAAAATAGATCAGGAGGTTCTTGTATACATCTTTTAACTGAAAAGATAGATGCAGGAGATATATATGCCAGAGAGAATTTCACCTTTCCAAAAAAATTAAAATATCCTAGAGATTACGATGATTATTCATTAAAAATAGCCAATAAGATGCTTAAGAGATGGCTTACATCTTATTTTAGTATTGGCTCACCAGGTAAAGCATTACCTAATAATGACTCCTCTTCTGAATATTGGCCTAGATTAAATACGGAAATTCATGGATGGATAGACTGGTCGTGGAGCCTTTCAGAAATTGAATCTTTTTGCCATGCATTTTCGTTTCCTCATAGTGGGGCAAAGACTTACTTGGGTAAAAAAATCATAAGAATATTAGATCTAAAAGTATTTAACAAAAAAAATAAGTTTCATCCATTCCAGGCTGGCTTAGTTTTTAGAAAAACTAAAAATGAAATTTATATTGCACATAAAGATGGACATATTCAATTAGATAAGAATTACATTAGTCCAAATAACAAAAATATTAGATTGGGAGATAGATTTCATACACCTTATAAAAAGTTAGATAACTCTCTTTTTTCTAGAATTCAATATTCTCCAGATGGAAAAGTTATAAAGTTGAAATGATAGGAAAAAAGAAAATTTTAGGAATCATACCTGCTAGAAAAGGTTCAAAAGGCTTGAAGGAAAAAAATTCAAGATTATTCTGTGGCAGACCTTTAATAGAATATTCAATAGATGCTGGTAAATATTCGAAGTACATTGATCATTTAATACTAAGTTCAGATTGCGAAACTTGTATAAACATTGCAAAAAAAACTGGAGTTGAAGTACCTTTTAAGCGACCTAAGAAACTATCAGGAGACAAAACAACATCTATTGATGTTATAGGACATGCAATATCCTTTCTTGCCAAAAAAAATAAAAATTATGATTATGTCGTATTAATTGAACCTACTTCCCCATTGAGAACATTTGAAGATATTGATAGAGCATTGGAAATTATGATTAGCAAGAAAAAAAAATCAATTGTGAGTTTAGCTAAAGCTGAAGATCAACATCCAAGTTTTATGTTTAATATAAGGAAAGGTCTTGTAAAACCATATTCTAATAAAAAATTTAAAGTTTTAAGACGCCAAGAAGTAGATGAAGCATTTTATTTAGAAGGTTCGGTATACATTTCTGAAATTGAAGAGTTATTAAAGTCAAAAACCTTCTGTGGAGAAGGAACTCTAGGATTTATTGTCCCAAAATGGAAAGCTTTAGAAATAGACGATATATATGATTTTATATGCGCCGAAGCAATTTATAAACTTAAAAGAAATATATTGGATGACTATTAAAAAAAGATATAGGGATAAAAAAGGAAATTATCTCCACAAAAAAGCTAAAAAATATATTCCTGGAGGGAATTCTTTGTTATCTAAAAGGAGAGAGATGTTTGCTCCAGATATTTGGCCTTCTTTTTTTGATTCAGCAAAAGGAATCAAGGTGAAAGATTTATCTGGAAATTATTATAAAGACTTTAGTCATTTTGCAGTTGGTACAAATTCACTTGGTTACGGAAACAAACAAGTTGATTATGCTGTAAAAAATTGCATTCAGAAGGGGAACATGTCTACCTTAAATCCTCCAGAAGAAGTACTTTTGGCTGAAAAGCTTGTAAAAATGCATCCATGGTCATCTATGGCAAGATTTGCTAGAACTGGTGGAGAGGCAAATTCAATAGCCATTAGAATTGCTAGAGCATTTACAAAAAAAAGTGTAATAGCTTTCTGCGGATATCATGGTTGGCATGATTGGTATTTATCAGCGAATTTAAGGGATAAAAAAAATCTTGATAAACAATTACTATCTGGCTTATCTACTTCAGGAGTTCCAAGAGAATTAGAATCTACTTCTATCCCTTTTTTTGAAGGCGAACTTAATAAATTAGAACATATTCTAAAAACAAAAAAAGTGGCAGCTATTAAAATGGAAGTGATGAGATCTAAAAAACCGTCAAAAAAGTATTTAAAAGACATAAGATATTTAGCAAACAAATATAATTCTCTTTTAATCTTCGATGAATGTACTAGTGGCTTTAGGGAGTCTTTTGGAGGATTGCATCTCAACTATAATATAAATCCAGATATTTTAGTTCTAGGTAAGGCTTTGGGAAATGGTTATGCTATTACCAGCGTAATAGGAAAAAAAGAAATAATGGATTTTTCTCAATCTACATTTATTAGTTCAACTTTTTTTACTGAGAGAATAGGCTTTGTTGCAGCGTTAGAAACTTTAAAAGAGATGAAAAAAATAAGATCTTGGGAGAAAATATCTTCCACCGGCCTGTCTTTTAAAAATCTTCTTTCTAGTTTATTCAAAAAATATGATCTTAATTTAAAAATCTCTGGTATGGATGCATTGGTTTCATACAATCTCGAACATAATGAGGCAATAGAAGCAAAAACTTTTATGTCTCAGGAAATGCTTAAATATGGATTTTTATCAAGTAATCTTTTTTATCCAAGTACAGCTCACAAGGAAGATGATTTAAAAGAGTTTTTTTATTATTTAGAAAAAGTTGTCATAAAAATAAAAGAAATTAAAGAAAAAAAAGCTAAATTAGCTGACTATCTTGATGGCCCAAAATCACACACAACATTTCAAAGATTGAACTAATAAAAATAATATGAATAAAAAATTAAGCTTAAAAATTTTTGATGGAAAAAAAATTTTAATAACAGGAGCAACAGGAAATCTAGGAACGTCATTCTCCAAGCACTTCTCTGAATTAGGAGCTGACTTAATATTGCTAGATAAGTCAGAAAAATCTCTTAAAAAATTAAAAGACGAAATCTCAAAAAATAGTTCCAATAATATTTCAACTTTTCTTTGTAATTTAGAAAAAGAGGAAGAAAGAATATTAGTTTTTAAAAAAATTAAAACTAAATTTAAAGGTTTGGACTGTCTTATAAACAATGCAGCTTTTGTAGGAGAGCATAAGCTAAAAGGATGGAATGTTCCTTTTAATAAGCAATCTATTGATACTTGGAGACGAGCAATGGAAGTAAATCTTACCGCTCCATTTCACCTTTCTCAGCTTTTTGCACCAATGCTTAAAAAAAATAAAGGAAATATAATAAATATTTCTTCTATTTATGGTGAATTTGCTCCTGATTGGAGTATTTACAAGAATACTAAAATGGAAAATCCTGTTGCCTATTCAGTTTCTAAGGGCGGTCTAAACCAACTCACAAAATACTTAGCAAAAGTTTTAGCTCCTCATATAAGAGTAAATGCAATTTCACCTGGAGGTATTTATAGAAATCAGGAAAAAATATTTATTAAAAAATATAAAATGAAAGTTCCATTAAAAAGAATGGCTGTTGAATCCGACCTTAATGGAGCAGCAGTATATTTGGCGTCAAATCTCTCAGAATATGTTACCGGCCAAATCATAAGAGTGGATGGCGGCTGGGGAATTTAACCAACATTTTTACTTAAATATTTATGACCCAGATTGTACTAATTGGAGCTGGAAAATTAGGCAGCAGACATCTGCAAGCCCTTTCAAAATTAAAAACAATTGATACAAAATTACATGTAGTCGATAAAAGCAAAGAATCTTTATTGATAGCCAAAAAAAGACTTGCTGAGGTTAAAGGGAGTAAGCTAACCCATAATGCTAATTTTTATAGAGATATAAATGACTTAAATTTGAAAGAAATTAATTTGCTTATATTGGCTACAACTGCAGAAAATCGGCTAAATATTTTGAATCAATTAGTTAAAAAGACAAAGATTAGAAATTTAATTTTAGAAAAGTTTTTATTTCAAAAAGAAAAAGATTTTTATAAAGCGAATGAAGTCTTAAAAAAAAATAAAATTAAAACTTGGGTCAATTGCCCAAGAAGGCAATGGGATTTTTATAAAACTTTAAAAAAGAATCTGCAAAAAGAGAAAATAATAGAGGTAAAAGTAGATGGAGCAATGTGGAGCATGGCTACCAGCGCTATTCATTTTATTGATTTAATATCTTTTTTAATTGATGAAAAATTCTATGAAGTATCAAAAACAAATTTTGGAAAAAGTTTTGTTCCTTCTTACTCCATTATTACTGGCCCAAGGCAAAGTACTTTTATTGAATTTTTTGGAAGAATAAAAGGTAAATTTAAGAACGCCACCTCTTTTAGTTTTTTTTGCACCAAAAAAAATAGGCCTTTTTTGATTACTATTCAAACCGCTTCTAAAAGGATTGAAATTTATGAAGAATTAGGGAGATGTGTTTTCTTTGATCTAAAAAAATTAAATAAGATAAAGGAAGTATTTTTTACAATGCCTTACCAAAGTGAAATTACAAATCTAATTGCTGAAGATATCATATCAAGAAATGATTGTTCTCTTACAGCATATGAAGAATCTATGGGCTTACATTTGCCCTTATTGAAGTCTTATTTAAAATATTTAAGTAAAATTTCTAGTAAAAACACAACAAAATGTCCAATAACTTAAATGTTCAAAATAAAGATTACGATCTTATTCTTTTAGGTTCCGGAAACATGGCCGCTGAATATCTTAAGGTATTAGGTAAATTAAATAAAAAAGTAGCAATTGTCGGAAGAAGTAAAAAGAATATTTTAAGTCTCAAAAAAAAATATCCAAAACATGATTTTTTTTATGGCGGACTAAGAAAATTTATTTTACTTAATAAGGAATTACCTAAATTTGCAATAAACTGCGTCGATATTGAAAATCTTGTTAAAACCTCAAAAGAGTTAGTTGAATTAGGCTTTAAAAATATTCTTTTAGAAAAACCGGGTTCGTTATATTCCTCAGAACTAAAGAGTTTAGATACCCTTTCTAAACTTAATAGTGTAAAAATATTTATTGGCTATAACAGAAGATTTTTTTCTTCAATCGCTAGATTAAAGGAAGAAGTTAAAAAAGATGGAGGCATAAAAAGTTTGAATTTTGAGTTCACAGAATGGATTCATACTTTTGGTTATGAAACTCACCCTGTAGAAACTTTAAATAAATGGATAATAGCTAATTCATCTCATGTAATTGACACTGCTTTTTTTTTGATAGGGAAACCTAGCAAAATAAAAATAGGAATTTCTGGTGCTGATGAAATTAATTGGCATCCAAGTGGATCAATTTTTTCAGGCTTTGGAGAAAGCGAACTTAATATTCCCTTTAACTATCACACAAATTGGAAAGCTCCAGGAAGATGGTCTATCGAAGTATCAACAAATTTAAGAAGGTTTTATTTGAAACCTATGGAAAAATTATATGTTCAAAAATTAGGATCTGTTTCTGTGGAAGAAATTAAAATTCGAAACAAGTTAGATACTAATTTTAAGCCAGGCTTATACCTGCAAACTAAATCCTTCCTTGATAGTAATGATAAAAGTTTAAAGACCTTAAAAGAGCAAGTTAAGTCAATAGAGCTCTATAATAAGATAGGAGGTTATATTTAAAAAAAATGATTTCAACAATAGAGAGTTTTATTCGTGATAAATGTATCTAATTTATCAACATTTTTACTTGGAACAATTCTCATTCTATTTGCCCTTCCTTTGGCTATTCCAGAAATTGAGTTAACTCTAATACAAATTCAATTTTTAATTTTTATACCAATATTTATATTTCTCAATCTCATTAAAACTAAAATAGTTGGGACACTAATAGTTTTCTTTTATTTATTAATTGTTTCATTAGTTCCCTTCGACATGCCTGGAAGTATAGTAGGGTGGATTTCTATGCTCACTCTTGGCTTCTTTTTTGGTGAAAAATTTTATTTGAAACCTAATCTGGCTCTCAAGAAATTACAGCCCTTTTTCTTAATATCTATTGTATTGAGTTTATGGGTCTTGTTTCAAAATTATCTAAATAATTTTAGTTATGAATTACTTTCAGACTATTTTGAAGTATCCAGTATAAATACAGTACCAATACTATTAGTTTGCAGTTGTAATCTCTTTTGCGCGATTTATTTTTACAATATTTTTGATAATAAAAATTATGAAATTAAAAGCTTAAAAAGAATAAATATAAACCTATTTTTATTGTTCCTTGTAACTTCAATATGCGTTGTAGTTTTTGAATTTCGGAGTGGAATAGGAATTTTTGTTTTAGGGTCATTAGTTTTATGGAATTCTTTTGGTAAAAAATATCCTTTAATTAAATATTTTATTTTCTTTATTCTAAGTTTGATTACTTATTTTTTTTTGTTAGATATTCTAATTGAATTCCTCATTAGTTTCATTGTTCCGGGAAGAACTGAGTTATCATCTCTAACTGCAGAAGTTTCAGAAGGAGCTTTAAGATATGACGAGATTTTAAATTTTTGGGAAATAGCAGCTTTTTCTGATAAGTTAAATTTTGCAAATTGGTCTGAAGAATTCAGCGTATCAGGAATGTCTGATTTTATTGCCGCTTTTTTTCCTTTATCTATAATTTTTTTTATACCTTCTTTGATACTTTTAAAATGGTTATTTATGGCAAAAAAAGAAAAAAGGGTTCCAGTATTTATTATTGTTTTTAGTGCTTTTCAATCATTTTTAATTTCTGTCCTTCAGCCAGATTTTTTTTCTATGTTCACTTTTTTTGCAATAATATTTTTTATCTTTTTTGCAGATCGAAATAAGTTCCTTTTTGTGAAGAGATAATTTCTTAAAATTTTTTGAAGCATTATGAAAAAAATTAAAGATCTATATAGTTTTATTAAAACAAAACAAAATATAGTTTGGTCCTTTAAAGGAATTCTTCTATCTTTTGTTTATCTTTTTCAAAAGTATCCTAAGAATGTAGATTTTTTATTTTTTTGTCACGATGTATATAGGCATTCGCAAAAAGATGAAAAATTTTATGCTCCTCTGGTCGATCCAATAATTGAGGAGTTAGATGATAAAAACATAGTTTCTTTGGCATCTCCTTTTTCAAAGATTCATGGAAAAATGACATACGGGAATGTAAGGATTGATAATTTCAGCATTTTGATAGCATTTACAAAAAGACTTATTTTCAAAGGTAGCCTAGAGCTTACTGATATTGATAATGATCCATTGATAAAATCTTACAAAAGATTACTAAAAAGGATTAAACCAAAAAAAGTCATTGGGATTCAGCCTTCAATAGAACTATGTATTGCAGCCAAAGAGCTAAATATCAAAACTTATGATATTCAGCATGGGATTATTACAGATATAAATTACTATAATGTAAATAAAAGAATTGATATAAATCAAGAAGGCTGGCCAGATGTTATTTTATGTTGGGATGAAAATAGCACTAGAAGACTGGAAAAAATATCAGGCGGTTTAGCATCTAATATAGTAATCGGTAATCCTGCTTACCATTCTGATTATGGTATGAATATGAGAAAAAAATCGAGTAAGAATAAAAGAAATATTGTCCCTAAAAATAAAATAATTTTGGTTTCTTTAACTTACTTAGATTATGGAGTATTCCATCATGATGAATGTTATAGAGAAATTGGAATTCCAAAAAAGTTAGTTGAACTAATAAATGAAATGCCAAGTTTTAATTGGTATCTTCGTCTTCATCCGATACAAATGAAATTTAATTTTACAAGAGTTTCAAAATTCTTAGAAAAACATTTTTCACATCTCGATAATGTTGATTGGCACACACCAAGCACAAATTCTTTAAACAGTGTTCTTAATGATTGCCACGGCCACATTACAGTAGAATCCGCTACAGCCTTAGACGCTGCGCAAAATTCCATTCCAACAATTTTTGTAAGTTGTCCGGGTATAACAGATAAAGAAAAAATTGAAATTAATTTTCTTGAATATCTTGAAGCGGGAATAATGAAATATGTAGATTTAAAATATTTGGATCACAAGTCTTTAGATTTTTTTTCAAACTATTCTTCTTTTACAAATGACCCTCTTAAAGGATCTATAAATGAAGGCTATGTTAATTTTAAGAAATTTATATCTATCTTAAAAAATAATGAAATCTAAACTATTCTCAAACACTTTAATTTATGGGCTATCGGGCTCATTAGTGGCAGCTATTCCTTTTTTACTAATGCCCTTTATGACAAGAACATTGAGTCAAGGAGATTATGGAATTGCTATCTTCTTTAGTGCAGTTTTAACATTAGTTCTTCCTCTTATTGGCTTCGGTTCATACAATGCATTATCTGTAAGATACTTTCAGATGGATAAAAAAAAATTTTCCTCCTATCTATGGTCTTGTATTTTTCTATCCTTTTTTAGTTCAATTTTATTACTTTCTTTCTTTCTTATTTTTTCAAAAAAAATACTATCTTTCTCTGCAATAAACTGGGAATGGTTTTTTATTGCAATTATTACATCAAGTTTTTGGGGAATTTCTCAAGCATGTAGTTCTTATCTGATTGCAAAAGCAGATGCAATTTTTTATTTAGCAATAAACTTTATTATTGGATTTTTTACTATTTTCTTAACAATTATTCTTATTAATTTTTATGATTTAACTTGGAATGGTTTCGCAATTTCACTTTTTTTTGCACATTTTTTTGCAGCTATTTTTTCAATTTATAAGTTAATTGCTGATCAAAATTTTTCTAGAATTAGATTCGAATATTTTAAGGATAGTTTAAAGTTTGGAGTACCTGTAATGTTTCATACTTTTGCGATGAGCTTAATAAGTTTTTCGGATAGATTTATTATTTCAAATCACCTTGGTTTAGAAGCACTCGGTAAATACTCTGTAGCTTTTCAATTAGGAATTGTTTTAAGTTTTATAGCACAAGCTTTTAATAAAGCTTTCGTTCCCTGGCTTTACGAAAACCTGAAAAAAGATTCTTTTGAATCAAAACTAAAGATAGTAAGAGGTACATATGTAATTTTTTTTATGATATTTATATTTTCTTTGTTATTCATTTGCATACTCGACAATCTCATACTACTTTTTGCTGGAAAAGAATATATTGATATTTATGACATCGGAATTATTGTTGCTGTTGGAGGGGCGTTTAATGCAGCTTACCTTATGATTGTTAATTATGTCTTTTATGCAGGCAAAACCTTAAGATTAGGGGTTTTATCATTTTCAATATCAATTATATTTATAATTTTGAGCTTATTCCTCACACCAAGATTCGGACTTTATGGAGCTTCTTTTTCCTATGCTTTTTCGAATTTCATTCTTTTTATATCTGTTTGGATATTAGCTATAAAATCATTTTCCATGCCTTGGCTTTCAAAGAGGATAATAAGTAACTAAAGTAAATAAATATGTGTGGTATTTTTGGAATTATTTCAAAAGAGGAGATAAACCTAAAATCTTTTAAAAAACTAGCTAATTTAAGCGAAAGAAGGGGGAGAGATTCTAGCGGGATACTGTTTTTTAATGATGAGACATATTCTGTAAGAAAAGCAGATTACAGTATAAATAAACTAATCAATGAAACAGATATTTCAAAAACTTCTTTAATTCTCGGCCATAGTCGACTGATAACAAATAGCCAGCAGGACAATCAACCCGTTGTTAAAAAAGAACTAGCTGTAATTCATAATGGAATTATTCTAGACAATGAAATTTTTTGGAATAATTCTTCTCAAAATCAAGAATATGAGATTGATACTGAAATTCTTTTAGCAATTACACTAGATTATTTAAATAATCATAGCTCTCTGGATGACTTGTATAAAAAAATTTCCAGAGAGTGCAAAGGCTCATTTTCTTGTTCGATAATATTTCCTAAGTTAGGAAAGATGGCTCTTCTTTCAAACACTGGGAGCTTATATTTTGGTAATAAAAATAATCAATTTATTTTTGCATCTGAAGAAATTTTTTTAAATTCCATAGGCGTTAACAATATCTCACAACTTAAAGGTTTAAAAATAATTGACATTCCCGAGTCAAAAAAAAATTTTGATTTAAAGGAAACAAATTTACGAAGGGCAAATCTAATTCCATCCTTCAGTAAAGAACTCTCTCAAGCAAGAAACTTAATTTTTAATGAATCAGACTTAAAAAGATGTAAAAAATGTATTCTTCCCGAAACTATGCCGTTTATAAAATTTAATGAAAATGGTATTTGTAACTATTGTGAAAATTACTCTCCTAAAAATTCTCCAAAACCAAAAGAAACTTTAATCGAGCTTCTTAAGTCTTATGAAAAATTTTCAGGAAAGAAATGCATTGTCCCTTTCTCAGGAGGACGAGATAGTAGCTATGCACTTCATATCATAAAAAAAGAACTTGGAATGGATCCAATAACTATGACATATGATTGGGGAATGGTGACTGATTTAGCTAGACGAAATATTAGCAGAATGTGTTCTGAATTAGGTGTAGAGAACATAATTATTGCTGACAATATAGAACTTAAAAGGAAAAATATAAGAATGAACTTGAAATCTTGGCTTAAAAAGCCTCATTTAGGAATGCTTAATATTCTTATGGCAGGAGATAAACATTTTTTTAGGCACATTGAGACAATAAAAAAGGAATTACAAATCAGTTTAAACATATGGGGCATGAATCCCATGGAAGTGACTCATTTTAAGGCTGGTTTTTTAGGATTTTCTCCAGATTTTGAAACTAAACAAGTATTTTATACGGGCCTTTCAAGTCAAATCAGATATCAATTTTTAAGATTTAAAGAAATGGTAAAAAATCCTTCTTATTTTAATTCTTCTTTATGGGATACTCTTTCCGGAGAATATTATAGAAGTGTAAAGCGACAGACTGATTTCTATAATGCTTATGATTATTGGCATTGGGACGAAGAAGTTATTAATAAAACCCTTGAAGGTTATTCTTGGGAAACAGCGGTGGATACTTCTTCAACATGGAGAATAGGAGATGGAACAGCAGCCTTTTATAACTACGTTTACTATACTATGGCAGGTTTTTCAGAATATGATACTTTTAGAAGTAATCAAATTAGGGAAGGTCAAATTTCTAGAGATAAAGCTTTAAATCTCGTCAAGGAAGAAAATAAACCGCGATTTGAGAATATTAGATGGTATCTTGATGCTATTGAGATGGATTTTGATCAAGTGATTGAAGTTATAAATAAAAATCACAAAAAATATTTTCCAAAATGAGCAAAAAGAAAAATATTTGGCTAATATCTAAATATCTTAATCTTCCGTTAAAAGGAAATTTTCCTGGCAGAGGTTTTTCCTTGTTAAGGGAGTTTGCAAAAAATGGTTATGATTGCTCTCTTATTGTTGCTGAGCATGAGTCTTTAAATTTCTCTAATATTTTTTCTAAAGAAATTTTAAAAGTGGACGGAGTAAAGATAGTAAAAATCAAAATAATTAAATACAACAAAGCAAAATCTTTATTAAGAATAATCGGTTGGGTTCAATTTGAAATAAAGCTTTTTTTTCTTAAAAAGAAAATTCTTTCCAAACCAGATATTATTATTTGCTCTAGTCTTTCAATTTTATCTATTGTTAATGGTATTTATTTAAGGTGGAAATACTCTTGTAAATTAATTTTTGAAATAAGAGATATTTGGCCATTGGTTTTAATTGAAAATGGAGGATTTAGTAGATTTAATCCTTTTGTAATAGGATTACAGTTTATAGAATGGTTAGGATACAAGTTTTCAGATGAAATTGTAGGCACTATGCCGAAACTAGATTTACATGTTGAAAAAATATTAGGTTCAAAAAAAAATGTTACTTGTATCCCTATGGGAGTATCTGAAGAGTTACTAAATCAAAAAAACGAAATACTTCCTGAATGTTTTAATTCTTTTTTTCCAAGGGATAAATTTATCGTTACATATGCCGGCTCAATAGGAATAGATAATGCTTTGGATACCCTTTTCGAAAGTGTTAGAAAATTATCTTCCTATAAAAAAATTATCTTCGTAATTGCAGGCAAAGGAGATTTATTAGAGAGTTACAAAGAAAAATGCTCTTCCTTAGAAAACGTTAAGTTTCTTGGAAATGTAGATATTAAATATATCCAAAGTATTTTGAAAAGAAGTTCCATATTGTACTTTGCTGCTCATCCTACGAAAGTTTTAGAATATGGACAATCCTTAAATAAAATTATTGACTATATGTTTTCTGGAACACCAATTATTGCTTCTTACAGCGGTTATCCATCAATGATTAACGAAGCAAAATGTGGTCTTTTTGTCCCAGCAGGAGACTCTAAAGCTCTAACAAATAAATTAGTAGAATTATCTGGACATTCTGCATCTGAACTAGATGAAATGGGAATGAAAGGAAAAAATTGGATTTTAAAAAACAGGCAATATAGCCTTTTAGCGAGTGATTACCAACAGATTTTCTAAACCAAATTTCAAAAATATTTAAATGGATATTCTTAAAGTAATTGGAAGAAAAAAAAATCTTTTTGAAGAAGATTTAATTTCTAATGAAGATAAGTTAAATGAATTAATCAATAAAAGCTCTTTTCTTGTTATTGGAGCAGCAGGCTCGATAGGTCAAGCAGTTTCTAAAGAGATCTTTAAAAGAAATCCAAATATTCTTCATATTGTAGACCTAAGTGAAAATAATTTAGCGGAATTGGTAAGAGAGCTTAGAAGTACCTTTGGTTATATAGATGGCGAATTCAAAACTTATGCTATTGATTTTGGAAGTACAGAGTTCAAGGCTATGATTTCTCAGTCTTCAAATTATGATTATATTTTGAATTTGTCTGCGCTTAAACATGTAAGAAGCGAAAAGGACCCTTATACTCTGATGAGGTTAATAGAAGTAAATATTTTAAATTCTCTCTCCATATTTGAACTTATTGATGGAAATGTCTTAAAGAAATATTTTTGCGTATCGACTGATAAAGCTACAAATCCTATTAACATGATGGGAGCAAGTAAGAGGATTATGGAAATGTTTTTGATGAATAAAAAAATAAATATTCCAGTTTCTACAGCAAGATTTGCAAATGTTGCTTTTTCAGATGGTTCTCTGCTGCATAGTTTTAATAATAGAATTTCAAAAGAGAATCCAATTTCTGGCCCTAGTGACGTTTTAAGGTATTTCATTACCCCGCAAGAATCTGGACAGCTTTGTTTATTTTCCTGCTTGTTAGGTGAGACAGGCGATATATTTTTTCCAAAGCTTGATAAAGAAATAAAACTAACTTCTTTTAAAGATATTGCCGAAAGATATCTAAATGAGATTGGGTATGCGCCCTATTTTTGTGAAACTGAAGAAGAAGCAAGAAAAAAAACTAAAGAGCTTATCCCTAAGAAGAAATGGCCATGTTACTTTTCAGCTTCTGATACAACAGGAGAAAAAAAATTTGAAGAATTCTATACTCAAGAAGATAAATTGAACATGACTAAATTTAAAAATATAGGAATAATTCAAGATTTAAAAAAATATGATGATAATAAGCTATCCAACTTTTTAATTGAACTGAATCAAATAAAAAAAACAGGAAATTGGAAAAAAGAGGAATTAGTTAGTTTATTCGAACGCACTTTAGATGAATTTAAACATAGAGAAGATTTCAAGAATTTAGATCAAAAAATGTAATCATGTTTAATAAGAATTTCTAAAACCTTATGAAAAGACTTTTTGATATTTGTCTTTCACTCATAGGAATTATAATCCTTTTTCCTTTATTAGTTTTTGTCGGACTTTTAGTGCTTATTTTCATGGGATGGCCTGTGTTTTTTCTTCAACAAAGACTTGGCCATATGGAAAAAAAATTCTACATCATAAAGTTTAGAACTATGAAGAAGGAGGATGATAAAAATAATGAAAGTGATATATCAAGACTAACTAAGTTTGGCAGTCTTTTAAGGTCATCAAGTCTTGATGAGTTGCCGGAGTTATTTAACGTGCTAAAAGGAGATATGAGCCTAGTTGGACCAAGACCTCTTTTAGATGAATATTTAAAGCTTTACACTGATACTCAAAGAAAAAGACACAATGTTCTTCCAGGAATCACTGGATGGGCCCAAATAAACGGAAGAAATGATATTACTTGGGAAAAAAAGTTTGATTTAGACTTGTGGTACGTAGAGAATAAAAGTTTTTATTTAGACATAAAAATTTTAATCATGACCTTATTTCATATTTTTAAAAGAAAAGACATTTCTCAGAAAGGCCATGTTACCAGTAATAAATTTAAAGGAACCAAATCCTAATGCCCAATGTTTATGGAATTTTTGGAGCAGGCGGCAACGGCTCGGAACTTTTGCCTATTTTAAAGAACAATTTATTGAATTCTTCATTAGAGAATCAAAAAATCTTTTTTATAGATGACAAAACCTCCAAAAATAAGTTTTATGGCATGGATGTCATCACGCGTGACGAATTTAAAGGAATAAAGAATAAAACAAAGAAAGTTGTTATCTCTATTGCTGATTCTAAAATTAGAGAGGAAATATATAAAGATTTCGAAAAAGAAGCCGATTTTATCAATTTAATTTCAGAAGATTTCGTCTCTTCGTCTTTTTTAGAAATTGGCTTTGGAAATACAATTGCTCAAAAGTGCATTATTACATCGGGCGTTTCATTGGGGAATTTTATTCAGTTAAACATCAATGTATCAATACAACATGAATGCACATTAGATGATTTTGTAACTATAGCTCCATCGGTTTCTATTATGGGCAATGTAAAAGTGGGATCTCATTCGTATATTGGTGCAGGTTCGATAATTAGACAGGGTATTAATATAGGTTCCAATAGCTTTATAGGAATGGGCTCTGTAGTTGTTAAAGATGTTCCAGATAATTCTTTAGTTTTTGGAAATCCTGCAAAACGAAGAGATTAAGAGAGGCTTATTATGAATTCTTGGCCAAAATTTTCAAAAGCAGAAGCTGAAAAAGCAAAGCAAATTCTTCTTTCAGGTAAAGTTAATTATTGGACTGGCAACGAAGGAAAAGCCTTCGAGCAAGAATTTTCAAAATTTACTGGAACAAAATATTCTATTGCTGTTTCAAATGGCTCAGTAGCCTTAGACTTGGCCTTAAGGTCTTTAAAAATAAAAAAAGGAGATGAAGTAATCGTTACACCGCGTTCATTTATTGCTTCAGCATCTTGCGTGAGCAATATTGGAGCAAATCCAATATTTGCTGATGTTGATCCGATTTCTGGCAATTTAACATCTTCTACAATTTCCAAAAAAATTACAAAAAAGACAAAAGCTGTGATTTGTGTTCACCTTGGAGGATTTCCATGTGAAATGGATGAAATTATGAAACTGGCAAAAAGGAATAATATAAGTGTTATTGAGGATTGTTCTCAGGCACATGGAGCATATTACAAAGGTAAAAGTGTTGGAAGTATAGGAGACATAGGTACATGGTCATTTTGCCAGGATAAAATAATAACTACTGGTGGCGAAGGAGGGATGGTAACTACAAATAATAAAAAGCTTTGGCAAATAATGTGGTCTTATAAAGATCATGGTAAAAATCATCATTCTGTCTTCAAAAAATCTCATCGGCCTGGATTCAGATGGCTTCATGATAGCTTCGGTACAAATTTTAGAATGACAGAAATTCAAGCCTCAATTGGAAGAAGTCAGTTAAGGAAGCTAAAAGCATGGAATAGGCTTAGAAATAGAAATGCGAGAATAATTCATAAAGTTGCTAAGAAATTTCCTTCTATTCTTGACGTTCCAGATGTTTCGGTTGAAAACATACATGCATTCTATCGAGTTTATATCAATGTAAAAAAAGAAGGACTTAAAGAAGGTTGGAACAGAGATAAATTGATAGAAGAAATGAATAAAAATGGAGTTCAAGCCTTTTCAGGATCATGCTCAGAAATTTACTTAGAAAAATCTTTTAAAAATAGTCCTTTTTTCCCAAAAAAAAGATTGTCTAATGCAAAAAAAATTGGTGAAACCTCAATCTGTTTCTTGGCCCATCCAACTTTGACGATTAGTGAAATGAATCTTACATCTAGAAAGCTTTTTGAAATATTCTCTAAAGCAAAAAAGAATAATTTATAATACTTTCTAGGTATATTAATTTCTTGATATGAAAAAAAACGCTCTTCTTAGGCTTATCCCAGATTTATCTTTTTTAGCTGCAGCTTCAACTTCTTCAATTTTCTTGAATACTAATTTTGACTTTGGATTTAAATTTATTGTTTTTAGTTTGGAAGTATTCTTTTTTCTTGCATTATCAGTGATGATAAGTTTTTTTGTATTTAAGGTTTATTCTAGAGATACATTTTCCTTTCGAAGCAAGCTATCTTTCCCTATAAGAGGTTATATTTTAGGATTAGGATTTTTGTGTATTATCAGCTTCTTCTACCAAAATAATATATTTATTAACTTTGATTACTTAACTAATACTATTTTACTAGAAGATCCCCAAAACTTTCTTACTTATGGAGTAACTGCTTGGTTAATTTCTTTCATTTTAATGATTTTTGTTAGAACTTGGATTTATTTTTATTCCAATGCAACAAGAATAGAGAGAAAATCTTTTTCTGAAAAGAAAAATCAAAAAAAGGTTTTGGTCATTGGAGGAGCTGGATATATTGGATCTTCATTAGTTGAAAAGCTTTTATCAGAAGGCTTTCATGTAAAAGTTTTAGATATTTTATTTTTTGGAACGGAGCCAATAGATAAATTTAAAAATCACTCTAATTTCAGCCTTATAAAAGCAGATTTCAGAAAAGTAGATGATCTTGTTATGGCAATGCAAGATTGTTCAAATGTAGTTCACTTAGGAGGGCTTGTAGGAGATCCTGCTTGCGCTGTAGATGAATTTCTAACAACTGAAGTTAATTTAACCTCTACAAAGATAATTGGTCTGATTGCAAAGGCTGCAGGAGTAAAGAGATTCATTTTTGCAAGCTCTTGTTCTGTTTATGGAGAACAAGATGGACTTCTTAACGAAGACTCTATTACAAAACCATTATCTCTTTATGCGAGAACAAAAATAGCTTCAGAAAGAGTTCTTCAAGATTTAGCTTCTGATGATTTTAGCCCTATTATTTTGAGATTTGGAACAGTATTTGGTCTTTCGGGCCGAACAAGGTTTGATTTGGTAGTAAATTTATTATCTGCAAAAGCAATTGTTGAAAAAAATATGACAGTTTTTGGAGCTAATCAAAATAGACCTTTTCTCCATGTTTCAGATGCTGCAAAGTCTATTCTTCTTGCTTTACAGTCTCCAGCAAATAAAGTTCATAATGAAATATTTAATATTGGAAGTAATGAATTAAATTTTAATCTGCTGGAGGTAGCCAATTTGATTCAGGAACAAGTTCCTGATTCAAAAATAACAATAGAAGAAAAAAATGAAGACGCTAGAAACTATAAAGTATCTTTTGATAAAGCTTCTAGAGTTTTAAATTTTCAACATTCTTGGAGCCTCGAGTCTGGAATAGAGCAAGTAGTAAACAAATTTAAATCAAACGAAATTCATGACTATAGCCTAATTGATTATAGTAATGTAATGCACATGTCTGAAGAGGGAAGAGAGCTTTTAGGTGCATTAGAGTATTCAGGCTGGGAAAAAGATTTGTTAGAAGCTCAAGTATAAGACTTATGAAAATCTCTGTAATTAGTGGTGGCTTTGATCCAATTCACAGCGGCCACATTGAATACATAAATTCAGCAAAAAAGTTAGGAGAAAAACTCATAGTCGCTTTAAACAGCGATGATTGGCTCATTAAGAAAAAAGGTAAATTTTTCCTTCCATTTCAGGAAAGAAAAATTATTCTAGAATCTATAAAAAATGTTGATGAGGTCTTAAGCTTTAAAGATGATGAATTGGGCAGCTGTATAGATGCTTTAAAAAAAATAAAGACCATTTATTCAAAAGATGAAATTATATTTTGTAATGGCGGAGATAGAAATCAAAAAAATATTCCTGAGATGAACTTAAAAGGTATAAGTTTTAAATTTGGCGTAGGCGGAGATAATAAAAAAAATTCTTCAAGTTCTATTTTGAAAAATTGGGAATACATTTCTGAGATTAGGACTTGGGGAATTTTTTATGAGATTTTCAGAGATAAAAATGTGAAGGTAAAAGAGTTAGTTTTGAATCCAAATCAAGGAATGAGCTTTCAAAGACATTTTCATAGAGGCGAACTTTGGTTTGTAAGCTCAGGGTCGTGTTTAGTTAATTATAGCGAGAAAGAAGCTTCTGAAAAAAAGGAAATCTTTCTTAAAAAAGATGACTTTTTTCACATAAAGAAAAAAGAATGGCATCAGTTAGTTAATTTAAATAAAGAGCCATGTAAAATTATTGAAATTCAATATGGAGAAAAGGTCGAAGAAGAAGATATTGAAAGATTATTTTATTTTGAAGAGAATAATTAAGATTAATGACTCTTTTTTCTTTTTTTAGAAGACAATTTAAGAAAAAAAAATCTACATATTTTATATCGGATAATGAAAGTCTTGAAATTCTGGATAGTAAACTCTCTCAATGCAAAATTTTTTCCGTAGATACTGAATTTGATTGGAGAACTACCTATTTTCCTAAACTTTCTATAATTCAAATTTCAACTTCTAAATGCCTCTTTTTGATAGATTGTTTAAAAATTAATCCTCAAATTATTTTAAAAAAGTATCTTGAGGATAAAAAAATTATGAAAGTATTTCATTCTGTTAGAAGCGATGCAATAGTACTAAGTAAGTGCATAAATTGTAGAACAAAAAATGTTTTTGATATTCAGGTAGCAGAAAAGATTTTAACAAGAGGAGAAATTAAAGCCTATGGGACAATCGTTAAAAACTACTATAATTTAGATTTAAGACAAGCCGAAACAAACTCAAATTGGTTGAAGAGACCACTGACAGAAAATCAAATAAATTATGCTTTAGAAGATGTAGATTATTTGATTGATATTTATTTTTTTCAAAGAAAAAAATTGATAAAAGAAAATCTTTTAAATGATGTATTCACATTATCTAAAAAAGAATTAGATTTAGGAAATGAATCTTTAAAAAAGCTGAGATTGCAGAAAGTAAAGAAAAAGTATTCTTCCAGAAATATTGACATTTTTATGTGGCGTGAAGAAATTGCTGAATCTCAAAATATTCCTCCTGCTTACATTTTTAAAGATAAATACTTAAGAGAATTGTCAAAAATAAAAGATAAAGATAATCTTACAAAAAAACGAATCATGACAATAATTGGGGACTCTCAATTGACGAATGAGTTTATAGTTAAGTTTTTATGATTTTATTTTGGATTCTTTATATCTCCCTTACTATTTTTATTGCCTACATCCTTACACTATTTACAGAAAAAAGATTTCTCAAAGTCGTAATTTTTAGTTTCATATTTTCTCTTTTTTGTTCTTTATGGTTCAAAAGTCCTGGTGATAGTTCATTGGTTCCAATTTTCTCAATCTTATTCCTAGAAAACACAATCTTGGATGGAAATGGAATTTGGAGAATATTTCGACCATTTAGTTTCATTTTTTTTGTAGTATTTTTCTTTTTAATAATTTTTTGGAAGAGGAAGTCTAAAAATTGATTATTTTTGTTTCTAAACTATCTAAATCAACTAATCCAACCTGATTTTTACCTTTCATCATTCCAGCACATTCTCCTGGATTAAAAATAATGCAATTATGTTTTTTTTCAAGTCTGTATAAGTGCGTATGGCCATGTAAAATTAAGTCATTTTCTTCTAACATTTGAGCATTTATTAAATCAGGATGATGAAGAATGAGAATATTCAACTTATTTAAATTCAAAGAATAGGGTTCGTCGAATAATTTACAGTCAAATTTTTTTGAAGCTAATCTAAGATCTTTTTTTTCTTCAATATCATTGTTACCGAATACTCCTATGAGCGGACAGTCTAACTGACTAAAAGCAGATAAAGACTTTGGTAAAGATATATCGCCAGTATGAAAAACTAAATCTGTGCCATTTTCATTAAAAATGGCACAGATTTCTTTTATATTTTTGAGATTATTATGCGTATCGCCTGTTACGCCAATAATCACTGAATTAGACTTTTTCTAATATATGTATTCCGCAAGCAGTTCCTAAACCAATTACATGGGTCATTCCTAGTCTTGCTCCTTCAACTTGTCTTTCTCCTGCTTCGCCTCTC